>Ga0209164_1000712_pt1 | contig 62451 bp, 67 predicted proteins | sample MTBNYHSulfiMetaG_FD_187458 | JGI IMG/M metagenome (GOLD analysis project Ga0209164, IMG submission 187458) | Enrichment culture microbial communities from rom New York Harbor, USA that are MTBE-degrading - MTBE-NYH (New York Harbor Sulfidogenic)... | ecosystem: Environmental > Aquatic > Marine >... | reverse complement strand
TCAAATGTGATTTAAAGCAATTGTTTTTGTACGGCCATTTTTTCAAATATGAACCGCACGATGATATCCTGTTGGCGGCGGCTGATGCTGTCGTATTTTAAGCCCAAATGATATACTTTTGTTTTTTCATCAATCATAGTGCAGCGGACTACCCGCGCCGCCAGTTCCAGATATTCCGGTTTATCTTTAAGCGGCAGGTAAAACTTTAACAGCAGCCTTTCTCTTTCTCCCACCGGTTGACGCACTGCCAGTTTCATTCCGGCGCCACTGATATCAACTGAAGATGCCAAGACGAAGTTCGGGCTATCACCGCCGTTGGCGTCCTTCTTCACCAGTGCGTAGCTAACATCCAACAATATTGGCAGACGCACGTGCATCCGCTGCTGAATCCTGATTATTTGTTCCGGATAGGCCAGTTGAAGCAGCCTGATATTATCCCTGGCCTCGCCGGTAATATATGTTTCAAATTGGTAGCTGCAGTCGGATTTATAAAATATTACCTTAACCGGATCTCCCTTGTACACCACCAGAGGTTGTTCCTTCAGGTAGGGGGTAGTAATACTGAATGTGTCAGGCAATAAATCCTGGATGCTGGAATTAAACCATGTTTTGCCGTCTCTGCTGATCAGTATTTTTTGAGTAATGCTCAGGTATCTCCGTTCCGCCAATGCAAAATCCCCCCGGTTTTATCTGAAGAGCCTGCCCAGTTTGCTGATGAAGCCCGGCAGTCCCCGTTCTATTTGCTGTTCTGGTTTAAACGTTTTATGTAAAATGGCGCCAGCAATTTTTCTTACCCCTGCCGCGGCAGCGCAGTCGGTTAGTAAAAACGGCAGTTGTTTTCTGACCGCTTTGCTGACACAGGGGTCATAGCATATATCCCCCAGATATTTGATCTCGACGGTCAAATACTTGCCGGCCAGGGTCCTAATCCGGTTTACGGTGTCCAGGGACTCCCCTTCGCTATGGGATTGGTTGACGATCAGGTAAGCATTGCGCTGCAGTTTAAACCTGTCAATCACCTTGATTAATCCGTAAGCATCCGTCAGGGAAGTCGGCTCCGGAGCTATTACCACCAGTACTTCATCCGCCGCCGCGCAAAAAGCGAGCACCTCTTTGGAAATGCCGGCGCCGGTATCGATAATAATAAAATCGGCCAGCCCGTTTATTTTATTTAGACCCTCCAAAAGCCTGGAGTGCTGTTGGTGCGTGAGACAGGCCAGTTCCAGAAAACCCGAACCGCCGGATATGATCCTGATCCCCCCGGGCCCCGGCGTCAAAATCTCTTCCACCGGTATCCCTTTATACAGGTAATCGTAAAGGTTAAAGGGCGGAGTGATCCCCAGCAGTACATCTACATTGGCCATGCCCAGGTCGGCGTCAAAGATGATTACCCGCTGTTTCAGCCGGGTCAGGGCAATGGCCAGATTAACCGATAAGTTAGTCTTGCCGACGCCGCCCTTGCCGCTGGTGACGGTAAGAACCCTGGGCCCCCAGGCCGGTACCGGTTCACTTTCCAAATTTACCGGTTCGTCAAAGGTGTTACGTTTGATAATCCTCATCCAATACAACGCTCCCGAGTAATATTTCGGCAAATCTTTTGGGAGACAAACGTTCTATGTCGTCGGGTACGTTTTGCCCGTTGGTTACATGGGTCACCGGTACCCCGGTGTTGCAAACCAGGTTGAGCATAGAACCATAGGTATCCGTCTCATCCATTTTGGTCATTAAAATTTTGTTGTAACCCACAGGCCTGAAATCGTTGGCAATGCGAATCAGATCCCGGTTTTTGGTTGACGTGCTCAGCACCAGGTGCAAATTTTGAGGTTCGTTTACCGCCCCGGTAAAGGAATGTAATTCCAGCACCTGGCTGCGATTCATGGACGGTCTGCCCTCGGTGTCGATATAAATAATATCCTTATCCCGGTGGGCTTCAACAGTCTGGGCCAGTTCGGCCGGCGTCATCACCACATCCACCGGGGCGCCGATGATGTTGCCGTAATAATTCAGTTTTTCCATGGCTCCGAAACGGTGGTTGTAAACCGCGATCAGGGCGATTTGTTTTTTCTCCACTACTTTGCTGCGGGTGGCCAGCTTTACCAGGGACATTGTTTTGCCTACCCCGGTGGGTCCGATAAAGGTATTGATCCGGGCCCCGTTTTTTCTTTCATAGGCCGGTTTCAGGAGGCTGATGAGCTGTTCCCGGAGGTATACCTTGACAACGTCTTCAGGCGGCAGGCCCATCCCTTCAACATCCAGATCGAAATCATTAAACAAAATATCGGTGACTGAATCGTTTACTTCAATTTGACGTAATATTTTTTTCCACCTGGCGGTGATACCGTTGTCCAAGCCGGCCTCCTCCTTTTCCAGCTCTCGCTGCAGGATCGTCCTGAACCAGCTGTTTTCGTTTTCGCTGGTCAGTGTCAGAATAGGTTCCGGTAATCTGGCCGGTACAATGCGGCCGGGAATAACCCGTTCCGGCATGACTTCAGGCCGGCCGGAGCCGGCAGCGGCGGGCCTGGTCCGGATAGTACCCTCCGCGGGCAATGGCGGGGGCGCCGCCGGGGCTAACAACCGGGGTTCCGGTATATTTGCCGGCGCGTCGTCCACCGCCGCGGTAACCTCGATGTTGCGCCGGCTGAATAGATGCCTGACGCTTTTTACAGGCTCCCGGGCGGAGTTGATAATGATGGCGTCATCCCCCAGTTCGGAACGAATTTGCTTCATTGCTTGCTGCATATCGGCTGCCACAACTTTTTTAATCTTCATTCATAACCACCGTCCCCACAGCTTCAATATCGACCTCGGGTATGATTTCGTTCATGGACAGTACCGCTGTTGCCGGCAGTTGCCTGACAATAAATCGTCGCAGGGGCAGCCGCAGGCGCGGTGAACAAAGCAGTACCGGCGCGTATCCCCTGGCTTTGGACTTTTCAATGGTATCCGTGATATTATCCAGTACCTGTCTGGCCAGCCGTGGCTCCAACACCGGGTAAGAGCCCAACTGGGTGGCCTGCACCGAGTCGGCCAGCATTTGCTCCAGGTTGGGGTGCAGCGTGATGACTTGCAGTTTGTTATCCTGGTTCAACAATCGCCGGCAGATGCTCCGGGACAGTTTCTGGCGCACGTGATCGGTTAAAAAATCCGTGTCTTTATTCATCCGCGCCCCGTCTCCCAGGGCTTCCAGAATAGTAACGATATCCCGCAACGGCACGGACTCCCGCAGCAGGTTTTGCAGCACTTTCTGCACCTCTCCCACCGTCATGAGGTCCGGCGTCAGTTCATCCACCACCGCCGGGTTGTTTTCCCGCACCACATCCAGCAGTTCCTTAACATCCTGCCGTCCAAGCAGTTCATGGGAAAATTTCTTGATAAACTCGGTTAAGTGGGTGACCAGTACAGTGGAGCAGTCCACCACGGTAAAACCGCTATTCTCGGCGTCTTCCTTCTTATCCGCCGTGATCCACCAGGCCGGTAGACCAAAGGTCGGCTCGGTGGTGGCGATACCGCTGATTTCCATCTCCTGGTTTGTAGGATTAAGGGCCAGATATTGTCCGGGTATCAGCTCTCCTCCTTCAATTTCTTCACCCCGGAGCTTAAAAACGTACTGGTTGGGCGGCAGCTGCAGATTATCCCGGATGCGAATGGGCTTAACAAAAATACCCATCTCAATGGCGCACTGACGCCTTACCGAAGTCAACCTTTGCAGCAGGTCACCGCTGTTTCTTTCATCAGTTAATGGAATCAGGTTGTAGCCGATTTCAATCTGCAGCGGGTCGGTTTCCAGGAACTGCATCACGTTTTCAGGTTCGCGGTGTTCCTGGACTTTCTTCCGGGCTGTTTCCTCCATGGCCTGCAGTTCGTTTTTTCTCTGCTCGTTGAGCAGTGTATAGCCCATAAACCCCAATGCCCCGGATAGAATTGCAAATACAAAGGTGGGCATGGCCGGAAGCAGGCCAATTACCAGCAGGATTGCGGCCACCACAAATAAAATCTTGGGAAAGTTTAAAAACTGGGTGGCCAGATCGGTCCCGAAACTCGCATCGGTAGTGGCCCGGGTGACCAGGATGCCCGAGGCTGTAGAGATCAGCAATGCCGGGAGTTGTGACACCAGACCGTCACCGATGGTCAGGATGGTGTAAACCTGAACGGACTCCATCAAGTCCATGCCCTTTTGCAATACACCGATGGTCATGCCGCCGATAACGTTAATAACGATAATTACGATTCCGGCAATGGCGTCGCCGCGTACAAACTTGCTGGCGCCGTCCATGGCGCCGAAAAAGTCGGCTTCACGCTGCAGCTTGCGCCTGCGGTCCCGGGCTTCGGCCTCACTGATCAAGCCGCTGTTGAATTCGGCGTCAATGCTCATCTGCTTGCCTGGCATGGCATCCAGGGTGAACCTGGCCGACACCTCGGAAACCCGGCCCGCGCCGCTGGTAATAACTACAAATTGAATGACAGTGATAATGATAAAAACGATGGCGCCCACAATATAGTTGCCGCCCACCACAAATTGGCCGAAACCTTCGATAATCCGGCCCGCTTCCGCCTCGCCCAGGATCAGCCGGGTGGATGAAATGTTCAGCGCCAGCCGGTACAGGGTGGTTACCAGCAGCAGGGCCGGGAAAACGGAAAACTGCAGCGGCTCGACGGTGAACATTGTAATCATGATAATTACCAGAGCCAGGGTGATGCTGACAGTGAGAAAGAAATCCAGCGCCAGCGGCGGCAGCGGGATGATGATCATCAGCACAATGCACAAAATAGCCGACGCAATGGCGATATCGGTGTTTTTTTTCAGTTGTTGCGCGATACCGGCCCTGGTAAGGGTGGCCAAAATGGTTTCCTCCTTTGGTGCCGGGTGTTGCAAGTTGCAAATCAAAGATTTGCAACTTGCAACACCCGGCACCAGGCTCAAACGGCTTTGTGTTTCAGCTTGTAGACCATGGCGATAATTTCCGCAATGGCCTGATACAGTTCCATGGGTATTTCCTGACCAACTTCAACGCTTTTGTAAAGCGCCCTGGCTACCGGCGGGTTTTCCACCACGGCGACCTTGTTTTGACGGGCCAATTTTTTCATGACCTGGACCAGATCGCCGCTTCCCTTGGCTGTAACCACCGGTGCCGGCATTTCCTTTTCGTCGTACCGGACGGCTACGGCCAGGTGGGTGGGGTTGGTAATTACAACAGTGGCCCGCGGCACTTCCCGGCGGATGGCGTTAACGATGATCTCGCGCTGACGTCGCCGCAGCCATGATTTAACCAGTGGATCCCCTTCGGTTTGTTTCATTTCATCTCTGACTTCCTGCTTGGTCATGCGCATGTTTTTCATATGTTCGTGACGCTGAAACATCAGGTCGAATAACGAAATTACCAGAAACGCCCCCCCGCCGGTAAAGGCGGCGATCAACATTGCCCCGGCGATTAATTCCATTAGCTGGGCCGGTGTTTTAAAGTAAATCAGCAGCATTTCCGGCAGCCTGGACTTAACCGTAAAATAAACCGCGGCGGTTACAATGGCCACCTTAAGCAAATTCTTGGCCAGTTCAAACAGGCTGCGCAGGCTGAAAATGCGCTTGATACCCTGGACGGGGTCAAGTCGTTCCATTTTAGGCTGCAATACCTGGGGTGCGAACAGCACCCCGACTTGCCCCAGGTTGGCCGCCAGAGACATGAACATGATGATTGCGAAAATAGGCAGCAGCACCGTGCTTATTTGAGCCAGGAACAACAGCCCCTGGTAAGGCAGGTTCTCCGCGGGCAGATCCGCGGTTATGCCGGCCCGGAAATATTCCAGCAGCAGCCGCTCCGTGGAAAACACGATGTTGTCTTTGGTCAGCGCGATGGCGGCCAGAGCCGCCAGCAGTATCAAAGCGGCGCTGAGATCGCGGCTCTTGGGCACCTGGCCCTTTTTTCGCGCCTCGCTTAGCTTTCGTGGCGACGGTGGTTCAGTCTTCTGTTGGGCTGAATTGTTTTCCGCCATCAGGTCAATCCCTTCAATAGGATGGTGATATCGTTTTCAATAATATCGCAAAGTGAATAGATGATCCGGGCCAGCACCGGCACCATAACGCTCAAGGTAATCAGCCCGGCAATAATCTTAATGGGAAACCCCAGCATAAAAACGTTGATCTGCGGCGCCGTCCGGGCAATCAGGCCCATGGTCACATCGATGATCAGCATCACCGCCACCAAAGGGGCTGCAATTTGTACTCCGATGCCGAGCATTTGGGCAAAAACTTTAATCAGAAATTGGGCGGACGCGCCGGTGGCCTGGGCCGTATTAAGAGGCGCCAGCTCAAAACTCCGCACCAGCGCGGCGATAATCAGGTGGTGACCGTTAAAGGCCAACAGCGCCGCCATGCCCAACAGGTACATGAACCGGGACAAAATACCGGACATGCCGCCCGAAAGCGGGTCGAAAATCTGGCTCATAAAAAATCCGATATGGATATCCATCAAGCTGCCGGCGTAAGTAAACGCCGTCAGCAGCAAGCCGGCCGTGTAACCTATGGCCAGACCCACCAGCGTTTCCCGCACCAGGGCGAATATATATGTCCACCCGTCCGCCGGGAGAACTGCGTATTCGGTGCTGATAAGCGGGAAAACCGTTACCGTAACCAAAAATGACAGTCCAACCTTGACTGTTGCCGGAATGTTCTGCATTGAAAAAATGGGTCCGGAAATGAAGAAAGCTATAATCCTGACCAGGGCCAGGAAAAACAAGGCCAATTGATCGATATCCGGCAACAGCCGCCCCCCTTACCTGAGCAAATCGGGAATCCTGTTAAACACCCGGCTGGTAAAACCGGTCATCACCCGGATTGTCCAGGGGGCCATAATGGCCAGGGTCAAAAAAACCGCGATTATTTTGGGTACGAAAGTAAGGGACTGCTCCTGGACCTGGGTGGCCGCCTGCAGGATACTGATTACCAGGCCTACCAGGAGAGCCGCCGCCAGCGGCGGCAGTGCGATGATACATACTATCAGGATAGCCTCCCGTACCAGTTCGATAATAAAGCTTTCCGTCACAGCTAAAGCCCCCCTAAAAACTTTCCACTAAAGTTTTAACCACCAGATACCAGCCGTCGACCATTACAAACAGTAAAATTTTAAAGGGCATTGATATCATTACCGGCGGCAGCATGAACATCCCCATGGACATCAGGGTGCTGGCCACCACCATATCAATAACCAGAAAAGGAATATAAATCATAAAGCCGATTTGAAAAGCTGTTTTTAATTCACTGATCACAAAGGCCGGCATCACCACCCGGGCCGGCAGTTCCTCGGCATTGCCGGGTCTTTCGATTTCCGCCAGGCTGATGAACAAAGCCAGGTCTTTTTCCCGGGTCTGGCGGAGCATAAACGAGCGCAGTGGACTATACCCGTTTTCCCAGGCCTGTTCCTGGGAAATCTCATCATTCAGGTAAGGCTGTACAGCCTGTTCATTGATCTGCTGGAACACCGGAGCCATTACAAATATGGTTAAAAACATAGCCAGACCGATGATCACTTGGTTGGGCGGCGCCTGTTGGGTGCCCAGGGCTGTGCGCAACAGTGACAGTACCACGATGATACGGGTAAAGCTGGTCATCATCAGTACTACCGCCGGCACCAGGGAGAGCAGAGTCAGCATCAGCAGGATCTTGATGCTGTTTACCACTTGTCCCGGCTCGTCGGTGGGCTGGACGTTAAGGTCAATACCCGGCAGCGGCTGGGCCGACACCGGGTGCGGCCAGATGAACAGGACCGTTAATGCCGCCGGCAACACAAGCCATATCACGTTTTTTTTCCAGCAGTTAGTTGTCAAATTTTTCCCGCCTTGCATTATTCACGCCGCGTCTCAATTTCCGCGGGCGGCTGCTCCGTATCGCTCACCAGGATAATACAGTTTTCCTGGTGGGCAAAAAGCAGGTACCTGTTTCCCACCCGGACCAAAGTCAGGCCGCTTTTCGCGCCCATGGATACCTGTTCCAACACCCGCATTCTTCTGCCGCTTCCGAAAGCCGCCAGGTACTTGGACCTGCCCAGGCCGAAACGTACGGTAAGGTAAGCCAGCCCGCAAACCAGAGGCAGCAGAATGACGATGCGGACCAGTGCGGCCAGTAATTCTTTATCCATCTTTTTCTGTTTCCTTACTGTTTTTGGTCTGTCCCGGCTCGCGAATCTGGTCCACCCGGATACCCAGGCTGTTGCCGATGATGATCACTTCACCGCTGGCGAATTCCTGGTCGTTCACTTTAAGATTAACGTTGTCTCCGGCGGCCTTTTCCAGTTCAATCACGTAATCCTCTTTGATATTAAGGATTTCTCTGATGGTAAGGGTGGCCTCGCCCAGTTCCGCACAGATGTCCACCGTCACGTCCCCTACAAAATCCATGGGCAGGCGGGCCCGGGGCAGTTCCGTACCGGCGCTGAACGCAGGGAATTGTACTTTCTTGACCGTTGGCTTGCTGGTACTGAAATCACCCAGGAACTCGTCCAATTCGCGTTGAGACAGCATAATATAACTCCTTAGATCCCGATTAGATTACTGCACAATGTACTCGGTAAAATAAATTCTGCTGAGCACCTTCTCGCCCAGGCGGTTGTTTACCGCCGCCACCAGTTCGTTCTTTAACTGGTCGATGGCTTCCGGAGGGCGGACCTGGTTCAGGTTCTTACTGCGCAAGGTAAGTAAAATGGTTTCTGTAATCAGGTGCTTTTTTTTAGTAACTTTTTCTTCGATTTTTTTGTCCGCCGGGTATTCAATGGTAATAGTCAGCTTCAAGTAGTGGCTGCCGTCCTGATCCGCCAGGTTAACCACCATATCGCCCAGTTCCGCTGAATGCATAACCACTTCTTTTTCTTTGGTTTCCGCCTGGGCTTCGCTTCTGCCCGGATCGAGGAACCTGAAGTAACCAATGACCATGCCGGCGCCCACCAGGAATACCGCCATCATCATGGCAAACATTACCAGCAGGTTCCCCCCGCCTGATTTTTTTTCCGCGGCGGCCGTCGGGTTTTTGGGATCTTTTTTTGGTTTTCTTAGTGCCATTGTCACCCACCCTAGTTTGATTGTCATATTTATAAATGCCGGTTATGTACTGCGTACTGTTTATGTACCGGATAATTGAATAAGGTGTAGTCCGCGCGCCTTTACACAGGCACGCGGACTGATGGTATTTTAGCGTTTAAGGTTTAACAGTTCTTCCAACATGGTGTCCGAAACGGTGATAATCCTGGAATTCGCCTGGTAGCCACGCTGGGTGACAATCATGTTGGTAAACTCGTCAGTCAACTGAACGTTGGACATTTCCAGGTAACCCGATGCAATGGTCCCGTATCCTGTTTCGCCCGGCGTGCCGGATTCGGCTGTTCCGCTGCTGACGCTTTCCCGGAACAGGTTCTGGTTGATCCTTTCCAGGCCGTCCTGGTTGGGGAACATGTATAAGATGATATTTGCCACGTCGTAATCGCCTTCGAAGAGCAGCGGGGCTCCCTTGTTATCTTGACCGGTAATCATGCCGTTGTTTTGAATATTAATGGATGAAATGGGTACGTTGGTTATTTGGATCGGCACGTTTTCGGTATAATTGGTGATGTTGGTTTCGAGGTTTGCACCATCAAGACCTAAATTGGAGCCATCAGCAGTAACTACTAAAGCATCAGTTGTTTCATAAGTTTTGTCGTAGCCATTATAAACAGTTGTAATATACAGATCATATTGACCCGGGTTGGTATCGTTCGGCCTTTTATAAGCCATGACACCGGATGTTGATTGCTCAGCGTTTATTTTTGCTATTACATTGTCGAGTGAATCGCCAAGTGCTAAATCTATATCCACAGACTGTCCCACAGTTCCGTCAGCCAAAACCCCCCTAACTGTAAGTGTACCCGCAGTTGTTATAGCGTTGTCAGGGTTCGGGACGGTTGTAAATGATTTGGCTTTTTCCCAGGTCGTTCCAACCAGTTGATAGCCGTCCGAGTTGACCATTTTGCCGTCATTGGTTAAATAAAAAATACCGTCTCTTGTGTAATAGCTATCGTTTGCTCCTTTATTGACTTTAAAGAAACCGCTGCCGTTTATGCCCAAGTCCAGGGTGCGACCGGTGCTTTGCAGACCGCCGGGTTCCATGTAGTTACTGATGCTGGCCACGTTGATACCCAAGCCTGTTTGAGCGGGGTTGGTTGAAATGCCCCCGCTTTTAATGGTTTGGTACAGGGTGTCCTGAAAATTGGTCCGGCCCGCTTTGTAGCCGGTGGTGTTGACGTTGGATATATTGTTGCCGATTACGTCCATGCGAATCTGGTGGTTTTTCATACCTGCAACGCCAGAGTAAAGAGAACGAATCATTGAGTCTTCCTCCTCGTAAATTGTAAATATGGTTAATTTATAAGGTTAATAAAGTAGTTTATTAACGTTTTAAGGCTACAATTTCCTGTAAAACTTCGTCAGCGGTGGTGAATACCTTGGCATTGGCCTGGAAACCGCGCTGTGAGGTGATTAAGCTGGCCAGTTCCTCGGCGATATCGATGTTGGACATTTCCAGGAACCCGGAGCGGATTTCGCCGAAACCTTCCGGGCCGTCCTCGTTGGAAGTCCGTTCGCCGGTATTGTTGTTTTCCATGAACAGGTTGTCACCCGCCCGGGTAAGGCCGGCCGGATTGACAAAATTAAACATCCCGATGGTGCCAAGGGAATCCTGTCCTATAAAAACTTCACCGGTTTCGGTTATTATCACGTCATCCAGTGACTGCCCTTCTTCCAAATCAATGACTATCGGTTCTCCATCTGTATCGACAACATTAAGGCCGGCGGAGTTGACCAGGTAACCCTCCTGGTCAATGAAAAAGGAGCCATCCCTGGTAAACATCAGGTTGTCATTCTGATCCAGCACGCCAAAAAATCCCTGTCCCATAATGGCCAGATCGAATAACCTGCCGGTGGATTGTATCGGTCCCTGGTTGAAATTGTTGGAAACGCTGCCCACACTTACACCGGTGCCTACCTGGTACCCGCCGGTATTGCCGGCAGCCCCCATAGCCTGGTACAGGGTGTCCTGGAAATTGGCCCGGCTGGTTTTGTAGCCGGTGGTGTTCACGTTGGATATGTTATTGCCTATTACGTCCATGCGTATCTGGTGGTTGCGCATTCCGGATACGCCGGAATACATAGAGCGGATCATTGTTAAACCTCCTGTATGGTGCATGTTAAACCGCTTAAACCCGCGTTTTTCGGTCCCGGGCCGCCTTGATCGTTCGGCGCCCCGCAGCCTCCCGGAGGTCCGGCTGCTTACCTGGTAATTACCGCGCTGTCTATATTGGTAAAAACATGCTCCCGCATTGATTCTTCGTCCAGGGCGGAAACCACGGTGCGGTTTTTAACGCTGACAATGAAAGCCAATTCACCGTGAATCAGCAGGGAATTGTTGGCTCCTTTGGCCTCCGCTCTGTTCATGGCATCTTGTATTTTATGCCAGTCTTCGCTGGCCAGATTGATGTTTCTTTCCTGCATCCTCTTTTGGGCATGGGCGGATACTTTTATCTGACCGGTATTGGCCAGTTCCCGGAACAAAACATCCTGAAAGCTGCCTGCTTTGGCGCCGGTCAAGGGCTGACCGCCCGGGCTGTTTTTCCGGACTAGCGGTTCGGGACTGACCTGCACCCCCCTGACGTGCAATGGAATTCACCTACCCTTCGCCGGTTCCGGATTCATCCGGGTCTGTAGTCTATTCGGGCGCGCCGTGTAGCTTGATGATCTGTCCGACATTGTAATCTGTACCGTTCACCCGGACGGAAACGCCGCCATTTTGCATCAGCACTTTTTCCACCACACCGGTTATTTCGTCAGTGCCGTCCTGAACTGTTACCTGTTGGCCTACCAGTGCCAGATACGGTAAAGGCGAGCTGTCGTTTACGCTGGTGATGTTGACTACCTGGTCCAGGGTATAATGTTCGCCGTTAAAAGCGCCGGCAAAGTAAAAATAAGGTTTACTGTCACTGTCAAAAGCCACGCCGCCTACCCGGCCGGTGATTATTTCATCCCCGCTGACAAGGGATACCTGCTGGTTGATGAGCTGGAAGTACCGGGCCATTTCATACTCGGCAGCCATTTTGTCCATGCTTTGACTCATATTGTATATTTGCTCCATGGACGCTATCTGAGTCAACTGGCTGATGAATGCTTCGCTGTCCTGGGGTTGCATGGGGTTTTGATATTTCATCTGGGCCACCAGGATTTTCATAAAAGCTTCGGGGTCCGCCAGACTTTGTTGTTCCTTGACGGTTTCGTTTTTATCCGGCAGGTAATAATTATTACTGCTGCCGCTGATTGCTTCGGTCATGCCGCACCTCCTTTCTTCATACAAAATGGTTTACGCGGTACCGGTTTGCTGTTTTGGGCGGTTCAGTAAACGATTCGGAGGCTGTTTCTTCTTTTTCGCCGCGTCCGTCACCTGATTGCCGGTAAGGACTGTTAAACCGGTGCTCGCGGTTTGGTTCCTGCGCCCAGCGTCCCTGGTCGTCTCCGGCGGTCACCGTGGACTGCTGCAGATTAAGGTTGTGGGCGGTCAGGGCTTCCCTCAATTGCCCCAGGGAACTTTCAATAACCTGCCGGACGCTCTCGGTGGCGGCGTGAAAGTGAGTCGACACGTTACCGTCCTTGTAAACCAGCTTGATGACCACTTCACCCAGGCTTTCGGGCTGCAATTGCAGCCGGACATGGGTGCGTCCATGACCATCCCTGGCAATTTGCCCCCGGATGGCTTCAGCTAGTTGCATGAACAAAAGCGGTTGTTCGCTGCGGACTGCCGGCGGTGTTTCTCCGCCCATGGATTTGGCAACTGTTGCCGTTGAATCAACAACATTCGCGGTTATTTGCGTCTGGTCAGCCCGGAGCGCGTTGTTAGGCATTTCGAATACTGCTTTCGCGCTGGACGGGCCGGTTACGTTGCTTTGACCGGCGGTTGCCGCGGTTGTTGCTTCATTTGGTTCGGCGTAGTTAACATTGGTACCGGAACCGGTCTCAACTTTTCCTGATACCGGCTGTGTTTGCAGCACGCTGTGCGGTGTTTTTTCAACCTGACTTTTCATCATATCCCGCAGTAACACGGACAGTTGCTCTGCCGGTGGATCTACAGCATTCATTGCAGCGGTCGGCTTTTCGGCCGGCAGCGTGTTTTGCCGCAGAAGTTCCGTAGTTTGCTGTATGCCGTCCTGGTTTAAAACTTGCAGCGGCTGGGTGGTTCCGTTTGCAATGTTGCCTGCAGCGGTCGGCTTTTCGGCCGGCAGCGTGTTTTGCCGCAGAAGTTCCGTAGTTTGCTGTATGCCGTCCTGGTTTAAAACTTGCAGCGGCTGGGTGGTTCCGTTTGCAATGTTACCGGCAGTGGTCGGCTTTTCGGCCGGCAGCATGTTTTGCTGCCAATGTTTTAACGCTTGCTGTAGGTCATCCCGGTTTAAAAACTGAAGCAGCTGTTGTGTTTGTTCCTGATTAAGCATAAACCGGCCCGTCAGCGCTGGAAAATTGTAAATATCTGCTGTTTTTACCGCGACACTTTCCTTTGGCTGGTAATTCCATAAAACCGTTCCGTCAAAGGAGCTGTCCGCATTCAGCCAACTGTTGAACGCCGGTATTTCTTTTTCAAAATCCAAGAAGCTATCCGGTAATCCGGTTTCTTGCGGGGGTATACTAAACTCCCCGTTTTGCAGTATCCCGTCCGGTAACATGGCAAACAGCTCGTAAAGCGCAGCTTCAGAGACTGATAAAGCTTCACCGGCATTATTCCGGTTTACCGCAGTGTCCCCGGTGACCGGGAATAACTCATCAAGCTGACTGTCCGGCAGATGGGCCACGGAACTGCAAGACCCGGCGCCGGTGGCGTTAAGGTTACTGCCGGTGAACAGCAACTGTAGAATGGACATGAAATCCATTCCCTGTTTGCCGGAGCCTTTTGCTGCCTGTCTTGTTGGACTTCCGCAGAACTGCGTAGCTTGTGCGGTCTGAATTGAACCTGGCATTTGCGTTTTTATTCACCCCCTTTCGGTATTTTAGCTATTCATGTTCAATCTCTAAGTTTTCTCTGCATCACCCCCGATCTTGATTTTTTTAATCCTGTTCCGTATTGCACGGGCTGATTTATTATTTAGATGTCATATTGTACATTGACACTGCTATCTCGTCGGTTTCCTTTTGTTCAGCGGCGGAGACGGCCTGTTTATAGATGTTCAGCTCTTTTTCCCGCAATTTCTCCAGCACCGACCGATCCTGCATGGCCTTGACCAGGTTCGTGCGGCATTTCTCCAGTTTTCTTTCCGACCTGTTCAGCGCCGTCTCCCGCTTCTTTATTTCGTCCGTCATGTAATCGCAGAAAGCGGTCCGGTTGAACATGTCAAAGGGGTTAAGAGTCTGGACTTCTTCCACCACGCCGGCTAACCTGTTTTTGGCGTCGCAAAGGTATTCGCGGTTGCGCCGGTATTCGTCCCGGGCTCCGGCGTGCTTGACGGCGGCCTGTTCTTCAATGATTTCCCGGTGTTTCAAAACCGTATTAAGTCGAAAATCAAATTTGCGCATTTATGATATCACCCCTGAATTGCCGCCAGGTGTTCGACGGTACTGTCAAACCCGGTTTTTTCATTAACTTCCTGGCGTAAAAATGCGGTAATGCGGTCATTGTATTTTATCGCCGCGTCAATTTCGGGATTGGAGCCCCGGGAATAAGCGCCTACATTGATCAGGTCCTCGGCCTGCCTGTATGTGGCCAGCAGGTGGCGCAATTGCGCCGCCGCCCGGCTGTGCTCCCCGGATACCAGGTCCGGCATGAGCCGGCTGACGCTGTGCAAAACATCTATGGCCGGATAGTGCCCCCGGGAAGCCAGTTCCCGGGACAGCACGATGTGGCCGTCTAAAATACCCCGCACCGTGTCCGCCACGGGCTCGTTCATATCGTCCGCCTCCACCAGTACGGTGTAGAAAGCGGTGATGGAACCGGTCCGGGATGTGCCGGAGCGCTCCAGCAACCGGGGCAGCAGGCTGAAAACCGAAGGCGTATAGCCCTTGGTGGTGGGCGGTTCCCCGATGGCCAGGCCGATTTCGCGCTGCGACATGGCAAACCGGGTGACGGAATCCATAAACAACAGCACATTCTTGCCCTGATCCCGAAAGTATTCCGCTATGGCGCTGGCCACCAGGGCTCCTTTGATCCGGATCAGCGCCGGCTGATCCGAAGTGGCGGCCACCACCACTGAACGGGACAGTCCCCGGGGTCCCAGATCGTTTTCAATAAAGTCAAGCACTTCGCGTCCACGTTCGCCAATCAGGGCGATGACGTTCAGGTCGGCGCTGCAGAACCGGGCAATCATGCCCAACAGGGTACTTTTTCCCACCCCGCTGCCTGAAAATATGCCGATACGCTGGCCCTGGCCGCAGGTTAACAGGGCGTCGATGGCCTTAATGCCGGTTGTTAATACGTCTTTAATGCGCTTTCTGGACAGCGGCTCCGGGGGAGCGTTATTGACCGGGTATTCGCCGGTGACTTTAAGGCTGCGGCCGTCCATAGGCCTGCCCAGTCCGTCAAGCACCCGGCCCAGCAGCTCGTCCCCCACCCGTACGGTGAGGGTCTCCCCTCTTGGAACCACCTGGCATCCCGGGCAGATACCGCTTAATTCTCCCAGCGGCATCAGCAGCGAGGTGTGATCCTGAAAGCCCACCACCTCCGCCCGGACAGGTTCTCTTTGGCCCGGCACATATATATCGCATACTTCATTAACCCCGGCGGAAATTCCCTTTACTTCCACGGTTAGGCCGATTACCTTGGTGACCTTGCCGGTGGAGCGGATTAACCTGGTCCGCCGGACCTTCTCCCGCCAGTTGTTGATTTCCAAGCTTAGATCCCCGGTATGCATTTTACTCTGCCCCTTGCCTTAAAGAGATCAGCAGGTTCCGCCACCGGTTGGACAGCTTGGCGTCAACTTTGCCATACTCGTTTTCCAGTACGCAGCCGCCCGGTTCAATGGCCGGGTCGGTCATAATCTGCAAGTCGGCCCGGGGCGGCAAGAGGGTCATCAAACTGTCCCGCCCGGCCTGGCAAATATCCAGTTCGGTTGGATTGACCCATAAAACCACGTATTCCCGGCTGCCCGCCAGTAAAATGGCTTCTTCGGCGATGCTGTGCACCACGTCGGGTCTGGTTTCCAGCTCTCTGGTGACGATTTTTTCCGCTATTTCCACAGCCAGGCTCAAAATGTCGTCTTTTAGTTGTTCAATTTTTTGTCTGCGCAGGTCCTCGGCCTGGGCCAGCACATTTCTGGCTTCGGCTCTGACGCTGTCAGCCTCTTTCCTGGCCGCTTCCAGGGCGGAACTATACCCCTGTTCGTAACCTTCCCTGGCCGCGGAGGTTTTTGCCTTTTCCGCCTCTACGGCGGCCTGCCGCCGGGTTTCATCCATTATGGCGGCGGCTTGGGCGGTAGCCTGTTCCATAATGACGCCGGCTTCTTTTCTGGCCTGGGCGAGAATCGCTTCCGCCAATTCGCCGTATTTTTCGCCCGCCTCTTCCCGTTGCCTGGTCAACCGGGTTGTTTCAAAGGTGAATTCGGTTTTTAAAGCCAGGCTGTATTGCCCTTTTAGAACACCGGCGCCTTCATACCTGCGGATTATCCTATGCAATGATGGCATCCTCTCCTCCCCTGGCGATTACAATTTCACCGGCTTCGTCCAGGCGCCGGATAATTTGCACGATTCGTTGCTGTGAATCCTCCACATCTCTCAAGCGGATGGGACCCATGTATTTAATTTCGTCCCGCAGCATATCGGAAGCCCGTTTGGACATGTTCTTAAAGATACGTTCCTGAACATCTTCGTTAGTACCCCGCATGGCCCTGGCCAGATCCTTGGGATCAACTTCCCGGAGCACGCGCTGGATGGAGGAATCGGGCAGCTTGACAATATCTTCAAAAACAAACAGTAGTTTGCGAATTTCCTCGGTAAGCTCGGGATCGGATACTTCAAGCTCTTCTAAAATGGTTTTTTCCGTTCCCCGGTCTACCCGGTTTAAAATTTCCACCAGCGACTTGATGCCCCCGGAGCTTTGTTGACTGGTTTCCAGTACCGACAGTTTACGTTCCAGGATATTCTCAACCTCGCGGGTCATTTCAGGCGATACGCGGTCGGTCATCGCCACCCGGCGGGCAATATCGCTTTGCTGTTCCGGACTGAGCGCCGAAAGCACCATTGACGCCTGCTCCGGATGCAGGTGGTTCAGGATCAGAGCGATAATCTGGGGGTGCTCGTCACGGATAAAGGACAGCAGGTGTTTGGGATCTGTTTTGCGCAGCGAACTGAACGGGCGGTTTTTAATGCTGTGCTGCACCTTGTCCAGGATTTCCGCCGCCTTTAGGTCGCCCATGGCCTTCTGCAGCATATCCTTGGCATAGTCGATACCGCCCGTCATCAGGTACTCCCGGGCCTGGATCAGTTGGGCAAATTCCTCCAGGACTTCATTTTGAATTTCCCTGGGGATGGTATCCATCATGGTGATTTGCTGGGATATTTTTTCAATGTCGTCCTGGTGAAAGTTTTTTTTCAGCAGATCCGCCGATAAGTCGGAACCCAGTGAAATAAGCAGGATGGCGGTTTTCTGCAGTCCGGTCAGTTTTGATGTGCTGGGCATTGATCTACTCCCTTAGCCAGACTTTTAACACCTCGACCACTTCGGCCGGTTTTTCTTTGCTGATTTGTTTGATTATTGAGCGGTAACCCGACTGAGGTTCATCAAGTGCAATTTGTTTTTTCTCGGCTTTTTCTTCTCTGGCCCGGCGCAGGGCTTCCTCTTCAGCCTCCATAGCCAGTAGTTCCTGCCGGCGCCTGGCGGCCCGGCGCCGTAAAAAAGCCACCACTAAGACCAATAACAGCAGCGATCCCAGCGCTATGCCGGCGATGATCGGGTTGACCGGCAGCCCCGGTGTTGCCGGGACAGACTCCGGTTCGTCAAAGGACGGTATCGCAGCCTCGTTGAAATCCATGCTGGATACTGTAATTTGGTCGCCCCGCTGGGCGCTGTATCCCACCGCCGAGGCCACCACCTGCTGGATGGATTCCAGGTTGGGCGGCGAATAATTGCCGTTCAGCACCACCGATATCGACAGGCTGCGAATGCTGCCCGGAGATTTTACAGTAACCTGCTGGGTGGTATCCACTTCATAATTGATGGTCTGCTGTTCTTTGGAATAACCGTTACCCGTGCCGGTATCGGCAAAGGGCATTGTATCCCCGGGCATTTCCGAATCCATACCCGGAACGCCCCCGCTTGCCGCGGAGGTGCCTTCTTCAACCAGTGTTTGCTCGCTAAGCACTGCGCCGGGGCCATGTTCGGTGCGCACCGTTTCCTGCCGGTCAAAATCAAGGTCGGCGGTGATCATGGTTACGGCCCGGCCCGGTCCGACAATACGGTTCAGCATTTGCTGGACCCGGTTTTCCAGTTCCCTTTCATACTGCTTCTTTAGCTCATATTTTTCCAGGGCTGAAGCAGACAATGTCTCTTCATTATTCGGTTCAAGGTTGCTGTTAAGCACGTTGCCGTGCATGTCGATAATATGTACATTCTCCTGGGCCAGACCCTGGATGCTGCCCATAACCAGGCTTTGAATGCCCAGCACCTGATCGGGGCTCAGTGTGGCTTTGGTTTTTAGCTTCAGCGCTATCGATGCCGAGGGCGTTACCTGCTCATCCAAAAAAACGCTTTCCCGGGGCAAAACAAGGTGCACACGGGCCTGTTCAACCTCGTCAAGCTGCACAATGGTGCGGCGCAATTCTTCCTGCAATGCCCGCTGATACCCCACATGCTGCTCAAACTCAGTGATGCCGAATTTTTTTTCGTCGAATAATTCAAACCCCAATCCGCTGCTGTGCAAAACTCCGGTACTGGCCATCTGGATCCGCATTTTGTAAACCATATCCTCGGGAACCTCTATGGTTTTGCCGTCGTCGGCGAGCCGGTAAGGCGTATTGGCGCTTTCCAGTTCTTCGATAATTTTACCGGCGTCCACTGGTTCAAGTTCAGTAAACAGTGGAGCATAAGCAGGCCGTAAAGCCATTTGAGCCAGAACGGCAATGGTGACCAGTATTAACGCGCAGCCCGCGATAAGAGTTAATTTTTGCGACTGCTTCAGCGACTGCCACCATTGTCGCGGTCGATCCAGCATTCCGCTGCTCATTTAACCACGCCTTCAATAAGCTGTATTTTCAATTGCTGATTAATTAAAGTCAGGTTTTTAATTAACAACTTTTTACACCTGCATCCGGGATAGCTCCTGGTAAGCTTCGACCAGCTTATTGCGCACTTCCACGGCCAACTGCATGGAAAGTCTGGCCTCCTCCATCGCGATCATAACGGTGTGCAGATCCTGGACTTCTCCGGTCAGGAATTTTTGCACATTTGCATCGGCGTTTAATTGACTGGCATTTAAGCTGTTAATGGCTTTATCGAAAAGTTCTTTAAATGAGCCGCCGCTTTCGCTGCTTGTGCTGACGGGAGCGGTTTTAAGCGCCGCCCCGCTTTGCACCGGCAGGGCCACAGGCATTATTTGCATTCCGGTTTCTCCTTTTCAGATTTTTTACCGGCCCATCTCAAGGGCTGAAAGATACATGCTTTTGGCAGCCTCCAGGGTGGTTACGTTTGCTTCATACGCCCTGGTGGCCGAGATTAAATTAACCATTTCGTTAAGAATATTGATATTGGGATAGGCCACATACCCTGTTTCGGGATTGGCATGGGGATGGTCCGGGTCGTACACAAGGCGTGGTTCATTGTTGTCATTAACCAAACGCGAGACTCTGACCCCTCCTCCGACAGCCTTTACGCCGGCGCCGGCCAGCAGTTTTTGCCTGAGCAGCTCCTGAAAAACCGGTACCTGGCGCTGGTACGGTTGGTTTTCGGGATCCCCGGGCGTGCCGGTGCTGTTGACATTGGCCACGTTATTGGCGATTAAATCAGCCCAGTAACGGTTGGCGGTCATGCCCGAAGCGCTGATGCCGAAACTGTCAAACAAGCTCATACTACCTGCCTCCCTTAATCACATAGCTCAGTAAATTGCCCCGGTCGCTTTTAGCCCTGGCGGCAAACTGGTACATCAGAGTGTTGGCGGCCAAATTAACCATCTCTTCGTCCAGGTCCACATTGTTCAGGCCGGCTTTCATGGCAGTGCCCCCGGTTTTGATCACTTCGGGCGCCAATTCTTCGAGCTTGTCCGGACTGCCATCGTTAATGTGTCGTTTGTTTGTGGTTTTCATGCCCATGAAATTACCGTCCAATGCAGCCCGTAGCTGATGCTGGAAGTTGACTGCGGATTTTTTAAAACCGGGGGTATTGACATTGGCGATATTGTCTGCAATTACCTGCTGCCTTAAAGTGCTGGCGTCCATTTGTTTAACCAGAATGGTGTTAATGGCATCATTGAGAATTTTCACTAAAAGCCCTCCACAAGAAAATATATCCATTGCATTATGCAAAAATTCAACATATTTCTACTTATTCCTGCACAAAAATGATCTTTATGACAAATTTAATTTAAACTTAAAAAATAAAAGGAAAGCCACAAGTGACCTTCCATAAGTAATCCACTTGCAACCTGACGATCATAGCCCGCGCCTGACCGACCGGTGGTCCGTCAAGCGGCGCCTTAGACTCACGGTTTTGCGCCCCCGGCTTTCACCGGGTTTGCCCTTCGTGAAGGTATTTATTCAAATATATCGAGATTTAGTAAATTATAAAATATAAATTGTAAAATTTCAACAAAATTTTTGTTAAAAAAATGAAAAAAAACAAAATTTTTTAGAATTTTGGTGCTATATGGTGCTACCGCAGCAATAATCTGTTCGTTTCAGATAGTAAAAAAACACAAAAAACCGGGTTGTTGGGCAAACCCGGCCAAAAAAATACTATTTAAATCTTTAAATAAAATATAGGGTATCAGCGCTCATTTTAGATCAATTTGTCGATAATCAGCCCCAGCATTTCCTTAAAGTAGGCCACCATATCCAGAGTTTTTTCCGGCGGGATTTCCCTGATCACGCTGCCGTCATCGCTGTTCAGTACCTTAACCATGATTTCGCCGCTTTTTTCATGAATTTCAAAACGCAGTTTGGTGTTGTACACCCGCATGGTGTTGTTCAGTTGTTCAACCGCCTGCTCCAGATCATCCCGGGAGATTTCCAAACCTTTTTGCTCGCCGGCTTCTGTTGGCGAAGCCCACACTGCCTTTCTTACGCCCGGCCCGGTATTCAGCTTAGACGGTTTATTGCTTTCCGGGCTTGCCAGAGCGCCCGATATTACTTTTTCAACGCGCATGAATTATTTTACACCTCCCGCGGGGGTTATCTTTGCTTGTTTACAAAATAACTGTTCGCCGCCCCGGGATTGTTCCGGTACGCGGTTTCGGTACGCCTGGCCGCCTGCAGAACATTAATGGATTTAAGAGTATCGTTAAGGTTTTGTTTCATTAAATCATTAATCTCAACATCCAGAGCCCGAATCTGCTGCAGGTATTGTTTGGCGGCCAGTTCCATCCCGGTTGAAACAACGGCGCTGTCGGTCCCGGTATTCTGCCTGTCTAAAAGATCCACCTGCTCGATAATCGCCTGTTTGGCGTCCAGCAACTCGCTTAGGCGCTCCATATCTTTTTCCATCAGTGCTTGCTTTTGAAGTACTGTGAGCCTCAGGAATTCCTTTAACAAGGAATTCTTCTTTGCCTGAATTTCCATTCGCATGGCCAACCTAACCGGCTCTAGTTTGTTTGTTGGCTTGACGCATGGCTTCCTGCCAGGTGTCTCTGAGTTCTTCGGCCAGGGTTAAAACTTCCCGCAGCAGGGCGGCATCTTTTTGAGCGTTGGCCTGCATTAACTGGCGGAGTATGAAATCATACAGGCTGCCAAACTGATTGGAAATGGCAATTTCTTTATCCAGGGTCTCAGTCAGGTGGTTGTATATCTCTTGAGCTTTGACAATGGCATTATGCGCGTTCTCCACTTCCCTGTTTTCAATGCAATCGATACTCTGGCGGATAAAGCGCACCCCGCCGCTATAAAGCATTAAAGTCAATTCCGCCGGGCTGGCGCTCATCACCGAATTTTGCTGGTATTGCTGGTAGGGGTTCATTGAAAAGCCTCCTTGTTATTGCTGCCCGTACATGCCGAGTTGCTGCATCAGCCACGTGCTCTGGGAATTCATTTGTTGGATGGCTTTCTCCATGGCGGTGAACTGGCGCCAATAGCGATCTTCTATTTGCGTCAGGCGGTCTTCCCAACTATTAATCCGCGTGTCGATGTCCTCTAATTGTTTGCCGATAAGGCTGTTGTCCACCAGGGAGAACTCACTGTAACTGCCGGCCTTGTCAATCAGCTGCTGCATCCCGTAGTTGAGATTGTTATACAGCCGCTGGGCAATGCCTTTTTCGCTGTCTGTTTCCGAGCTTTTGGTAAACAGGTTCATCACAGCTTCCGGATCATTCTGCAGCGCCTCGCGCAGTTTGGTTTCATTAACTTCTAGTTTTGCGCTCATGTAATCAGCGGTTGTATTGATGCCTATATCCACCAGAGTGTCGTATGAGCCGTCCAAACCCGATACGACGCCGGACATGGTTTGCCTCATCCTGGCGGCCAAGCCGGACAAGGTTGTGTCGTTGCGCAGCAGGCCGCTGCGGGCCTTTTCCTCCCACTTTTCAATCTGCTCGTCGGTAAGCTGCTCCCGCTGCTCATCGGTAAGGGGTTGGTAATCGGAATAACGCTTTTCATAAAGCTTATCGGTGATTGTTTGCACGGTGGAATTGTAATCTTCAATAAACTTGACAATGGTATTGAAAACCGCTTCCGTGTCGCTGGCAACTGTGACGGTGGCAGTTCCCTCGGACTTTAAATCCATGGTGATTCCGTTAACTGTAATGCTGTTGGTGGAACTTGTCAAGCCGGTTACGTCGCCAAAATCAATTTCAGCGTTCCGGCCATGATAGGCAATACCCGTTTCCAGGTTCAACTGCAGGGCGTTATCGCCGCTGTCCCCGCCGCCGCCGAATGACAAAAAGTGGCTGTCGTCACTGACGACCTTGATATATTGGTTCTCGCCGGTGGTTTTCGTGGCTAAAAAGAAACGGTCCTGGGCTGCGTCATAACTGGCCTTTATCCCAAGTCCGGCATTGTTTATTTCCGAAACCACGTCGTAAATGGTGGCGGTGGAGGTGTCAAAGGAAAATGACTTGGGGCTGCCCTGGTTATTGCCGCCCTCCAGCTCAAAGGTTATGGTGCCACTCAACGAGGCAAACTGTTCTGCCAGTGTTTTAACGGCGCCGTTCTCTTTTCGCTCGTCGCTGAGGCTTACCTGACTGCCCTTTGATACGCCGGACGCCAATTGGTGCACCGTTACCGTGTAGTTGCCCGGGACCGCGTTGCTCCCGGCGGCGGCTTTTAAAATGTTTTCGTTGGAAACGGCAGTACTTTTGACCAGGAAGGTGGACTGTAGCTCCATGTTAAAAACTTGATCCCTGAAAGAGCGCAGGGCGGTATTTATTTCCCGATAAGCCTCCTGCTGCCACTCAAGGAGTTGGCGGCTTTGCTGCAGTCTGTCCACAGGCGCCCGGTGGGCCCGCATCAGGTCTTTGATGATTGATTCGGTATCCATACCGCTGGCCAGTCCAGCGACACGCAGGTTGGATAGCACGGTGATCACGCCTTTCGAAAAGCTAGATATCTTACAAAAGTAATCGGCAGTAATAAACAAAACTTTATCCCGCGGTATTTCGTATTACGGCATAAAAAAACAGTGGGAATCAACTTCAAGTTGATTCCCACTAGGAATATTTTGATGAGGGTCAGTCACTTTTAGGGACAAGCACCATATTTTCCAAATCTATGACTACTTTAGATTTTATCAAATAATCCATTCCCAGGATTCCGGCAATATCAAACCCATAATCCATATCACCAATTTGTATTTTGAACTGGTCCAATTTTTTTGTGTCCAACTGAATCACGTCAATACGTTTCTCATAAACATATTCTGTTCCACCAACACCACGAATTTTTCTTATGGCATCTAAAGGTTCAGGGCCTAACCCCAATTCCACAGCAATCTCGGCGGCAATGATTGTTGAGGCAGAGCCGGTATCAATCAAGAAATTATTAAAACTGAGTGTTTTACCCTTGTGTGTAAGCATAACTTCAGTAAACGGCAACCCATACCTTAATTTTAAATTCATATGTTAGCCCGCACTCCAATCCATCTCTGCTCAATAATATCAAGTTCAGGACGGGAAGTGTGAACAACGTAAAGTTCCTTCTCCCTATGCTTCCGGTGTAGTTGCAGATAATGCAATAAAGCTTTATTATTATCATCCTGGAAATTATCAACTACAGTCATTTGAGCTATAATCCTTTTATCTCCTTCTGTATGAGCCTCAATAGCTTCAATAATTACCCACTGATTAGGATATGCTTTTTTCACTTCTTCCCATATCATATTAGAGACCTCCTCGAGGTTTATCAGGCATTTATATTAAATAGTCCGTATTTTCTATACCCTTATTATACCAGATTTTAGAAGAATGCTAAATATAAGGATTTATTAGAAATTTGCAAACTATACGAACCGGTCGACATGGTTGCCTAGGTGGGGCAGGTTGCCCCAGGCTGCGGTATTCCCGTCGTTAACTTTGTCCAGTATCTGGTGCACCAGACTGCCGTTTTGCTTCGCGGTGTCCATGGCTTTCTTCATCAGGGATATGCTGACGTCCTGCTTCAGTTGAGATTGGTGCATGATTACCGATAGCGCCGCTATGTCCATTCGTGTCACCTCTGTTATTTAATAATCCGCTTAACTTCTAAAACCACCCGCCGGGCGTCATCTTCACTCATTGCCGGGAAAAGAGGTAAGCTTAGGGTTCGCCCATAGTAATTTTCGGCTACCGGGCAAGAACCCCTGACATAACCTAGTTTTTGATAATACGGGTGCCAGTAAACGGGAATGTAATGTACTTGTACGCCGATGCCGGCACGGCGCAACGCTTCAAATAATTGCCGTCTGGGAGGTTTTTTACCCTTCAAACGAATTATATAAAGATGCCATGCGGGATTGGTTCCGGGTAGTGTAACGGGAGTGTCAACTTTTTCTGAAAGGTTTTCAAATTCTCGGTTATAATAATCAACCAGAACCTGTCTTCGGGTTAAAAATTGATCCAGCTTTTTAAGTTGGCTGATGCCAAGGGCGCACTGGATGTCCGTGATGCGGTAATTATAACCGAGGAACTGCATTTCGTGATACCACGGGCCGTGGTAATCAGTAAGCTTATTTTTTCCCTTGATCATCCCATGGGAACGGAAAGCCAACAGTTTTTGATAATATTCCTTGTTATTTGTTACCACCGCTCCGCCCTCGCCGGTGGTAATATGTTTTACAGGGTGAAAACTGAAGGTGGTCATATCAGCTATTGAACCCACCGGCCTGTCATGATAAGTTGCCCCCAGCGCATGGGCGGCGTCTTCCACGACAACCAGATTATGTTTATTAGCTATTTCCTTAATTTCCTTCAGGTCGGCGGGGTGACCGGAAAAATCGACTGGTGCCAGAACCTTGGATTGCGACGTGATTAGCTTTTCTATTTCTTCGGGGTTAATGTTTACCGTGTCCGGCCTTACGTCGGCGAAAACAGGCTTGGCGTTTAAATAAAGGGCCGCGTTGGCAGTTGCGGCAAAAGTAATCGGTGATGTTATCACTTCGTCACCGGGTTGCACGCCAGCAGCAAAATAAGCGGCGTGCAATGCCGCCGTGCCGGAATTCAAAACCACGGCATAATTGGCCCCGGTCTTTTGTGCCAGGGCTTTCTCAAAGTCCGACACTTTAGGGCCGGTGGTAAGTAAGTCTGAGCACAGTACTTCAAGCACAGCTTGGATATCGTCATGATCAAGATGTTGTTTGCCGTAAGGCAAAAAATGCATTCTATTCATGCAACTTTCCTAACATTAAAAAATTTTTCATTGATATTGGCCATATCCTTTATTTTTTATAGTTTAGTGTTTGATAAACTGTGTTTTACTTTCGTAATACTCCTGATCCCTTAATCTAAAAATTTTGATGCAACAATTGCATTTTGTGTCAGCAAGCAAGGTATTCCATCAATTATTGGGTAAGCAAGGAGACTTTCTTTAGAAAAATATGCGTTATTTTTATTTAAGATATCAGCTTTCGTAATAGGACAACATAACGGGTTTGAAACTTGAGAATTAAATCCTTTCTCAATTATTATTAATCCAGTGGGATTTAATGGGTTTGCGCTTACATCGAACAATCTATGTTCAATAACATTATACCCGAGTTCTTTAATGGTTGAATATAACTTCGTTACATATCCATGACTCAACATTCTATCTCTCGCCGCTTCACTTGCAAACTCAAAAGACGGCTCTAATAATATTAAATATTTATTAGCAATACGATATAGCTCGATAAGAGCTTCTTTCTCTTTTCCTCCATTGGGTTCGATTGAATGAACAGTGTAAACTATATCGATGGAATTGTCTTTTAATGGGGCACAGAACAAGTCACCTACAAAGAGATTAATATTATCTAATTTTAGCTCATTTAAAAAATTCTTAGCATATTTAATTCTTGACCAGGAAATATCAAACCCGTAGGACATATCGGGCTTTGTTTTTAATGCTAGAAGCAGAGGTCCTAGCGTAGTGCCCTCTCCAACACCAATTTCTAATAATGAACTGAATTGGCCTAAACCATCTATAACTTTAACAAGATAAGAGCAAAACTCTTCTTTTAAATATGGATGCTTTTTATAATCATCAACATAAGTGCCTGCTTGAAAATCATAGCTAATCATGATATCTTCTATTGAATTTTGTTTTCTTTCATCTAATTCCCTTAAATAATTAATAATATTTATATTACTCTCTAAATATAGTTCTTTAATTCTACTCAAAATCCTTAGCTTATCCATTGCAACCCCCTTAATATCATGTTTATCAATCTGTTACTTGTTTTAAAAGAGAAAGTCCATTTCTTATTCAACAACCATCTGGCTTAGTTCATCGATGGTAAGCCATTGGTCATTTGTATCGCTGCTGTAACGAAATCCTTCCAGAACGCGTTTCCCGTCCACCCAGTTGTCTTTTACCCACCAAGAAAAATCAGGCTGAATGATATAAAAGTTATCGAGTTCAAGTGTATGTCTAGCGTCTTCCTCGGGTATCATTACCTCATGCAGTTTTTCACCGGGTCTGATGCCTATGTACTCGTGGCGGCACCCGGGGGCAATTGCTTTAGCCAGATCGGTTACTTTCATGCTGGGGATTTTGGGCACGAAAATTTCCCCGCCGGCCATTCTTGCCAGGCTGTTCAGCACGAATTGGACTCCCTGTTCCAGGGTTATCCAGAATCTGGTCATCCTGGGGTCGGTAATTGTGATTACCCCGGTTTCCTTTTGCTTCTTAAACAGTGGAATCACGCTGCCCCGGCTGCCCACGACGTTGCCGTAACGCACAACACTAAAACGGGTCTCTTTGCCCCCGGCGTAAGCGTTACCGGCAATGAACAGTTTGTCCGAGCATAATTTCGTAGCCCCGTAAAGGTTAACCGGGTTTGCCGCCTTGTCGGTACTTAATGCAATAACCTTTTTTACTCCCCGGTCTATGGCGGCTTCAATTACATTCTGACCACCGAGAATATTGGTTTTGATTGCTTCAATGGGGTTATATTCACAGGCGGGTACCTGCTTTAATGCGGCGGCGTGCACTACGAAATCCACGTTGTTGAAGGCCCGGTACAACCTGTCTTTATCCCGCACATCGCCGATAAAAAAGCGCAACCTGGAACTGTTGAACTCCTGGGCCATCTCGTATTGTTTAAGTTCGTCCCGGCTGAAAACTATGATTCGCCTGGGGTTATAATGCTCCAATAAATAATTTATAAACTTTTTTCCGAAAGAACCGGTACCGCCGGTAACTAAGATAGATTTTCCGTCCAATAAATTATTCATTGCAGCGCCTCTTTCTTAAAATTTTGATTATGTACTCAATTACTCATTTTTTTAATCAATCATATCCCAGGTTAATGGGGTGCCCGTGGGCGCGTCTATTCTTGCCTTCTTGCCTAGAACAATGTCATAATACTTGGGAGGTAAGCCATAGCCCGGTCTAATGACCTTCAGGTTATCCCTTGTAAATATGTCACCCGCTTTAAGATCTGCGGAAATATATATGGAACGGCGAAATTTTAATGATCTCTTTTCATTCTCCGTTGGCCCGTAATGGACTTTACCTAAAGCCTGCCATGCTCGTTCGCTTTCAATCACCAGGGAGCGCATTTCCCCTGGTTCAAGGGAAAAAGCCGCGTCAACGCCGCCGTCAGCCCGGGAAAGTGTAAAGTGTTTTTCTATCACTGTTGCTCCAAGTGCCACACTCGCCACCGCTACACCAATGCCCAATGTGTGATCTGAAATACCTACCTGGCAGTTAAATAATTCCCGCAAATGAGGGATGGTTAAAAGGTTGCTGTTTACAGGCGAAGCCGGATAACTGCTGGTGCATTTTAAAAGGATGATGTCCCTGCAGCCCGCTTCCCTGGCTGCGCGTATTGTTTCGTCCAGTTCCGCCGGTGTAGCCATACCTGTGGAAATAATCATGGGCTTACCGGTAGATGCTACTTTACGAATTAGTGGAAGGTCTGTATTTTCAAAGGAAGCTATTTTATAGCAGGGGATGTTTAATGATTTTAAAAAATCCACAGCCATTTCATCAAACGGAGTACTAAAACCTACCATCCCCAGTTTTTCACATAGATCAAATATAGACTTGTGCCACTCCCAAGGTGTATAAGCCTGCCGGTAAAGGTTATATAAAGAATAACCTTTCCATAAACTGCTCGGATCGTTTATATGAAACTCATCCCGGTCAATATCCAATGTCATGGTATCCGCCGTATATGTTTGAAGTTTAAGTGCATGCACTCCTGCTTTTGCGGCAGCTTTCACAATGGCCAGGGCTTGCTCCAGTGATTGGCTGTGATTGCCGGACATTTCAGCAATGATAAAAGGTTTATTCATGGTTCCAATTTCCATGGTTTTAATTTTTATTGTTTTCATTTTTTAATCTCCACTACAAAAAGATAAATCATATAATAAATCCTTTGCTTTTAACCAATCATTATAAAAAAGAGCCATTAGAATAATATCCTCAAAAACACCGTTTTTAAGTACATGTTTAATCAAATGACCTTCAATTGTAAATCCTAGTTTGGTATGGTATTTAATGCTTGATTTATTAAATGAAAGAACCTTGCTACATAATTTTCGTATTCCCAGTATCTGAAAAATATAATCCAGCGAAAGGTATCCCATTACAATGCTAATACCATGCGGAAGATTTTCTCTTCCTAGATAAAAACCCCATGAACAATTGCCATTGCATTTATCAATTTGATTAATATTTATAACTCCAACCGCATCTCCTTTGTATTCAAAAATATTAGAAATATTACTATTATCATTCAATAGTTTTTTATACCATTTTTCATGTTCAGTCATAGTTATAATATGATCAGTGAGCATGACCGAACGGATACGTTCTGAATTTCGCCAGTGAAGGATTGTAACTAAATCTGATTCTTCTATAGGTCTAAGTTTAAAATCCTCTTTTTTAAACATTTTGTTACCCCATCAAGCTTTCAATAACAGTAACGTTATTACTATTTATTTTGTTACTTGTTAACTTTAGAGCATTATCACTCATTTGTTTTACAATATCCGGATTATCAAATGCTCTTTCTATAGCTTTTTGAATATCATAAGCTCCAACATTTTCTTTCCGTCCCAAGTTCCATGCAATGCCTGCTTTTGAAACTGCAACAGATGATTGAACCTGGTTGTCAGCCACGATTACTATTATAGTCGGTAAGCCAAGGAAGCAACGCTCCCATGTTGTTATTCCGCCTGCTCCAATGGCCAAATCCGCTTCCATCATCAATTGGGCCATATTATCAACTTGGCAATGGAAAAATGTATGTGGTATATCTGAACACATCTTTTCAATTTTGCCCTTATGTAAGTTACTATTTCCAATCACTACACTAACTTTAATATTTGGTTTGTTCAAAGTTTTAATAGCTTGAAGAGCCTTTTGAGTCTCATTGGTTGGGTCACTGCCACCAAAAAAAATAAGAATATTTTTTATAGTACCATTTCGCTTTTTTAGTTTTTTTCTTGTTTCGTAAAATTCCGACCTGATCAAGGCGTGCTCCGGGCCAAGTAACATCTTACAGTTTTCTGGAACAAGATCTTTGTACCTATCTTTAGGATTTTCAGATAGATTTTGGTCCAGCAATAAATCGCAATCGTGTGGTCGATTGGCAAGATCGTCTATAACCATTATTTTTTTGACATATTGTTTTATTATGGATTCCCATTTTTTATCTAAAGCATAATGGTCTGTAATAATCCAAGAGACTTTTTGTTTTAATAAGACTAGTCTAGTTTGTTCGGCATCTATTCGCCAGTTTACGCCTAACCAATCTGAATATCTACCATTTTTTTCAGGTCCTACGGTGTTTGCCTTTTTAAAGCTATAAGAAAATTGATAAACTTTATAACCTTTTTGTTCAACAAGTGCACAAAGGTTTCCTGGCAATTCCCGGCAAATGAAGGCAACCTCGGCGCCTTTTTCACGTAATGCATCGGCCAACGTCAGGCAGCGCATAATATGGCCTGTCCCCATTTGGATTGAAGAGTCCGCCCTAATAACAAATTTTTGTTGATTAAACATAGTAATCACCAGGTAGTCCATCCACCGTCAACCGGTAGATTAATTCCCGTTACATAAGAAGAAGCATCCGAAGCAAGAAATAAAACGGGACCTTTTAGCTCATCGGGCCTGCCAATTCTGTTCATTGGGTTCTTTCGGCACAGTTCCTTGTAAAATTGTGGATTGTTTAAAACAATTTCTTCCCTTGGGAAGGGCCCTGGACTGATACAGTTAACGCGTATACCCGCGGGTGCAAGTTGACACGCCATATAACGTGTCAACTGAATAAGGGCTGCCTTTGCTGCGCCATAGTATGGAGGATTATTTAAACCAGAATTACCGTATATACCAAGATCGGGGCTTACTGTTCCATACATGGAAGCTATATTAATTACCGATGCCCCGCCGGAGTTTTGTTTCGCTGCTGTTTCAAGAAAGGGCCTAGCCAACTGGATAATACGAAAAGCCGCTGTCACCACCACTTGGTAGGTGAGGGCAAAATCATTTTCGGAAACGCCTTCCATACATCCGCTTTTGCCTGCGTAAGCATTATTAACGATAATATCAAGGCGGTCATTGTTAAAACGCTTGAAATATTTTATCAGTTCTCTTTCATTCGTTATATCGACAATGGCTGTGGAAACCTTGTATCCTTGATTAATCATTTTCTCGGCAAGTTGTTCAATTTTTGCTGCCGTTCGGCCGTTCAATATAACATGTGCCCCAGTTTCGCAAAGGGCTTTCACAATGCTTTGTCCCAGGTGCCCCGCTGCGCCGGTGACGAGCGCCACTTTACCGTCCAGCATAAAAATTTGATCTGCTTTTTGAGCTTGTATTTTTTGTCTAGACATAAATATCACTCGCAATTTAATTTATTAACTTCTATTCCCATAAAGAAGGGTTAAGCAGTTCTTCGGGTGCACTGGCCAGCATGCTTTCCACAGTGGAACATTCATCCGGCGTGAGCGGGTCCTTTTGTAAAAGTAAAATATTATCGTTCAGTTGTTTCATGTTTTCCATGCCAACTACGATACTTGTAATCCATGGTTGGGCTAGGGTATATGCGTAACACAAATCTTTAATGTTTTGCCTGCCCAATACGCTGACAACGAGGTTTATTTTATTAATCCAATCATTTGCGTCAAGATTCTTTAACCTTGGCCAAAAAGAAGCATCTGCGGGTAGAATACCCTGTAGCAGGACGCTGCGCGCGTGAATGACAACGTCTTGTCTTTTGGCCAATACCCGTTCAATATCAGCAGCTTTCCAGCGCCAGTCTAATATGTTAAACGGCAACTGAACGTGTGTTATTTCCGGGTCTTCCAGCGCCTCCAGCATTTCCCCGGGTGATTGAACGGATACTCCGAGCTTTCTTATGACACCTTCCTGTTTAAGCTCTATAAGCCTTTTCCAGATTGTTTCATTATGACTGAAACGCTGGGACCACCTGTGCAGTAATAAGACATTCAGGTTACTTGCACCCAGTTCCCTACATGAACGGAAAACACTTGCTTCCACTGCCAGTGTGGCACTTGTCTTGGAATCTATGTTTACACAAGGATTCAGTTTTGTTATTACTGTTGCACGACCGGCGTAACCATCGGCCAGTGCTTCTCCCAGTCTTCTTTCAGCGTCCCCGTATGCTCGGGCGGTATCTATGTTTGTAATGCCATGTTTTATGGCTTCACGGACCAGTATTTTTGCATCGCTATCGGACGGCTGCCCCGTAATGTTGGCGGCCCCGTAAGTCATACCAAGTTGAGCCGTGCCCAGGGTTAATTTACTATGAACGGTCTCGTTGACTATTTTAAATGGAACTCTCAGTGTAGGTTCGCCTGGAATGGTGGACAACTTATCTACCAGCTCATACCAGGGTGTGTTGACGGGGTCATTGATACCGGCAAATACTTTTTGCAAACGCAAATAGTCATCAAGCGTATCAAGAGTACATCGCAAGTGGTTTAAATTAAAGTTTTTTAACCTTGCAGGTTTGAATAGTCCCAAACTATAATTGCGTCTAATCCATGGTGTTACGTGTTCACGGTCTGGCCCTGAGTAAGTAAATCTACTTGCTTTTCGTAATACCTCCACAGTAAAGACTTCCGCGCTTAAACCGTACGGTAAGCCGTCAATGGGTGAATTTGTAGCTAAATAGCTTAATTTGTTGTCTATAAATGAGCATACAATTTCATTAATAAATTCGCCATCCGGAAATAAATTATCGGCTGTCAATCTAACTACGATTGATTGCTCGGGTAGGTCTTTCACAGCCAAGACGAAACGTTCCAAAACATCATTAAGCGGACCTCTTACATAATTAATGCTTTCTTTTTGCAATAGGCTTACAATTATGTCATCCGAGGGGTCTGTGGAAGTTGCTACTACCACTTTCACTCCTCTGTTCGCCGCGCGTTTTGCACATAAAATGATTGAAGGAATCCCTGCAATAGGAAGTAAAGCTTTGGCCGGCAAACGGGAAGAGGACAACCGACATTGTATTATGATTCGATAATACAAGATTTAGCACATCCTCAGCTATTGGTAATAAAAGAAGTGTTTAAGTATTTTTGCAGCTCACTTCCTACAAGTTTACTTAGTTCATTTGAAACTGCAAATAGTTTTTTTTGCGTAGATATTATTTTATATAATTTTTCAATATCATAGTGTTTTTCCAAACTATTCAATTCAAAGGAAGCTATTGTAATATGCGTTTGGATAAATATTGTAAAAAATCCTAGTTTTTTAACATCAATCTTGTAATGTTTCGATAAATTAGTTATTTCGGCAATTATATCATCTTTTTGGGTATTATACATTGTTTTTAGTTTTTTTTCTAATCGATCTAACTTTTCCAATGAACTATTCATTTTTAGACTAAGTTTATTTAGTGCCTTAATTTCTCTTTTAATCCTTTCATTAATAACATCATAATTATTAAACATTGGTTTATACTTTTGATTAATTAACTTATGGAGAGGTGTGACCTTTTTAGTGGCATATTTATCCAGTGCCTCTGCCAGAGGCATATTTATTGCGTGATTGATTTTTACTCCACCCTCAGTAGCATTGATGATAAGTTGTTTTGTTTTAAAAAATTCCTCTTCAAACCAGAGCTGAAAGTTTCGCCATGTTCTATTGGTTTTTACCTTTTTATTGAAATAACCTTCAACCCAAAGTTCTTCTTCTTTTCGCTGTTCGTGATTATTCTCGTATATTGTGCCTTTACTATGAGTACTGCCGTCCTCGCCGTAAGCAAGGTCCTGGCCGATAAAAATAATAGGATTGCAATCTAAGTAGCGAGCGAAGGAAAAGGCCAAATGCGCTACTGAATAACCGTTGGGGATTAAATCTGACTTATTTGATATAAGTGAATTTAACCATTCATTAATTTGCTCATTATGCTTCAAAGTAAAAATTATTCTATTTACAGGAAATTTATTAAGAATACCGGGATATACAACAGGTGGGCCGACAAATACAGTTTCCTCGGGTATTTGTTGGCTTTCATAAAAATATTCAAAAACCTTTTTGGGTCTTTCTATGGTGAATACCGCATCAGGTATAAAGTCCATATTAAGTAATTTTTTTAACACAGTGTCAACTGCCAGTATAAGAATGTTTTGACGGGGGATCTGTTTTAAATAATCAATGTTCTTCTGTAAAGATGGCCCCGCAGAAACGATAACCGCAGTTTTTTTGGAATAAGCGTTTTTTAATTCCCGAACAGACAGCGAAGCGCAAAACTTTTTCAAGTTTAATAAATTTTGCAACAGCCCAATCATGGTGTCCTGGGTAGAATTACCCAGCATAAACAAGGTTTTTTTAACACTTTCAATGAACCTTTTTTGTAATGTTAAAACAAGTTCGTTTTCAAATGTTTTCAAACACATTGAAGTATAGAATTGAATGTTCGAAGCTTTTACAATAAAACTTTTTTGTAGCATGAATTCAGTAAAATATTCTTGCGCCGATTCGTAATCCGCAACAAGCAGGAAAAAATTTTTTCTTTCAAATAGTTCGGCAAGGTTATAATGTGAAACCATATAAAAGAATATTTCCGGGTGAGGCTCAACTACAAAAACTATTGAATCGCGTGATGTTTGATTGTAGATTTGTTCGATCGCCCCGATATCAAACAAACCGGTGATAAAATAAATACCCCTGCGGTTAAAATCCATATCAGAGACTTGGTTGCCGGTTTTACTGTTATCGTACCTGACAAACTCACTTAAGTTGGTTACAACGACCTGTCCTTTTTCTCTGAATATCTTATATTTTGAGACGGAAGGGTCAAAAGGCATGATAATATGGTTGTTGTTTTTTTCTATTACCTGAAGATTTTTTTCCAGTACCGCTTTTTCTATCATTGGCTATCTCCTCGTAATATTTAATAAGCCCCACTTAAACTGCAAGCGGGGCTTATTTTTAATACTTAAGTTGAAAACCGGTTCAGCCTTGTTTATCTTAAGAGCTGCAGGACGCTTTGCGGCTGCTGGTTGGCCTGAACGAGCATCGCCTGGGCAGCCTGGGATAAGATGTTGTTCTTCATGAACTCCATCATTTCCTGGGCCATGTCCACGTCGCGGATTCGTGATTCCGCCGCCGTCAGGTTTTCTTCCGAGGTCCCCAGGTTGTTGATGGTGTGCTCCAAACGGTTCTGGAATGCACCCAGCTTGGACCGCTCGGCGGATACGTCGCGAAGGGCAGCTTCTATAGCGGTTATAGATGCTTCAGCGGTACCTTGAGTGTCGACCTTAATACCATTTACATTCAATGCAGTTGAACTCATATCTCTCATGTCAATGTCCATTGTCTGCGCAGCATTTGCTCCAATGTGGAAGGTCATTGAATTGCTGGCTGTGATGGTGACATCATCCTTGACGTTAACGCCGGCGGAATCACCTTCTGCAATATTTGCTGCAAGGGTCAATTGTACGCCGGATGCCAACGTGATTGTTCCGCCACCGGTAACGGTGGTATTAACCACGGTTCCGTCCGCCTCGGTGATGGTGAGGTTAAATGTTCCAGCCGTAGTGGTTTCGGGTCCGATTTCAATGTAGTAAGAATTACTGTCAATTACGGTCGTATTAGTAACTGACGCCGTTGCTATTGAAAAGATGTCGCTGCTTTGGGAGAGAATTTCCGCTGTTGCGTCTGTTGTTCCTGCTGCTGCAGCGCTGCCGTCAAGCAGCTTCTTGGTGTTGAATTCGGTAGTGTTGGCGATGCGGTCGATTTCTCCAATTAACTGGTCAATTTCCTTCTGGATTTCGCCGCGGTCCACGTTGGTGGAGGTGTCGTTGGAAGCCTGCACTGCGAGTTCGCGCATCCGTTGCAAAATGGAATGGGTTTCGTTCAGCGCGCCTTCAGCCGTTTGGATCAGCGAGATGCCATCCTGCGAGTTACGCTGTGCTTGGTTTAAACCGCGGATTTGCCCGCGCATTTTTTCAGAGATGGCCAGACCCGCGGCATCGTCGGCAGCCCTGTTGATCCTTAAACCGGATGACAGCTTCTCAAGTGACTTGGAAGTGATCGTGTTGTTGTTGGAGAGCTGGCGGTAGGTATTAAGGGCTGCAATATTATGATTAATACGCATCTTCATTCCTCCTTGAATTTTTTCACCACATCCGTGCGGTGAGTTCAAAGGCTTGTCACGTCGGCCGCCGGAACATGCCTTTAAGTATATAATTCGGCATAAATTTTTATAAGTTAATATGCAAATTTTATTTCTATATAATTTTTGATTTTAAATCCTGGTCCAGCATTTCTACAATGTGCTGTTTTGTGGATATGGCTTTCATGTTTTCACTCAATATATCTTGGTATATCTCGGAACGGTAAATGTCTATGCTCCTGGGGGCTTCAATTCCTATACGCACTGAATCCCCTTGCACGTCTACCACAGTGATTATTATATTTTTTCCTATGTTAATGGCCTGATTTTTTTTTCGGGATAATACCAGCACTCTTATTCACCCCCGTGGCTGTTTGAAAACAGCGGATGGCGAATGGAATAGCGTTTGTCGTTCAGCACCACCTGTTTGGCTAGACCGGTGTTAGTATTTACAACTACCGGGGCCAGCAGGTTTATCGTAGCATTTTTTAGACCTTGGCTGGCGTTAACTACACAAAAAACTGCCACATGTTGGACATTTTCCAACTTTAGTTTTTCTTTTTCTTCTTCCGGCAGATTAAATTCATATTCGGGAAAAACAGAAAAGGGGTTAAGAAGAATAAGGCATATTTGTTCATCGTCCACCGATTGGAGTAAATAATATGGCGAGTTTTCTTGTAAAGTTAAAAACTTGAATTCTTTAAGTTCCTCAGGGAGACCCGGCAGGCCGGACGTAAAAGTGAAAACGGTATTGCATTCAGTCATATGATCACCTCTAAAAAATATAACCGCCGTAAAAAGCGGTTAATTACATATAGTATCAATGTAGTATGGCTAATTCAAAAAGTCAAGGAAACTGGTATAAATCATAATTTACTCCTTTTGTTAGCGAGGCGTTATCAGCTCACCGCTTATTTAAGGAAATCAATCAAACTGATTTGCATTAACCTTGAGCTTGATGCCAGAGAAGCGTTATAGGTCAGCAGTTGTTGGTTTACTTCAATGGAAAGTCTGGCCATGTCAGCGCCTTCGATTTGGTTCAGGTTATCGGTGAGCTTTACTTCCTGGTCCAGCATCATTGTTTTCAGGGACTCAAAGTGGCTTGTGCGGGCGCCTATTTCCACCCGGTGCTGCAGCAGTTGGTCGGTTTTGGCCTGCAACTCGCCGATGCTGGTTTGCAGCCCGTCGGTATCGTCGGCCAGCAGCCTGTCCCGCAGGGCGAACAGAGCGTCAAAGATTCCCTTATCGGCATCATGCTTGGCAGGCGCTGTTACGGGGTCGTACACAGCGTTATCGACTGAGGTTATATCGACATTGCCGAACACGCCCAGGCGGTTGTCAATGACAATAGTATATTCGGCACCTGCGGTACATCCCGTAAAGTCAACCTGCAGGCCGGTCAGCCCGCCTGCCGTCACCTGAAAAACCGGGCCCGCGGAGTGAGCGGTTACCAAAGAGAGGTCGGGGGTTACCCCGTCCAGTTGGAGTTGGTTGTCAACCGTAACATTTGTCCCGTCGAAAGTTACTTTAAGGATGCCCACAATATCCTTGTCAGTTTGACGTAGGTTGGTATTCGGAAAAACTGGTGAGGACTTGGCGATAACGTTTTCCGCGGTAATGTCAATGCCGGTTGTTACACCCGACGCGTCAACCCGGTATTCGGTACCGGCGATAACTTCGCGGTATATGCCGTCATAGTTACCGTTATATATGATTTTATCACCGATACGTTCAAAAGGCGCACGGTTATTCTGAGTGCCGGCGTAAATATATTTACCGCCCACGGTGGAGTTGCCCAAATCGACAACCTGGTCGATCATTTTGTCTATTTGTGCTGCCACCGCCGCCCTGTCTTCCTCATTGTAAGTACCGTTGGCCACTTGCACGGCATACTCGCCCGCTTTGGCCAATATGGCGCCCAGGGTGTCCATGGCGGAATCGTTCATGCACATGTAACTGAGCCCGTCGTCGATATTTTTGTTATACTGTTCGTTGTATGAAAGGGTTCCCTTAATGCCCATGAACTGCCCCAGAACATTGGGTTCGTCACTGGGCCGCAGCAGTTTTTTGCTGGTGGCAAGCTGTTCCTGGCTGCGGGCTAGATTACTGAGATTTTGCTGGATGCCCTGAATAATGCTGTTGGTCATGTAACGGTTGGTAATGCGCATGGTTTAACATACCCTCCCCGCTTTGATTTAGAACAACCGGTTTATAATTACGTCCAGCATTTCGTCCACGGCGCTTACCACCCGGGCCGAGGCCTGGAACCCGTATTGGAACTGTATCAACTTGGTTAATTCTTCGTCAATGGATACACCGGATACCGAGTCTCTAAGACCGGTGATCTGGCTTTTGATGGCCGCTTGGTTGGCGGCCATGTCGCCGGTGCTTTGTGCTTTGCCGCCCACCTGGGTGAGCAGGATGCTGTAGTATTCTTCAAAGGTGAACGGTTTGTCGGCGGCGATATTTTCTTCGCGTAAATTGGCGATATCCTGCGCCTTGGTGCCGTCAAGCAAAGCGGGATTGCTTTTTAAACCGTTGTCCACTTTAAAGTTGCCCGTGGCCAGATCGCCGGTGAAAAACTCAGGGTGATCTGCGGCGGGTGGTTCGGAATTCCGGGCTTCAATCCTGTCGCGCAGGGTTATGGCCATGTCATTGAGCATGGCTTTGTATTCAATCACGCTCAGCCGCGCGCTTTCCAAGCCCAGCAACGAACCGCCCTGGTTGCTGTTGTTGCGTATGGCTTCGGTTAAATTGATTTGTGCGCCCTCATCGGTACCGCCGCTAATTTCAAGGATCATTTGTCCGCCGTCGGTGCTTTTTTTTATCTCGACGCCGTCTTGTTTTACATTATAGCCGAACATTTTTAATGTAACGATTTCACCGGTGGGTTTGCCGTTCACGGTTTCAAAGGTAACCTCCACCGGGCCGTACCGGCTCAACTCTTCCAGCAGGACATCCCGCTTGTCCAGGAGGTCGTTGGGTTGCTGGCCCACGCTATATACCTGTTTAATTGATTTGGTAAGGTCGCGAATCTGGGTTAAAATATCGTTGACCCGGTCCAACTGGTTGGAAAATTTGCCTTCGGTGTGGTTGGCGTAAACATTAAACTGGTATTCATGATTTTCCGTACCATTCATGCCGGTGGAAGCATCTATCGTTATACCTGATCCGGCGTCGATTATTCCGCCGGCCACGGTAGCGGGGACAAATGCTGCGCCGTCAATTGAAACGGAAGCGCCGGTAACTGCGCCCCCCGCGTCAACAGTATCCACCCGAATAATATAAGTAGAATTGGTTGTTCCGGTATAATTGCCGCCAAGATTTAACTTGGTCGGGCCGCCGTCACCGTAAATTCTGTTGGCATAGACATCTATTTGAGGTCTTTCCACACTTTTTTCTATGTCGGTCAGCTGGTTGTAGGTATAGGACATCAGCGAGGCCAACTCGTCGCCCAGTTGCACAACGGCGGCTTTAACGCCGGGGTCTTGCGGGGAGTTGTTCAGGTCCATCCAGGTTTTAAAAAAGTCCACTATTCTCTGGCCGATTCCGTCTGTGGCTGGTTCGGCGAAGGAGGCTTCGGCCCTTTGCATTACGGAAATCTGATCTCCCCAGAAGGCGGTGTCGGTGATGGACCGGCGCACCTGGTAGTCCAGGTACTCGTCCCGGATGCGGCGGATATTGTCAATTTCCACTCCGGTGCCGAACTGGCCGGGGGTAACCGTACTGTCCAGGGTGATGTTGGAATATGGGTCTGTGGCTTTCAGCACCCCTTCCTGGCGGGAGTAACCGGGTGTGCTGGCGTTGGCCAGGTTGTGGCCGGTGATGTCCAGGGAGTGCTGGTGCGCTCTGATGCCCCGCCGGGCGGTTTCCAGTCCCAAAAATGTTCCGGGCATGTATGAATCCCCGCTTTCTTATACGGATTTGTCCAGCACGGCGGCGGAACGTTCACTTGGCTTGACTTTGCCGCTTTGCTGGTATGTTTTTTTATCGCCGCCGGATTTGAATATTTCCAGCATGGCTTCGTTGACCTGCAGCACCCTGCGGGTCAACAAATTGTTCAGCTTGTTCAGTTCGTCCAACTGCCGCAGGTTGTCCCGCATTTCAGAGGCCAGGCCCTTCAACTTGAGCAGGAGTTCGAAGGGAGCCTTGGGCAGCAGTTCTTGCAAGGTGGCACCCGGCTCCATGCCCAGCCCTTCTTCAAGGCGCCGCTGTATGTGTTCCCGCTCCCGGTCCAGCCCGGTCATTTGGCCGGTCAGCTCATCCAGACGCCGTACCGCCGTGTCCAGTTTTTCCCGGTCCACGTTGCGCAGGGCTTCGTTTTGCTCCCGGGATGCTCCCAACTGATGCTTGATGATTTCATTCTGCCGGGTCAGCAGGTCGGTCAGTTCAAAAAAAAGAGGCTCCATGTTACCGCTCCCTATGCCTTTTCTCGCTGGGCTTTGTTTATGTAAACTATTAAATATACCGGTCCAGCTTCAAACCGGTATACGGGTTGTTGGCATCGTTAAAGGTAGTTCTTTTTTCGCCGGCGGTTTCGCGATTATTGTTTTCGCCGTCTTTTTTCCCGGTTTCCCGGCCGCTCTGACCGTTTTTTTCTTTCTTGGGCGGGAAACGCAAGGGTAAATCAAATGGTTCGGCGGCGTCGTGGGGCTTTTCCACCGTTTTATTCAAAGCGCTGCGGTTAAGCGCCTCGGTGTTGTCACTGTCGTTGACGGGTTTTTGCTGGTAGTCGGTCCGCCGTGATTCCTGCGCCTGGCGGTTGGCTACTTCGTCGTGAACGGTTTGCACCTGCAACCCGCCCGCTCCCACTTTCATGGCCCATCACTCCTGTGCAGTGGGATATCCTTCCTGGTTGGTTTAGCGCCCGTTGTCCTTGCGCCTTTCAGCAATGATTTTTTCCGCTATTTTTTCCGCCGACGGCTGGTAGGATCCTTCGGCAATGCTGTCTTTAAGTTCCTGCACCCGTTCGGGCCTGGTGTCGGACATGGTGCCTAAAATATTGCGGTATTTTTGCAGTTCCCGGCCCCGGGACGATATCTCGGCCCGGTCTTCCCGCCTGTCCCGTTCGCTTCGTGGCTCGGGGGTTCTTTCGCTGCGGGCCTTGTAGATTTCCATTGCGCCGGGCCTGATATCGGTGATTTTCACGGCGCTTCACCTGCCTTTGGTTTAGGAGTCAGGAGTTAGAATTCAGAATGATCTTTTATGTATATTCGGTCACTGTATGGGTGAACTTGAGAGTTTTAGACGGAGCCGGATGAAATTAAGCCGGTCATGCGCCGTACTTCCCCGGCTATTTGCGCCAGGGGCAGGATTTTTTCAGCGGCGCCCAAATCCGCGGCGGCCTTGGGCATACCGTAAACCACGCTGGTGGTCTCGTCCTGGGCGATGGTGCCGCCGCCGCGCTTTTTGATCGCCAACATGCCTTTGGCCCCGTCCCGGCCCATGCCGGTAAGCAGCACGCCCATTGCCCGGTTGCCCGCCACTTCCGCCGCCGAGGTCATCACCACGTCCACCGACGGGCGGAAACCTCCGGGCGGCACGGGTTTGTTTCCTTTTTCCAAAACCACGCTCAGCCTGTCCCCGGACCGGCGGAAAAACAAATCATACCCGGCCGGCGCCACCAGTACGCGGCCCGGCAGCACCAGATTGCCATGATTGGCGTGAAGCACCTCCAGGGCGCATCTGCGGTTCAAATGTTCGGCCATGGGGCCGGAAAAACCCACCGGGATGTGCTGCACCACCACAATGCCGCAGGGGAAAGCGGCCGGCAGCGCGGGCAGCAGCACTTGCAAGGCCGCCGGGCCGCCGGTCGAAGAACCGATTACCACCAGTTCCACGTGCCCGCGGGGTTCTTTTTTCTCGCTGCGCGCTGCCGGCGCGGCGCCGGCCGGGGGTGACTTTTTCGGCTCCGGGTGGGTAACTTGCTTTAGCGGCTTTTGGGGCGCTGGTTTTTTCCGCGCGCTGCTAACGACAACTCTGATTTTACGCGCCAGTTCCGCGGCCATTTTATCGATCCCCGATTTGTCGGGTTTGGCAATAAAGTCAATCGCCCCGGCGGACAGGGCTTCCATGGTTACCCTGGCGCCTTCGGTGGTGTGGGAACTGAGCATAATCACCGGCAGCGGGTGCTCGCGCATGAGCCGGCTCACCGCCTGAACACCGTTCATGCCGGGCATTTCCACGTCCATGGTCACCACGTCCGGGCGCACGGCAATCACCTTGCGGATGGCTTCTTCGCCGTCGGCGGCGGTATCCGCCACCGTAATATCCGGCTGGGCTTCCAATAAACGGGTAATGACCCGCCGCATCAGCGCCGAGTCGTCGACCACCAGAACTTTAATTGATTGCCGCATGGGCCAGTGCCTCCTCGGCTCCCATGTTTCTCAGAAGCCCGCGGACATCGATAATCAAAGATACTTTGCCGTCACCTAAAATAGCCGCTCCGGCCAAACCTTCCACCTGGCCGAGGTAGGCGCCCAGCGCTTTGATCACAATTTCCTGTTCCCCCAGCAGCTTGTCAACCACAACTCCAATCTTGCGTTCTCCGGACCCCACAATGACCACGTATATTTTTTCTCCGGTTTCAGCGGGCGCCAGGTTGAAAACGTCCTCCAGACGTTTTAACGGGTACACCTGCCCCCGGACGACAATTACTTCGGAATGCCTGATCCGTTTAATTTCCGAACGGTTCAGGTTTAGGGTTTCCACCACGTAGGTCAGCGGGAAGGCGTAAGTCTTGCCGGCGTGTTCCACCATCAAAGCCCTGATGATGGCCAAAGTCAGCGGCAGTTTAATGGAAAAACGGGTACCTTTGCCGGGCCAGGTGGTGTAGTCGACATTGCCGTTAATGCTTTCAATCTGGGTGCGCACGATGTCCATACCCACGCCCCGCCCGGAAATATCGCTGACATTGTCTTCTTCAATGGTTGAAAAACCGGGCTGGAAGATCAGGTCCATGGCTTCCCGGTCGCTCATTTGCCGGTACTGTTCTTTGCTGATCAACCCGTTCTTCAGCGCTTTGTCCTTTAGTTTTTGCACGTCGATGCCCCGGCCGTCGTCCTCCACGGTGATTACAATATGGCTTTCCACGTAGGCGGCTTTAAGCTGCAGCACGCCTTTGGCCGGCTTGCCCAGGCGCTGCCTTTCCCCGGGTTCTTCAATGCCGTGGTCTATGGAATTCCTGAGCAGGTGGATTAACGGGTCGCCGATGACTTCAATGACGTTGCGGTCCAGTTCGGTTTCCTTGCCGGACACCTGAAAATCTATTTCCTTATTCAGCTTGTGGGCTATATCCCTCACCATGCGCGGGAAGCGGTTGAAAACCTGGGCCACGGGCAGCATGCGCGCTTTCATGATTTCGTCCTGTAAATCAGTAGTCACCTGGCCCAGGTGGCTTGATATTTCCAGGATATCTTCCACCAGGTCGTCGGAGCCGCGGCTGTGTTCAAAAACGTCTACAAACCTTTCCAGCCTGGTGCGGTCAATTACCAGTTCCCCGACTAAATTCATCAGGGTGTCCAGTTTTTCCACGTCCACCCGGACGGTTTTAATGGTTTTCTTATCCTGCTTGCCGGCGCCGGCGGATTCTGAATCGGTCTGGCCGGCAGTGACTGCTTGGGGCAGGTTGATGACGCCCGCCTGCTGCTCCGCTGTTTCCGGTACGTTGCCCGCATAGGACGAGGCGGGTTCCAGTGGTTTGATGTCTGCCGCGTAAATTTCGGCTACCGAAAGGGCCAGGTTTTTGACCTGATCCATATCCGCCTGGGTGATGATGGCCAGAGCGATAACGTTGTCAAATTGGCCGTTTTGGATCTCTTCCGCCGGCGGATTGGTTCTGATAATTTCGCCGGCCTGTTCCAGGGTCTCAAGTAACAAAAAGGCGCGTACTTCTTTCATCTGGCAGCCGCCGTCAAATTCAATCTGCATGGCGTAGGCGTAATAGCCGCGCAGTTCCGCTTCCCGGATTACATCCTCCAGGGTATCGTCCAATTCGATGTCCGGCGCCGCCGCGGATTTTCCCACTATTACGCCGGTTGGGATTTCTGCCTGAGCCGGATCAGCGGCAGGGCTGGAATGGTTTTCCCGCGCTCCGGCGATTTTGTTTAGGATTTGGTTGATATCGGCGCTGTTTTCAGTGCCGCTGACAATTTCCTCTTTTAGCTCCGTTAACGCGTCCATGGCTTCAAAAAGCACGTCCACCAGTCCGGGGGTTATTTCCAGCCGGTTTTGACGTATCTCATCGAAGAGGCTTTCGATTTCATGGGTTAACTTGGTCATTTTGTCATAACCCATCACCGCCGACGATCCTTTGATGGTGTGGGCGGAACGGAAAATCTCCTGGATTACTTCCGGAGTGGCCTGCTGCCGCTCCAGCAACAGGATATTGTCGTTAATGATCTGCAGCTTTTCTTCCAGTTCTTCCTGGAAAATGGCAATTTCAGCGTCACTGAACACGCGGACTTACCTCCCGGCAAAAATCTGATCCATTTCTCCCCGTGAAAGGATTTGGTTTGGATCAACCAAAACGATCATTTTATCATTGTCCAAAACGATACCCTTCAGATATTGCTGGTTGACATTAATGGAGCCCGGCGCTTCTTTCAGCTGTTCCGGGCGGAATTTTTTGACCTCTTGTACAGCGTCCACCATCAACCCGAATTTTTGTTCATCCTCGGAAGCGGCAATAATAATCCGGCTGTTGTCGTCCTGTCCGTCAGACTGCATGTTGAACAGCATGTGCAGATTCAACACCGGTATTACCGAGCCTCTCAAATTGATAATTCCTTCCACGTAATTTGACGCTTGCGGAAGAGGGGTTATCTCCTCCTGACGGATGATTTCGGACACCAGGGAGATGTCGATCCCGAAAAATTGTTTATCAATGGAGAAAACCACTGCCTGCAGGTCCTGTCCGTCATCCGGTCCGTTGCTCATTATTTATGCCTCCTTTTTGTCGGGTTGTCTACTCCTCTTCCTCTAAATCATCTTCCCTCAGGGTGCGCGCCGTGGGATTAAGGTAAGCCACCAGGCGTTCCCTGATCAGGATGGGGTTGTAACCTGCCTGCAGCGAAACGACCCCTTCCATCATCAACTGTTTGACCAGGATTTCTTTCTTGCTGATGTTTTGCAGTTTAGTCGCCAAAGGCAGCCATAATACGTTGGCGCTGCAGATGCCGTAAAGCGTGGCCATGAAAGCGATGGCGATGGCGGGGCCCAGGCCTTCCGGGGAACTGATGCTGCCCAGCACGTGCACCAGGCCCATCACCGTACCGATAATGCCCATGGTCGGGGCGTACCCACCGGCCATTTCGAAAATACTGCTGCCTACGTGATGACGTTCTTCAATGGTGTAGATTTCCACATCCAGGATATTTTTTACCAGCTCGGGATCCGTACCGTCAATGACCAACTGCAGTCCTTTTTTCAGAAATGGGTCGTCTATTTCCGGCAAGCGGTTTTCCAGGTACAGCAAACCTTCGCGCCTGGCCTCCTCGGCCATGGCCACGATGTCTTCAATGGCCGTCGCGGGGTCGGAGGGTTTGTTGAAAATGGCCAGTTTAAAAAGCTGGGGAGCCACCATTAAATCCCGGGGCGAAAAACTGAACACGGTGGCGCCGATGGTGCCGCCAAAAACGATCAGCGCGGCGCTGGGCTGCAGCAGCGCGCCGGCGTGACCGCCTTCCCAAAGAAAACCTGCCAGCAGGGAAACGATGGCTAAAATAAAACCGAATACAGTTGCAATATCCATTAAAAAACCGTCCTTTGTAGAATCTGTGGTGAGTTAATCATTGGTTGACAAAATCCACCGGCTGCGGTTCCGCTTCTGAAAATTTATTCCGCAAAATAATCAGGTCTACCCGGCGGTTCAGCTGGCGGTTATACTGGCTGTTGTTGGGAGCCCGGGGACGGTATTCGCCGTAGGCGATGGCGGACAGCTTTTCCGGCGGCATCCCGTGCGTATGAATCAGTTCCCGGACCACATTGGTGGCCCTGGCTGCGGACAGCTCCCAGTTGGACGGGAACCGGGCGGTGCTGATAGGCAGATTGTCGGTGTGCCCCTCAATGCGGATATAATTGGGCGTGTTGGCCAGCAGGGGGGCAACCTTGTCCAGTATCTCCCTGGCCTGGGCGGTAAGCACGTCGGAACCCAACTCAAACAGGACATTGTCCTGGAAACTCAGCACTATGCCCCTTTCTTCCGTGGTTACCGATATCTTGGCGGTCAGGCCGCTTTCGTCGATATATTGCTCCAGTTCCTGTTTTAATTTTTCCAGTTGGTTTGCTTCAACCAGGTCCTTGATTTGCTCCGGCGGGCTGCCGGGTACCACCGCCGGGCCGGGGCTGTCCAGGATCATCGCCCCCGCGCCGAAAGCGGTGGCCAGGGAGCGGGTCAGGGCTTCAAATTTGGCAGCGTCCAACTTACTGAGGGCGTACATGACGATAAAGAAGATCATCAACAGGGTAATCAGGTCAGCATATGTAATCAGCCATCGATCGTTATTGTCTTTTTTAGGTCGCCTGTACCTCCGCATGGGAAACATGCCTCCGTTATGACCAGGATAACTGCTGTAAATAAGTTAACGCAACACAATATCGCCGTATTCGTCTATTCTGGCTATAACCATGCTTTCATCCCGCTGGACGGTAAGGATTCGGGAGCCGATTTGCAGTACTGCCCCGTTATACACCCGGCTGGCTTTGATTAAACATCCCTCTTTGGTTTTGGCAACTGTTTTTACTCCCATCGGCCCGCCGATTTCTCTGGCTTTAATCCCCTTTTGGGCGAATATTTCGCCGCCGCGGAATACCCCTGCTATTTCCACTGCGCCCAGGGCGGTGACCCGGGAATTAAAGGCTCCCTGGCCGGTGATTCTTATATTGCCCGTGGCGTCCACTTCAGAGTTCCAGATACTGTTGGCCGCCACATTCGAAGGTTCCTCGTTCTGGGTATCGATATATTTAAGGGCTTCCGCCAGAACTCCTTTAATCCCGTTGAGATCGGGCAGGGACAAGGCCTTCAAGCCGGTCAGGGTTTCAAGCTTAGATAAAACAACACCCAGTTCCTCCGGTGGTTTTGACGGGTATTGATTGACCAGTTCTTTGAGTGCTTGTATTTTTTTGCCCATCCCGGTATACTGCTTGTCCAGCAGAGCCATGATAACCTGGCCGAACTGGATGTTTTGCCGGTGTTCCCGGAGGTTTTTCATCAGCTGGGCGGCTTTGTTGTCCAACTCCGATATGTCTTCGTTTATTTCCCGCAATTTATTCTCAATTTTAGTGAGCGACGCGGTGGCGCCCCCGGCATTTATTTTTCCGGCTGTAATCACTTTCATTACTTCCAGGTTGCCGCTGACCTTAACGCTGGAACGTGAGACAAAGCCCATTACCCGCAAATTGCCTTTGATATCCACAATCATATTCTCGGTAACGTTGCCTGAAACCACTACGTCTCCGTTAAAACGAAGGTTGCCGGACTTGATGTCCACATCTCCGTCGTGCTGGTAAACCGAGTCCACGCTTACGACGACGCTGCGGCCCTGTTTTTTAACCCGGGGACGCCCGTTGATGGAGCTGAGTACGGACAGTCCGTCCGCCGAAAGGGACGCTCCTTTGCCTGCCCTGAGGCTAAGCTCGATTACAGGGTTGGCCGGAATGGGCTTCCCCATGACCGTGACGCCGTCTTCTCCCTTTTCCGCTGGATGGTAAACGGCCAAAACAGTATTGGCGTTGACCGACGGCACGTTGAATATTTCTCTGAAATCCACGTTTTCCTCGGATTCTTCCTGCTGCGGCGCCCGGGAAGTAAAAAAATATTCCATAAAACCGTCTTTTCCCTGTTTGGGCGGCTTGCCCGCGGCAATAATAAATGTCCCTTTGCGGGGGTTGTTTACCAGGTCGGCTATAACCCCGCTGTCAATACCGTATTTAATCTCCTTATCCTTGATTAATTGGGTGAGGATGTTTTCGTCCATCATTTCTTCATCTCTTATGGTTACAAAGGCTTTAAGCCTGTCATCGGTAATGGCCATGATAATGCTGGTGTTAACATCTCCCAAACAATCACCCCCGTGGTGAATATAATTTAGTCAAATTACCGTATATTTCTACAATTAATGTAATTATCCTTCCAGGCGATTTTCGGCTTCTGGTTCTTGATTTTTTTGGTAGTTTTCTAGATGGTTGCTATTTTATATTAAATTTTTAATTTCTCTATAGGAGTATCGGCAATTAAGGGCTTGGGCTTGAGAAGAAAAAATCCGGTCCGCGGTGGCGGCGGCCGGATTGGATTGATGCGGCGGCGTATTCAGCCTTAGGGGACGGGACGGAAATGTTCGCAAAACACCCGCTCGGCGTTTCGCCGGCCGCTGCCGAGTTTGGCGCTGATCTTTAACGCGTTGCATTTCATATTGCTGTTATAACGGCAATCTTCTATAAAACAGTTAATTCTTTTCATGCAGGACACCCCGCCTTGGCAATATAAATATATTGTTAATCTTTAATATTTCACCGGTCTGTTATCTTATACGGAATCAATGAGCAATCATTTTACCGGGGGGCTTAAAATAATGAACATTACGCTTATTCCCGTGGCGCCGGCGGCGGGTTCCGGGTTGATGAACGGCGCCAATGCCGTCGTCTTTGACGTTTTAAGGGCCACCAGTACCATTGTTACCGCTCTGTCGTCGGGATACCGGAGGGTGTATCCGGTTGTTGACGCTGACGAAGCCAGGCGGATGGCCGGGGAACGGGGGTTTTCCCTGGCCGGTGAGCGGGGCGGGCGGAAAATTTCCGGTTTCCCGCTGGGCAATTCACCCCTTGAATTTTGTGCCGGGCCGGCTGCCGGCGCGGATAGCCTGGTGCTTACCACATCCAACGGAACCGCTGCCATACGCAGCGCGGCTGTGGCTGAGAAAGTGCTCACCGGGTCGATTATCAATGCCCGTGCCGCTGCCCGGGCGGCTGTTGCCGAGGGCCGGGACATTATATTGGTCTGCGCCGGTTCGGGCGGGTTGTATTCACTGGATGATGTTTTAGGCGCCGGTTTCGTGCTGCTGGAGATTATCGACGCGGCTGCCCGGCCCCCGGAGATGGATGACCAGGCATTGGCGGCGTTATGTCTGGCGCGTTATTACAGACAAGACCCGCTGGCCGGTCTGATGGAGTCAAGTCACGGCAGGAAGCTTTTGGGGCTTGGTTTGGAAAGGGATCTGCGCTGGTGTGCCAGGCTGAATTTATATGATGCCGCTCCCGTTCTTTACGGCGAATATATTGCCGTCTAATCATATGAGGATATAAAAACAAGTTCCTGTTGCGCACATCTGCCAAAGAGGATATTCTGGTGACAGAACATTGCTTTGGGAGGTGTCATATGCCTAAGAGTATTAAAGAGGTTTTGGACAGCATCCCCCCGTTTAGTTTTCTGCCGCCTGATTTGCTTCACATGTTGGAAACCAAACTGGAAATGAAAACCTACTCTCCGGGCATATACGTAATTAGACAATCCCAGGACAGTTTAAAAACCTTGTTTCTCATCGTCGGGGGCTCGGCGGAGGTCGTCGCGGTCAACGGCAACGGTGACGAAGCGGTGATCGGATACAGGGGTGTGGGAGAGTTCTTTGGTGAAACGGGATTGACCGGCGAACAATACCAGGCGTCGGTCAGAGTAAGGGACCAGCTAACCTGCATTTTGATTCCGGGCGAAATAATTGAGCAGTTAATAGGAGAACACAGTGATTTCGCGGGTTACCTCACCGAACTGCTGGTTGAGCGCATGCGCTCGCTTTATGAAGAGATTATTCATGAACAGATATTTGACACTTCGGGAAAACTGGAGACGCCGCTTTTCCGCAAACGGATCAGTGATATAATGTCTTCCCCAGTAATCACCTGCGCGGCGGAGGATTTAATTACCGACGTGGCCGGAATTATGGAGGAGAAAAATATCAGCGCCGTGGTGGTCACAGACGGTGACGGCAAACCGGCGGGGTTGATTACCATGGCTGATCTGGTGCACCGGATTCTGGCGCGTTCCGTTACCGATTACCTGGATACAACCGCGGGTCGGATCATGAATGCGCATGTGGTCGGTGTGTCGGCCGAATCCTTTTACGCCGACGCCCTGCTGGCGGTGTCAAGGAACCGGGTTAAGCACCTGGTGGTAACCAGCCGCGGCCGGCTGGCGGGCATTGTTACTCTGGCTGACCTGATTAAGAGCAGGGCTGCCGGTAATCTGAAAATTATTCATGATCTGGAATCCCAGCGGGATATAGAAGGCCTGGCCAGGATCGGGACCGAAATCGACACGCTGCTGAACGCCCTGCTGGCTGAAAAGGCCCCGGTACGGGAAATACTTAAAATTATTGGTGAGTTTCACGAGCGTTTAACCCGCAAGGTGATCCAGCTTTGTGAGCAGGATATGGTTAACCGGGGCTATCCCGCCGTGCCGGTGGAATACTGCTGGGTGAACACCGGCAGCGCGGGCCGGCGGGAACAAACGATTCGAACCGACCAGGATAACTTTATTATTTTTATGGATCATGAAACGAAAAGCGCGGACAGCATCCGGGAGTATTTTCTCAAATTGGCCCTGCTGATCAATGATGGTCTGGACCGGTGTGGATTTGCCAAGTGCAAGGGTAATGTAATGGCTTCCAATCCCCAGTGGTGCAAATCGTTGGGGGAATGGGAGCAACTGGTTGAACGCTGGGTTGATACAGTGGGCGCCGATCCCAATTCCCTGCGGCAAATCACCATCATGATGGATTTCATTCCGGTATACGGAGAGAAAAAGCTGTCTGATGCGCTGTGGAAAAAAGTAATCAAGTCCTACGGGGACTCTCCGGCCATCTCGCACCATTTGACCCAGGACGATCTCGGCTCCAAGGTACCGGTGACCATCTGGGGCGGCTTCGCCACAGAAAAATCAGGGCCGTATAAGGATCAGATCAATCTAAAAAATTCAGCCTGCATCCATATTGTAAACTGCACCAGGATATTCTCCCTGAAAAACGGCATCACCGAAACCAATACCTTTAAGCGGCTATCCGAGCTCAAGAAAAAAGGCGCCTTAAAGTCCGACGAGGCGGACTTTGTTGAAGCTGCTTATGAAACGCTGCTGATGTTCCGGATCCGTGAGAATATGAAGAAGGTGAACCGGGGTGAAAAAGCGGATAATCACATTAACCCGTCGCATTTGACCAGGCAGGAAAGGGAACTATTAAAAGACGCTTTTACGGCTACCTCCAGGCTGCAAAAGCTGACCAGTTCAGCTTTTACCCTTTTCTGGCTGGCCAGGTAGTGGTTTTTCAAATGTTAAGCGAATTCGTTAGTCAATTTATTTCATCAATAGTTGCTGTTTTATTTTGTTTTAAATATTCAATAATAAAGTCTTTAATTTTTTTATTGCTTTTAATATTATTTTCTATTTCCTTAGTTTTTGAAACAACATTATAAATAAGTCTTTCCATTTCTTCATCAGTTTTTTGACTATTCTTAATTTCCTCTACTGCTTTTGAAATAGCCTCATTAGTTTTTTCATTAATTTCTTTAGAAATAGTCTCATTGTTATAGTTATTGCCTTGGTAAACATACTTACTGGATGACCACCCCAAAATCCACATGCTCTATTGTACTCAGGGGATTGAGCAAATATGAAACCGAAACCGTTATTACTTTCAACGACCAGGACGATACCGCCACAGTCTACACCTGCCACCGGCGCGTTATGACCGCCGTGGAAAAGCGCGGTGTAATGCCGGTAAAAGAACACAGGCAGGACGGCAGGGCGCTGGCCCGGGAATATCTCGTGCCCAAGGAACGGATTAAGATTAATCCTCCCCGCCGGGTATCGGATCAGCAGCGGGAGGAAATGCGCCGGAGGATGATGTCCAGAATCGGTTCTACGGTCAAAAAAGCCACGTCCCCATAGGAAACGAGCAGCTAAACTATGCCGGGTAAGGTGATTACACCTTAATATTGAAAGGCACCCTCCAAATCAAGGGCGCCTTTCTTTTAACTTAAAAGGCTAATCTTTAAGAGTTGGGCAAATTTTATGCTCAGGGTCAAACCAGAGTAATTTTAGGACATGGCCATCAAGTATTCCCCATATCCGTTGTTTGCCAGTTAGTCGGAGAGAAAAAAGACTGCTTATATCGTCCATATTTGATTCTTTTAACCGTTTGCGGGCTTGTGGAATCAGATTGCAAATCGGTACTTCATGATTATTGTTACCCCGGCTCCGCCCTCCGGTTGCGTCAAGTATTTCCTGCCAGGTCATGGTTTCATAATTTTTTAATTTTGGAAATATATCATCCCACCACTGGGTTTCATTAATTGCTTTAAAGCACCATGGGCACTCCAAATCAATAAGCCCAACATTCCATGCTGGTTTTTTTGTGCGATTATTTTCAGGATCAACTTTTATCCGTGTATGCCTGTCCTGTGGGTTGGTGTGTTTGGCTGTTTTTGGTGTCCTGTTATTATTAAAGGCTGCCATAATACTCCGCCATACTGGCCCATGTAATTTCAGAGTTACCACGTTCGCCATCGGGTATACCCCGGCGCGCTTCAAGCCATGGTGTTTCCTGATGGGTTAAATCGCTCAACCATTGGGCAGATTTTCCACCATAAAAGTCAACCACCCGGTCAATGGTGTCTTTTTGCAAATTCGTTAAGTTCGAAGTATCAGCCCGCCTAAAAAATTTGGCGTCCACGTTGTAACGGCCTCTGTGAGCCTCGTATAAAGCGGGAACAACCGGTCCATTGGCCCATGCCTCTATACGTTCTTCAAAAAGTGGTGCATCGTCCCATACCAAAGACCAGACCTGCGAATAGTAAACCAGTTTTTCGAGTTTCATAGTAGACATGGGGCGGCTAGTTTTTTCAAGTATATATTTCGCCACGTCAAAAACCGTTGCCATACTTTCCACCCCCTATTATTTATATTATAAGCAGACGGGATATGCTAATGTCAATGAAAATATTGTTAAAATTAAGACTTCTCTTGGTCAGGCCAATTGAATTGAAAAGAAATGTCGCATAAACCTTACCACATGCCAAAGACAAAAAGAGCAGTTTGAATTAACCTTTTTATAACCAGGCAGTTTTTTTTACACAATAGGAAGTACACTTCAAGCGGGGTACGCCCATGAGTGGGTTAATTATATCTAAGAAACGCATTCCGCAATAATCCTTATTGGGATCATTATTCTGCCATTAACCATCATTGGGGGCACATCGCTTTGCACTTCTTCGCCATCAATAATCAGTTTTATTTGATTAGCGGCAAAAGAAAAGGTTGTAGTAGCAAGGATCAGACCAAATAATAATCCCACCATAAAACCGATAGAAAAACGCTTTATAACCATTCCCCCTGACATAATTTTATCAAGTTAGAACACTATGTCCTTATCAACCGAGCCACCCCAGCCATTATAATGCAGGGTATATTCATCATACCGGTTTGGGGTTGACTTTGGGGAGCCGGAAAAACAAAACCCCGGCATATTGCCGGGTGCTTATCGGACTGCTTCTTCCTCTTGCCCATCTTGAACATTAAGCCGGTTTTCAATTAGTTTGACATCATTCCAAATAGCATCAAGATGGACAAATATTTTCTTATGCGTTGCACGATTGATGGCCCTTAAATCATTGACAGCAGCTTCAATGACAGCTTGGCCTTTTTTTAATTCTTGCTGGCCTTGCCTTAACTCCTGGACGTCCTGCCTTAATTCTTGTATCTCCTGATGGACAGGTTTTAATTCCTCCTGCATAACTGAGCGCATCATATTGACCAGTTCAATGTTATCCGGCATAAGAACCCTCCCCTTCTGCATAATATTAATTCGGCTTTTGCGGTGGATCTCCTGCCTTATGGGGTGAAATGGAAGCAGTATTAAAAGGACAAAAATGTCCTACCCAAAAATAAGCTTTAAGCCTTGGGGTGTAAGGATTTTCTGCAAAAAACCAACTGCGGTGAAAACAGGTGGAGGCTTGATGCATAATGGCAGGTAATCAATACCCTGCATGAAAAGGGTAAATCCTTCTCCCTTATTAAGCAGGTTCACCTTATTGTGGCCGGAGCTTTGAAGCAGGCAGTTAAAGAAGGTAAGGTTTTCCGTAACGTGGCTAATTCAGTGGAGTTACCCAAAAACACAAAAAGGAAGGTGGCCCCGCTCACCAAGGATCAGGTGAAAACCTTCCTGGAAGTGACCCGTGCCCCGGAAAGCAAGCATTACACAGCCTTTCTACTGGAACTGGCTGCAGGGTTGCGGCGGGGAGAGTTGTTAGCTTTGCGATGGTCAGATGTAGACTTAAAATCAAAGAAAGGAAGCCTTACCGTTCGCCGGACTATAAGCCGGGTGGCCCTGCCCACCGATAATAAGAAAACCCAGCTTATATTCCAAGAACCGAAGACGGAAAGAAGTAAGAGAGTAATCAAGTTGAAAGGGGCTGTGATAGGTGTTTTAAAGGAACATCAACTTGCTTCCGGGGCAAGGGCAAATGATGATGCCCTGTTATTCCCCGCCAAGGACGGCGGCCCACTCGACCCCAGAACATTTATTAAAAGGTTTGAGACCCTTCTCGATAAGGCCGGCATACCAAAGACAAGTTTCCATGCTTTAAGGCATACTGTAGCCGTTCTGCTTCTCCAGGCCGGCGAAAAGGTAAAGAATGTTCAAGACTTATTAGGGCATGAAAAATATTCAACTACCATGGACATATATGCTGAATACCTGCCTGAAGAAGAAAAAGAAAAGACAGCGGAAACAATTAGATTCCCTGCTGTCTGAACTAATGTAGAGTGTACCGTTTTTGTTTTTCGGTATCACATACCGGGGTGGCGGCCCCGGTTTTTTTGTTTTCTGGGTCCGGTTGGCATAAACCCCTTATTGGCACATACCATGGAACCCCGGAGCCCTTGTTTTTCCTGGTGGGGCTAACTGGTTTCGAACCAGTGGCCTCTTGAATGTGAGAAAAAAGACGGATATTATAGTCAATTTTATGCAGTATAACACAGTCCAAAAACACAGACTTATCAAGTATTTACAGCTATATAAATATATCGCCATATTATACCTAGTCCATTGTATGTTATCGTATTGTGTGTACAAACTAATGTCAGGGGTAGCCATAATACGGACACCCTTTTGGTTCCTTAATTTTGAGGAGCCAATCCGTTAAGCTGTTACATTGAGTAACAGACTCTAGTTTATGGATTAGACATCCATAAACCCGGAAACTTGGATGTGACATACAAGCTTGTTACATACATTGGGCAATAGGCTTAAGTGGGCATGTTGAGAATCGGATGGGTTTCCCGTTTTTAAATCGGTAAAGCACTACACATCCGCGCGGATGAGTTGCAACTCAAATTCGCCAGCGCTGACGAATTTACCACGAACCAGCACTACACACCCCCGCGCATGAGTTGCAACTATACCCATGCACAGACTAAACGCGAACCCAAGTTCGTATTTAGATTACACCCCCGCGATGGATAAATTAAATACCGTTTTAAAAGTTAACGGTCGCTCCCCGTGCGGGAGCGTGGATTGAAATTAATAGTTTTTACCGCCTTACTGTTCCAGCGAATGGTCGCTCCCCGTGCGGGAGCCATGAGTTGCAACGTAGGGGATAAATCCGAAATCGATTTCGTATTTAGCACCACACAACAAAAAACCCCGGCAGGTACAATCACCTTACCGGGGCCAATTTCGTTCGCTGCAGGGCACCCTGTAGCGTTTATCTAGTATTCGGGCACTGTTTGCATTGTTGGCAGTCTGTACTTGTGCCCAGGCAGCAAGGACTATCACCCGTATTGCAGAACCTCGTCTTTTGCTTTGGACAGTCTTTTGAGTTGATTAGCGTGTGATCGAGATCCTTGTAGTATACCCATTCAACCTCGTCCGCAAAGTGACCGTATCCATACCCACAACCCGCCATTAATAAGCCACCATCCTTTCGTATTCTACGCCCGGCATGTGTTAATTACCCAGGCCAAGCTCCTGCCGCTGTGGGGCATCCTAGAAGGCTATTTTGCAGCTTCTGCCTTTGTAAAAATCTCTGGATTCTCAATATACCGCTGCCGCTCCCACAATGCAAGATTTCGTATTGTCTCATTATCGTAATTGTGGTCAGGCAATAGCGGTATACCTTTTTCGTATGCGTCCAGTATGAACAGGTATTTTTTAGCAACATCCACAGTGGAAGTCACCAATTCAATCATTTCCAGGAAAGACTTAAACTGCTTTGGAGTAAAGGTAATATCCGGATTTTCTTCTTTAAGTTGCTCATAGGTAAACTCCTTGGCAAACTTTGCCCAAAATTCAGGATCATCCACAATAGTTTTAATACGATCTTTATAATCTTCAAGACCAAAAGCAATACCCATTTCCAGAATGCTAATTTCTTTTAAATCGTACATTAAAATTACCTCCCAAATTTTCTTGACTTTTTCTCGGGGAGAGTTTATCCTAAAAAAGACAATAAAAAACCCGCCCCAGGGTAAGGGGTTTTAAAACAGGAAGGGATGCTGGCAGGCGTAACCTTCCTTTTCAATTTTTTAACATCAAAAAACTCACCTCCCCAATTCTTATATTAAGCACCCCTAGAAAAATATCAACTACTCTTGATATATTCCTAAAGGGTATTATGATTATACCTAATTTTATTATGGCATGCAATATTGCCTGAAAATTTAACAATTGGTAAAATAGGATTGATTTAATGATAATTGGAGGGCGATCGTTTGGTAACTTGGAAACTACACATGTTGATGGCTGAAAAAAGGCTTAAGATAACAAACGTTGCTAGGTCATCAGGATTGGCATGGGAGACTGTTTCGTCAATTTACCATGGGAAAGCAAAAGCGGCCACACTAGAAACAATGGATAAATTATGTAAAGCTCTGGATTGTAATCCTGGAGATCTGTTTGAATACAAGTAGCAAAAGGAAGGGGCAGAAGTGAGGCGTTCTTGAAAAGATTTTTTATATTTTATACCACGTGGCACATTATGGCAAGACATTATTTTCCAATCTAACCCTAAAAATTGAGATGAAATAAATTTAATTTGGGAGAGTTTATAATTGTTAACTGGAATAATACTACTCCTTGCGAGTGTCGTTTGCTATATAACTAATATTGTTCTAATCCGGCATTATTTAAATAAATCTATCCCCGGAGTCTTAGAGATAGACGAAATATTATCACCACCCCCGCCTGGCAAAGAATATCTCTGGGAAAAAACAGCGGGATCCGGCATTGTGCCTAAGTGGGTTTCAATTATAGGTCTTTCTTCAATACCATTATTAGTAATAGGAGTAATTTTTATTATAGTTCACTTCATAATGAATTGACCAAAAAAGACATTATTTATAGAAGATAATAGCCGGGCTTAGTACCCGGCTTTACTCCGTAAACTCATGCAATTGTGTATACTCCGCTTTGCGCTTCTTAGGCACGTTCTGCAATGCCCGTTCCGGCTTTGTTAATAGTTTATTTCGCATCTCGTTTCTAATCCGCTCCGGCGTTATTCGCAGCTCAGATAGTTTAACGGCGGCTGCGGTTATTTTAGCATCATCATTGCTATTTACAGCATCAATAAAGGCGTCTATGGCCCTGGTTTCCTCGTCTCTGGTGCGACTTTCTGAATAACCCACAATACTGGTCAAGTCCCGCTCGATGGATTCCCTTACCGGACTAAATCCAACGCCTTTAACTGCCCTTTCTGCTGGTGTCAGCTTGATTTTTAACCGGCCACGGTTCCAGGGATCAGTAATTTCACCGTCTGCCTTCAGAGCCAAAGTCAAGTTTCCTGGAGAGGGGGAAATAGCCCTTAACGCCTCTATCCATTCCCGCTTGGCCGCTAGTTGCGCGGTGCTAACAACGGTACTTACAGTTGGCCCGGAAAGGTCGCGCAATTCTCCGGGTATAAAGTCACCACCACCAACGCGCCGGGAAACGTCCACCCCTGGCCCAATATTGCTTAAAATGCCGTACATGATTGTTTTGGCTATGGCTTTTTTCTCCGGAACGTCGCCTGCCCACTCCATGAGATACTTTTTAGTTTCCAACTCAATATCAATATCAAACATAGCTTTGACCGTATTTTTTAGCGGTTCCACCCCAGGTAATCCATAATACCCGGCAAGCAATACAAACGGGATCCAAAAGCGGGGTTTTTCGGCACCCTTCAAGCGGGTCATAAACTCAAGCTGTTTAACCGGAAACTTCTTAAACTGAAAAAGCACTTGACCGACAGGACCGGAACGGCGTATAAAAGCCGGGGTGTCCGCTATGCTGTAATCGAATTGCGTTTGGTCGATTAACTTCTTAGCATATGCAATAGCCTGCTTATGGCTCATGCCCCTGGATACACCCTTGTAATACGCGCCAAGGCCCGTAGCCCGCCGGAGGAATATGTCCGTCTTATGGAACATTACAGTGCTGGCGTTAAAAAAACTGCCCATGCCTGCCCGGGAGTATCCTGCGCCGGATTCAATGCCCATGGCAACATCAAGCCCCATCTGCTTAAGCAAGCCGATATCCTTAGAAGCGCCGCCTATATCTTGTCCGGCTGCCTTTCTGGCAAGATTCTTACCGCCCACCATTGCAGCCCGCCTTAAACCTTCCGCTGTCCACTTTTCGCCGAGCTTGGCATATGCGTTAATTAACTGTGTGCCGTTAATGAGCGCCGACGATACGTTATACAAACCTAGTTTGGCAATGGCCACGGCTTTTGTTGTTGCGCTGGCTAATTGCAGCGCCGGACGGTCGCCCAGGTATTTGCCAAGGAATTGGGACAATGCCGGCACTTTTGCCAATGCGTTATTAATTACTTCTTCCGCTTCGGTTGGGTTACCGTTTATGTCATTAATATACTTTTTAATGTAACCAGCGATCCCTTTATGCTCCTTATCAAACGCGCCAAACTGCCGTTCAAAACGGCTTATGCTGCCGGCTTTAAAGCGGTCTAGTGCGGCATACCTGGACATCATATTGAAATAGTGCCGGTTCACCCAATCAAGGTTGGTTTCCCATCCCTTAACACCTTTGCGCTGCATGAAGTTGCCCACAAAGCGGGAGCGCCCCTTTAGCCTGGCCACCCCCTCCAATAACTGCTGAGCTTCATCGGCGGTCAGGTCAAATTGCTTTTCGACCTCGCCCTTGAATTTGAAATACGTCCGGTCACCCAACACGGCAGCTTGCGCGGCTTCGCCGGGGTATTCAAATTGCTTCGGCCTAATAGTAATCTTCCGGCCTTCCCTGGCTAAAGGATTGCTCATATTTACCGCTTCGCGAAGGGTCTTGGCGCTGCCGATAATCTCGTCATCCACAATGATAAAATAATTATGGAAGAAGTGAGGAATATATCCCTGCCGGTACGCTATGGGATCCTTTCCCCGCAAAGCACGGGCGGCATTGGCAATGCTATAAGCATGGTCATATGCGGAGCGGGTGAGATTATAAGCCCTTATAACATCGTCATTGGCGTTAAACAGGGTACGCAGCTCATCCATAGTAAACTGTTTTCCGGCGACATCACCGGCAAGCAAGATTTCCTGATATAAAGCCTTGTTTACCTTATACGCAGCCCTGCCGCCACGTGATAATACCTTGTCAACGGCTTCTAAGCGCCTGTTGAATACGTTCCGTAGTTTCTCCTGGTGTACCGTGGCCCTGGCCGCTGCCTGCACATACGGCTTTAACTGTGGGTACTTTTCAGCCACACGCAAAGGGGACTTAAACACTGATCCAATACTAGGTTGCTTAGCCTCCTGCTTGGCGATAATTTTAACGCCTTCCTCGGCCATACCAAGGTTGTCACGCAGGTTTTTTGCCGCCTTGGAAGCGGCAGTTTGTATTTCTTCAATAGGAATACCGCTATATAAATTTACACTGCCTTGCGGAGTATCCTGCACTTTAAAGGCATCCTGCATGGTTTTAATTTCTGTCCGGGCTTGCTCCACTGTTTTACCCGGTGCCGGGATGGTTTCAGCCAAAAGGACGCCGCTTCTTGGTTTCGCTTCAGGAACGGCCTGTTTAACCGCTCCAAGTTCGCGTATTTTAGGTAATTGCGCTGCCTCCCCGGCTCCTTTAATTTGCTTAGCGGCAACTTTAACACCGGGGCCAATAAGCTCGGCACCGGCACCAAGAGCACCAACAAGGGCAGCCCTTTTTGCGATTTCCTTTGGCGGCGCCGATTCAACCACACCCAAACCCGTTTCTGCCGCTGCACCAGAAATACCGACGGTGCCCAATCGTTGTGCGATCGGACTTAGCTTTTGCACCGCCGGTATAACTTTAGAAGCGGTCTCAAAAACTTTATACGCCCTTCCATATGGATAAGCTAATCCTGCAACTTCACCGGTGAATTCCGCACCCCTTTCCAGTCCAGGAGTAGGCAGTGGAGTATATTGATAGCCGTACTCCGTACGTGGAGCGCCTAAAGGAATATCAGCTATTGTTTCCCCGACACGCTGTATAAATGCGCCGGCCGTTTTAATAGGCTGCGGTATAGCTTGCGTCGCTTGTGCTATGCGCTGTTGTGTTGCAGGTGACAAGAATGGACTTGGCTTAATAACCGGTGCCATTGGTTTTTGTTCCTCTATCTGCCTCAGCTTAGCCGGTGACGGCGGCTGCGGCTTATATGCCCCTGACTTTTCTTCGAGTTTGCGCAGGTCGGCTACCGGGGCAGGCTTTGTCTTTTGGTCCAGGTATGACTTCAATAACGACTTACCTTCGGCATTAAGCCGGGCCGGGTCTATTTCCCCGGCCTGGATTGCGTTGTATAACCTTTCGCCTTGCGTTGCCAAAATAACCACCTCTTATTCCGTATACTTGTACAAATCCGTATAACTGTAAGGTGTACCCGCTTGCTGCTCATTGACCCCCAATAAGTCAGCATATTCTTTAATTATTGCCTGAAATTCTTTAGCTGTAATACTGGGGTCATAAGCCACGCGCGGGTCTTTCTGCGCCATTTCAACGGCATCCTGCATAGTAACAGAAGGTTGCCCATACTCCTGCTCATATTGCTGGCTCTGCAACTGCCGGGCCATTGCCGCCTGGATGTTCGCCTGTGTCTGGGCCATTGCTGCTGCATTTCCTTCTCTGGCAATCTGCAGACGTGATGCCCTATCCTCATATGCCTTTTGCGCCTCGAAGGAAGGAGTACCCACCGGGATTCCCAAAATAGATGACGCCGCATTGTCCACATAGCCAAGCTGCTTTACCCTCGTCCACGCGTTTTCAAGCTGCTGCTGCTGTCTTTGGTATTCGGCCTCCTGCGTTGCCATCCGGTCGAGTTCAGCCTGCCGGGTGCGGTCATATTCCAGTTGTTCCAGCCCGGCCACAGTGTTGAAAAGCTGCAGTCGATTGCTCAAATTACCCTGCTGGCGGGCGTATGCTTGGCTTGCCAATTGCGGGATGATGTCAGCGGTAAGCCTGGCCATATTCTCTCCGGTGATGGATGAATTCAATATTCCCCTGGCGTTCAGTTGTTCCATAACGTCCTGTTGCACCCGTGGGACTATTGCCTGATATGCCGGGTCTTTTGCAGGGTCGTAGCTAAACGGTTGATTGACGTTTCGGGTTAATTGTTTCAAAATATCGTCCATTTGCGCACGGTAACCTGTTTGCGCTGTAGGTTGCGCGGTGGTTGCCGGGGTCGGTTCCCGGTAAGTGTAACCCGTTGCTTTTTGCACCCGGTTAATTTCTGCCTGTATGCGCTCCGGGGTGGACCTGCCTGCATCATAAGACGGATTTTTGAGTCGTTTGTAAAGGTCGGATAGGTACGGTTGCGGATTTTTAGGGTTAAGTTGAGTGTTAGTCATTAATTTAATACCTCCTTGCTAATCGTTATGGGATGGCCGCAAAGTGAACAAAAATTGATATAGTCCACATGAAAGTGGCCGCATACGGGGCAGGTAATGCCCCGCTGCTTGCCGAAAATTAGCACGTTCTCATGTACTGCTTCCAAGGTGTCCGCCGCCCGGGTGAGGTTTATGCGTTCCTGGAAGGCTAAATCTTCATTTTCAAGCGCCAGGTTAACCCGGTAAAGGT
>Ga0209164_1000711_pt1 | contig 62578 bp, 50 predicted proteins | sample MTBNYHSulfiMetaG_FD_187458 | JGI IMG/M metagenome (GOLD analysis project Ga0209164, IMG submission 187458) | Enrichment culture microbial communities from rom New York Harbor, USA that are MTBE-degrading - MTBE-NYH (New York Harbor Sulfidogenic)... | ecosystem: Environmental > Aquatic > Marine >... | reverse complement strand
AGGAACATCAAAGCCGGGTGCGGATCGCTCATGGCAGGATCCAGGAAACCCATGATACTGATTTTAGCAGGTCCCCGGGGCCAGGGAAGTGGCGGGGGTGAAGCTTGTTTCTTTTTACTTTTTAAGGTTTTTAAAAAATCCCCCAAACTGTTTAAAAAACTTTAAACCCCAAGATATGACCCCAAGGTTTGTCCTTTTGGCGCAAGGGCCTTTTAATTAACAGGGATGAAGGGGATAAAGGGGATAGGAAGGACATCCCATAGGTCGTTAAACGTTCAGCGGGATTCCTCTGGTAGTGCATGAGAACAGGATTGCCTTTGCCCGAGATAGCCGCGGCTCAGGATCAGCCTCGCAATGACACCGCCTGGTCCGGGGATCTTATCTTACCTTTTAAGGTTTTAAAAAAAGACCCAAAACTGTATGAAAAACCTTAAACCCAAAGATAGGTCCTCAGGAATTTCAAAGGCGCTTTGTCCACCGTCCCGTCTCCCATCTTGTCCGCCATAGCTCAAAGAGCGACGGCGGAGGCTTCGGCGAAAGCGGGCTTGCCTCGCCGAAGGCGGGACACGACCCCGCGGTTGCCTCTGTAAAGGGTGTCGTCAATTTCCCGCTCAATTACCCCCCGCATTATCCTGCCTCTGGATGTTCCATTCGAATTCGTGGCTGGTGACCCGGGTGCCGTTCTCGATCGGCTTCGTTTCCGATTTCCTGCCGCCGCCCCCGATGCTGGTCTTGCCGTCGCCGGACCTGGCCACCAGGTCGGGGCTGATCAGCTTGCGTTCCATGCCCTGGGCGATCCTGTCGGTGTCGTGCCTCTTTTCAAATTCTTCGGCGAATTTCTCCATCTCTTCGTAGCTCATTCCCTGCATGTTTTCCGCCATCGATTTCATCTCTTCGGCGATCTGCCGGATCTCGCTGATCTCGGGCTGGGCCAGAACAGCGATCTCCTCGCTTGACTTGACATTGGCCGGACCGAGAGCGAAAACCGCGCCGGGAATTTCGATCTCGCCTTCAGAGGAATCGCTTCTGCCGCAGCCGGAGGTCTGGCTGGAGTCCTTCTGGCGAATATTGTAAACGATGGACAGGTCAGGCAGCGCCACCCATTTTGCCTTCCCGGTCTCCAGGTCGAATGTTATGGACAGGCTGTCGCCGTGTCTTAATTCGGGGCCGATGGGCGTCGTTGGAGATTTTCTCTTTTTAGTCTCCCAGGTGCAGTCGCGGTCGCTGTCGTAGTGCGATTCGTCATAGGATCCCTGCCCTGAAATGGAGAAATTCCGGATGCCGGCGCTGGTGATCTCGTAGGTCTCGACAATTGAATTGGTGGCCTTGTCGATGCTGACGTCTCTTATCTCCAGAGACATGTGGACCGATGCCTGCCCTTCGGAAATGATGTCGTTCCGGCGGCTGTCCACGCTGCCGCTGGGCCAGCGGTGCTCCCACCTGGTCTGCGTTTTTTCCGAAACCTTTGTGGTCACCGTGGCGGTGCCGCTCTTTTCCGAGCACCCCTCGGCGTCCACCTCGATGATCAATTCGGGGTCGAAGAAACTGTCGCGGTTCTTGTTCGTCAGGACCAGGGCGATTTCGTCGAATCGCTCGTTCGGGCGGTTAAGGCAGAACTCCTTTTCCTCAGCGCCGGTCCAGTCCTCGTAACGGCCCTGACCGTTCGGGTCCACCACCGCCTGGATTCCAAGGTCGGGGTTTTTTGAAAACTGCCGCAGCTTGAAGCGGACCAGAGGGGTTTTCGCCTCCTCCAGGTAGTTCCCCACCCGCACGTAAACCGCCCCGAGCTCGGGCAGGGTGATGGTCTCGTGAAGACCCTCCTCGACCAGCTCCTCGTGGTCCGCCAGAAGGAGGTCGATGTCAAGGTAGTCGTGGTATTGGAAGAGGTCCAGCGGGCCGTTGTAGTCCTCGTACTTGCCCTTGTAGGCGCCGTCGTCCAGGCTGAAAAGCGCGAACTCTTTAAAAACGTCCTCGAAACCCAGGGCATTGTCGATGGCGGTCAGGCTGTCGTTTGACTCGCAGCCGCGCCAGATCCCGGCGATGACCTGGTCATCGTACTCCTGGCTCATGTGGTAGGGAAAAAGGTAGATGCCGTACTCGTGCAGGTTCCCGCACTTGTTGATCGATTCCATGCGGAAGCGCGGCCTGAAAAACACCGTCTCCAGATAATCCCTTTCGGTATTCCATTCCTTTCCTATGTGGTCTTCGGACCACACGGCGGTCGCTTCCATCCACCAGTCGTCCTCAAAAGTATCGAAGTTAAACTGGAAGGCGTGAAAGAGCTCGTGCGCCAGGGTTGCGGCGAGGTCCTTGCCGCCCAGGCTCCAGTCGATGAAAATGTAGGCAGCGCTGTATTGGCCGAATCCGCCGGTGGGGATGCAGAGCCCGTCGGCCCCCACCTTTCCCGGCGGAAGCATGTAGACGTCGATGCGGTCATCGCCCCCGTTGGGCGAGTCGTCGATGTCCTTTAAAGGTTCCCTGCCTAAGAGCTCCTTAAAGCTTTTGTACATGTCGTTGGCGTCGAAGAGGTTCCTGGCGTCCACAGCCCTGGCTTTCATATTTACGGGCGCCCAGACCTTGATGGGGCCCTTGGCGCAGTCGATGCTAAAGAGCAGGGTGGGGCGGGGATTTCTGGGGCTGTCGGCCAGGGCCGTGCTCACGCCGGGAAGGGGCAGCCGCAGCGACTGCGGTGGGGGCGCGGCGTAGGCGTCGAAAAGGAAGCTTTCCGGGTCCTCCGGGCGTTTGAGATAACGGTCAAGGGCGCGGGCTGTTTCCGGGTCAAGATGCGGCCTTGCTCTAAAGTAGCCCCGGACGAGCCCGTCGGCGTCTTCTACCGGCGTCGGGCTGGCAAATTGCCGGGGCAGTTTGTCCGGCTCGAAGACGCTCTGCAGTCGGTAGGTCCAGGCCTGGTTTTCATCGATGACCCCCGTCTTTCGGGCGGCGTCGATCATCTCGAGGCTCGAGGGACCGAAGGCGGTAAACCTGACCTTCTTTTCCTCCCCGGCCGGCCTTACGGACAGCGACAAAGTGTATTCCTGACCTGCCTTGAAAGGCTGGTCATGGGTCAGCACAGCATGCCGGCCCTGTTCGCGAAGCTGGACGTCCCATTCCCCGCAGGCCGGAGTAATGGCAAAAGCCAGCTGGCCGGGTTTGACCGGCTCACTCAGGTAGACATAAACAGGGTGATCCAGATGCATCAGGCGGCCGCCGTCGGCAGGGAAAGAGGAGACCACAGCCACCTGCGGGAGGCTTTCGGTGACGGGGGCCGGGGGAGCTTCCTTCTTTCCCCCGCACCCCGCCATGAGAAACGGGATGAGACTGACCACTGCTGCCCGGAGAAAAGCCCTGACCTGCATCTCGCGGCTCCTTTCAAGGGTGCAGACCGTGAACCGTGGAATGCCCTGAGGGAATTATATTTATTTTACCCGCTAATCCCCCGATGGCAAAGGGGTGTTGCTAACAGGGCTGTGCCGCTCTTTCCTGCATCCGGGTAATCTTGCCCGCCGGGGAGATGGAGCCTTTTTGCGAACCCGGGCGTGCGCCTTTCCCGCTGTCTGGTCCCGGGGCAGGTTGGCGGAGCTCGTTCAACGTTCAATATCGAACGCTTGTTTCGCCGCAGCTTTGGCGAAGGCGGGTCAAACGTGAACGTCTAACGTCGAATGTGGGAGGGTCCTGGGTTCGTATCTTACCTTTTAAGGTTTTTAAAAGACCCTCAAACTGTTTAAAAAACCTTAAACCCTAAGATACGTCCCCAAGAATTTCCTGGGGGAAAGTTTGTGGGAACAATTCTCTCTTTTCAAACAAAAAGAGTACGATGAGATAAATAGTGCGAAAGGAGAGAACTGACCCCACGGTTTGTCCCGCGCCATGGCCCCGAGGGTGGGCAGAAAAGCCCGGCGAAACCCCAAGGTCATGGCCCGCTGGATGGTGAGGATGCTGATAGAGCCGAGGGGGAGTTTGGCCAGGAGGCTCACCCCTACTGCGGCCAGGAACATCAAAGCCGGGTGCGGATCGCTCATGGCAGGATCCAGGAAACCCATGCTTCTGATTTTAGCAGGTCCCCGGTGCCAGGGAAGTGGCGGGGGTGAAGCTTGTTTCTTTTTACTTTTTAAGGTTTTTAAAAAAGCCCCCACCCTGCTTAAAAAACCTTAAACCTCAAAATACATCACCAAGGTTTCCTCGGGAAACTTTTTATTCCACTATTTTTGGTACTTCTAACACCGAGGCTGACAGCTCTAACCTCATTCCCTCGGTTTCCACAAAAAACCTGAGAATGTGAGGTCCGACTCCAGGGAGTTCCCTAATATTTCATTTTCCCGAAAAAGTGGTATAGAAGAAAGAAACCACATGGCATGTTCCCAAAAGAAACATTAACCCAAAACTGTGGTCCCTATGTTTTTCCTCCGGGAATGATCATTAAGGAGCAATTAATGATAAAAATAATGGATATCCCTAATAAGCATAGTTACATAAAGTTTGATGGGGAAAATAAGGAATACGCTTTCATCTTTTTACATGGCTATGGAACAACTTATACAGATTTGCTTGATTTGGCAAAAGCGATCAATAAAAGAGGATACTCATGTTATTTGCTTATTCTTAAAGGTTTTGTTTCTGATTCCGAAAAGTCTGAGAAGTTTTCCTATGAGGATTGGCTCCAAAGTCTCCAGAATTTACATTCAAAAATTAAAAAAGATGGTAAAAAGATTATTTTAATCGGATTTTCTTTAGGTGCAACAGTAGCTATTGATGTGGCGCAAAATAACGAGGTTTTTGGAATTGTAGGAATCAGCACTTTTCTTGGGATGAAAAATACTAGAATCGTAAAATCTTTAATTAAATTGCTACAATTATTACACATTCATTATATTCCAAGAAAACTCATAACAACAGAAGGGAAAATTTTAAAAACTATCAATCATTCTAAATATTTACACACTGCAACATCTAAACAGGTATATGAAGAGGCGGAAAAGCTAACAAAAAAATTAAATTCACTACCTTCAAAATGTTTATTTATTCATTCGGTTAACGATAAGCTTTCAAGCTATAATAATCTTGTTAAATTATTAAATTACCATCACTCTAATAATGCTCTGACGGTAATATTTCACAAACTTAATCATTTTATACAATATGATATTTGCCCCAATTCTTTGGGCGAACTTATTTTCGAATATTTTGAACTTAACGGTGCAAATAAAAAGTCACATAGTGTAATCCCAATGAGAGATAGTTACACACAACTAAATCATCAGCTTAGACAATGGAAAACAATAGTATTTCAGATAATTGTCACGTTTTTCACAGTGTTCGGCGGACTTGTTTATTTTAGTCTCGATAAAATTTTACAAGTGGAAAGAAGCGGTTTATATTTTTTAATGGCCTATTCGATGGTTTGTAGCATTTATGTAATTTTAGTTTCGATGTATTACTTTTTCTTAAATCGCACCCTGATACATATTAAAACGTATTTAGAACCAAATGTGGGCAGCGTAGGACCAATATCTCATAGGACAAACACATATATTGCCGGCATTACTTCTACTAAAATCGCCAAACATACTTCTATTGTATCTACAGGTATACCCGTTGGTATATCGCTTGTTTCTCTTGCATATGTTATCATCCTATATTGGGAAAGTTTAACAAAATTTGAACAAGAAAGTTCATTTGTACAACTACTTTTTATCACTGCCTCAATAATTTTCGCGGTTAGCATTAAATCTCTGGTTCGGCTTTTAAGATATATTAATTGCCAGCTCTATGGAGCCCCACCAACAATAGAAACAAATGCCAGAACTCAAAAAGCAATTATTAATTTGTCAAATACTATTTGTCCTGGGAGAGGGATCAAAAATGCTGATGTAGGAAAAAATTACTAATTGTAGGAAAAATTTGAAGGGTTTAATGGATGCTTGTAAAGGAAAAGGAAAGCTCGGGTAATATCTTCCCCATTAAGATCTTATGAATCAGGCCTAGGTTGGAAAACAATGGTGTCGTGCCCAACCATTTTACATACAGCGCGATTTCGGTTCAATCCTTCAGCCTTTTAAATCAATGGCTTTTTTAAGGCCATTTTTGAACACAGGATATGCGTACAAAGGGCCAGTAAACCTGAGCAATTATGAAAGGCAAGCCATTGGCACGCTCCAGCATGATTTGCTTCATTTTTTCCCTTCCAGATTCTGAGATCCTCTGGAAGCAGGGAGCTCTGACCCCAGGAAATGCCCGGGTACACCCTTAGAGAGATCGATGAATACCTGCAACTCAACCCGGATTACCTGTCAAGGATAATCGGCAAAAGAAAAACACATCAGAAGGCAGGCTTGTCCCGCCGTCTTGTCCGCCGTAGCTTTAGCGAAGGCGGAAGCTTTAGCGTAGGAGGAACCTGACCCCAAAGGGTTTTCCCTTGAACAGCCCTTTCACAGTACTGGGCGTGTAAAAGGCATTGTGAGGAGGCGTCCTAGACGTAATCTTGTGGGATCCCGGTAAGCGCCCAAGCCTATTTTTATCCGGTCCTGATCCACTTTTTTAAGCAGTGTACCAAGTGCCCTATCCCAGGTTGAGAAGATTGTTCCGTAGTGGGTGTTCCTTTCACGCTTGATCACCGAGTGGTGGATCCTGTGCATCGACGGTGGGACGAACAGCATCCAGTAGAACTGCTCGAACCATTTCGGCACTCGCACCACGCTGTGTTGAAACTGGGCAGTCAATACCAAGAGAGTCTCAAACACAACCAGCTCAGTTAACCGTACACCGAGTAGGAAGATCAGCCCGATTCTAATGACAGCTGAGATACCCAACTCGCCGATATGAAAACGGGTTGCTGTTGAAACGTCCATGTTGAGGTCGCTGTGATGCACGCGGTGCAATCGCCATAGCATCGGCATTCATGATTGAGGAAATGCCAGACGTAGAGCATGAAGTCCATGAATGCTACCACTACGATCAACCGGGTCCAGGAGGGCAGGCCCACCAAATAGAGGAGCCCTGTGCGGGTTGCCGTCACGTAGGCCGTTGCGCCAAGGATGATGACACCGAAGACGAGATTCAAGGCGATCCCGTTAAGAATGGTGAGAGAAATGTTTGTCGCCCAGCGTCGGCTTTTTGAAGCGGTACTCAGGCGGTAAGGGGCAAGCAGCTCCAGGGCCAGAAAGATGGCGAACCCACCCCACATGGCCAGAGAACGAATCAAGATGGCTTTCTCGACAGGCATTTTTTACCTCATTTCGTCTTGGGGTCGGAGCTTGTATTTTAACATAGACGAATCAAAGGATAAGAAATATCCGGATCAAAGAGGCTTATGAGAGCCACGGGTACACCCTTAGAGAGATCGGTAAATACCTGGAACTCAACCCGGATTACCTGTCAAGGATCATCGCTGAAATTAGAAAAACGTCAGAAGGCAGGATCTGACCCCACAGGGGTGCCTCGTATTCTTAAGAGAATCGGCCAGTCTTTTGAAGATCGCGGGTTTGACGGTCCTGTTCGCGGGCCTGGTTCTCGTGGCCGTGAGTTAAATGATGACAATGTCAGCAACAGGCTGCCTGGTTCGCACCTCATGGCCAGGAACGTATCTAAACTATTATAAAAACCTGAATAAATGGAAAAATAATTTGTCAGCCGCAGCCTCCTGGGAAGTTTGGAACTGACTCTACCGATCAAAAAGGGACAAGGAGAAAGGATAAAGTGAGAACGATTTTCCTTTCTCCTTCTAAAACCTAAGAATATGAGCTCTGACCCCAAGGTTTCCGTAATCAAAAGACTGAAAACCTGAGAATCTGAGCTCTGACCCCAAAGACCCCAATATCTTAACCTCCTCCACAAAACCCCAGAATTGCCTCGTACCTGAGGATGAATCCGTACTATCTGTGTGACATAATCAAAAGACTGGAAGCCTGAGAATCTGAGCTCTGACCCCAAGGACCCCCGCCAGGGGTCCGACAGATTGAGTCTCGATTACTATCTTTACGATGCAATCGGGGCTGAACTGGAGGCAATGGGACACAATATCCGCCGAAGTAGAGGCCTCGGCGGCGGCTATCAGGGCATCCTGTTTGAGCGCGACTACGACCTCCCGGAACCCTCGCTCTCCTGGGGTGGACGAGGCGGACGAGGTGTCGCCCCTCAGGAACCCCTCAATGGCATTTACAGGTGCGGGTCAGATCTCCGAAAGGATGGACATTGCGCAGGCTGGTAAATCCATCGCTTTTTTTCTTCTGAGTGTGGCCTAAAAATGGGGCGGCTGGATATTTTCGGCCGCCCCTGATTTTCAGCACCCCCAAGGTCACGGGGGTCATATTTTACCTTTAAAGGTTTTCAAAAGCCCCCGAGGTTTTCTCGTTACTCCCCCAAGGCTCCAAATTTACCAATTCTTAAAGTTCGTAGTTTTTAAAGTCATCAACTTTATCCTGGCTATCTCCAATTTGATTTTTCACTGCCAGCGCCGACTCCTCTCTGGTTTCATTTGAGGAAGAGGATAAAAGTTTTTTTAGGAGTTCGTTCGTGTCCCGCTGAAAAGCTACCCTTTTATTAATTTTCCAATACCAGCACCAGAACTCTCTAAATAACGAAAATATTAAGAAAACAATTAAAAACCCAACTAAAAAAGCAATAAGGATGGTGAAAAAATTCCCTAGTAAATCACCATATTCATTCATGAGCCCTCTCCGCTTGGGCAAATAATGCGAGTCATTGGACTGTAACCTTTGTTCTTAACCTGTTTTGAAATACAAGCTACGATCCCCAACCCCCTAAAACATGCAGGGAATTCAAATTCCCCCTTAAGGATATCGCCTCCTACCTGAGAATGAATCCGTACTATCTATGTGACATAATCAAAAGACTGGAAACCTGAGAATCTGAGCTCTGACCCCAAAGACCCCCGACCCCAACAGACCCCCGATCCCAAGAATTGAGGAAAAATTCCTTTGTGGAGTTTCCCTATAACTTAATTTTCCTTAACACTTTTTGGAGTTGGCAAAAAAGAAATAAATTTTCCGATTATTGCAACTGCCAGGAAAATACCAAAAAGGTTTTGAAGAAGGGTTATTAACATCCCTATATTATCAACAGGGAAGATATCACCGGATCCCAAGGTTGTCATTGTAACCACGCTCAAATAAATTGGACTTAAAGATTCATTCAATAGCGAATTGCAACTTCGAAAATGTGCAATATTTTTCTTAAAAATAATGGTGAACCAAAAAATTACCTCGAAATAGTTCATAAAAACCAAAACGAGAAGCCGCCTGTAGCCACCAAGTTGATAGGCTCTACCTTCTCTGTTCGCTCTAAATAAATCAAAAAACAACACATTAAAATTCACAACAAATATTTCTAATAATCTCCAACTTCCAAAAATTATTAAAAAGTTCCAAGTCGGGCGAAACCAGTTTAATGAACTAAAAAAAGCAGCAAAAAAAGACAATATAAAGGTGCCTATAATCCATATTTCTACTAATCCATACGATAATTTTTCCTTTTTGGCGATTTTTTTAAATAATCCCAATGGAGTCAAGAGATCTAAAATTTGGAACAATTTTTCCCACCAATTGAAAATGAATGTATTCATAGGATGCTCTTTTTATTTTTTCAATTAAAAGTAAAGCCATGCCTGGCCTTCCTACGTCCTATATAAACTGGAAAATCAAGCCAATTTAAAACGTTTTTTGGAATCTATTTTTAAATTGTTCTCGGAAAAAAGATCCTTAGACCTCAGATTCTTAGGTTTTAAATCAACCCCCACCCCCTCATTTTCCTCCTCCGAAGATATCCACGTGGTCCTGTCCCGCCTTCTTATGTCCTGTTTAAAACAAGCTCGCCTGAAGCTTTACAAAATACCCTGCGCGCGGTAAACGAAGGACGGCCAGAAAGCATGTATTCATTGATCCCCCAATTGCTTGGCCGCCTCCTCGGGGACCTAGGAAAAAGAAAAGAAAATGTGACACGACCCAATAGTACTCTCTCAAATAGGTGGACTATTAATCACCCGTTCCGGTTTTATTAATTAACGATTTGCCTAGTATTTCGACTACGGGGTTAATTGCAGGCTTTTCAGAATCCTGGTTTTCATACCCTGTTGGACGATTTAAAAAGGCAGCTTGAGCAGCATGTAAAAGAACTGTATCTTTAATCATCGCGTCCTCGCTGCCCTCAACAAAGGCACGAAAAGTCATAAGGGCATTTGCGCGATGCTTATTAAGAGTTTCATTATGTTTACTAGATTTATAATTTTTGGCAGACCAAAAAATTCCAAAGGATAATGTTGATAATAAGATTATTTTACTAATGACATATTGAATAGCCGCTGGGATAGATTGTGGTTGATATATAAAACTCAGGAAAACAAACACCGTAGCAACAAGTAAGGTAAAGGAAGAAATTACTATTGTAGCCACTAACCATTTTTTTGCAATGACTCCATGCAAACTTGAATCATTAATAAAAATTTGAGCATTTGACGAGACTCCTGCCTCCGCTGCTTGCTCCTTAACTGCACTAAGGGCTTTTTCCGCATCTTTTCTAAAAATTTCTAGGTCTTTTTTAAATTGATCAGCTTCGTCTTTCATAGTTGCATGATATCCTTTAGCCTCCCTTTCAATTTTGGCATAATCGGTGGCTTGAGTGGCCGTGTATGCTAAAGGAATGGTGAGTGGTTCCATAATGGAATCATATGCGTTTTTTATGGTAGTGATAATGCTTGAACACACATTTGCAGGTGTATTTTGATTTAAATTAAATCCCTTAACACTTTGGATAAGTTTGCTTAATTGAGTGCATCCATCCACAATTTGAGTTAATTGGGTAAAAGCGAGACGGGATATATCACGTTGGTTTAATTGTTTTACAATGTCTAGCATTTCTTCAAAAAATGGCACCGCCTCTGAAAAATTTATATCACGTGATAAATCCTCTGTTCTTGCGAGAGAAGAGGCTTTAATTTCTGAAAATTCAGACAATAAATCTTTCGCCTCATCAATTTTTTCTTTCCTTTGCTCTGGTGAAGCCATTTTTGCGCCTCCCTCTTCACAGGCAAATGGGGGGACAAAGGGGGTCAAATGATCTTAACCTTGAAAATATTTCCCCCAATAAAAAATGTTAAAAGCACGAAAAACATCGGGTTTACCTCGTGGCCCTACCTCACATTCTCAGGTTTCCAACCCTTCACCCCACCCTTACCATCTCCTCCAAGGGGCGGTCTCAGATGTTCGGCGCTTTGATGTGGTTTTGACCCCGGGTCCCGCGGCAGGCGAGACGGGAAGGCCCCCAAGGACGGAATTACCTTAATCCCCTGGGGAATGGATTTTCAAGGAAAAATTTGGGAAAGCGACGTCAAACGTCCAACGTCAAACGTCTAACGGGAAAAGCCAGGACCAGATGCCAGGGGGAACCCATTTATTCTGGTTTCCTTTGCGAGCTTTGCGGCTTTGCCTGTCCTGGGGAAGCGTTAGCGCGTCGAAGAACGTGAGGCCAGGTTTGCTCCTGCCCGGGATTGCCAAGGCTCAGGATCAGCCTCGCAATGACACCGCCTGGGAAAAAGCGCCTTTTCAGCGGCTTTGCCCATGAACCCGTTTGTTTCACGCCCGTTCGATTGGTACGCGTTGAACGTTAAACGTTTAACGTTCAACGTTATTCTTTTCGGTTCTTCCAAACATTGGATCCCGTTTCCGCTTCAAGGATCGCCGCGAGCATCTCCTCGGGGTCTTCCGTGGGGGCCCCGCAGGAAAAATTCCTGCAGACAAAGGCGGTGGCCCTGCCCTCCCCGGCCTTGAGCTCCCGGGCAAATGGTATGGCCCTGAGGATTTCGGACCGCCCTTCCCTTGACGGAACGAACGCCGCCACAGAGTTCGGGAGGTAGGACCTGTGGAAGGCCGAGATCATCTCCTCGGTGTCCGGCATCCCTCTTTCCCCGGCGATGACAACCTCCGCGCCCCCGCCGGAAGCCGCGTCGAAGGCCGAGAGGAGGTGGACGCAGCCGGCCGGCGCGCGGGCCGCCCAACCGCCCAGGGCCTTTCCGAGGGAGGCGACTTTTTCTTCGTAGTCCGCCCTCCCCGTGATCCGGGCGAGGCGAAGGAGGTTCATGGCGGCGACGGCGTTTCCCGACGGATAGGGGCCATCGAACACCGGCTTTAAGCGAAGGTCCGGCGGCCCCGCCCCCCGCGGCGTAAAGAAGAAGCCGCCCCCCTCACCGTCCCAGAACAGGCTGATCATCCCTTCAGCGAGGGACAAGGCTGTTTCCAGGTGTTCCGGGCGGAAGGCGGCCTGATAGAGCTCCACAGCGCCCCAGAGGAGGAAAGCGTAGTCGTCAAGGAAGGCGCCAACGTCGTTTCCTTCTTCGTACCGAATGTGGGCCAGTCCCTCCCCGTCCTCCTTCATCCCGGGCAGGATGCCGGAAAGGGCGAGGCCGGCCGCGTCAATGAAACGGTACTCAGATAAGGCGGCCCCCGCCATGGCCAGGGCCGCGATCATGAGGCCGTTCCAGTCGGTCATGATCTTGGTGTCGAGAAAGGGCCGGGGCCGAGGGAGGCGCGCATTGAATAGTTTTTCCCGGACCCTGCCCATTACCCCGTCAAACCTGCCGGGGTCCATCCCCAACTGCCGGCCGATGTCCTCCTTCGGCCCTGAAAGGTGCAGGATGTTGCGCCCGGTCCTGTGTCCGTGGTCGTCGATGAAGTTCCCTTCGTCCGTGATGCCGTAGGCCGCCCTCGCGGCCTTTTGCTCTTCAGGGTCGAGGATGCGGTCGATCTCTTCGGCCTCCCAGGTGTAGAACCTCCCTTCCTCGCCCTCGCTGTCCGCATCTTCCGCGGAATAGAAAGTCCCGCCGGGGCTTTTCAGGTCGCGAAGGGCGTAGGCCAGGATTCCACGGGCCATGTCCTCGAAGCGCCGTTCGGACGTGGCCCGGAAGGCCTGCGTGCATGCCATAGCGACAAGGGCCTGGTCGTAGAGCATCTTCTCGAAGTGTGGGGCGAACCACCTTTCGTCGGTGGAGTATCGGTGGATCCCGTCTCCGAGATGATCGTAGACGCCTCCCTCGAAGATGGCCTCCAGGGTCCGGCGGACCATTCCCAGGGCATCCTCATTTCCGGTCCTCCTCCAGTATCGGAGCATGAAAAGAAGGTTCGCTGGAATGGGGAATTTCGGCGCATGGCCGAACCCCCCATGCCGGGAGTCAAAATTCCGGGCGAGCTGGCGATAGGCCTCCTCGACGAGGTGAGGCCCGGGGCTTTCTCCCGGCTCGGGAGCCAGAAAAGCCCTGAGCCCGTCGAGGATCTGGCCGGCCGCGGCGTCGGCGTCGTTCCTGTCCTCTTTCCACACCTCCCTGACCCTTTCCAGGAGCTCGACCAGTCCCAGGCGTCCCCCGCGCGTCTCCTTCGGCAGGTAGGTGCCGGCGAAGAAGGGTTTTTTGTCCGGCGTCAGGATGATGGTCATGGGCCAGCCTCCCCCGCCGGTCATCTGCTGGACGACGGTCATGTAGAGCTGGTCCAGGTCCGGGTGCTCCTCCCGGTCGACCTTGACGCAAACGAACACCTCGTTCATGAGGGCCGCCACTTCAGGGTCCTGGAAGGACTCGGCCTCCATGACGTGGCACCAGTGGCAGGTGGAGTAGCCGATGGAGAGAAATACGGGCTTGTCCTCCTCGAAGGCTTTACGGAAAGCCTCGTCGGACCAGGGATGCCAGTCGACAGGATTGAAGGCGTGCTGGAGAAGATAGGGGTTTCGGGAATTAATGAGGCGGTTGGGCCTGGGGCTTTTCTGCTGCTCCATGAAAGGTCTCCGGGGGTTCCGGGGGAACGGGGAAAAGGAAAGATCGTCAGGTTTTTTTCTTCCGAGTCCTGACGTTAAGGTATATCCACAGGCCTGAAATCGACAGCCAAATCAGGCCGATTCCGATAACGGCATGGAAGATGCCGCCAAGCCTGCCACCGCCGTAATGGACTCCGATGGCGATCCAGTCCCAGAAATGCAGCAGGGGCGGAATCTCTGGAAGGACCTCCCCAGCTGCCTGGTGGAAGCCCAGAAGCCATTCGAAGCTCAGGAAAAGCCCGCTTACGGCCTGCAGGAGGACGAGGGGGAGGAGCACGACACCCGACAACCTGTGCCATCTCCTCAGGGTAATTTCTTTCATCTTACGAACTCTCTCTTTCCCGGCGCGCAGGGGTTTGCCAGACCGGACAATTCCCCATCCATTGGTCCTGACCAGGATAAACGGAGGGGACAGGCGCCTTTTCTTGCAGATCCTCTCAAGGTCTTTGACACCAGGGACAACCCTTTAAGGTTCAGCGTTAAACGTCCGACGCGACCCTATCCGGCCGTCAGGATTTCCGGGAATCTATGAGGGGACGGACGTCTTCGATGCGGAAGGTCACCGCCGTGGTGATACCCGAGGCGGCCTCTTCTCCCACCCTGGCCCTGATCTCCTCGATGAAGCGCTCCAGCAAGGGCCCCTTCTTCTCGAATTTTACAGCCGTGAGGTAGACTCTGGCGCCCTTCCAGTCCATGGGGTTCGTGCCGGGCTCGAAGAAGAGGAATACCGCTTTCGGGTTCAGGCCCAAATTGGCCAGCGAGCGGTTGTCGCCGGAGGCCATGACAACAGTGTCCCCGTCGATCATTCTGGGGGAGCCGAAAAGCCCCGCGTTCACGCTGCCCTTGCCGTCGCCGGTGCTCAGGATGCCGATACGGTTCGGGCTGTTAAACAGCCTCATCAGGTCGCCGCTTTCCATTGCCATTTCGCTGCCTCCTTTTTGTGGAAGGGATCAAGGGCCGTAGCTTGTATTTTAACATACAGCGGCAAAGGGGTGGGATCGGCGGATTCTGGGGGGGATGTAATCAGCCGGCGGCGGACAGAGCGGGCCTCACGACCAGGAAGTCGAGAAGAACCAGCACAAAAAGCGCTGATGCCCCTGTCGCGATCAGGGGGATTTGGGGAGTGTTGTACAGTTCCAGGGCTCCTCGGGCAGCCAGTGCCTCGACAACCCCTTTCATCCCCAGGAAATTGTGGAACAGAATCGCGCCGTAGACACTTCCGGTCGCGAAATAGAACGTCCCGGTGAAAAGCCCCACCACCGCGAGGAAGGCAACCATCCCCAGGGTATTGAAAGGGGGACTGTGGCCGAAGTGATAGACCCCGAAGGCGATGGCGGAGATGATTATCGCCGCGGAATACCCCGAAAGTCCTTTTCCCCTGTCAGCGACCGCCCCCCCGAGGGCGACCCAGCAGACGAGGACCTCCGCGATCGAGACGACAAGGACCTGGGAGTAGGCGTTGATAAACACGACCGGATTGTCCGAAGGCCAGGTTTGAAGGGAAAAGAAGACGCCCCCCGCGAAAACCCCCGCGAGGATGCCCAGGAACACCCGGCCGGTCCCGACAAGGCCGTACAGGCGCGGGCGCGAGACGCTTTCCCTATCCAGAAATCCCCTGACCAGAAGCATGGCCCCGACCGTTCCAATCAGGATGTTGGCCACAAGGGTGTAGGCCAGCCTGGCAAATTCCGCCTCGGGCCTCAGGAAAACGAGGAGGCGGCCTTCAAAGAGATAGGTCGCGAGAGTCCACACGAGGAAAAGTCCCGCCGAGGCGGCGACAGGCCAACTTTTCCGCTGCAAGGTCCCGCCTCCTTTCACCCCTCCGGTCCCGACCCGGGCTGCATCGGCCCCCGTCGCCTGGCTATGCGGCCAGGGGCACAGGGATCCTTACAATGGGCAGCCCTCGTCCACTGACCCGTCGCAGTCGTTGTCCAGGCCGTCGCAAAGGGTCTCCATCGACTCATACGTGAAGCCCTGTGTCATTGCCCAGGTACTGTAATCGGAAGAGCTGCATTCCAGCCAACCTGACGTCCCGCCGCAACTTTTCCGGGATCCCTGGCAAACCCCATTCTGATTGGTACAAAGAGGACCGATCAGGCCCTCATCGGTCTGCCCGTCGCAGTCGTTGTCCAGGCTATCACAGGCCTCCTCGGGGTTCTCGTAGGCAGGGCTGTAGGCGCTGAAGGTGGCATCGTCGCACGCGAGCCACCCCAGGTCGCCGCCGCACGTCAGGCTTAACGATCCCGCGCAGATACCCTGCTGGTTCGCGCAGGGATCCGGGAGCGGATCGTCGTCCACCACCCCGTCGCAGTCGTTGTCTATGCCGTCGCAGACCTCCTCGGAAGGCTCTCCCGGAAGGGCATCGCACCTGGGACCCATTCCGTCGTCCAGGCACACCATGGTGCCGCTTCTCCCGCACTCCCCGATCCCGACCGTGCATTCGCCCCCGACAGCAAACCCCTCGTCCACCTGCCCGCTGCAATTGTTGTCCAGGCCGTCGCAGACTTCCGCTGCCCCCGGATAAACTTCCGGATCGCTGTTGTCGCAGTCACCGGGATCGGCTGCATATCCCACCGGCTCCGCACAGGCCTGAAGGGTGATAGAGGAGTCCCCGAATCCATCCCCATCGTAATCCCGGTAGAAAGTGATCAATACTCCTTCGTCGGTCTGCCCGTCGCAGTCGTTGTCCAGGCCGTCGCATGTTTCCTCGGGGTTCTCGTAGTCAGGGCTATATGAGCTGTAGACGACATCGTCGCACGCAAGCCATCCCGAAGCCCCGCCGCACGTCAGGCTTACCGATCCCGCACAGACACCCTGCTGGTTCGCGCAGGGATCCGGGAGCGGATCGTCGTCCACCACCCCGTCGCAGTCGTTGTCTATACCGTCGCATAATTCTTCCGCAGGTGCAGGGGCATCACACCCGATCCACCCCGTCGAGGGATCGCAGACCTCGGTCCCCCCGCAGGTGCCGAAGCTGTTGGAGCTGAAGCACTCCCTTTCGTCCCCGTCATTTTCCGGAAGGCAGGCGCAGGACTGCGAAATGGGCATGCAATAGGAATTTCCCATGCCGTCCGGGGTGCACTCATACCCGGCGGGGCAGATGCCGTCTGAGGAGCAGTCGGTGACGCAAACCTGGGCATTGTCCATTGGCACGCAGCGGTTCCCCGTCCCGCAATCCTCGTCGATGGCGCAGGTGGAGCACAGGGGCCGTGGGCACCCGAACTCCCCGGTTCCCCCCGGATTGATGTCGGCGTTGGCGTCGTCGCAGTCGTCCCCTCCGGAGCAGAGGCCGTCGTTGGCGAAATAACCGTCCATATCGCCATCGAGGCAGGCGGAGCACGCCTCGTCCGCCCCGCAGGCTGTTTCATCGTAACAGTCAACCAGTTTATCGCAGTCGTTGTCGATCCCGTCGCTGCAGATCTCCGCTTCCCCGGGGTTGATGGAAGAGCCCGTTGCCGGGTCGTCGTCGCAGTCCAGGCCGAGGCAGGCGGTCCCTCCCGCGGTGCAGGGGGTGGACCCGTCCTCCGTGCAGGAGCCCACGTCATCGGACCCTGAACCCACGACCGCCAGGGAGTTGTCAACCCCGTAGCCGTCCCCGTCCGTGTCCAGGCAAAGATCGACGCAGTCGGGGATCCTGTCGCCGTCTACATCGGAGACGCAGTCGTCGGTGCAGGAGCTGGCGCTGTCGTCGCAGTCCACCGAGCTGACGTAGCCGTCCAGATCGATGTCGGGGTCCTCCTCCCCTCCACCTCCGCAGGAGAAAACGAGCCCGACAACCACAGACATCATCAGAAGGACCATCAGCACGGCGAGGGATTTTTTCAAGGCAGCCTCCGGGAAAGTAGCGTTCAGGGCTCGGCTGTCTTCCGGATGAAGACTCCAGGGAGGCTTTGCCCAAAGATGCTCCTGTTTATCACGAAAGGGTCGGGGCATGATAGACCCTCTCAAAAGAGGTCGCCGGGATTCCTGTCAAGGATTGGAAAATCAATCGTTAAATACGAGCCACGGCTTCCCTGTCTCACTCATGTCTCACGCGGGAGGCCTGTAGCTGTAAATCAGGATGGTTGCCCCGGCGCCGTCGTCCCTTACTTTTCTCAGCACAACCCGGATTCTGCCCTTTTCCCATTTCGCCTCTCCCTTCACGACAGCCGATGCGCCGGTGACCACCTGGCCGCTGCCGTATTCCGGGTTCAGCTTAAGGAACAGGTCGAGAAAAATATCCCTGTTGTCGTAAGCGACTCTGATCTCGTGCAGGTTCCCCAAGTGGTGAAGGTAGGACACCATCACCACCCGTTCGTCCTGAAGCGGATCGAGGAGGTTCGTGTATGTGATGGACCCGGCACTCCTGTAAAGCGGTTTGATGCCTGCCCTTTCATATTCATTTTCAACATCCTTTATGGACGCGCCGAGGACCGCTCCCAAAACCCTGGGCAGCTTCTCCGCCTCTGACGGTGGGCAGGCAAGAACGAGGGCCAGGATTGATATAAAAAATACCGGGACCTTAATGTATTTGAACATCACATTGAGGATGGTACACACCCCGTGTCCGGCCCCTGATTTTCCCGGGGGATTGGACCGAGGATGACTGCTCCTGTCTTCGGCCCAACGCCAACAGCTCTTGACAGCCCCCTTTTCAGCCACATTATGGCTTGCTTTGACCGAATTGTTAAGCATGACCGCAAAGGTTCTTTCATCCATTTCCGTGCGCCTTCAGAAACCTCGAGACCTGACCCCTCCGGGCCCGACTTTGATGGACAACCTGAGAATCCGGGCTCAGACCCCCAAACGCCCATGACCCATAAATTCTATACCAAAATAGTAGTATTTTTTGGTAGTTATCATCAGACTCCCCGGGACGATCCTTCAGCCGGGGAAATTAACCGAAGCGGATCCTTTCAGGAATAACGGAAAGAAGGGAAACACCAGCTTCCTGCGGCAGGTGGAGGCCGAAATTCCACCCGGTTTCTTTGACTTGGGGAGGGATCCATGGCCAGAAATAAAAATTCCCGTTCGTTGGCTGCTATCGTCATCTGGATTTTTGCCCTGGGATTAGCGGCTTGCGGCGGAGGAGATGGCGACAAGACAACGCTCCTCCACCTTGGCGACAACGAGGACCAGCCTCCCCTGTACGGACAGGAGTTCACCACGACACTTGAACTGGTGGACGCCATTACCTCGGCAACCCTCAAGGTGGAATTCATGGGGGAGCAGGAGAACTGGGGCGGAGCTCCCGAAGTCACCGTTTCGGGTGTGGATTACCGGGACCGCACCGGCGAAATCGAGATTGGCGCGCTGGTTTACGTCAACGGTGAAAACGTGGGATTGGTGCGCTCTGACATCCCGGAGGAAAACGTCGAGTGCGTCATAGAATGGGTGGCAGATTCCGAATGGGAGTACATCTGTCCCTTCACCTTCTCGCTGGATGTTACCGGGCTTTTAATCCAGGGCGAAAACACGGTTTCCGTGGTGTCAACCTGGGGAGATGATTTCGTTATTGGAGACGTGTCCATCCAGTATCACTGACCCGGGCAGGCTGCCGCAGGAATCCGGGAATCGCCTGTCTTCCCGCCAAGCCCGCTTCTTACCCACTAAGGAAAGGCCCTCTGTCCAGAGGGCCTTTTTTCGGGGGACGGGACCTGATTTTCAAACAGAATGTCCTTAAATGTTTTACGGATCTTTCCCTGGCCTTTGGGTCTCGGGCTCAAAATTAACAGCGTAGCCCGGTGTCAAAGACTTTTGGCACGCCCCCTCGATTAATCCACGTGCAACCTTCAACGTTCTTCCCGGGGGACGGTCCTCAAAAATCAAGAAACGGCCGCGCCGCTTCGTCCGTGGAATCATGCCGCAGCAAGCGGAAGTGATAAAGGTTAAAGGCGGCCCGAAGGCCGCCTGGGTTTTATTTTCCGTAATTTCCCTTATCCCCCATCATCAATCGTATTCATAGGCGCCCATGGACCAGGGATCGGTCCGGTCGGCCCCCGTAAAGTCATCCTCGTAGTCTGCCGACAGGTCCAGGGCTCCCCCCGTCACCTCGGGGGGGGATGTGGGGGTGAGGGCCCACAGGTTGTCCTCCATGGTCGCGGGATCGTCATCGGCCCCGTCAGCGTCCTCAAGAACGGGATCAAGGGACACGTTTCCGCTCGCGGTCATGTCCAAGAGGGCTTCCATCTGTTCGATGGTGCAGACCTGACCTCCCCCACACCCACCATCCTGATCAATAAAGGCATAGGAAAAACCGAAGATGTCGTTGTTGTTCACTGTGGCAGGGCCGCTGGCCACGGAAGCCTCGACGACCCCATACCCTGCTGCTCCCGGTCCCATGATGATGTTGTTTTCCACCTCCGGCTCGGAACTGGATGTAAAATAGATGCCGTAGGTGTTCAATGCCGAACCGCTGTCGATGGTGTTGTTTCTCACGACCGGTGAGGCATTCCAGACAGCGACCCCGTGGCTCACTGTTCCGTCCCCCCCGTAAATGAGGTTGTTGCGGATGTCATTTGCGGAATCCTCCGTCTCGTAAACCCCGCAACAGCTGGTCCCCGATCCGCCGTTTATCACGTTGGCCTCGATGGTAATGAGGGAGGTGGCGTAGCTGTATATTCCATAGGAATAATTGCCCCTTCCGCCGTGAACGGTGTTGCCGGAGATGACGAAAGGCCCGGTCTTGTAATTCCAGATCCCGTAGGTTTCCTCAGCGGATCCGCCTTCGATGAGATTGTCTTCCACAACCGGGGTACTGTCGGTTTCATTGTAAAGCGCCGTGGCCTCGTAACTCCCCGCCCCCCCGGAGATCGAGTTGCTTCGGATAGTGACTGTTAAGCCGCTTCGCTGGTTGATCCCGATAGTGTCGGCGCATATTCCGGCATCGATGACGTTTCCTTCGATCACAGGGGCAGAATCGTTTTCTATGCTTATGCCTATGCAGCTACGCCTGTTCATCCCGCCCGTGATCATGTTCCCGTTGAGGACAGGAGACGCGTTGAAGATGGCGACCCCCACCGCGCTTCTGACGCCGGAGCCCCCGTTGATATCATTGTCGCTTATTGTGGGCGAACTGTCCTTGACCAGGATGCCCGCCGACCAGGTCCCCGCCCCGCCGTTGATATTGAACCCCTCGATCGCAGTGGCCTCGGTGACCTCCCCGGCATTGACCGCGCAGTTGGGTGTTTGGGAAATGCCCCCGGCAGAACTTGCGTCAATTATAACGGATGGATAAAGGTCCCTTGCCCTGGCCGTCCAGTCGGCCGCGTGGCCCCCGTAGACCGAGATTCCCTCGGCAAGGATGACGTTGGTCCCCGACTGGGAGGATACGATGTAATTCCCCTCGGCCACATAAACGTTTGCCGTGCTGTGGGCCAGGGCCGCCGCGTCGATGGCAGCCTGGATGCTGGCGAAAGGCAAATCTGTGGTGCCGGGATTGGAGTCATCAGCATCCGGGTCGTCAACGCTGACGAAATAGGCAGGTTCGGTAAAAGCCAATAAATTTTCCCCGTCGCTTCCTCCACCCCCGCAAGCCCCAAAGAGGACAACGATGGATGTCAATCCCAGAATTGCCGAGAAAAGGACTATCGTCGCTTTTTTCATTTCCCTCGCTCCTTTCGAATCCGTCAAACCGACTCAAACGGGAAATGCCAGCGGTGGATTCTCCCTGGCATTTTTTCGCACTCCCCGAATCGATGCTTCACTTTAGGCCAGAAGTGCCTGTGAAGCAAGGAAAGGGAGGCTGGGGGACGGTCCTCAAAAATCAGGAAACGGATGGGCGGCAGGTTCAGAGGATAAAAGTTAAAGGCGGCTTTCGGGCCGCCTTTTTATTTTTGGTAACTTCCCTTATCCCCCCAGGTTTTCCGCAATGTCTCACAAACTCCGGAAAACATCTTAATATGTCCCCGCACTTCTCCGTCCCCAAAATTCTCCCAGGCGATACGGGCGGCCTCCCAGCGAGCTCCCTTGGCGAAACTCTGCGTCACTCGCTCTTGTCCAATAGTATGAACGCGAAGGGCCACCAAGAATGCCCGCTCAGGCGCTATCGCGAAGGGCCGCGAAGGGTAAGATCTTTCAATGAACGATAAACGATGAACGATAAACTGATCTTCTTCCTTCCCACTTCCCTGTTCCCTCTTCGGGGTTATCCTCCTATCCCCTTTATCCCTGTTTGGATCAGCTTTTGGCTGGCGACAGCGATTACTTAGCGCTCCAGTCAGCTCGCAATGACCCCTCTGGCCTCTGAACCCTGAACCCTTCGACAGGCTCAGGGCAGGCTCTCAACCCTGAACTACGATAATTCCTCGTAGGAATTGCGGTCCACCCAGAAGATCCCCGTTTCCTTCACCCTCCCGCACCCCATGGCCTCCCAGACCTCGCGGTAAACTTCGAGCTGGGGACGGTAATCCCGCCGCTGGCCTGTCTTGTAGTCCACGATGACCCAGCCTTCGGGCTCCTCGAATGCGAGGTCCATGGCACCGGTTACGATAATCGAAACCCCGCCCTTTTCCACCGCCGCCGTTTTAAAGGGAACCTCCGTCAAAAACCTCAAGGATTTTTTCACCCGCCGCCAGAGGTCCGACGTCATGACGGACCGGACCGCCTCCACGGCATCCGGCGCCCCGGACGCGGGAAGATCGTTGTCGATCAGAAGGGATTCGGCGAGGGGCAAAAGATCCCGCTGCGGCTCTTTCATGGCGATTTCCAGCAGGCCGTGGATGACGGTCCCCCACTCCGTGCCGTGCTCCCCCGCGGGAAAAGAGCCCCCGGATTTTTCCCCCAGCTGGCTCGGGAAGACGCGATCGAAGGTCTTTTCCCTGAGGGCTGCCAGACGGACCGGGATCTCTGAAAGTTCCCGGGCGACTGTTTCGGCGTCCATGGAAAAAGTCCCTGCCTCGGGGGGTGGGGCGGGGCCCGCCTCCCTTATTTCCTCGCAGTCGGCAAGGTGGGGCGTCGGGAAGGTCCTTGACCTTTTCATGTCCTTGACGCTCTTGTAGGACACGCACATCATGCTCCCCGCCCGGGTCGTTGCCACGTACCGGAGCCGGTCGTTTTCCGCCCCCGCGAATTTCTTCTCCTCCTCCTCCAGCGCCTCCCACCCCCGGGGATGGGCCAGGACGATGCCGCCCCCGCTCCCGAAGCTCCTCCTTATGACCAGATACCCGCTGACCTCCCCGTCCGAGCGGCGGATGTGAAGGTCCGGGCCGCCGGAGTAGCCTGAAGGGTCGGCCAGAAACACTACAGGGGCCTGAAGCCCCTTGGCCTTGTGGAGGTTCATGACGCGCACCGCGCCGCCGCGGTGGGGCATCGCCGGAAGGCCTTCGTATTCCCCCTTGCCGGTGACCGCTTCCAGAAGGAAGTCCGCGATCTCCGCGACGGACCATGCGCCGCGCTCCGCTGTCCGGACAACCTCCATGAGCTTTTCCATGCCGCCGGCCTCGAGGTTGCCCATCTCACCCGAGGCGGCAAGGGCCACAAGCCCCATGTCCGAGGCGACGAGGCGCAGGGCGGCAAGGGGCGGCAGGCAGGAAACGGCCCGCGCGTAGTTCCTGAGTCTGCCGAAGGCATTCTCGAACTTTTCGCGCTCCTCCGGGGGGAGATCCCCCGGGACGCTCGAATTATAGGAAAAACGGCCGCCGTTTCGGGCGAACCGGTAGAGCATGGGGTCGGAGAACCCGAAAAGTCCGCTTCGAAGGGCCGCGGCCAGGGCCACGGGGTTGTCCGGATCGAGGACAGCCGAAAAACAGGTAAGGAGAAGCCGGACAGGGAAGGATGTGGAAAAGGCGTTCCCGCCCGCGACCTCGCAGGGGATCCCCGCCTGGCTCAGGCGCAGGGCGATCTCGGCAAGCTTTTTCTTTTTCCAGGCGATGACAAGGAAATCGGATTCCGCCGCCTGGTCCCCAAGCCCGGTTTCCCTGTCCCGGGCGGTCCTCGGCACCGTGGCCCCCCGGTCGAGCATCCCACGGATTATGGAAGCGATGGCCAGAGGTTCGTCCGTGGTCCCGTCCGGCCCCTCGCCCCTCGCCTCTCCCACCGGGAGGCGCCTTACACCGACCAGGTCCCCCGCGCATTCCTCACGGCCGGACTCGAGGCGGACGTACCGCGGAGAATAGGGGTCGTCGGGCTCCCGGGAGAAGACCCCTTCCCGGTCAAAGACGCGGTTGACCCAGTTGATGACGGGAGGGACGCTGCGAAAATTCGACGTCAGGTAAACGATCCTGCCGGCGCCCTTCTTCCCGATGATCTCCTTGACCCGGTTGTATGTGGTGATGTCGGCCCGCCGAAAGCGGTAGATGGACTGCTTGGGATCTCCTACCACGAAGAGGCTTCCCTCCCGGGGGGCGCACATCCACCATCGCGTCTCGTCAGGATCCGAGGCTGTAAGGAGCAGCACCACCTCGGCCTGGACGGGGTCGGTGTCCTGGAACTCGTCCACCAGAAGGTGCGTGAAGCGCAACTGGAAGTAATGCCGGGCATCGGGGCTTTCCCGGAGCATCGCGGCCGCCCGGATCAGGAGGTCCTGGTAGTTGAGCGCCCCGGCAGTCTCTCTCTCCCTGTCGTAAAGGGACAGCCCGGCGCGAAGCACTGGCATGACCGCGGCGTAGCGGTGGGCGCGCCAGGTGGAAAGGAAGCGCTCCTCCATCCGGGCCGCAAATTCCTCCCAGCGGTCGATCTCGGCCCTGGCGGCGAGGTCCCGGCTTCCCGATTTATCGCCCCGCCACTCGCCCTGGATGACGGCGGGCTTTTGCGCGAAGACGGCGAGGGTTTCCATGACATCGGCAAGGTCATCCCTGTCCAGCATCCTGTGGACCCTCAGGACGCTCCGGCACCTTTCCTCGAAATTGTCTTTTTCAGGGGGATCCGGAAGGACGCCAGCCTTCATCAGGGCCTCGAGGCGGGTGCGGATGGTCGCCGCCCACCGGTCGATGGCCTCGAGGGCCTCCTCCAGGGGGGGAGGAAGGACGTCCGGGGACGGCCATTCGGTCACGTCCCGGTTCTGCGCCATGATGCCGAAGGCGGAAGAAAGGTCGGAAAGGCTCAGGCCCACCTTCCGAAGGCCCTCCAGGACCCCCGTGCCCGCGAGGTCATCCTCCACCCGGCTCCAGGCGGACTCCCTGAGAAGGGCATCCTCCTCGGGGTCGAGCTCCCGGAAGGCCGGATCGACCCCCGCCTCCACCGGCCGCTCCCGGAGCAGCCGGGCACAGAAGGAGTGGATGGTCCCGACGAAGATCTGGTCGATCTCCTCGAGGGCCCGCCCCAGGCGCGCCTTCTCCTCCCCTGTGCTGGCGCCAAGGCGTTTTTCCAGCTCGAACTGGAAGCGGGCACGGATCTCGGCGGCAGCCTTCCGGGTGAAGGTGATGGCGGCCATCCCCCGGGGGTCCGGGCATGCGCCGGCGCCGACAAGATTGACCATGCGCTCTACCATGCAGGTGGTCTTCCCGGTCCCCGCCGCCGCCTCGACGAGGATGCTGGACCCAAGGTCGGTCCTTATCCTGGCCCTGGCGTCGTCGTCCGGAAGGGGCGTTTTCCTATCCACGGCCGGGATACCCCCTCATGGCCCGGAACGGGTCGAGGACGGGATCGTCGCCTTCCGCCAGCTCCCCGGCCATCTCCCCCGCCTGCTCCTCTACATTCGGGCAAATGGTCCCGTTAAAGGGACAATACCGGCAGTCCCTGTCGGCATCATCGGTGGCGGGGAAAACGCCGGCGGCCATGAGCCGCGCCGCCCTTTCGAGGAAGGGAAGACAGGCGTCCATCTGCCCGGGAAGATAGATGACCGGCCCGTCGCTGGAAAAGGAGGTCGGGAAGACATACCGGAACTCGCCCACTTCCCTCTCGCCGCGGCCGGAAGCACCGGCCCAGGCGAGGGCCATGGCCCGGTAGAAGACCGCCTGGAACTGTCTTCCTCCTATGGTCGGGTCCGCCGCCTGATACCTGAATCTGGACGCCTGTCCGCTTTTAAAATCGGTCAGCAGCAGGGCATTGTCCTTTTTCCCGCGGTCAACCCGGTCGATCCTGCCCCGGATGCGGATCGTCCTTCCGCCCGGGAGCCTGACCGGGACCGGGTCGGGATGGCCGTCCTTTCCGCCACGGGACTCCATCCCAACGGGGAGTTCCACGGCAACCGGCGTCCGGGAGGCGCTCAGTTCCTCCTCCTCGCGGAGGAAACGCCGGGCTCCCTTGAGAATCCGCCGCTCCTGGACGTGGAAAAGGTCCTCGGAAGGAGGAGGATAATCCCTTCGCCAGGCATCCAGCTGTTTCCTGACGATCTCATCCATAAGAGGAAGATGCCTTTCCAGGTCGGGCGCTTCCCCTGTTTCCATGATCCTTTCGGTAAAGGCGGCAAGGATCTCGTGCAGGAGGCTCCCGAACTGCATGGGGTCGAGCCACCATTCCCGGATCTTTCCCGTCACCTCCTCGGGGGGCTCGATTCCCAGAAGCTCGGAAAGAAAGTACCTTAAAGGGCACCCCCCCATCTTTTCCGCGCGGCTTGGGGAAAGAGGCTTTGCCCCGGGGGCCGTGGGGTCGATGTCCGGCCCGGCCTCGGGGACGTAGCCCGACATCTCGGAAAAGACCTTTTCGCGGTGTTTTCCCATGGCCTCCGCCCCGTCTTTGATGTGGGGATAAAGACCAAAAACGTGGGCCCTGGCATCTTTAAGCCGCTCCTCGCCGCAGCACCGGAGCATCCACCAGTCGTCCGCAGTGAGGCACTGCCCGGGGGCTGAGGGGGCGAAGGAGCGCGGCGGCCCCAGCTTTCGGGACATCTCCTGAAGGTCCGCCTCGCGGTTCCCGTAAAGGATGCGGAAGGCCGAAAGGAGGACGGGGGAGGGGAACATCTCCCGGTCATCCGACAGGCTCCGGCACGACCAGGTCAGTACCGCCTCGCCCCTCAGGCGTCGCAGGAGGGCCGCAAAACCTTCCATCTTCCGGGAAAACCGGGACGCGGAGGTGGGAAGGGGCGGGTGGAACTGCTCCCGGTCGCGGTCTAAAAAGACGGGGTCCTGGAGGCGCCCTCCCGGGAACCGGGAATCGTCCAGGCCCAGGATGGCCGTGAAAGGCCTCCCGGAGTGGCCGCCGCTGGTTATGGAGGAAACGTGGAGGCATCCGGGGGCAGGCCCCCTTCCGCCGATGCGAAGGGCCCCCGGAAGGGAGGCCAGCCACTCCACGATGTCCAGGCTGCGGAGGCCGAGGCCAAGGCGCGACCACTCCCGAAACTCAGCGATCTCCTTTTTGAAGGCCTCCCGGGCGAAGTTGTCGGCCTGGCCGCCGCCCCGGACCATTTTCCCCAAAAAGGCGAGGGCCGCGTCGAACCAGGAGGGGTCGCAGGGGCCCGCGTCCGCGGGCGTGCATCCCAGGAGCTTTTCGACAAGTTTTCTTAACCTTTTCAGGGCCTCCATCTGGCGAGCCGTCTTCGCCACATCGGACTCGCCGGCCTCCCCCGTCTCCAGACCTGCCCGGAACCTTGCCAGCCGGCGGACGGCGGCCTGCTCTTCCCGGCCGATGACCTCCAGGTATCGGTCCCTGCCGGAGCCCGCCGGAAGGGCCCTTAGGGTCCGGGAAAGCTCCCGGCACCCGATCCCCCCCTCCCTCGCATCGACATCTAAAAGGCCGTCTTCCAGCAGCCTCACCAGGTGGGGCTGGCTGTACTCCTCCCGCACCCACTGGATCCAGCCGGAAAGGGCCCTGCCCGGGCGGGAATAGCGGGTGGGGATGCCGTCGGCGAAGGTGACGGGAGCGTCGCCGCAGGGGTTTTGAGGGTCGGCAAAAAGGCGGAGGGCCTCCTCGTAGATCATGGGGATGTAGGTCCCGGCGTCGGTGACGAGGATCTCCGCCCGGTCAAAGGGGACCCCCCTTTCCCGCATGGTCCCAAGGGCCGCCCGTACCTCGTTGATCTCCCCCACACAGGGGAGGATGACAGCGGTCTTATCCCCTGCCAGGTCATTGCCCGGAGGGGATTGGCCGGGGGAGGCGATATGCCCGAGAAGGGAGATGTTCCCGTTTACAGGGCCCTTGGCCGGGGCATCCTGCGCGATCTTTTCTACCGCACCGGGGGACAGGCCTTCGATCAGACGCTCCTCCAGGGGAAAGGCCGGCAGGCCCTCGGGAAGGAGGATGACACCCCCTCCGGGGATTTCCCCCCCGCAAGACACAAGCTCCTCGATGGCCATGGAAAAAACCCCCGCCCGGTCCGTCAGCGAAAGCTTGTCTAACTGTGCGAGGTAGAGCCCGAGCAGCTTTTCCATCTCCCTTTTTTTGGCGGGGACCTCCAGATCGGCCTTCCGAAGGGCCTCGATCCCAGCGCCGGACATCCTCATATCCTCGATGGCGTCCGCGAGGAGCCGCACGAGGCCCGGGCTCTTCCTGCGGCCCCCTTCAAGGAGCCGGGTCAGGTACCTTTCCTTTTCCGGGACCAGGTCGGGGGCCAGGAGTCCGTCTATCAGGATCCGCGTCCCGAGCGAGGTCAGGACGCGGACGGACGGGTTCAACCTTCCGCCGGCCACCCGGAGGGCCAGCCCGGTCAGGGTCGTCACCCGCAGGTTCACCACCGGCTGTCCCGAGCGGGCGGCCTGTTCGGCCCACTGATGGCCAACCCTCCGGTTCGGCGCAAGGAGCCACTTCTCCGCAAGAAGATTCTCGCGGCAGATGCGGGAGAGATTGGCGATGAAGGCGCTGGGGAAAAAATCGGGCATTAAATGTCGTTCCCGGCATTAAGAGTTGAGTTCAGAGTTCAGAGTTCAGGGTTCAAAGTTAAGAGTCAACTTCAGAGTCAACTTCAGAATCGAGGGCTCAGAGCTTCCGTTAACATACCCCCCGGACCACAGACTTTCCAGCCCGCTTTTTGCGCCCAGGCGCCAAAGCCAGCCATACGCTCGCTCGTCACCCAGCACCGGTGACTCGCTTAAGACGCGAAGCGCAAAGGGGATCATTAACGGGAGAGGGTTGACCTTATGTCGTGTATTTCCTGGCGTCCCTGGCGGCTTGTTTGCCACGCCGGAGCCTTGCGCGAAGGTGGGTCCAACGTCCAAAGAGAGCGGTCAAAACCCCATGCCCAAAGCCCACAGGATCCGAAAGATCGTAAGGCGTATGGGGTAGCGGCATAAAAAAAACGCTGAAATTCAAACGCAGCAAGCTGCGGGGTCATCGCAAGCCGCGCTTTGTAAGAAGAAGCGATCTTAAGCAATATACAATATGCCAGGCCTTTGCTCCAGGGTTCTTAATGGCGGGCCTAACGCCTGCTCCTCATGACCGGTCGCTCGCCCTTTCGCATAAAGCTACAGCGGGGCAGGCGGGATCGCAGAGGACGCGGAGAAAATTAAAAAAACAGGAACCAGGAAGTGGAAGCTACGGTTTTCTTCCCTGTTCCCTCTTTTCGCTTCCCTGTGCGTTTCTCTTTTTTCCTTCGCGGCCGTTAGCAGGACAACCTGAACGGGCATTCTTCGCGTCCCTTGCGCGTTCGGGCTTTCAGAATGAGGTGAAGAGGGAAGAGCGAATAGTGAAGGGTAAAGGTAGAAGGAAAAGCACGTCCCACGTCCGATGTCTCACGTCCAACGAAAGAGCTGTCGCCATCCGCCCTGGTTCTGCTCCTTTTACCGTAGGGTCCGCAAGGGGACGGAAAATGGAAAAAGCGGGCGCAAACCCGCTTTTTCCCCTGGTTTTCCTTAATTTTTTTAATCGTCAAAGGCCATCTTGGTCTTCCAGACTTCCCATACCTTGCCGACCAGATCGGGGCCGGGCTTTAACGTCATCTTACCGGGTTTCCATCCTGAAGGGGTCGCCTCGGAGCCCTTGCTCTCCCGGACGACCTGAAAAGCCTGAACCTGGCGGAAGCTTTCGTTGACGTTGCGGCCCACCGGCGGGGTCAGGACCTCATATCCCTGGACAACCCCGTCGGGGTCAATGATGAACCGGCCCCTTGTTTCCACGCCGGCGTCCTCATCGTAGATTCCGTAGATGGTCCCTACCTTGCCTCCGGTGTCGGAGAGCATGGGGAAGGGGACACCTCCCTTGACCATTTTGGAAAGCTCGTTGTCGTTCCACATCTTGTGGACGAAAATGCTGTCGATGCTCATGGAGAGGATTTCCACGCCGAGCTTCTGGAAATCAGGGAATTTCTCGGCAACTGCCGAGATCTCGGTCGCTCAGACGAAGGTGAAATCTCCGGGGTAGAAGCACAGAAGAACCCACTTGCCCAGATAGTCCGACAGTTTGACGTTGACGAATTTTCCCTTGTGGTACCCCGGTGCCGTAAAGTCCGGAGCCTTTCTCCCAACCTTGATCATGGGCCTCATCTCCTTTTCCGGTGCTGGTTTGTCATCCTCTTTCTTCTTTTTCGGTGCCTCACCTACAGGGCCTCCCGTGGGTCTGGCGCAGCCAGCCTTGATTTCTTCCGGCATAGGCCAACCTCCTTTCAAAAATTCGGTAAGAGTAATTTGTAATCATTACTATATACGGTAAGACCAAAGTTTACCACAAAATTTGGGGGGAATCTCTTTTTCCGGGGATTACCAAGGGCGGTTTTTGGAGGGCGGGAACGAGTCTTTCGGGACAAAAAAACCGGAGTGGATTCCGGCAAAAAAACTCGTTTTAAATGCGGACAGGCGCCTTTTAAGCCCCGGCCCCTTTCCTCAGCTCGATGAGGACCATCTTGGCGATGGCTTTGAGGGTTTCGAACACACCGACCCCCTCGGGTGCCACCGCTTCAAAGTTGGGGACGTTGCGCTGGTTGATGGCCTTGTTCATCTCCTCGACGGAGACCACGTTGGGGAGGTCCCTCTTATTGTGCTGGATGACCAGGGGGAGGCTGTCGAGGTCATAGCCCTGTTCCCTCAGGTTGTAATGGAGGTTCTCGAAGCTCTCCATGTTGGCTTCCATCCGCTCCACCTGGCTGTCGGCGACGAAAACGACCCCGTCCACCCCTTTCAGGATCAGCTTGCGGGAGGCGTCGTAAAACACCTGGCCGGGGACGGTGTAGAGGTGGAACCTCGTTTTGAAGCCCCTGATGTCGCCAAGGGAAAGGGGGAGGAAATCGAAAAAGAGGGTCCGGTCCGTCTCCGTGGCGAGACTGATCATCTTGCCGCGGGCCTGGGGATTGGTCTTCTTGTAGATGTACTGGAGATTGGTCGTCTTCCCGCACAGTCCGGGACCATAATACACGATCTTACAGTTGATCTCCCTGGAGGAGTAATTGATAAAGGACATTCTCCGGATCTTTCCCGTCAGCTGAAAAGGTTTTCGATGTCGTCGTCCGTTATCTCGGCGAAGGGGGAATCCACACCCAGGCCAGATTGGTCGGTAACGGACTTGGTGTCGATTACTTCGAAGATCTTTTCCAGTTCCTCACCGGTCTTCTTGACGCGCAGACGAACAAGGCCAAGGGAGCTCCTCTCATCAAAGATGACGACCAGAATAACCCGGTGACCGATGATGGAAATGTGGATGTTGTCCTTCTCGCCCTCGTGGAAAAGGATGGAGAATTCTTTTTCTCCGATAAGCTTGGCAAGGCCTCCCGTAGCCGCGATGTTTCCTGCCGTCAGGGATGCCAGGGATGTGGTGTCGATGCCGTCGGTCTGCCCCGAGCTGGTGATGAGCTGCCCGTTCTTGTCCACGAGGAAAACGACTTTGGCGTTGGCATTGGCGACAAGGCGCTTAACCACGTCGGTGACCTGGTTAAATTCCCGTTCATAGAGGACAAGATTTGGCAACAAAGGGAAAAACCTCTCTTAACCTTGGAAAATAATTACCGTGATTAAGTAGCATATACGCTTTTGGAAAACAACTCCATAGCGGATGCGGCAGAAAAGGCCATTTTTCAAGGGACTATAGTTCCTTGCGGCCATCGATGGCAAGGCCGAGGGTCACGGCGTCCGCGTGCTCCAGGCTCCCCCCGATGGGGATTCCCCTGGCGATCCGGGACACCTTCACCCCGAGGGGTTTTAGCGCTGCCAGAAGATAGGAGGCGGTGGCTTCCCCCTCCACATTGAGGTTGGTGGCCAGGATGACCTCTTTGATCCCCTCTTCCCCGATCCTGGCAAGCAGGGACTGGACCGTCAGGTCCTCCGGCCCGATGCCTCTCATGGGCGAAAGGACCCCTTTAAGGACGTGGTATCTTCCCTTGTACTGCCCGGTCCCTTCGATGGCCATAAGATCCCTGGCCGTCTGGACGAGGCAGAGGATTCCTTCCGTGCGGCCCGGGTCCCGGCAGATGCCGCAGAGATCCTCTTCCGTGAGGTTGTAGCATCGCCGGCAATCCCTCACCGTCTTTTTCATCATGACGAGGGCCCTTGCGAGGGACTCTGCCCGTTCTGCCGGGGCACCGAGGACATGAAAGGCCAGCCTTTCGGCGTTCCTGTCGCCGATCCCCGGAAGCCTCTTTAACTCCTCGATGAGGCGTTTTATGGAGGGAGGGGTGCCGGACAGCATCAGAAGAGGTCGGGGATGGGAAGCCCACCCATGATGCGGGAGGTCTCTTCCTGCATCATTTCCATGCTCTTTCTCATGGCCTCGTTGACCGCCGCGAGAATAAGATCCTGGAGCATCTCGCGTTCATCAGGATCGATGACGGAAGGGTCGATGGTGATGGAGGTGATTTCCCGTGACCCCGTGACAGTGACGCTCACCATCCCGCCGCCGGAGGAGGCTTCCACCTCCCTGGAGGCAAGCTCCTTCTGGACGCGGTCCAACTCCTCTTTCATCTTCTGGGCTTTTTTCATGATGTCGCCCATGCCTTTCATGTATCTTCCTCCTCCTTGTTTTCGATGGGGGGGGGCTCCGGTGCCGGCTGTCCCAGAATCCGGACGGTTTCAACCCGGCCGTCGAACATCCCGAGGGCGCTGACAACCAGAGGGTGCTCCTGCGTTTCCTTCCTTATCTTCCTGGCCAGGTCCGACTCCACCTGCTGTTTCTTCTCGCGGACGTTGGGGTTTCTTTCCCTTTCCTCCCGCTCCATGGTCCTGAATTTGACCTCAACGATTCTGTTGAAGAATTCCTTCATGAGGGTCCGAAGCTCGGCCGACTTGTCTTTTTCCTGGAGGACATCGAGGAAAAACTCCCCCTTGCGGCCCCCCAGGATGACCTCCTCGGCGGAGACCTTGACGGGGACGAGCTGCTCGAGCATGCTTCCGATGCTTGGGGCTTTCCCGTTAACGAAAGCCAGCAGCTGGTCCCACGTTTCTTCGGGGGTCTCGATCCCGGCAAAGGCGGGTGTCGAGAAATTGCCTCCGAGGGATTCCGAAAGATCGCCGGAAGAGGGTTCTTTTGCGGCTTCCTTTTTTGCCGGATGTTCAGTTCCCGGGGGCCTTGGCTGACTGCGTCCCGCCGGCGGGGCGGCATCCCCGGAACCGGCGATCTCCTTCGCGTGGGCCATATGGACCAGGGCGAGCTCCAGGGTGAAGCGGGGTTGTGGAGAACGCCGCATCCTCTCTTCGCCCCTGGCCAGGAGGGCAAACTGGATCCGCAGCAGCCCCGGGTCGGCGTAGGTGGCAACCTCCCGAAGCCGGCTTATCTCCCCTTCCGGGAGATCGAGGATCTCCTCCGGTCCGGGGACCTCGAGGAATACCATGAGGGAGCGAAAGATCTCCATGAGGTCCAGGGCGATCCGCGCCGAATCCGCGCCGTCATCGATCATTTCCCCCAGAAGGGACAGCACCTTTCCAGGCTGGGGCTCGACGCAGGCGGCGGCAATATCCATCAGGCGATCCATGTCCAGAGTGCCAAGGACGAGGTTGACGTCCCCCTCGGCTATGTGGTCCCCGGAATAGGAGAGGACCTGGTCAAGGAGGCTCTGGGAATCCCTCAGGCTGCCCTCCGCGGCGATGGCAATGCGCCTGAGCCCGTCCCCCGAAATCGTCACCTCCTCCTTCCCGCATATGGACTCGAGGTGTTTGGCTATTGCCGGCGAGGGTATCCTCCGGAAATCGTAGCGCTGACAGCGGGAATGGATGGTGATGGGGATCTTGTGCGGTTCGGTGGTGGCCAGGATGAAAACGACCCGGGGCGGCGGCTCTTCCAGGGTTTTGAGGAGGGCGTTGAAGGCGCTTTTGGAGAGCATGTGGGCTTCGTCGATAATGTAAACCTTGTAGCGGTTTTCCCCCGGCGCGTACATGATCGCTTCCCGCAGTTCCCGGATGTCGTCGACTCCGGTGTGGGATGCGGCGTCCATCTCCACCACGTCCAGGCTGCGGCCGGCCTCGATCTCCCGGCAGGATTCGCATTCCCCGCACGGCTCGTCCATATGGGACGGGTCCTGGCAGTTAAGGGTCTTGGCCAGGATGCGGGCGACGGAGGTTTTTCCCACCCCGCGCAGGCCTGAAAAGAGGAAGGCGTGCCCGATGCGCCCCGAGCGGATGGCGTTTTTCAGGGTGCGGGTCACATGTTCCTGTCCCACAACCTCCCGGAAGGTGGATGGCCGGTATTTTCGCGCGAGAACGAGATAGGACACTTAAAGGAGATTCCCCCGCTGTTCGCCGGGAGCCCGTCTCCCGGCGGTTATAAGAGGGCGGGCGATAGCCAGGCTTGCTGCAGCACCCGCCGGTTTCCCCTGCCGTTGCTTCCTTCCGGACCTGGCGGAGTTCGGGGATCGGCGTCGCTCAGGGCCTGGCCATCAACCCATAAAAGGTGCGGCCGGAACGGGGATCCGGCCTTAATACTAGGTATGTGATTTTCTCCATCAGGAGAAAATTATGCCAGGGCGTAGTTCGAAACGCCGTCAGGTAATCCTTCGATACAGCGGCCGGCTTCGTTGCCCCTGTTAGGCAACTTTGCCGTGGCAGTCTTCGTTCTCCACTTGCGTTTCGAACGAAGACTGGCGGAGAGAGGGGGATTCGAACCCCCGGTACACCTCACGGCATACACGCGCTTTCCAAGCGCGCTCCTTCAGCCTCTCGGACATCTCTCCGTGGCGTCTATATATCGCGAAAGTCCGTGCGGAACTTTCGCTCATCGCCAGGGGAAAATCGTGGTTTTCCCCCGGCTCGCGGATCGAATATACGGCCTGTGGCCCTCGATCCGGGCGCCCTTTCCAGGCGCAGTTGAAATTTTAATGTTGGCGCGCCCAGCAGGATTCGAACCTGCGGCCTTCGGACCCGCAATCCGACGCTCTATCCATCTGAGCTATGGGCGCGTGGTTTCCTATGATTGAGGGACATACCCCTTGAGGGTGACGGCGTAGTTTTCATGGCCGAAGGGGTGCGTTTCCGGGTACATCCCGAACAGCCAGCCGTCAAATAACAGGGTTCCCACCTCATCGCTGATCTTGACCTTGGCGGCCGGGTTGACCGGATCCGCCGAGGAGGATGAATAAACCCCGCCCGCCATCTGGAAGGCCGGAAGGAACGCTTCAACGAGAAGGGTAAGGCCGGTCTCTCCCAGGGGCGCCTTCTCACCGATGCCCACCGTGAACTCGCTTTGCCCTGAAGTCGCCTTGTCGGTGACCTCGACGATGACAGCCTTCCACCGGGCCGCGACCTCTTCGGGGACCTCGATGCGGCTTGGAAGGGGAGGCATGGGGGCCTGTTCGGAGACAGCCGGCTCATTGAGGGGGACTTCCTCCCCCTTCTTCTGACAGCCCATTGCCGATGTCAGGAACAGGACCAGGATCAATACTAAAGAACCGGCATACTTTTTATTGATGGACATGGATTCTCTCCGCTCTCCCTTTCTCCCAACCACCGAACGGGTGGTGGATCGTTTCGATTATACAACCGACGGCCCCAAGGCTCCAGTTTCCCGACGGCCCGGAATCATTTTGGTCTTTTCACATCCGCCATTTCCTTCATTCCCTGCAGGCAGAAGGGCAAATAATTTCCCCGGTGGAGAAATTATGCGTGGATTTCAGTGGCGTCCTTCGACTCACGGCTGGAAGAACTCACCATTTGCTCAGGGCGCCATTCACCGCGCCCTCCCGTGGCCTGCCATGAGCAAGGAATCTGTTGTTTCCTACCCTGCGGCGCGTCACCCGAACAGACGGTGACTTGCTCAGGGCCGCTCGTGGTTTTCGCTTTTCGAAATATGGCCTGCACGAACCCCTCGGCAAGCTCGGGATCCTGAGCCTGTCGAAGGACAAATAATTTTCTCTGAAAGGAGAAAATTATGAGTCGAGTGGCGGAGAGAGAGGGATTCGAACCCCCGGTCCGCATAAAGCGGACAATAACTTTCGAGGCTACCGCCTTCAACCACTCGGCCATCTCTCCGCAAAATTCTTTCAGAAAAAAATTTTGTCCGACTTCTTGAAATACAGGTATCAGTGTTTTCGATTATTTTCTTCCATCTGCCATTTTCTCATCCCCTCTTCTAGAGGGAAGACCATGCTTCTTGTCCGTGGAACCATTCTCCGAGCTCTCCCGGGGCCTGCCACGAGCCCCTCGGCAAGCTCGGGATCCTGAGCCTGTCGAAGGACAAATAATTTTCTCTGAAAGGAGAAAATTATGCTTCAAGTGGCGGAGAGAGAGGGATTCGAACCCTCGATACACTTTTTGAGCGTATACTCGCTTAGCAGGCGAGCGCCTTCGACCGACTCGGCCATCTCTCCGCGTAAACCGCCATTTCCTGACGGAAGTTTTACAGGTTAGCCATGAAGAAAAGAAAGGTCAAGGCCCGACAGGCCCGAAATTTGTGAAATCCTCGATTGTTTTCGATCTGCCCCCGGCGGGGGCGTTCAAGGGGTTTAATTTTCGCTGGAGGACACCCTTGTGAACAAACCGGGGTATCCCGCGGCCGGCTGATCCAGTAGCCCCTGCTAACAGAGCCCCTCGCCGGCTTTCGGGAACAATTCCCATTGGGGGCCATTAACGCCGGCGGTCAAAAATCCGGCGCACGGTTTATCACCACCACCCGGGTTCTCCCCGATGACAAAAACTACCTGCGGTGGGGTCAGGTCCTGCCTTCTGATTTTTTTTGAAAAATGTAAGAAGGCAGGACCTGACCCCACGACCTTGCCCCCATACCTTCACCCCGTTCTCTCCCGCGAGGCGGATTATTTGTCAACCCCGTTTCAGGATCCGGTTCGGGGCCCGAATAGCATTGACTCGAAATCACCAGGGGTGTTATGGGTGGGATTCTTCAGGGAAACGACCACCCCGAAACGAGGCAACGTGGATACGACAAGATGAACCGACGAGGACGTGATTGAAAAAGGTTCGGTTTTCCGACGTCGGGACGGGCGCCAATCTTTACAATGATCCTGTTTTGAGCGTGTGAGGTGAAGCAAATGTATAAAATCGCGGTTATCGGGGGCGATGGAACGGGCCCCGAGGTTGTTCGGGAAGGGTTGAAGGTCCTTGATGCGGTCAATGGAAAATTCGACGTCAGGATGGAATACACCCCTTTTGATTTCGGCGGGGAGCGGTACCTGCGGACCGGCGAGCTGTTGCCGGAAAGCGCTGTGGCTGAGCTGAAGCAGTTTGATGCCATCTTTCTGGGGGCCATCGGTCACCCGGACGTCAAGCCGGGCATCCTGGAGAAGGGGGTCCTCCTGAACCTCCGCTTCCAGTTGGACCAGTACATCAACCTGCGCCCGGTGAAGCTCTACCCCAACGTCGAAACCCCGCTGAAGAACAAGGGACCGGAGGACATCGATTTCGTGGTGGTCCGCGAGAACACCGAGGGGCTCTACACCGGCTCCGGCGGGGTGCTCAAGAAGGGGACCCCGGACGAGGTTGCCATCCAGACATCCATCAACACCCGCAAGGGCGTCGAGCGCTGCATCCGCTACGCCTTCGAATACACCCGCAGGAGGAACAAGGGAAAGGCCCTCACCCTTTGCGCCAAGACCAATGTCCTCACCTTCGCCTCCGACCTGTGGGAGCGCGCCTTCCATGAAGTGGGCCAGACGGATTACCCGGATATCAAACGCGAATACGCCCACGTGGACGCGACCACCATGTGGATGGTCAAAAACCCCGAGTGGTTCGACGTCATCGTGACCGACAACCTGTTTGGCGACATCATCACTGACCTGGGCGCCATGATCCAGGGCGGACTGGGAGTCGCCCCCGGCGGCAGCATCAACCCGGAAGGCGTGTCCACCTTCGAGCCGATGGGGGGGAGCGCCCCGAAATACGCGGGGAAAGACGTGATCAACCCGATAGCGGCCATCGGCGCGGCCATGATGATGCTCGACACCCTGGGAGAAAAAGACGCGGCGGCCCGGGTGGAGGACGCCATGGTTGAGGTCATGCAGAAAATGAAGAGCATGAGCGCGGGCAAGATGGGTTATTCGACGAGCCAGATCGGCGACATGGTGGCCGAAGCGGCTGCCAGATAAAGACGGTCCCCATAGGCAGATCAAAATGCCCGGTTCATCTTTGGGCTTTTTGATCCAGGTTCGCCCAAGCCAAACCGGTGGGGTCAGGTCCTGCCTTCTTACCTTTCAAGTAATTCCAGCCGATTGAAACAGTAAGGCTTTAACCTAGAAACGCCATTTTCACTCAAGGAATTCTCCCGCTGCCTATTTGTAACAAGAATTCCTGTTGCGCATTATCTCCGACTGGAGAAAAAGATCAGAAGGCAGGACCTGACCCCAAAAATCCTCCGGGAAATCTTCCCTGGAGAGGTTAGGGCGAATTTTGATGGTCGGTGCTGCTGTGGTCTGCCAGGAACCAGTCGATCAGCGCCCGCGCGATAGAGCCTTTCCGCGGTATCTCCAACCGCCGCACCTCATCAGGCCCGAACCAGGCCGCCCGGATGAGTTCCTTCTCCTCAACCACGAGGTCTCCGCCCGCGTACTCGGCGGTGAAACCCACCATCAACGTGTTCGGGAATGGCCATGGCTGGCTTCCCAAATAGCGGATGTTTTCAACCTCCATCCCCGCCTCTTCCCGGATCTCCCGGCATACGCATCCCTCGAAGGTTTCCCCCGGCTCAACGAATCCGGCAAGAACGCTGTAGAAAGCCTCCGGGTGGCGCCTGGCATTGGCTAAAAGGATCCTCCCGCTGCGCACCACGGCGACGATGACGGCCGGGACGATTCTGGGGTAGTACTGGATCCCGCAGGCACCGCAGAGCATCGCCCGCTTATCCGGCATCGGCTCAGTCGGCTTCCCGCACTTTCCGCAGAACCGGTGCATCCGTTCCCATTCCAAGATCTGGAAAGCCCGCCCGGCAAGGGCGAACATCTCCTCCTCGACAGCCCCAAGAAGGGACCGGAGGGAATGGAAGGATGTGTCTGGAAGCTCCGTCGGCTCCTCGAGTCGGGCTGTGAAGCATGGCTTCCCGTCACTGGTGCCGAGAAACAGGCTGTGGGCCGGAAGGATCCGCAGTTCCTCCGGCCCGGCAAGCCAGGGGATTTGGGCCGAACCGCCCCGGCTGCGCACAAGGATACGGTCCCCGTAAAAAAGAAACCACCACCCCTCGCGGCCCCCACCCGGGGCCATCTTCACGTCATAAACAAATGGCATGGAAAAAAGATCCGATTTTGCCCCCGCCGTTTTTCGGACAGGACTTCAACAGGTTCAGCAACGCAACGGCGTCAGGGACTTTTTAAAATGCAGTACTCTGGCTCCCGGGGTTCACGGGATTCCGGGGGCTTTTTTCTGCGGGTTTGCCCAGGGACCGATTTGAACTTACAGGAACCCGGCTTTTTCTTTACGACTGCGCCGAGGCAAGCGAAAGAGGGAGAGGACCTGGTCCTCAAAAATCCCCCTGGTGGTTAATTGTCACAGGGTTTCCCCGACGCAATGCCTTATCTGTTCAAGGGTCGCCCAGATCTCCTCCCACAGGTCCACGGCGTTTTCACAGACGCCCTTCCACTCTTCATCCGGGGTTGCCATGATTTCCTTCAAATTCGCGTAGCCTTCGACCAGCTTGTGGTCAAGGACCTCCAGTTGGGCCAGGCACTCCTCGTCAATATCGGCCCTCTTGCAGGATTCTGTTTCCCACCTTTCAAGCTCACTGGTCCAGGCCTGAAGCCTTGACCTGGCACGCTCAACGCACTCCCGTTTGGAGTCCGGGATGACCTCCTTGCGGCGTTCATCTTCTTTATCAGGTTCCAGGTCAATCATCTCGTCCTCGATATTTTCGAGCCTGTGCCTCATCTGGTCAAAAAATTTTATCCTCCTTTCCATTTTCTGCTCCACCCTCCTGCGACAGGTTCCATTGTATTGGGGGAAGAATCTCTTTGATACCAGAATAGATCCATTTTGCCACCAGGACGGTTTTTGTAAAGGCATGGAAGGGGCTTTGTTAATGAACCCGAATTCGGAGCCTTGGTCCCCGGTTTTCCCCTTATCGACTCTGACACCTGGAAGTGGACACCTGGAAGTGACACCTGGAATTTGGAACGAAAAAACCGCTTCAGCCATTAGCCAAAGCGGGTCTTTTCGGCAAACAAAAAACCCCCTTTAGCTGGATTTGTCAAGCGTCCGCAACTTGAAGTTCAAATCGGCCTTAAATCTTCCAGAGGTTTTTATTTTCTTTTGTTATAGCCTCTTTCGCCGTATGGCTGCAGCTTCTCGGTCCACATCTCCTTAAGGAGGTTCAATTCTTTGGAATAATCGAAGCCGGAAACTTCTTTGGGTTTTAGATAATCCAGGATTTCGAAGGAAAAAAACTCCTCACCCGTTTCACAAAAGTCCTTTTGCATCTCCTTGTTGGAGTGCATGTTGTTTTTCAGCAGGAACTTTTCGCGGTTGATTTTCCCCTGCAGGTTTTTTGCGCTGTCGACGAATATCCTGCCATTCTTTACGTTACGGATCTGAAAAATCCCCATCGGCTGAACTGTCTCTTTATATCGTTTGATCAATTCTTTCTTGTCCATGTTCCATCCTCGAAAGCAAGACCTACCGTGACTCCCGGTGTCAGAACTTCACTCTGACACCTATGGTTCTCGATACTCAGGGTTTCCTGAGGCCGCCGGCTCTTTGATTTTTTAGGGTAAATTTCCTTGTTTTTTCTCAAAAAGGCTCTGACCCTAAACCTTCGCTAAGCTCTCAAACCCCGCTGACCCCAAAACCTGAACCTGTTCCGAATCAGTCTATCCAATGGATGTTTTTTTGTCTTTCCAGTTCCACCACTTCAGTTTTTCCCTGTCGCGGCCACCCTCGGCGAAGTAGACCGCGCACCTGATCACGTAAAGAAGGCAGCGGTCCTGGACCCTGCCCGCGAGGACATTCGACCGGTAAAAAAGTTCCTCCGGGTTCTTACCTTTCAGATCTTCGATCCGGAGGATCCCGATCTTCACGAGATCGTTTGCGATCGACTTTCCCACTCCGGGGATGACAGTCAGTTCCTTTATGGTTTCAGGAGCGGCCGGCATGGTTTCCAGTCATTATCTCCGGGAAATTTTCCCGGGGGAGAACCGGGTGTCAGAGACTTTTGGAATGCTTCGTTATCCAAAGGTCGACTCTGACACCTGGGACTACTGACACCAAGGACAAACTACTCTGACACCTGGAACAGGACACTTTAGCGAAGGCTGGACACGACCCCGCGGGTTGTCCGCCATGGTTAATCCGATGTCCTACTTATTGCCACCGTACCCGATAAACCTGACTCACTCCGGAACTGGCCGGACTTTCCAGCATGTTGGAGGCTTTTGAAGCGAAGGTCAAATACCGGCCGTCGGCGCTGATGGAGGCACCGGTGCTGTCGCCGTCCGCCTCCTCCCCCGCTGCGCCCATAGAGACCCGCACGGTGGTCCCTGTCTCCGTGTCATGTACGAACACATCGATCACGCCATTTGTGTCGTCAGCCACCAGGTTGGAGGCCTCGGACTGGAAAGCTACGTACCGGCCGTCGGGACTGATGGAGGGACCGGTGCTATCGCCGTCGGCCTCAGTGCCCTCTGTGCTCACCGAGACCCGGGAGATCACGTCGTCCTGAAGGTCCCGCACGAAGACGTCCAAAAAACCGTTGGCGTCGTCGGCCACGAGGTTGGAAGCCGCGGACTGGAAGACAACGTACCGGCCGTCGGCGCTGATACCGGGAAATCTGTTTTCACCGTTGGCCTCTGTTCCTGCCGTGCTCACTGAGACCCGTGCTGTGATCTCGGTCTCCATGTCCCGCACGAAAATGTCAAGCACACCGTTGGCGTCATCGGCCACGAGGTTGGAGGCCGCGGAACGGAAAGCCACGTACCGGCCGCCGGCACTTATGGCGGGAGCCCCGCTGGCTCCATCGCCCGCCGTGCCCGCCGTGCTCACCGAGATCCGGGAGGTAATCTCCTCCCCCTCCAGGGTGTCCCGCACAAAGACGTCCAGGGAACCGGGATCGGTTCCCGCCAGGTTGGAGGCAGTCGACGCGAAAGCCACGTAGCGCCCCCCGAGACTTATGGCGGGATTATAACTGTTGGCGTCCCCCTCCGTCCCCGCCGTGCTCACGGAAACCCGTGAAGTGATCCCCATCTCCATGTCGCGCACGAAAATATCACTGCTGTCGTTGTCATCGCCCCCCACCAGGTTGGAGGCCGCGGACTCGAAAGCCGCATACCGACCGTCGGAGCTTACTGCAGCCGACCCGCTCACACTATTCCCCTCTGTCCCCGCCGTGCTCACGGAAACCCGTGAAGTGATCCCCATCTCCATGTCGCGCACGAAGATGTCACGGCTGTCGTTGCCATCGCCCTCGACAAGGTTGGAGGCGTCCGACTGGAAGACCACATACCGGCCGTCGGAGCTGATGGCGGCGCCCCCGGACTCACCGTTCCCTTCCACTCCGGATGGATCTGCGGAAACCAGCATGGCTGAAAAGCTTTCTTCCCCGTTCTCTCCCCCGCAGGAACCCAGCAGAAACAGCCCTGCGGCCAGGCACACACCTGCCATGGTAATGACCACTTTTTTCATTTTCCGGCTCCTTCAGTGAAAAACCGCCCACCTTCGACCGGTTACGCCCCGATGGGCAAGCCGGCAGGGAAACGGTGGGACCATAGAGTCAAGACCTGCAAAATCCCGGGATCCGGGCTCTGACCGCCAGGGTGCGAGTGAGAGGCGCAAAACCCGCTTATGGAAAATAATGTCCCTTATATGACGCCACGACAACCGACCTGTGGAAGGCATCACCATGGTCCTAAAATTTATTGTAGCCGATTTTCCAGGTAATCAGATACGTGGTATCCAATACCCTGCATTCCCCTTATCGACTCTGACACCTGGAATTACAGGGCGTTTCAGCCCGCCAGAACCAGGTGTTGAAAGCGACGACTCCATAACAACCCGCAGCGAGAAGAATGGTGGCGTTGAATCCGAATTCCATGGGGAGCATCATTCCAAGAGGTGCCGCCACCACCGAGGCAAAGCCGTTGACGCCCCACGCCCAGGGGATTAGCGCCTTTCTGGATTCCTCCAGCACGGCGATGCCGGAAGGGAAGAACCACCCGAGGAAAAAGGCTGGCGGAGCCAGACACAGAATGGTGATCAGAAACCGGATGGATGTTCCCGCGCCGGTCAACAGCCCAAGAAAAGGTTCAAGGCCGGCGAGGTGTAATCCGAGTATGAGGACAAGTCCCGCCGCGGCGATCCTGATCCGGCGAAGGGGGGAGGGATTAAAATGCTGGTTTGAGGCGCTTCCCGCCCCGGCGAAGACAAGGATCGCGGTGAGAGCGGCGGCTACGCTGTAGATGGGATCGCCCATGAACCTGGTAAACCTCTGGATGAAGACCATCTCGAGGAACATGAATCCGACCCCGATGCCGGCAAAATGGAGGAAGGTGTAGGAGGTGATGCGGTCGGGGGAAAGGGCCTGTTTTCGAAAAAACAGTGGTAGCAGGATCAGGACGAAGGCAGCGAGGATTGCCTCGATCAGGGCGATGGCAAGGATCGCGTAGCCCAGTTCCATTCGCCGCAGCCATTGACGCCCGTAGGAATGGATGAAGCGGCCCACCGACCGCCATTTGAAGAAGTTGTAGAAGTACGGTTGGTTGTCCCGGGCCGGGCGGACATCGTACACCCAGTTCCGATAGAAAGACCCGGCATCTCCGAAAAGCAGTTCCCCGGCGGCATAGTGAAAATAGGACCCCGATCCGCCTTCAGGCCCTTCAATGCGGTTGATCTGCGAAAGCGGTTCGGCCGCGATCCCCGGGAAATAGTCCGCATCCATCAGCAGGGAGTCGCAGGCGTCGCGGAAATGCAGGATCTGCTCCTTCGAAAATGCCGATCGGTTCAGGATCGTGTTGACCGCCAGATAATTGCGGCCCTGCAGGAGGTGGTCCGCGGGATCGCGGATGCCGCGGCTTCGGAGGGCCTCCGCGAATGTGGCGAACACCCGGATGTTGTCCCTGGGCGGCGACTGGATGCCCCGGGTCATGGTAAGGAGGCCGTTTTCATTCAAACGATCGATTGCGCGGGAAATTCCCTCGACTGTGAGCAGGTAATCCTCGTGCAGGGACTGGAGCCCGCTTACGCCGGCGGCCATGCCTTCCGCCGACACAAGCTGGATGATGTCGAATTTTTCCCGTGTCCGCTCCAGGAACAGCCGGGGGTCCATCCCGAGGACCCGGACGTCATCCTGAAGAAAAATCCTGCCCGAATCGGCTGACAGTTTCCCTGTCATTAAAGCAAGGAGCCGGGGATTTGACTGGACCACGGTGACGGATCGGGCGCCGAACCGTTGGGCCAGCCAGATGTTGGTTCCCCCCACTTCCCCGAGAAGGAGGACTTGTGGAGCCGATGCCAGCCGGAAGGACACCGATTGCGGGGTGTGATCCAGGATGGCCGTCCGGGAAATGCTTTCCGTTTTAAAAACCGTGCCCGCCGTCTGGCCGTCTAAAAGTACCGACAGCTGCGCCGGAGGGAGAGCCTCCGACTGGAGCCCCGCGAACAGGGTGTGGTGGACCTTCGGAGAGTCGTAGACGTCGATCTGCGCCCGCGGCCCGGGCTCCTGGACCAGGTGGACGGCGTCTCCCTGCCCCTCCAGGCGCATGAAGTTCGCCAGGTCCTTGTAAGGGTCCACAGTTATTTCCGGATGGACGGACAACGAAATGACAGCGCTTCCGGCGCCGATGATCACCATCAAAGCAGCAAAAATCTTCTCCGCGCGGGTCAATCTGCGGCGGAGGGAAAGGCTCATGAAGGCCAGACCGGCAAAGGCGGTGAGGCTCAGTTTCAGGGGAAGTTCGACCGCCGGAATCGCGAACATCATCAGGAGACAGGTCACCCCCCCGGTCCCGCTGCCGGCAAGGTCTGCTGCATAAACGGCGGGCGCGTGCCTTTGAAAACGGGTGATGGCCGCCCCCACGACCACCGCGCCGGAAAAGAACGGGACAATGAGGAGCAGGTTGTATAAAACCATCAGCATTTGCTGACGGGCGCTGAAAAGCAGGTACCGGGTGTCGATGGGCAGAGATTGCGCCAGGAGGTAGCTCGAGGGGATGGAAACGGCGAAGAGGGAATAGAATGCGATCATCCATGGTGCGAAGCGGCGCTCCATCCGGGGATAGAAGAAAGAGAGGAACGTCCCGCTGATCCCGAACCCCAGGAGCGCCGTGCTGATCACCAGGTATGAAAAGTGATGGTACCGGACAACCGAAAGGGACCTCATAAGGGCCAGCTCGAGTCCCATCAACGTCATGGAGACCAGGAAGATCGGGACAAGGGTCAGCCTGGAAAACTCGGGGAGGGCATTGCCTGCGGATCGGTTCGCAGATTTCATGCGGGAACCCGGGCGATTTTACACCGTCACTTTTCCAAAACCCGCCCCGTCATGGGGACGAAGCTCACCGGCATCAGGCTCCGGGTGCTCAACTCTCCGGATTCCGATTTTATCACCTTCATCAGGGTCTGGATCTGGTACGGGCTTCCGATAGGGATAACCATCGTGCCGCCAGGCTTGAGTTGCTTCAGGAGGGGCGGGGGCACGTGCCCTGCTGCGGCGGTGACGATTATGGCATCGAACGGGGCGTGTTCTTCCCAACCGTAATATCCGTCGCCGATCCTGACGTTTACGCTATTGCAGCCCGTTTCCCGGAGCCGCTCCATAGCCTGCTCGCCCAGGGCCTCGATGATTTCCACGGTGAAGACCTTCGCCCCCATCCGGGCCAGGACCGCCGCCTGATAGCCGGAACCCGTTCCGATCTCCAGCGCCTTGTCCCCCGGTTCGAGGTCCAGCACCTCGGTCATGTACGCGACAATAAAGGGCTGGGAAATGGTCTGTCCGTATCCGATGGGAAGGGGGCAGTCGAGGTAGGCGTAACGGCGCTGGTCCTCCGGGACAAACAGGTGACGCGGCACGGCCCGAAGGGCTTTAAGCACCGCTTCTGACGTCACCCCCCTGGAAGCGATCTGCTGCTCGACCATCCGGCCGCGTTCGGCCTGGCGTTCTTCAACCCGGGAAGGAGGCTGGCCTACGGCGCCGGTTGGACACAAAAGAAGGAAAAGAGCCGACGCTGCGAGATTAAAAACGCCCGCAAGGAAAAAGGGAAGTGCTAATTTCTTCATGGTCTCACCCAATAAAACGAACAGGCAGCATGCCGGAAAAGGCTCTTCCTGGTGGGTCAATTCGAGTTTACCGCAGAATCCGGTGTCCGTGTTCTGAAAGACGGGCAAGAGGAGGAAGACACATGCTGTCCGATTGGCCGGCTTGCGGTCAGACAGCAGGGGAGAGGGGAAACGTTGGGGAAACGTTGGGGTCAGGTCCTGGCTTCTTACCTTTTGAGTGGTCTCGCCCAAAAGCGCCTATATTCCTCAGGGAGGTAGCCCAAGGTCTTTTTGTAGCCTGCGGCCCGTTTCCCATTATAGAAAAAGATCAGAAGGCAGGACCTGACCCCACCGGTTTTGTTACAATGAATTGCTTGGAAAAAATTGTGGCCTGTCTCGAGCGAAGTCGAGAGACCTGCCATGAGCAAGAAAAAAGGCTTCTCCCTCAAGCGGGGAAGCCTTTTTGCGGGTCGAATGGCGGAGGAGGAGGGATTTGAACCCCCGGTGGTTTGCACCACAACGGTTTTCAAGACCGCCGCCTTCAACCGCTCGGCCACTCCTCCGCGAGTTCCGTTGATCTAACCCGAACGCCGCGGAATTCTAGTATAAAATTCCGCCATTTTACAACCAGGCACAGGGTGCTCCGGCGGGATTTTATACAAAGGCCTTGACGTAATTATGTTTCCCTTCGAATTACGTCGAGGCCACCCATGTACGGGCGCAATGCCTCGGGGATGACAACGGTCCCGTCGGCCCGCTGGTAATTTTCCAGGAGGGCCACCATGCATCTTCCCACGGCGAGGCCGGAGCCGTTGAGGGTGTGCACCAGGCGGGTGCCTTTGGCCCCCTCGGGACGGTAGCGGATCTGGGCCCTGCGCGCCTGGAAGTCCTCGAAGTTGCTGCAGGAGGAGATCTCCTTGTAGGTCTGCTGTCCCGGAAGCCAGACCTCCAGGTCGTAGGTCTTCGCGGAAGCAAAGCCGAGGTCTCCGGTGCACAGGACGACAACCCGGTAGGGGAGCCCCAGCCTCTTTAATACCTCCTCGGCGTTTCGCGTCAGGGATTCCAGTTCTTCGTAGGAATCCTCGGGCCGCGTGAACTTGACTAGCTCGACCTTGTTGAACTGGTGCAGGCGGACCAGCCCCCGGGTATCCTTGCCGTGGGAGCCGGCTTCCTTGCGGAAACAGGGGGTGCAGGCCGCGTACCGGATGGGGAGGGCGGATTCCGCCAGGATCTCCTCGCGGTGAATATTGGTGACGGGGACCTCCGCGGTCGGGATGAGGTAGAACTCGCCCCCCTCCACGTGGAAGAGGTCCTCCTCGAATTTGGGGAGCTGGGCCGTCCCCACCAGGCTGGGAGGCTGGACCATGAAGGGGGTCAGGACTTCGGTGTAGCCGTGCTCCAACGTGTGCAGGTCCAGCATGAAATTGATCAACGCCCGCTCGAGCCTGGCCCCCGCCCCGGTGAGGAGGGAAAACCGCGCCCCCGAAAGCTTCGCCGCGCGGGGAAGGTCGATGATCCCCAGCATCTCCCCGAGGTCCCAATGGGGAAGTGGATCGAAGTCAAAGGCGGGCTTTTCGCCCCAGGCCCGGACCTCCTGGTTTTCCGATTCATCACTGCCGACGGGGACGCTTTCGTGGGGGAGGTTGGCCAGGGTTAGGAGGATGCCGCTTAACTTCTCTTCGACGACCTTTAACCGCTCGTCGTTTGCCTTGATCCTTTCTCCCAGCGACCGGACCGCATCCTGGCGCTCTTTCGCGTCCAGACCCTGCTTGCGCAGGGCGCCGATCTGCGCGGATTCGGCGTTCCGCAGGGCTTTCATGTCCTCCGTCTCCTGCAGAAGGGCGCGCCTCTCCTCGTCGAGGTCCCGGAAAAGGTCGAGGCTTGCCGCGTCTCCCCGCGTGGCGAGGCGGGAGGCCGCGTAATCCAGATTTTCCCTCAGAAATTTGGCGTCAAGCATTGCAAAAAAGTCCAGAGTTCAGGGTTCAGAGTCCAGAGAAGCCATTTCAGATCCCGCTCTGCTGGCCCTGGGCTTCGTCGAGGGCAGCCAGCCGAAGGATCTAAAATTCAGGGATTAGAGTATCAATTCCAGGGCGCGATTTCACCCTGAATCTGCAGGGTTTTGGGAACCGGAACCTGAGTTGAAGCCGACCCGAAGGCAAAGATACAACATAAAAGAATAATTTTGGAGTGAATGTTTTTGCGATCGGCCTGGGACGACATCACCGGGGGAAGGGAAAAGACAGCCTGCTTTAAAAGCGGTCATTGCGAACTGATTTTGTGCGAAGCAATTTCAGGAACCGGAATCGCGTCGCGCTGGTCCGGCTCGCGGTGACAAAAAGGTGGAACGTCGGCTTTCGCCTTCGCTTGTTGCTTCGGCGTGACAAGCTGGGAAGTATGACACGATGAAAAAAAGGGCCGTCTCGCGGAAAAAGTTGAAAATGACCCGATTCAGAAAAACCGGATTTCCCTTTGATCTGTTACTTTCCACTTTTAACTGCATCTTCAGGGCAGGCTTAAGCCACCCATTTCTGGAATCTGGAATCATTCCGGCATCCCTTGCCAATGACAGGGGTCCGTGCTAACTTGCCGCAATGCCTGGATTTTTTCTTTTCCTCCTCCTCTCGTGGTCTTTTCTTGGCCCGGTTCCGGTCCTTGCGGAATCTTTGCCGTCCGTCCGGATCGTCTTCGCCGGCGATTTTCTTCCCGCCGCGAGCGCGGAGCCGGCCATCGAGGCCCATGGGTACGGCCACCTGTTCGCGGGGGTCAAGCACATCCTGGACAGCGCCGATGCCCTGGTGCTGAATCTCGAAACCCCCCTCTCGGCCCTGGGCCAGGCCCTCGAGGGGAAAGAATACACCTTCCGGGCGCCCCCGGCGGCAGCCATCGGGATGGCTGAGGCAGGGGTCAGGGCCGTCTGGCTGGCCAACAACCACATCCTCGATTTCGGGGTCGAGGCCCTTTTGGAGACCATCGGGCATCTCGAAAAGGCCGGGATCGCCCACGCGGGGGCCGGCTGCGATGTTTCGGCCGCGGCCTGCCCGGCGGTCCTTTCCTTTCCCGGAGCAAAGGTGTCCCTCCTCTCCTTTTCCAACACTTTTCCCGACAGCTACTGGGCGCAGGCGGACCGCCCGGGAACTTTCTTCGGCGCGCCGGGGCCGGTGGGCCGGGCGGTCGAGCTTTTATCCAGGGCCGGGGAGGGCCCGGTCGTGGTTTCCTTCCACTGGGGAGCCGAGCTCATGGCCGAGCCCAAGGAGTACCAACCGGATCTGGCCCGCCTGGCCATCGACCGGGGGGCATCCCTCGTGGTGGGCCACCACCCCCACATCCCCCAGCCCATTGACATCTACAAGGGGGTGCCAATCCTTTACAGCCTGGGCAACTTCGCCTTCGGGTCCTACAGCAAGAAAGTGCGGGAAGGGCTCCTCGCCGTCGCGGAGTTCGGGGAAGGAGGGCGGTGCGTCCGGCTGGAGGTCTACCCCATCCTGGTGAACAACCATGAGGTGAATTTCTCGCCGCGCCCCATATCGGGCCCGGAGGGTCAATACATCTTCGAGGCGCTTACGGCGGCCATCGATCGCGCTCAGGCCGATGTGGAATGGGACGGGGAGAAGGGCCTGATCATTCCGAGAAGGGAATGATCAGGCTGGTCCAACGTCCAGAGTCCAATGTCCAACTAGAAAAGCAAGTCCAGGGTGAAGCATCCAGAGCTCAAAAAAGTGCTTTTTCCAACCTCCTAAAAAACCCGTTGTCAAAGGCCCCAACCTCTGAACCTCAGGCCATTGGGAGGCCGAAATCCACGCCGAAGCAATTCCTGACGATAAAGCATTTCCCCTTTTAATTCTTACCCCTCGAACCGATGTCCGGTTTTCCTGTCCCTTCCATCCCCTTTATTCTCTTTATCCATTTTAGATCATGGCCCGGAATGGGGGAATGGGAAGAACCTCCTGAAACGATCCCGTCTTCCGCGGACGAAAAAAGGGGGAGGCGCAAGGCCTCCCCCTCTCCATGCAGTGTGAAGGGATTTTTATTTAAATGGGAAAGTTGATTTCCGCATCGGGGTCGGGGGTGAAAACTCCGTCAATAATGTAGCCGAATTCAAAATAATCCTCAGCATCCACGAAAATGAAGTACGCGGTAGCGCCCTCCATTTCATCGTATTCGAAATGAACCGTGAACAGGTTCGTTCCCTCTGAAGCGGCATCGTAGAAATACAACGAGCCACCGGTAAGGTCATCCGGAGGGTCTTCTTCGGTGAGCTCTCCCGAGAAATAGATCAGCCCCAGTTCGGGATGGTAGAAGGCGCCGTTGTCGGCCCCTTCGGTCCCCGCGATATTGATGGTGGTCCGGTCAGTCGCGGGCTCAAATTCGATCGTAGGTGTCAACAAAGTATCAAAGGTAACCGTTACGTTCGTGTCCTCCAGCTTGTAGGTGCTTCCCTCTCCCTCCACTGCCAGGGAGTAGATGTCAAGGTCCGCGCTCATCCCGGGTTCGATCTCCAGTTCCCAGTCCCCTTCGCCGAGATACCACGAATCCCCGTCATCCGAGACCGTGATTTTGGTGAAGGTCATCTCCACGTTCCTCCAGTCGGGCATTCCCGGGTCCCCGGTAAATTCCATGTCGGTGATGTTGAATTGTCCGCTACCGGTAAAGTAGAAGAAGGCGTAGGGGACCGTCACTTTCCCGGACACTGCAGGACCGCCATCGGTGCTGAAATCGTCGAAGAAAATATCGCCCTCGAGCGCTCCATCGATGATATTCCAGGTTTCGGCCTCATCCGAATCCGCCCCCAGATAGAGGGTCAGGGTCCCGTTCAATTTGGCCGTACCGGTGCCGTCCAGACTGTAGTCGGTTCCCGCGATGACGGCGTCATCCGGGGTGGGGATGGTTACGGTGGTTGTCGCCGCCCAGGCCAGGGGCTGGGCCGACAGGGATCCCGGCATCATGGGGGGCGGTTCCACGAAGGGCTGCGCCAGGGGGAACCCGGCCTCCATCACCCCCATGGCATATTCTGTAAGGGTGGCCGCGGTGGTCGAATCGGCAACTGCAGGCTCGGTTTCCCCGCCATAAGCGACATCGTCACTGCTGCTGCCCCCCCCGCAGGCCATCACGGAAAACATCAGAAAAACAGCGCTCAGGATGAGGGCGGAATTTCTCCAGAATCTCGACATGATTACCTCCCTTTCTTGCTCCGAAAGTAATGCCCCACAATAACGAAATAAACGGTAATTTAATAAAATTACTCGTACATTAGATAAAATTGCCATCCAAGTCAAGCGGATTTGTCGATTTACAAAATCCAGGGAATATGGAATCCGGTGGTTGCCCGGTTTTCCTGTCCACTTTCGAAGCCCGCCAAAAGCGGTCCCTCTGCGGCCGCTGGCGTTCAGGCTTTCAGGGTAAAGCGTTTAACCCAAAGGGACGAAGAGAGTTCTGTTTTTCGTTAAACGATAAACCAATCTCCTCCCTTCTCCCTCATCACTTACCCTTTACTCTTCACCTTTTTCCCCTACCAGCACCACCCTCAGATCCATGACATTGGTCAGGGTCGGGCCCGTCACGAGGAGATCCCCCAGCTTCTCGAAGAAATGGTAGGAATCATTGTCGCGAAGAAACGCTTCGGGATCCAGGCCCAGCTTCCGGGCCCTCCGAACGGTGGTGCCGTCGGCGATCGCCCCCGCGGCGTCGGTGGGGCCGTCTGTGCCGTCCGTCCCTCCGGAAAGGATGACCACCCCTTTGAGGCCCTTGATGCCGATGGCGGCGGCGAGGGCGAATTCCTGGTTCCTCCCCCCTTTCCCCTTGCCTCGAAGGACCACGGTGGTCTCGCCACCCGACAGGACGCACGCCGGCGGCGGGGGAGGAGAACCTGCGACGACGATTTCCCTTACCGTTTTTAGATGAAGATCCACCGCCGCCAGGGTGTCACCCGTGATATCGGAAGAAAGGATTTGGGTGTTGTAGCCGAGATCCCCGGCCCTGTCCGCCGCCGCATCGATGGCCATGGCGTTGGTCCCCACGAGGAGGTTCGTCACTGTTTTGAAGATCGGGTCATGCGGCTTCGGGGTTTCGGGATGCCGACCCTGTGCCCCTTCCCGGAGGTAGGAATAAACCGAACCGGGGACTTTCCCGGTGAGGCCGTATTTTTCCAGGATGCCCACCGCATCCGAAAAGGAAGTCGGGTCTCCAACCGTCGGGCCGGAGGCGATGACCTCGAGGGGGTCGCCGACGACATCGGATAAGATGAGGGTCACGACCCTTGCCGGATGGGCCGCTCTTGCGAGCCCCCCTCCCTTGAGCTGTGAAAGATGTTTTCGGACACAGTTGATCTCGCCGATATCGGCCCCGGCTCCGAGCAGAAGCCGGGTGACGGCCTGCTTGTCGGAAAGGGAAACGGGATCAACAGGGCTGGGAAGGAGGGCGGACCCCCCTCCGGACAGGAGGCAGACGACCACATCACGGGGTTGCGTCGTACCCAGAAGTCCGCGCACCTCCATGGACGCGGCAAGGCCGGCCTCGTCAGGGACAGGATGGGCCGCTTCCAGAAGGCGGACCTTTTTCAGCGGGGCGAGATGGCCGTATTTGACCACCACGAGACCCCTGTAAAGGCGCTCGCCCAGGACCTCTTCAACGGCCGCGGCCATGGGGGCCCCGCCTTTTCCGCATCCGACCACGAAAACCCGGCCTTCCGGGGAAAGGGGCACGCGGGCGGAACCCGCCTGAAGGACATCCCCTTTCAGGGAAAAGTGCCTGATGACCGCCTCGCGGGGATCCACAGCCGCCACCCCCGCCAGGAAGATCCCGAAGGCGTCTTTTCTGAGTTTTTCCAGGGAAGCCATAGTATCCTTCTCTCTTCTCTCTTCTCTCTTCTCTCTTCTCCCTTCTCCCTTTCCAATATTTTTTTCAGTTTTTTTCCAGCACCATCGCCTTGAAGATCTCCCCCATCCCCTCATCATGGACGAGGTTTTTTACCGAAAGCCAGAGTTTGACACCTTCTTCCTCCCCGACCCTTTCCATCCGTTCGCCTATCAGATCAAGGATCCCGTTCCTGATGAGGAAGGAGGACTGGGTGGTGTAGGTGCCAAGACCGAATCCCGCGGAAAGGGCGGAATCCTTGAGAAAAGAGAAGTTGACGTGGGCCGTGATATCCTTGAGGCCCGGCTTTTCATAGGGAACGGTGTCAACCTGGTGACGGTGGAAACATCTCATGGTTCCCCCCATGCGCCAGGGGACGATCAGTCCATCGGTGAATTCGCCGTAATCGATGATCAGGAAACGCCCTTTTTCCAGGACGCGGGAAATCCTGAAGATCCAGTCCTCCCACTCGGGGGAGAGCTCCGTCCGGAACCCCTCGGGGATCGCGTTGAGGAGGGGCCTGAAATTTTCCTGAACGTCCCGGAGAGGAAGGAGGACCTCCTCAAAGACCCCCTGTCCGGGCTGGACATGGATCTCGAAAACGTCCCCGCCTCTATTTTCGAAAATCCTGAAAGGGAGGGCGTCGAAAAATTCGTTGGCCAGGACGAACCCCCTGACCGGATCCAAGCCATCGAGCTCTTCCGGAGACAGGACACGGACGGGGCGGCCCCGGAACCTGGACTCGAGCTCCCTCTTCCTGGGACAGCTCGCCTCAACCAGGATCATCTCAACGCGGCAGGGACCCTCACCCCAGCTGTCAAGGATATCCTGTGCCAGATGCCCGTTTCCCGGTCCAAGTTCGACAAGGGTCACCTCATCAAGACCCATCCTTTCGGCCTCTTTCCGGGCCCACCCCGTAATGGTCTGCCCGAAGAGCTCATGGACGTGCGGGGCGGTGTAAAAATCCCCTCCCGCTCCCCCCGTAACGGCCCTTTCCTGCTGGTAATAGCCGTGCTCCGTATGATAGAGGCACAGTTCCATGAAGCGGGAAAAAGGGATGGGCCCATCCTTGAGGATTTCCCGGCTGATGATCTCTTCAAGGGGATTTTTCATGACACAATGGCATCCTTCATCGGGACGACCTGCGGGGTTGCCGCGCCGTTTCCTCCCCTTTCGCCTTTTCGGGGATGACGTACTATTTCCGGGAACCATGTTAACATTAAACATTCCAACGTTGATAGGGTCGCGAAAAGTCCAATCCGGGACTTTTGCTCCACGGAAAGGGAAAAGCGTCGTTTTCCCTTTCCTGAAATCCGTCCGGACCCTGGCCGTATCGGTTGACTCGGAGGGAGAGAGGGTGGAAAATGAATAGATGTTAACCCGCTGGAGGGACTTTAAATTTCCGCCGGATTCCGTATTTTTTCCCGGGGCGGCCCCCCGTATGGCCGCTCACCAATTGTCTGGAGGGGTACGATGAGTGAAATCGCCGATATTTTCGCGAGACAGATTCTGGATTCCAGAGGCAACCCCACAGTAGAGGTTGACGTCCATCTGGAGAGCGGGGCTTTTGGAAGGGCCGCCGTGCCCTCGGGGGCATCCACCGGAAAGAAAGAGGCCCTGGAAATCCGCGACGGGGATAAAAAACGCTTTCTTGGAAAAGGCGTCACCTCGGCCGTGGAGGCCGTCAACGACCGGATCGCTTCCGCTTTGATCGCCTATGAGGCCGTGGAACAGTCCGAGATCGATCAGGTCATGATCGAACTCGACGGAACGGATAACAAGAGCGACCTCGGAGCCAACGCCATCCTTGGAGTGTCCATGGCTGTGGCGCGCGCGGCGGCCGACGAGCTCGGCATCCCCCTTTACCGCTATATCGGGGGGCTTTCCGCCAATATTCTCCCCGTTCCGATGATGAATGTCATCAACGGCGGGGTCCATGCCGACAGCGGCCTCGACATCCAGGAATTCATGGTCTTCCCCTGGGGTGCCGATCTTTATTCCGAATCCCTGCGCATGGGGGTTGAGGTGTTCCACAACCTCAAGAAGATCATTTCCGGCATGGGACACGCCGTGTCCGTCGGCGACGAGGGCGGCTTTGCCCCGAGGCTTCCCGGAAACCGGGCCGCCCTGGACGCGATCCTCCAGGGGATCGAGGGGGCCGGCTTCCGGCCCGGTGAAGATGTCGCCATCTGCATCGACGCGGCCGCCTCTGAGTTCTACCGGGATGGAGTCTATATCCTCGCTTCCGAAGGAAAGGAGCTCTCTTCCGAGGAGATGGTGGATTATTACGTCAGCCTGGTCAACAAATATCCCATCGTGTCCATTGAGGACGGCATGGCGGAGGAGGACTGGGAGGGTTGGGCCCTACTCACGAAGAAGCTGGGGGGACGCGTCCAGATCGTCGGGGACGATATATTCGTAACCAACATCCAGATCCTGTCGGAGGGGATCTCCAGGGGGATCGGCAACTCCATCCTCATAAAACTCAACCAGATCGGAACCGTCACCGAGACCCTGGAATGCATCCGCCTCGCCAGGAGAGCGGGTTACTCCACCGTGATCTCCCACCGTTCCGGGGAAACCTGCGATACCTTCATAGCCGACCTCGCGGTGGCAACGGGATCGGGCCAGATCAAGACGGGCGCCCCCAGCCGGTCAGAACGGGTGGCCAAATACAACCAGCTGCTGCGCATCGAGGAAGAGCTGGGGGAAGAGGCCGTTTTCCTGGGGCAGGGATGCCTGAGGTACCCGGCGGTGGAAGGTTAGGAAAAACGGAAGGAGGAAGGTAAAAGGAAGAAGGAAGAATTAAAAGAACCCATATACGTTCCGGCGGCCTCTTTAATCCTTCATCATTCATCCTTCTCCCTTCCGGTTTTTTATGATCCCTCTTCGCGACAACATCAGGTCGAGAAAAGTCCCGATCATGAACTACACCCTGATCGGGGCCAATTTCCTCGTGTTCATGATCGAACTCGGGATGGGACCCAATCTGGAGGTTTTTTTCCAGGTTTTCGGTCTGGTGCCTCAGCGGGTCCTCGCCATCGCCACACAAGCCCCGTCCCATATCCAATGGGCCATCATCCCCTTTTTCACCTCCATCTTCCTCCATGCCGGGTGGCTGCACCTCATCGGGAACATGCTTTTCCTTTATATTTTCGGTGACAATGTGGAAGCGACCCTTGGGCACTTCCGGTATCTCATCTTTTATTTCGCCTGCGGCCTCGCGGCCGCCCTCACCCACCTTGCTTCGGTCCCTTCCAGCACGATGCCCACGGTCGGGGCTTCAGGGGCCGTAGCGGGAGTTCTGGGAGCCTATTTACTGCTCTTTCCCGGCGCCCGGATCCTGACCCTGGTTCCCATTTTCTTTTTTATCCAGATCCTGGAAATCCCCGCCTTCGTTTTTCTGGGCATCTGGTTTCTGATCCAGTTTTTCAGCGGCTCACTGTCCCTGTTTGCCACCCAGCAGACGGGGGGCGTGGCCTGGTGGGCCCACATCGGAGGGTTTGTCGTGGGGGCGGGATACACGCTCTGGCACTATCGGAGCCTGAAGGGAGGGAAGAGGGTAATGGGTAATGCGTAAAGGAAAAAAGACAGGGGATCCCTGATTTTTCGGGAACCCCCTTTGGACGGGTGATCCGCATCACGGAAAGGAGGAGATCATGCCAATGATTACCATTGAGGCGGGCAAGATGGATCGGGAAATGAAAAAAACCCTGATCAAGGGCATCACCGAGGCCGCGTCCATGGCGACCGGTATCCGGCCCCAGGCCTTCACTGTATGCATCCACGAGAACGACCACGACAACATCGGGGTCGGCGGTGAATGCCTGGCCGACGTTCTGGCCCGGGAGGAGTAGGCGGTCCGTCACAGCCCGCATTGGAGCGGTCGGGGGGGCGGCCAGAGCCCCTCGCTACCTTCCCGGGGGGGGAATCTCCGGGCGAAGAGGGGAGGCTGCCGCATCCCTTTTACGAGGCCTCCCGCGGAAACTCTTTGGAAATTAAAACCGAAATCTCTCATGTAATCACTCGTACTGCGACGGAACGGCGCAGATGAGGACCAGCGGCTCCTTGCCGGTGTTCAGGTACTGGTGCCGCGCGGAAGGGGGGACGAAAATGAAATCCCCCTGCCGGATCTCTCTGGGCGTATCGCCCTCCATGACCTTCCCCGACCCGCTGATGATGTAATTGAGATGTTCCCTGTCGTGGCTGTGATGAGGCGTGTGGCCTCCGGGCTCGACTGTGAAAACCCTCATGGAGAAATTAGGGGCCCCGTCGGCCTTCCCAATGGGGACCTGGCGAAATGCCTTGAATGCCCCGTCGGCTGTCACGGGTGTTTTCTCACAATTTTCAAGACGGGTGATCTTCATGGGCGGTCTCCCTTTCAGTTCGGGTGCGGAATCTTAATAAGGTTGCAAAAAGTTTGATTCGGGACTTTTCGCGCAACGGTTAGGGAAAAACGTCGTTTTCCCTTTCCTCACGGATCAAGGACTTACAACCCGAGTCCCTGATCCGGGCGCCCCGCGCGGGGCGCTTTAACAGGGTAGCAAAAAATCCAATCCGGGACTTTTTGCGAAGTCATCAATTTTCTATCGTGTCAAAATCCATGTTGACACGGGCCCTGTATAACATCAAGACGCGCAGATTTGGCCCCTGACCGCCAAAATTCTCCCTCCCTTCCCATTTATTCGGATGATTTCTGTAAGAAAAGGTGATAATTGGTTATTTCTTTCTTGATTTGTTGCCATTATCATGGCCGCCTCCCGCGGGGGAGGTGCCAGAATGAAAGGGAGGGAACCTCGATGAACCATGGAAGCTCGCGTCTTTTTCAAATGGCGGCTATCGCCCTCGTTGCCTGCCTCTTTCTGCCTTGCCCCCTGGCGGCCGAGCCACAGGGAAAACTGGTCATGTTCCACGCCGGCAGCCTCTCGGTCCCCTTTGAGGCCATGGAAAAAGCTTTCGAGGCAAAGTTCCCAAAGGTAGACCTTCTCCGGGAGGGGAGCGGGAGCCAGGCGGCTGCCAGAAAGATAACTGAGCTGGGCAAACCTTGCGATATCATGGCTTCAGCCGATTACACCGTCATCGACAAACTCCTGATCCCGAAGTTCGCCCAGGTGAACATCCGTTTCACCACGAACCAGATGGTCCTGTGCTACACCGAAAAAAGCCGGTTTGCCCGGGAGATCAACGCGGACAACTGGTACGCTATCCTCCAGAGGGAAAAGGTGGTCTGGGGCCATTCCGATCCCGACCTGGATCCGTGCGGCTATCGGGCCCTGATGGTCCTGCAGCTTGCGGAGAAATTCTACGGGATGCCAGGCCTTTACGATAAAACCATCGCAAACCGCCCCAAGGAGAACATCCGGCCCAAATCGGTGGAGCTCGTCTCCCTTCTCCAGACCGGGAACATGGATTACGCCTGGGAATACCTCTCGGTGGCGGTCCAGCACGGCCTCAAGTACATTAGCCTTCCGGAGGCCATCAATCTCGGAAATTACCAGTTCGACGAAAACTATGCCCAGGCCACGGTAAAGGTGGCGGGCAAGGAGCCCGGAACCTTCATGGAAATGAGGGGCAACTCCATAACCTATGGGGTCACCCTCGTTGAAAACGGACCCAACCGCGAGGCCGCCATCGCTTTTCTGGAGTACATGCTGGACCCGGACGGAGGGCTCAAGATCCTCAAGGACCAGGGTCAGCCTCCCTTTGTGCCGTGCAGGGTGCCCAACCGGGCCATGTATTCGAAAGTTCCGGCCCGGTTGAAAGGTTTCATTCAGGTCACCGAATAACCTTTTCCAAGGCTTATTAAATTGACAAAGAGGGAGCCATTTTTCTGGTTTTCATTTTCCTGCGGGGCGGTCATCCTGACTTTCATTCTCCTGCCCCTCTTCGAAATGATGACGGCTCCCTCTTTGTCGATGATGGGTAAAACCCTGAAAGACCAGGATGTCCTCCGCTCCATCTGGCTCAGCGTCTACACCGCCGCAGCGGCCGGGCTTATCTCCTTCACCCTGGGCACCCCGCTGGCCTACCTCCTGGCAAGGCATTCCTTCAGGGGCAAGCGGCTGGTGGAAAGCCTCATCGACCTTCCCATCGTCATCCCCCATCCCGTCGTGGGCATCGCCATCCTCAGCGTTTCCGGGAGAAACCACTGGCTGGGGCAGATCATGGCGGAGCTGGGAATCCGCATCATGGGGAGCGTGACGGGGATCATCACCGTCCTCACCTTCGTCGGTCTCCCCTTTTACATCAACGCGGCCAAGAGCGGATTCGAATCCATCTCCCCAAGGCTGGAAAACGTCTCCCGAAGCCTCGGCGCCTCCATGCCGGCCACCTTTTTCAGGATTACCTTTCCGCTGGCTCGCCGCAGCATGATCATCGGGTTCATCATGTGCGTCGCCCGGGCCATCAGTGAATTCGGGGCCGTGGTCATCGTGGCCTATCATCCCATGATCGCTCCCGTCATGATTTTCGAGCGCTTTGAGGGGTACGGGCTGAAATATTCCCAGCCCATCGCGGTCTGGCTGGTTTCCGTCTGTCTGGTCCTTTTCCTCGTCCTGCGCATCCTGACCCTCAGAAAACCACTGGAAATATGATCAGTGTCGTTGACCTAAACGTCCGTCTCCCGGATTTCAATCTCCATGACATTACCCTTTCGATCAGGGAAAGGGACTTCTTCATCCTGATGGGACCGACGGGGGCTGGAAAAACCGTGCTCCTTGAGGCCATCGCGGGGCTGCTCCCCTCCAGAAGCGGCAGGATCTTTCTTGGTGAAAGGGAGATCACATATCTTCCACCCGAGAACAGGGGTGTCAGCCTCGTCTACCAGGATTACGCCCTCTTCCCCCATCTCAGCGTCCTGGAGAACATCCGGTACGGCCTCCATTTCCAGGGAAAAAAGGGGAAAGGACACACCCAATCCCGGTTCGATGACCTCATCGGGATGTTGGGGATCGGGCACATCCTCCACAGGACCCCCGTCAATCTCAGCGGGGGGGAAAAACAGCGGGTGGCCCTCGCAAGGGCCCTCGTGGTGGAACCCGAGGTCCTTCTGCTGGACGAACCCCTGTCAGCCCTGGATTCCGCCTTCAAGGAAGGCATCCGGAAGGCCCTGAAGGATCTCCACCACTCGAGCGGGGCCACCTTTCTCATGGTCACCCACGATTTTGCCGACGCCCTTTTCCTGGGCGGCTCCTCGGCGATCATCAACAACGGGCGCCTCGAGCAGGGGGGAACGATGAACGAGATCTATCAGCGGCCGAATTCCCCCTTCGTGGCCCAGTTCGTGGGCATGAAGAACGTCTTTCCCGCCAGGTTCGAAGGGAAGAAGGCCTTTGCCGGCCGTCTGGTTCTGGATATCGGCAGGAAAGCCCGGCCCGATGACAAATTTGTGGGCATAAGGGCCGAGGACGTCCTCGTAACCACGGAACCCCTGTCCCGTGACGGGTACATCACCCTGAACGGGGTGATCACTGACCTCGCCGATCACGGCTTCTTTTACCTGACGACCGTGAGGTCAGAGGACATCGTTCTCCAATCCCTCATGCCCAAGGGGACCCTTTTCGATCGGCCGCCTAAAAGCGGGACCCGTGTTCTGGCTTGTTTCCACCCCTCTTGCGTCCATACTTTCTGACCACCCCTGGACAGAAAAAGAAACCGTAAAGGAAAATCCTTTTCCCCTCGGCGCGGACACCTCATTCCCGAAAGTCATGTACCTCCCTATCGGCACTTGCGGACGACCCAAAGGGAGGTTACCATCACCCCCAGGGAGGACACGCCATAGCCAGGATCGAGGGCAAAACTACAGGCCTCAAGCCCAGCCAGATTGACCGCATAGAACGGCTTGGCCGCCTGAAACCCCAGCTTCGGGAGGTGATTTCCCCAGAGGCCGCGAGGCGTCTCGCGGGGCTTTCGCGGGAGACAGGTCGGCAGCTGGGCCTTCTTATCGACCGCCGGGGCCAGGTGACCCACATCCTCATGGGGGACCGGCGGAGCATTTTCATCCCTGACCTTCGCCTTTTCCGCTTCAGCCCAGGCCATCTTCGGGGACTTCGCCTGGTCCACACCCACCTCGAACCCGGAGGGCTTTCAACGGAGGACCTGACGGACCTGATGCTGGTCCGCCTGGACCTTCTCGCCTCCATCGAGGTCGGGCCTGACGGGGTGGCCGGAAAGACCGATCTCGCCTTCCTGGTCCCCACGGAGAAGGCCCAGTGGACCGTGGAAACCTTCCCCAACCCCCATGAAATCCGCAGGGATCCCCTGGAAATCATCGGGCTGGCCGAATCCCGGATGCGAGCGCAGATCCGGGGGATCATCACCGAGGGGGTCCCCCGGGCCCTCCTTCTGGGGATCACGGGCAGCTCCGCGGATCAGGCGGCAGATTCCATGGCCGAGTTGAAGGAACTGGCAGCCACCGCGGGCCTCGAGGTCACCTCGGCATCCCTTCAGACGCGCTTAAAACCCGACCCAAGGACCATCATCGGAAAGGGGAAACTCCGCCAGACGACCATAGATGCCCTGGATCAGGGAGCGGATACCCTGGTCTTCGACCTGGAACTTTCCCCTTCGCAGCTAAGGGCCATAACCGACGAAACAGAGCTGAAGGTCATCGACAGGACCATGCTCATCCTGGATATTTTCGCCCAGCACGCCCGGAGCCGCGGGGGAAAGATCCAGGTGGAACTGGCCCAGCTCCGCTATCTTCTACCCAGGCTCGTGGGCAAAGGCACCGCCCTCTCCCGGCTTGCGGGGGGCATCGGGACGAGGGGGCCCGGAGAGACAAAACTCGAGGTGGATCGACGCCGGATCAGGACGCGTATCGGGAAGCTGGAACGGGACCTTGAACACCTTACAAAGGAACGCAAGACCCGCCGGAAGCAGAGGGAGCGCAAGGCCATCCCCGTCGTCTCCATCGTGGGCTACACCAATGTGGGGAAAAGCAGCCTTTTAAATGCCCTGACGATGAGCAGCGAGGTTTCGGAGGACAAGCTGTTTGCCACCCTGGATCCCGTGAGCCGCCGCCTGACGACGCCGGAAGGCATCCTGTGCATCCTTACCGACACCGTGGGCCTCATCCGCAACCTTCCCCCGGAATTGCAACGGGCCTTCGAGGCAACCCTTGAGGAGATCGGGGACGCCGACATCATCCTCCACCTGGCGGATGCCTCGGCCCCCGTCCTGGGAGAACAGATCGCCACCGTCGAGGAGACCCTCGAATCCCTCGGGCTGAACGGGATCCCCGTCCTGCTGGTGTTAAACAAAATCGACCTGGTGGACCCGGAAGTGATCCCCAACCTTCAGCGGCGGTACGGGGCCCTGTCCATCAGCGCACTTAAGGGGGAAAACCTGAACGGTTTGGTGGAGGAACTTAAGGCAAGGCTGGGGGAGATTACCGCAAGGGGGTGAACGACGGAACGACCGGGCGAGCAGGCGATGGGGCGAGGGGACGACTGAGCGAAGGGACGACAAGCATTTTCGTCAAGTCATAGGTTCGGTCGGTCGTCAGTTCGCAGGATACGGTCTTTCGTTGAACAATAAACGTTAAACGATATACTTTTCTTCTCCCTTCATCCTTCATCCTTCATCCTTCTTTTTTCCCA
>Ga0209164_1000708_pt1 | contig 62792 bp, 52 predicted proteins | sample MTBNYHSulfiMetaG_FD_187458 | JGI IMG/M metagenome (GOLD analysis project Ga0209164, IMG submission 187458) | Enrichment culture microbial communities from rom New York Harbor, USA that are MTBE-degrading - MTBE-NYH (New York Harbor Sulfidogenic)... | ecosystem: Environmental > Aquatic > Marine >... | reverse complement strand
CAAAGGAGACCACCATGTCAGATAAAACCAACACCGTCAGCCGGCGTGATTTCTTCAAGGGGGCCGCCATGGGCGTCATGGGCGGCATGCTGGCGAGCATGGGCATCTACTCCTACTCGCCCTGGCGTAAAAGCCATTTTCCTGATGTTCAGCGCAAACTGGCCGACATCGGCGCCTGTAAAAGCATCAAGGTCACCAATATCAGTGAAACCAGCTGGTTCAGCAATGCCGACCTGATGGGCGACATCAAAGGCGCCGGCGGTTTGCTGGTCAACCAGTATGACTACAACTGGGCGCCGTTCGGCGACGGCACCGGCCTGGGCAAAGGCTCCTATGAAAAGGGCATCGCCAAGATCAAGCACCTGCTGCCCGACCGCCTCGACGAAGCGTGGGAGATTACCGAAAAGCTGTCGGTCCATCCCGAAAATGCCGGCGGTTATGCCGCCCTGATCGAAATTGAGGCCCTGGACGGGCAGAAAACCAAATACCTGCTCGACAGCGGCTGGTCCTACAAATGGACCGACGAATGTTTCCGGCGTGAGGGCATCGATCAAATGCTCCGGAATCGAGAGATCAAGGCCCTGTTCATTTCCCACGAGCATTTCGACCACTACTGGGGTTTGCCGGTCACCCTCAAATACGACCCGACCATTCCGATCTACATTCCGGAAGGTTTTTATAAAGAGGGCCTGCAATACCTCAAAGACGCCGGGCACCAGGGCCCCCTGCACGTGGTCAAACCCGGCCTGAACAAGATGGTGCCCGGATTCGCCAGCTACGTGTTTGCCATCCCGATCATCTGCCGGGTGTATGGCGAGCAGTCACTCTACTTCAACATCAAGGACAAGGGGCTGGTCAGTGTCACCGGGTGCTGCCACCAGAGCATCATCCAGTTCGCCGAAACCGCCTACCAGGAGATCAAGTACGACAACGACAATCTCTACGGCATTTATGGCGGGCTGCACATTTCACCCTTTGAAGACTGGGACCCCAAATACGACGACCTGGTGATCTCTCTGGGCAAATACGGCTTCGAAAAGATCGGCTGCAACCACTGCACCGGCATCGTATGCGCCAAAAAGTTCATCACCGCCGGCTATCCGGTCGTCAAGGGTACAGCCCGTTTCCGATCTAAGGATACGGCCTACCTGGGCAACGGCGACACCATCTCCTTCGGCGTCTGACCTCCCGCTGAATGATGCAGGCCGGGCCCTCCGGGGACCCGGCCTGCTGAACCAGACAAAGGAGTTGTGTTTTTATCCAATGAAACCGACAAACCGAACAGACCCGACAAAGCCGGCGACGCCTGCCCAGACCCTCCAAACGCTTTACCCCGGCGACCTTTTCGCACGGCCGGACGACACCCTGCGGGCCATCCTGAGGGCCATCGTGGTGCGCACCAATTTCATTCCGGCCGTGCGCCATCGCATCGGCTGGCGTGGGCTGAACCATTGCACCACCACCCGGGACGCGTGGACCGCCAAGATCGCCGATTTGAAGGGGGTTTTCGGCATGCTCTGGGAAGGATCGAAATCATCCCCCGATCGCCTGACCGGTCTCTTCCAATTGAATTACTTCCCGGCACCGGACGAAGAACTGGTGGAAGACTGCTCACTGCGGGCTGCAGCCTGGACCCAACGGGAAGACTATTTGACCCTGGTCCGGCGGTTTGCCGAGTCGGGTGAACTGCGGGACCTGTTTTACATCGGCGACCTTCAACTGACACTGGACCGATCCAGCCTGGCCCTCGGGCTCAACCTGTTATCCGACACATGGCTGGCCAGTCGTGCCGAAGACGGCGTCCGAGCCGAAGTGAACGGCGAAGCCATCCCCCTTGTGGCGCCCGGCGGTTGGGATCAGCATCTGCCGGCCTTTAAACTGGCGCGTGCGTTTTATGAAGTCCTCGGGGCCTCGGCCGCCTTTTGCCTGGAAACCTCTCCCTCCTTTTTCCGCCACCGGCGCAGGCCGGGCCATATCGTCCGCTACTGGTCCGATGGCCGACAATTGCAGCAACCCGATGACAATACGGAGAAGCACGAATGCCGACTGGCATTCTTCTTCCCCGAATCTGCATCAGGATCGCCGGCCGACCTTCAACCGAGTGACGCTACCGTCACCTGGCAGCCGGATCAGCCATTGCCCACCGAGTGGCAGTCCGCTCCGTGGTGGCAATCGCATAAGATCGGTGATTTCAAGAGCCTGGACAAACAGTTGCTGGGGATCGACGACCGGCCGGCGCTCATCGTACTCACCGGCTTTCTCGGATCGGGCAAGACCACTTTTCTGGAAAACTTCGTGGCCTACCAGGTACAGCGGGATCGTTTCGTGGCCGTGGTGCAGAATGAAATCGGCGAAACCGGCCTGGACGGCAAACTACTGGGCAGCGACAACCTGATGGTGACCGAGATTGACGAAGGTTGCGTCTGCTGCACGCTCAGCGGCCGGCTCAAACCTGCCTTGAACCAGTTGTGCAGCAATTTCAGGCCCGATTTCATCGTTCTGGAAACCACCGGCCTGGCCAATCCCATGAACTTCATGGAAGAGCTGATCACGCTCTCCGACCTGGTCCGCATCGATTCGGTCACGACGGTGGTGGATGGACCCTCTTATCTGGAGAACCGGGTGGCCGCCGACATCATCGCCGATCAAATCAAATCCGCCGACATTCTTCTGTTGAACAAAGTCGACCTTCTCTCTTCCACACAGGTAACGGATGTCACCGCACAGCTCCGGCGACAAAATCCGCACGCGGCAATCATCCCTGCGATCCGTGGAGAAGTCAACCCGGCCCTGCTCTACAGCCTCGACCCCCGGGACGTGCCGCCCACCGTCGGCATTCACCATGAAACCCGATCCCACCACAATCATCTGGACGACCAGATTCGAAGCTGTAAAATCACCTTTGCCGCTCCTTTGAATCGTGACCGGTTTGTGCGAGCCATCGAACATCGACTGCCCAAGAGTATCCTGCGCGTCAAAGGCATCGTATTTTTCAGCGATGCGACGGGTCCCATGGTGGTGCAATACGTAGCCGGGCGGTATGAGATATCCAGCTTCCCGGACCGCTGGGATGACCCCGGTTTTCTGATCTGCATCGGCCAGCAGATCTCAAATGAACCATTGGACCGGCTTTTCCAGGAATGTGCGTCGCCCTCGCCACCGGACGAAAACGACACGCGACCCTACACCAGCCCCTGATCCAGCATGGCATCCACCACCTTGATGAAACCGGCGACATTGGCGCCCACCAAATAATTGCCCGGCGATCCGTACTGCTCGGCGGCGGCCAGGCAGTTTTTGTGGATGTTTTTCATGATCATCTGCAGGCGCCCTTCCACCTCCTCCCGGGGCCAGTACAGGCGCATGCTGTTCTGTGCCATCTCCAACCCGGAAACCGCAACTCCCCCGGCGTTGGCGGCCTTGCTCGGCGCATACAGCACGCCGGCATCCAGAAGGTGGTCGATGCCTTCCGGTGTGGTGGGCATGTTGGCCCCCTCGACCACCAGTCGGACGCCGCCCGCAACGAGATGGCGGGCGTCCTCTCCGTTGATTTCGTTTTCAGTTGCGCAGGGAAAGGCGCAATCGGCGGTGTGCTCCCAGAGCGGATTGCTGCTGCGCGTCGGGTCCACCGGGGTAAAGACCGTTCCCGGGTAGGCATCGGCATATTCCTGGATGCGGCCGCGCTGCACGTTTTTCAATCGCATGACGAAAGCCAGTTTCTGAGCATCGATGCCCGCTTCGTCGTAAATATGGCCCGAAGAGTCGGAGAGGGTCACCACCCTGGCCCCCCGATCGATGAGTTTTTCGACCGTGTACTGGGCTACATTGCCCGAACCGGAGACGAGGCAGGTCTTGCCCGCCAACGAATCTCCCCCGACACCGAGCATCTCGGCGGCAAAATAGACGCAGCCATAGCCGGTGGCTTCCGGCCGGATCAGGCTGCCGCCCCAGTTGAGGCTCTTGCCGGTCAACACCCCGATGAACTCGTTGCGCAGGCGTTTGTACATGCCGAACAGGAATCCGATCTCCCGGGCCCCCACCCCGATATCACCGGCCGGCACATCGGTATCCGGCCCGATGTGGCGGTAGAGCTCGGTCATGAAGCTCTGGCAAAAGCGCATCACTTCGTTGTCCGTCTTGCCCTTGGGATCGAAATCCGCTCCCCCCTTGCCGCCGCCCAGGGGCAGCGAGGTGAGTGCATTCTTGAACACCTGTTCGAATGCCAGAAACTTGAGGATGGAGAGGTTGACCGACGGATGAAACCGCAATCCCCCTTTATAGGGACCGATGGCGCTGTTCATCTCGATACGAAAGCCGCGGTTGATCTGGGGTTCCCCACGGTCATCCATCCAGGGCACACGGAACATGATGATCCTCTCGGGCTCCACGAGCCGTTCGAGGATTTTCTGATGGCGATATTCCGGATGGGCGTCGAGCACCGGACGGACAGTCGCCACGACTTCTGCCACAGCCTGGTGAAACTCCTTCTGCTCCGGGTCCCTGGCCTTTATCTTCTCCATGATGGTTTGCATGGGTCGTTCCTCCTGTCTCAGGTATTGAGCCGACTCGATCCCTCTGCTGCGATCATGATCCCTGTGGCCGACCGGCCATCGATCTTGATCACCAGTGCGTGTTCGAGGGCCGCATGCCGAACGTAATATCCCTCATGGACCGGCGGAAGGCCTTTCAGCCAGTCCCAGTCCACACGGCCGGAATCGTTGCCCGACACGGTGAAATGGCCGACGCCCAGGGTGGTGAGGTTGTGAAAGAAATGGCTGCCCTGTGAAGGGTCGGCGTTGAGACGGGGGGTCCGGACCTCCACCAGGACAGCCACCCCCGAAATGTCCTTCCAGGCCACGGGAATGCCCAGCCAGCGGTCGGCCGATCCCCAGCGCCCGGGGCCGATGAGAACATAGCGGCGTCCCTGCTCGTTCAGGATCTGGTTGAAGCGCGAAATCTCTGCAGCCATGGCCTGCATGCGGGTCGGATCGAAGGCGTCGGGCTTGACGAACACGATGTCCCGGATCTCCCGCAGCAGGCCGTTACCCAGGGCCTGGCGGGAGACGCAGAAAGCGCGTCGCTCCTCCTGGGCCGTGATCTGCACCGCCATGCGCTGCTCTTGCCGGGCCATGGGCCGAATCTGCAGCAGAGCGAAAGTCCACCGTCCGGCGTTGGAGCGATGCAGATCCACGGCAAATTCCATCTCCACCGGACAGCCCATGCCGTGCCGTCCCATCTCCAGGAGGTCGGCCACGATGTCGGCCAGGGGAAACAGGCCGTGTTTCAGGATGCCCGCGAAGGTCACCAGCTTCTCTCCGGGAATGGCGGCCGTGTCGCGAATGCGCTGGTCGGCCGCCACATAGGTGCTGACCGTTGCCTGCACGGCCGGGTGGGATGCCATATCGTCCACGTTGAGGCTTACGATCAGGTCGTCCGGGTCGATGTCCGGATCCAGGGCCCTGGCCATGTCCAGGGCGAAGAAACAGCGCTGGGCGTTGCGCAAGGCTTTGGGTAACGTGTCGATCTGGGGCAGTAGTTGCGGATAGCGCGGTGAAAACTGAAGCGTGAGCCCTCCCTCAACCACCGTGCGCCCCAGTCCCAGGGCCACGTGAACCAGCCCCTCGTCGGATTTCATATAGGAAACCGGGTAGAAATTGCAGGACTGGGCCATCCCCGATATGGCTGGATAGTAGTAATCGTTCCAACGGGAGCCCACCAGGGGCTGCAGCATGACTGCCATGCGGTCTTCTTCGGTGCGATATGGGGAGCGGTCTGCGAAAGCCCGCGGGGCCGCGAACCAGGTGGAGGCATAGACCCGCTGGATGGCCTTGACCAGCTGCGCCAGCCGCACGCCGGGGTCCGAGTGGACATTGGGAATCATGATGGTGCGATAAACGCCAGCGCTGGGCTGGCCATGGGCATCTTCCAGCAATCCGGAAGAACGCACGGCCAGTGGCGCGTCGACGGCCGCCAGAAAAGAGGCCAGTTTGGATGTGATCGCTTCGGGAAAGGCGGCGCGGGTGAAAAGCGCCTCGATGCGGTCGTCGGCCAGCCCTTCCAGGTCGCCGAAACGCAGCTTGTTCTGGTCCAGAAAGCGTTCGAAGCCTTCGGTGCTGATCACCAACGTTCGTGGAATGCCGATCTCGACATCGGGATAGCGTCGCTCCAGTTCGGGATGCGTATGGATCAAGGCGGACAAGAAAGCCAACCCGCGCGCCTTGCCGCCCAGGGACCCCTGGCCGATCTTTACGAACTCGGCCGTGGGATCGTATACCGGGTGGGCGAAATCCACGACGATGCCTCGCTGGCGCGCCTTGCGCCGGGCCATGATCGCGTCGCGAAGGAAGGTGCGGATGTGGGATATCTCTTTGAAATGGTCGACCTTGGCCGAACGGAAGGTGTGGGCCAGCTCGATCTCCATACGCGCCATCATCCAAGTGGAAAAGTGCTCCCGTTGGGCGTGGTACGCGATGGCGGCATCCGGAATCGCGGGCAGGATGCGAATCATATCCGGAAGCGTTGCGGCCCGCCCCACTTCGCGGCCGTCGGGCATGCGGAAGGCAAACTCCCCGAAGCCGAGGTTGCGGATGAAAAAATCGCGGATATCGTCGTGCAGGGAGGCCGAATTTTTATCGATGAAATGAACCTCCATGGATTCCGCAGGAAGGCGGTTGCCCGGCTCCGAGCTATAGAGCATCAGCGGCAGCAGCGGATTCACGGCCTTGATGGCGTGCAGCATGGCCAGGCCCGCATCATCCGCAATGCGGCCGTTGCGCGGGAAGCGGGCATCGCACAGGACCGTCAGGATATAGGGGGCATAGCGCGCATAAAGCTTCTCCGCCTCCTCGTAGCTGCCGGCCACCAATATTTTGGGCCGTGCCCGCATGCGCAGGATACGATGGTCTTCATTGAGCGATTCATCCATGGCCGACTGGGTCTGGCGCACGATCTCCTTGTAGATGAAAGGCAAAATCGAGGAGAGAAAAAGGGGGGAGTCTTCCACCAGCAGGATCACCCGCACGCCGGCGGCCTCGGTGTCGTTCGCTACATTCAGGCGGTCTTCGGTACTCTTAATCAGGGCCAGCAGCAGATCGGTGTTGCCCAACCAGACGAATTGGCGGTCGATCCAGCTGCAGGTCCCATCGTGCGCCACCGTTGCCGGCAGCGCGGTTTCATGGGACAGGTAGTAGATCGGCATATGGGGATGGCGATCCTTGATCTCGGCGCATAGGCTCACAGGCGCCACATCGTCCAGACGGGTCATGGTGATGACCAGGTCGTAGGGTTTTCTGGAAAGGGTTTCCAGGGCCTCCCGGCCGGATGAAACCCAGGTGATGCGCGGCGGGCGCGAAAGGTTCAATCCGCGGTACTCGTGAATGATGCGGCCGGCCAGCCGGCCGTCCTCCTCCATGATGTAGGCGTCATAAGGGCTGGAGACGAGCAGGACCTCCTGAACCCGGTGGGCCATCAGTTCAAAAAACAGGCTAAACGATTGCTCATGTTGGTCCTCTGCACGCACCATGGGGCCACCCGTTTCATTTTTAAAGCCGGTTTGACATCAGGCTAAACAGGGTCTCACGGCTTGTCAATCAGGACTGGCCACGCCGTTTCTCCAGCAATTCTAACTGAATGCGATGCACCTTGAAGGGTGCGCCTTCCAAAATTTTTTTGATAAGAAAATTCGCATCGCAACGGACATGGCAGGCGTGGGTGGGGCAGGTGGCCAGGGCCACGTGAGCCAGCGGTCTTAGGGCCAGTTAAATGCAGACGGCGGACAAGCTGCCCAGACTGTTTGAGCGCAGCGAGTTTCTGGGCCGCCCGCCGTGCATTTTACTGGCTCTTGACCGCTTGGCGTGTGGCATCGGCCACCTGTGCCACCCGGGCCGGGTTTAATGAATCAAGTTCAGATAGAATCCATTCCGATTCTCGCAACTGGTGGAGGCGAAAAAAATGTCTATATTAATTAGTTATGGGTACCCACGACACTTAGAGGAGACACCTGATGAGCGAACACCCCACCGCCGCCGGCAGAAGCAGCTACGATGTAATCGATACCGAACTGTTCTGGAAGGTCTTATCGGTTGAACCGGGTATGACCGTACTCGACCTGGCCTGCGGGGCCGGCCGGTATACCCTGCCCCTGGCCGAGAGAGTCGGCCGGTCCGGCCGCGTCATCGCCGTCGATCTCTGGACTGAAGGCATCCACCAGCTCCAAACCGAGGCCGGTGCGGCAGGCCTCGACAATATCGAGACCCACGTGGTCGATGCGGCCCGGGAATTGCCCATCACCCCCGGCGGCGTGGACCTGTGCCTGCTGGCCACCACGCTGCACGACTTTGCGGCCGACGACATCGATCGAGCCGTTCTTACGCAAATCGCACGGGTGCTCCATCCCCAGGGGATTCTGTCGGTGGTTGAATTTATCAAAAAGGAGGGTCCTCCGGGACCGCCCAAAACCGTCCGGCTGTCGCTCGAGCAGGTGACCATGCGGCTGCTGCCCTTCGGCCTGATCCGCTTCGGCGCGGTGGTCGAACTGGGTCCGCATGCCTATTTCTGTCAATTCAGAAGATTGCGCAAATCAGGATCGGCCTGAAGACACAGCTGCATCAGGGTCGGGAAAGCGGTAAGGTTCCTTCGCCCCTTCTGGCCGGCAGGATCGACAGCAGGGAGAGGGCGATGGAGATGAAGACCGCCACCAGCACCTTGTAGTAGGCATCCAGGGGATAGGCCTCCCCGACCCGGCCCACGGTATCCATCAGATAGCCGGAAAAAGGTTGAAACAGGGCCGTGCTCAGGAAGGCTGCGGGATTCATTAAACCCATGGCCGTGCCGGTCAGCCAGCCGGGAAATAACTCCTTGTTCATTGTCATGTAAAGCGACAAGGAGCCTCCGCCGCAGACCCCAATGATCAGGAACAGGGGGCCTATGAGCCAGCCGGGAGGTTTTCCGTGGGTCGGCAGAAAGACAGCCCAGCAAGACAGGCAGACGGTCAGGGCGGAGATCAATATGGTTTTACGCTCGAACGGCAGCCGATCGGCCAGAAGACCGAAAAGCGGCGAACCGACCACGAAACCGATGGGCATCAGCATGAGCAGGGCGCCGGCCTGCACGCGCGTATAGTCGTGAACGTCCATCAGATAGGGAACGGTCCACAGTCCCTGGAAGGCCAGCATCGGTCCGCCGAAGAAAAAATAGGACCCGGTGACCATCCAGAAGTTGGGTTTGCCGAAAACAATGGCGAGGCGGCCCATGGTGGTCATTGCCGGAGGAACGTTAGCATCCTGCCTGGCCTGCTCATCGATCTGCGGCTCTATCGGCGGCCAACCCTTGTCTTCCGGTTTGTCACGCAAGATCAGCCAACACACCAACGCCATCAGAAGTGACACGGCGCCGATGGCGACGAAGGACATGCGCCACCCCATCCAGATCACCAGATAGGTCAACGGCAGTGAGGCCGCCAGATTACCGGCATTTCCGGTGGCCAGAAAGATACCGGTCATGCCTGCGAACTCCTTGGCCCGAAACCATTTGGAAAAAACCTTGAGGGCCGGCACGAAAACCCCGCCCACGCCGATGCCGATCATGGCCCGGCCCAGCGTCGCCACGGTCATGTCGGGTGCCAACCCGAAGATCACGGCGCCAAGACAGGCGATGGCCGTAAACAGGGTGGTGACGGTCCGCGGGCCCCAGGTATCTGACAACAGACCCACCGGTGGTTGCACGGCGGCATAAAGATAGAAGTAGGCGGAGGACATGAAGCCCAGTGCGGTGGCATCGGTACCGAAGTCCCTGACCAGGTCACGGGCGATCACGGTGGGCGAGATGCGATGCAGGCATGCCAGAAAATAGATGATGCTCAGCACGATGAACAGATACCAGCGGTATCCCCGCAAAGATCCCCAATGGAACCACCTGCCATTTGTTTGCACCCGGTGTATCCTTTCGTGCGAAGCCGGCCGGGCCGGCGGTCTGTTTTCTCCGGTACTCCTGGCTACGCCATCTTTCATCGCGGCTTTTGGGGTTAAAGTCAATTCTCATCGTCCACACCCTGCCATTTTGACGAAAACATTCCTGAGATCGATTATGAATCTCGAACTGTTTCGATAATTCCGAACAACAAACTACCCATTCGAACGGCGCACCGACTTCAACCGGCCCTTTTAGGATTTCAACACCCTAGTGCTTCTGTTATAGTAATGTTTTTCAAGGCATTGCCATCGCGACAGGCGCCCTTTCACCCGCAACCGCCGGAAACGATCGATTCACATGTCCGATACCAGGATTTTTTACGGATGGTACATTGTCGCCGCCTGCTTTGCGCTCTGCTTTCTCTTTGCCGGTGCCGGCTTCTACTCGTTCAGCGTCTTCATCAAACCCATAGAGAACGAGTTCGGATGGGAGCGTTCGGCCATCTCGTTGACCATGTCGATCTACCTGATCGTGGGCGGCCTGACGGGACCGGTATTCGGTCGTCTGGTGCAGAAATATGGTCCTAAAAGGGTGATGCGCGTCTGCGCCGTATGTGCCGGGGCCTGTTTCATGCTGGTCAGTCTGACGCGTTCGATAGGATACTTCTACACGGTTTATGCACTTCTGGCCGTGTCGGTGTGCGGTATGGGTGTCATTCCAGCCAGCAGCCTGCTGGCCAACTGGTTTTTCCTGCGGCGCGGCAGAGCCGTGGGGATCTCCATGGTGGGCATCTCCGCCGGCGGTCTTGTGCTGGCGCCGTGCGTCGGCATGGTGGCGGTCGCCTACGGATGGAAGAGCGCCTTTTTCGGGATCGGCATCCTGGTGTGGGCCATCGCTCTGCCGGTCATTCAGTGGGTGATCAAGGACCATCCTTCTGAACTCGGCACCTTTCAAGATGGCAGGCCCATGTCGAGCAGCAACCCGAATCAGGCCGCCTTTCAAACGACCCAGGCGGAGTCCGGCTGGCCGGCCGGCCTGGTGTTCCGCAGCAAAGCCTTCTGGTCGATCTTCGTCTCCTTTTTCTTCGCACCGTTTGCCCAGATGGGCGTCTTACAGCACCAGGTGCCGCTGATCATGGATGCCGGGACCAGCGAAGCCATGGCGGCAGCGGCTCTGGGGGTCACTGCGGGAGTGGGCGGGATCGGAAAACTCAGTTTCGGGCGGATCTCCGAAAGCTGGCCGTTTCACTATGTCGTCCTGCTCTGCTTCGGACTTCAGGCCCTGGCCGTGGCGGTGCTGCTCTACGCCCAGTCGGCGCTGGCGGTGTGGTGCTATGCCGTTGTGTTTGGATTTGCCATGGGGGGCGTCGTGGTGCTCATGCCGCTGGTGGTCGGCCACTTCTGGGGGTTGATCTCCTATGGGGTGCTGCTGGGCGCCATCTGGGTGGCCAATTCACTGGGCGGCGCACTGGGGACCTATGCCTCGGGCCTGATCTACGATCACTGGGGCAACTACCGATATGCCCTCTACCTGTTCATCGCCGCCTACATCGCCTCCATCGTCTCTTTTTTCATCGCCGGAAAACCGTCCCTCTATCGGCCTGTTCCGGAGGCGGCATCCCGCCTCTGACCCATCCATCTATTCCTATCCATGCTGCACCGTTGGAAAGACCTGCCGGAAAATCCTGCTCCCTCGCGGGATTTGCTCATTCCTGTCCGCCGTTCTGCGGTGTCGAGACAAAGAGATGTTCAATGGTTTTTCGATCGTATTTACCGGCTGCGGTCATGGGCAGTTTATCCAGCACCTTGATGGTGCGCGGCCGGGCATAGGGCTCCAGACGCTCGGTCAGAAACCGGCCGAGATCGCCGGCATCCACCCGGCCTTCGACCACGGCCACGACCTGGTTTTCCCGCCCGGTGTCCACCGGCAGGGAGACTACCAGGGCATCGCGCACCCCTGGAAACTGGCGGATGCTCTCCTTGACCGCCTCCAGGTCCACCCGGCGGCCGCCCACCTTGACGATGCCGTCGGCCCGTCCGATCAACATGAAACGCCCCCCGGCCGTGGCAGCCACGCGATCGCCCATGACAAAATAGCCGTCCGTGTCGCGCTCGAGCTCCGGAGACAGGTAATCGGACCGGACCTTGAACCGCTCCCCTTCGATGCACACCGCAATAGTGTCATATGGCTTGAAATCAATCTCGCCGGCGGCACGCACCCGTGCGGCGATGCCGCCGGTCTCCGTGGACCCGTAGATTTCGGCGATGCCGACACCGGTCTGGGCGCTGAAGGCCGCCGCGTCTTCGGCGGCCAGCATGCCTGCCGAGGAAAAGGCCAGCCGCAAGGCAGGCGCCGACAACGCATGGCCATTGAGACCGCGATAGTGGGCCGGTACGCTCACCAGGATGGTGGCTTCTGTTTGGGCGATAGCCGATTCGATCTCGCCCGGAAAAGAGGGCGTGGCCCCGGACACGGCGGTCGATGCCAGCAGTGGCGTTAAAATGGAGTAGAGCAGTCCATAGATATGGTTGGGATGGACGGTGGCCACCAGACGATCCTGGTCGGTGACGTGGTAATGGTCCACGATGGAAATCGTCTCGGCCAGCAAATTGCGCACGGTTTTGGTCCACATTTTAGGAGCGCCGGTGGAACCGCCGGTGAAGAGCCGCACCCATTCGGCCCCCGGCGGCCTGGACGGCAGTGCATTGCTGGGCGGCCAGGACGCCCGACCCCCTTCCGGAATGATGCAGCGGACCGACGGCGGCGCTTCGATGACACGGTCTGCCACCACACCCTCATAGGGAAGCAGATCGTACAGCTCGGACAAGACCTGAGGAGACGAAGCGTACGGCAGGATCACGCTCGGACCGCCGGCCAGGGCCGCCAGAAGAGTCGCCGTGATCACGCCTTTGTCTTCGGTGCACAGGCAGACGCGCCGCGTCTCGACGCTGCTGTGAAACATCTGCTGCAGATGGGCGGCCATCTCGTAAAGCCGTTCGAAGGTGGTCCCGCCGATAACAAACTCTTTTCGGGGTTGCGCCGGTCCGCTCATCAGGCGCGCCACCCATTGGTTCAATTCTGTCTCGCTTCTGAAGAATGCCACACATACCTCATGGGAGTTCGAGTTGCTGCCGGTTGAACATCGATCCTTGCCTTCCAAAGTCCTATCCGCTTTTACACCGCTGGATCAACGCGGCGAGGTTGGTGCGATGAAACCACACGATGCACAACGCCGTTATCACCACGGCCGCCGCGCCAAACGGATGGCCCGCCCATCGATACACGCCGAAGCCCGCAAGAACGGCGAGCATGCCGAAGGATCCGATGAACGGAATACGGACCATCGCAAAAACGGCGACGTAGGTCAAGGCCGCCAATCCGGCCCCCAGAGGCAGCAAAACGGCGTAGAACCCCAGGTGGTTGGCAACCCCCTTGCCCCCGCGAAAACCGTGAAAAAAGGGAAAATGGTTGCCCATGATCAATGCCAGACCGGCCCACGGCACCCAGCCAGTTTCCCAATAGTGCCGCGCCAGAAACGCCACGGCCGCGGCCCGGCCGACATCGAGAAGCAGAATCAGGGCGGCCATCAGCCACCCGGCCTGACGAAACACATTGGTGACACCGGGATTTCCGCTGAAACGGCTGCGCGGATCGTCCTTGCCGAGCAGTCGAAACAGAAGAATCGAAAAGTTCACCGATCCGGCCAGGTAGGCGCAGATCAAACCGGCCAAAAACGATACGATAGAGATCATGCGCCCGCCTCCGCGGCATTGTCAGGGAGTTTCACCAGGGTGACCAGGTGGTCGTCGATCGGGGTGTGATAGGCACATTGCTGGGCACCCGGCCTCAATTCAAAACGGCTCTCCCATTGCCCGACATAAACCACCTCGGTCTGCTCCCAGGCTTGGGCCAGGGAGATGCCGAGGGCCTTGGCCACGGCCTCCTTGATGGACCAGATCCGGATCGCCGCATGGATCGGTCCGGGCTCGAACCGCTCGGCACGGATCCGCTCGCCGGCAGATGCGAACAGGTGCAGCGCCTTCTCGATGCCCGCCTTCAGCCGCTCCACATCCACGCCCAAAGCGCCCGGGCCGGCGGCCGCCACCGCGAAACGGCGGTCATGGGCCACGCTGCAAGCCACCGTCCCTGCCCCACGGGTCTTGGCGCAGACCGGACGAACGGCGTCCGCGGCCAAGGTTTCCAGATCCCGGGACGGCGTCCGGTGGTCATTGTCCGATAATTTTCGCGCCAGCCGCTTGCAGGCCAGGCGGGCCGCCAGATAGCCGGTTCGGCGCCGATCGCCCATGGCCGCCATGCGCTGATGCTCAAGATCGGACAGGCAGCGATCGGCGAACGCCATGATCGTATCACGCTCGATGAGGGAAATCGCCACATCAGGCTGAATTGACAGCGGTTCATTCTCACCGGCCACGCCTTTGCGGATCCAGTCCGGCGGCTGTAGCCGTCCGCCGCTGACATCACGCATCTCGATCCCCTGCACCACCTCGCAGGCCCGCCCATCTGGCGCAAGAATCCAGGCATCGAAGCGGAGCGCCGCTCCATGGGGTTGTGTCGGGAAGATCCGGGCCACATAGGTCTGGCCTGCCTGGGTCGGCGACAGGATCCGCCGTCGGGCGATGCCGACCGGAAACGCCACCAGACCGGCAAAGCGCTGGCCCCACACACAGGCGGCATGGAACGCGGCGTCGAGCACGAAGGGCGAGCCCAGCGGCCCGGAGCACAGGCCCGGCGCCTGGAGATGGGCCAGGGCACCTTCGGCGGTGAGCAGAAGGGGCCGGACGATATTGCGGTAGGCCGGACCAAAAGGGACCAGCTGGGCATAGATCCGCTCGGGCGTCACCTTGAAACAGGGCCCTTCCAGGGCGGCGGCCAGATCGAGCGAGAGAGGCGGCAGGGTGTCGCCGGCGTTCCCGAAATCCATCTGGGCGTGGACGACACTACGGCTCATCTGGGCGGTCTTGGCGGTGCGCCGGGTGATCAGGGCGGCCCGTATCGCACCGTCCGGCAGTTCGGTAAGGTCGCAGAAGGCACGGATCGAGGGGCCGTCTGACGTCAGGGGCAGAAATTTTTCGAATCGGGCAGCCGCCAGGTGATGCACATCGATGTCCGGATAGACCTCCGACACCTGCACGGCCAAGGCCTGCATGGCCTCCACGGCCGGCAGCACGGCGCGCCCCTGGAAATGGTGATCCAACCTGTAGGAGGGGACCGCGATCTCCACTTCCCGGCGCACGGCGCGCCCTATTCTGGAAAAATCTCCCATAATCGTACCGTTTTGGGATCGATTTCCACGGGAATGCCCCTGGCATTCACGGCACAATGACGGGTATATCCGATACAGACGATATCCCCGCTCGGGTCGTGGGTAATCACGTAATCGAAACGCAGCTTGACCCGTTCCCTTTGCCCGGGGCGAGTGTGAATCAGCATGGCATCGTCGTAGTGAAGGGGCCGGAAGTAGTCGAGCCCGGTGGAAATGATCGGGTAGACGAATCCGCTGTCCTCGATCTCCCGATAGGGATAGGCCGCTTCGCGCATCAGCGACGCGCGTCCGAATTCGAAATAGCGCAGGTAGTTGGCGTGATAGACCACCTGGGAGCGATCCGTATCGGCGTATAGGGTTCGCAGCATGCATCGGTGCCACACCAGGCCGCCGTTACGGTCGCGCACATAGGCAGGATGGCCGTCGATGGGCTCAGGGATAAAAGGCTTGGGACGCAATGTCAAACCCCCCTGAAAACGATGCAGCAGTTGGTGCCGCCGAAGCCGAAGTTGTTGGACAAGAAAAATTCATGGGTGTGCCGGCGAGACTGGTTGGGAACCACATCGATGTCGGCGAATGCAGGATCCGGAACGTGGTTGACCGTGGGCAGAACGATGCCCTGCTGCATGGCCTCGATACCCAGGGCCGCCTCGATGGCGCCGGCCGCGCCCAGGGTATGCCCGAGTTGGGATTTGTTGGAAGATACGGGTATTTGTGAGAGACGCTCTCCGAAGACGTCACGCAGGCTCTCGACTTCGACCAGGTCCCCTTTGAGCGTCGACGTGCCGTGGGCATTGATATAATCGATATCCCGAGGCAGCAGACCGGCGTCTTCGATGGCCTGGGTAATGGCGCGCACGATGGTCGCCTTGTGCGGCAAGGTGAAATGGTGGGCGTCCGAGGTCCAGCCGATGCCCAGCACCTCGGCCCTGGGCGTCAAGTTGAGCGCTGCCACCATCTCGTCGGCGGCCAGCACCACCGCACCGCCGCCTTCGGAAAGCACGAACCCCCGTCGATCGACGCTGAACGGTCGCGAGGCCTGGGTGGGATCGTCATAGGCCCGATCCCCGGGCTCGACCTTGATGGTGGCCCACATGTTGGCGAAACCCTGGATGATTTCGGGAATCAGGCAAGTCTCCGCCCCGCCGGCGATCACGAAGTCGCAATCGCCGTCGCGAATCATGCGGGCGCCGATGGCGATGGCGTGGTTGCCGGAGGCACATGCCCCCTGTGGTGAAAAAATCGGGCCCGTGAACCCCAGCAGCATGCCGGCCTTGCCCGCGGGCAGGTTGGCGCACAGATTGGGCAACAGGTAGGGACTGACCTTCAGCGGCCCCCGCTGGGTATAGTTTTCGAAGGCGATGCGCAGCGCATCGCTGCCGTTCAGGGCCGATCCCATCAGGCAGGCCGTGCGCGGGCCGGTTCGGTCATCCATCTCCAGGCGGGCGTTTTCCAAAGCCCGTTTGCACACCACCATGGTGAGAAAGACGAAATCCGCGTTCCAGTTGTAGGCTTCCTTGCGGTCGATGAAATCGAACGACTGGGGATTCCAGTCGGGAATTTCGCCGACCACATTGCTGCGTGACGTGGTCTGACAGCGCGTGACCCGCCGGAAGCCCGCCTCGCCGTTGACCGCACGTCGCCAGGTCGAGGCGAAGTCATTGCCCAGGGGGGTGGCCACGTCGTAGCCGACCACATATACTTTTCGATTGAGAGCCTGTTTCATAATCGTCTGTCTCTCGATGTACGTTGCTGACTGAACCGTTTTATGACCCGTCGCATGCCATGAATGGATGCAACGGTCATACAAATCATTTCAAACGCTCGAACACCACGCAGCTGTTGCATCCGCCGAAGCCAAAGGCATTCTTGAGCACGAAGGTCTGGTCCACCTTGCGGCATCCCTCGGCCACGCAATCGATATCGATCTGCGGATCGGCCTGGTAGTTGATCGTGGGCGGCAGGATGCCCGCCACCATTCCCTGGACTGCGAAAATCGACTCGATGGCGCTGGAGGCTCCCATGGCATGGCCAATGAGGGACTTGTTGGCGGTCACCGGCGGCAATTTCCCGCCAAAAACCGCGGACAAGGCATCGAACTCCACCTTGTCGCCGACCCGCGTCGATGTCGCGTGGGCGTTGATGGCGTCCACCTGCCCAGGGGTGATGCCGCCCCGTTCGATACTTTCCTGGATGCAGCGGCGAACCGTCTCGAAATTGGGGGCCACGAAATGGTAGGCATCGGACGTCATGCTCCACCCCCCCATGGCCACGGCATAATCGAGGCCATGCGCATCCGCGAAGGCCTGGGAAGCGAGCAGAATGCAGCCGGCCCCCTCGGAAATCACGAAGCCGCGCCGATGTCCTGAAAACGGCCGACTCGCCAGCGCCGGTGCCTCTGCAGGCTCGCCTTCCTTGGGAACAAACGCGCCGTTCATGGTGGCGAAACCGGCCACGATGGGGGCCACCAGCGCGAAATCCACGGCGCCGCAGATCACCACATCGGCGCGATTCAACTCGAGAAGCATGGCGCCCATGATCATGGACGTCAATCCGGTCGCACAAGCGGTGATCGTACTGGTGATCGGCCCCGTGGCACCGGTCCACATGGAGACCCGGCCGGTGACCATGTTGATGCAGGAGTTGGGGTTCACGTAAGGCATGGGCAGGCTGCCCTCGGCCATCAGCTTGCGATCCGCGTCCAGGAGCGCATCGAGCCCTCCCACCGCACTGCTGTAAGTGATGGCGGTGCGGGGGGCCAACGCCGGCGTGATCTCCAGGCCGCAGCGCTCGAGGGCGCGCTGCACGGTCAACAAGGCATACTTGAAAATCGGCGACACCCAACGGGCCTGTTCGCGCGGCTTCAGGAAATCATACGGCAGGTGGTCGATGTCCGGCACTTCTCCGGCGATTTGGACCGGGAAGTCGGCGCTGATCGGAAAGCGCGTCAAACGGCCGATGCCGCTTCGCCCCTGCAGGGCGCCGTCCCATTGTGCGGCCAGATCGAGACCCAGCGGCGAAACCGCATCATAGCCGATGATGACCGCTCTTTTTGAATCCATGGTTCGCACCGCCGTTGACATGTCCTGCTCCGGCATTCATGCCGAAAATATGATCCTACCCCAAAGCTGCAAAAATGAAAACCACCTGCGGTCCAGGTGGTTGTTGATCGTTTACTTTTAAACTCAACATGTCCGACTTCAAAGGGCGGCAAATCCGCCCCAGACTTACCAGGGGATGAACTGGTAGAGCTTGGCGAACATTTCGTACACCTCGATCCAGTTCTGCAGGTCCTTGGCCGATCGCATATGCGCCCTTTTGTTGACCATGACCCAGCTCATGTGGGCCGCGCCATCCTTGCAGGTCGAACAGTCCCGGGTTTCCGAAGTGCAGCAGCGGTGCATGGTCTTCAAATCCGATGCCCAGCGGATGAAATTGGTCAGCCGCTTGGGTTGCGGACGGCGCGTGTCCAACGGCTGGGTGACCGATGGGCATTCCCGCCAGCCAAACGAACGACCGAGCATTTTCCCGGTGGTAATGATCTCATGGTAGTACTTGGATGAGATGACGGTCTGCGGGTAGGTGTCCAGCATGGCATCCATCTCCGCCCGAATCGCGGCGAGCTCTTCAGGCTGCCAGGAGAATCCCTCCACCCCTTCGTCGTTCGAAAGCAGCTGCATGTGAACCTTGAGGCCCGCATCCGCGATCTTGCGCACGATCCGTTCGGTTTTACCGATCTGCTTGGGGGTGATGGTGTAGAGATAATAGGCATGGGGATCGCCATAGTAGTGCTTGCTGGAAATGGAAAAGGCGTCTTTGCCCCTGAGCAGCCGCTCATCCTCCTCATCGCCCCACAGGGAAATCCCCACCATCATGTCGGGAAAACGGTCCCTGGGCACCTTGATCAAACCGTTGGTGGCGCAGAACGTGGGCAACCGCTTGTAGAAGGCTTCGACCCGATCCAGGCAAAGGGTCGGTTCGCCGCCGATCAGGATGGCCAGGTTGACCCCGCGGGCCATCTCCTTGTCGATGAACGCCTCCCATTTGTGTAGATCCATCTCTTCGACGGCCACCTTGTGTTCGCCCGAAGAGAAGAAAAAACACCCCTTGCATCTCAGGTTGCATCGGTTGGTCACATCGTAGATCGAACTGCGGATATTGAGTTTGGAAATTCCCTTGTAGCGTTCGTACCAGTGGTCATCCAGCAGTGAACTGACGGTCTTCATCCACAACTCCTCATATAACAGGGCCTGTGCAGCCCATCCATACAAACTAAAACAGATCGTGCCCCGGTGGCGCCACCCATCGTTGACACAAATTGGCGCCCTTGTCGTACCCGGTGACCCATACCGCGAGGTAGGTATCGACGTAGTCCAACCAAGAGGCGAAAACGTCAGGTTCGCAGGCATGCCGGAACAGACGCGCGGTGACCACGGCGCTTCCGGCGGCGTAATGGCGGCAATCCCGGCAATCGGTATCCGGCACGCAGCAAGCCGCATCGCGGTCCCAATTCAGATCGGTGCGGTATTGGCGGAACGAACGCCCCAGGCCGACGTCGGTCGAGGGATTGCAGCGCGGATAAGTGCAGCCGAAAAGCGCATGGAGTCCCAGGTGATGGGTGTGGGCCACGGCATTGTAATGCGAGTAAAGCACGGTCTCGGGATAACGCTGAAGCAAATTGAGCATGGCCTGGCGGGTCTGCCGGAGCGATGGCTCCGTGTGGCGCAGAGCACCGGTGTAACCCACCGGCGACGAAAAAACGTTGAAGGTGATCTTGCATCCCTCCTTGGCCAGGATGCGGGTCACCTGATCGGCTTCGGCGATGTTGTGCGGCGTGAAGGTGTAGACGAAGACGGCCCGCTCGTCTCCGCGGTAATTCTCGATTTGCCGTTGCAGCATCTGCCTGGCACCGCGAATCCGTTGGCTGGTATCGTCATTGCCCCACACGGAAATATGGATTTTATAGCCGACCGATCTGGGAATCAGTTTAAGCCCGTTGGTCGCGATCGTGCCCAACGGCATCTCCTCATGGCAGACCGTCAGCAATTCCGGGACCAGAGAGGGCTCCGCACCGGCCAGCACCACGTAGGTGATCCCGCGCGCCTTTTCCGATGTCATCAGCGATCGCCATTTTTCCGAATCGCTCACTTCATGTGCATGCTGTTTTTCGCCTTCGTAGTAGTAGCATCCTTCACACCGGATGTTGCACCGGTTGGTCATATCGTAGGTGGACTCGCGCAGAAAAAAATAGCGGCGCACACGATCCCACCGCTCCCGCACATGCGGTTCCGCGATCAGATCGGAAAATTTCCATTCGCCGGCCCCTGTGTCCGGTTTCGACGTCGAATGGGTTAAATGTTTCGCTTCCACTGTTAAACTCCCTGAACCGCCGGAGACGAAAGTGTCCCCTCGGTAAATTCAGCATAAAATTCAAGCAGAAATATGTACCCTCACACACGGAGGTCAACACATATCAAATCGGCGGATGACCTTAACTTTTTTACGTTCATACTTTCCGACTTTCCTACGCCGACGCTTCCGGTTCAAACCTTTGCCTCGATCTTCTTCAACAGATATTCCGAAATCAAACGGACGGTCGTCAGCTTGGGGTAATCGTCCTCGTCGATACGCACCGCGTATTCATCACGCAGAACCAACGCAACGGTCGCCAGGTCCATGCTGTCGATGCCGACTTCATCCACCAGGTCGATGTCCGGATCGAAGGTTTCCGGAGTGACATCCTCCAGCTTCAGCTCATTGATCATGATTTCCGCAACGCGGTGCATCATCTTATCCAGTTCAGTCGCCACAGCCATGCTTAACTCTCTCCTTTGGGATCTTTCATCAGTGCCCATCCACAAATGACCAATTCGCCCGATATCGACGTTGCGCGAAAAATTTAATCCTCGGAATATCGACCATATGCCTGCGGTTAAATTTTTCGCGCGCCTTGATCTCGACCAAATTGGTCTACTTGTGGACGGACACGCGTTCACTGCTTAATGGGCTCAACGGCCATATTGCCGCTGCACACCAGTTCATCCCCTTTCGCAATACGAAAGGTGTAGCTACCCGCCTTCCCCGCCTTGGGTTCGGCCGTCACGGTGATACGGTCCCCTGGTAGAATCATCTGTTTGAATCGCACCCGACTCACTTCCCGTACCCGAACCTCGCCTGAAAACCCGCAACCGATCAGATCGAAAACCATACCGAGCTGGGCGATTCCGGGTAACACCGGGTTGCCGGGGAAATGGCCGTCGAACCAGGTCGAATCAGCCGGCACATAGACTTCGGCACTCAGTTTGGCGGCATCGACCGGATGCCGAACGGTGAGGTCGTACCACATAGTGCTTTTCCCTGTAAATCCCATAGTTGAGGCCCGTTCGCAAGCCAAAGGCGACTCAACGGATGAGATATTCCCACAAGGGGCCGGTGAATCCTTTTCGGTACATTCTTTTTAAAATATCACCCGTCTCTTCGGCGCCCGCCCCCTGCACCCAATTATCCCGTCCCTTCGCATGACCGGCGATCATCTCGGCGGCACGCGAGATGCTGATCTCCGGTGGCTGGTAAAAGACCGGCTCCAAAATGCTCCCGGACGCATCGATCTGACCCTGCTCCCTGGCCAACGCATACAAAGCGGTGTGGGGATAGATTCGCATACCGCAAAAAAGAAACATAACGGCTTTTTGCAATTTATCAATATTGGCCAGCGTCTCAGACAATGTGTGTTCGCTTTCCCCGGGACCGGCGAACAGAAAATAGTGTGCCACGTGGAGACCGGCTGCGTTGGCCGCCCGATGGGTCGCAAAGACCTGGGCGACATCGAAAGGCTTGCCATAGGCCCGCAACACCGGATCGCATAGCGCCTCGGTCCCGAACTCCACATGTTTGAGGCCGCAATCGGCCATGGTGTCGAAATAGCCGTCCGGCATCCGGTTCGGGGCGAAGAATCCCCCCCAGGGAATGGCGAGTCCGGCGGCCTTGAAGGCTTTGGCCACCGACAGGCTCTGTTCAGGATGGGCATTGAAGGCCGAATCGGTGATGAACAGATACTTGGCCCCGGCCTGTTGGAGCGCTACGGCATCGGCGGCGATCTCGTGAGGCGGCCGGTAGCGCATGGCTCGACCTTCGAGATGCGGGTAACTGCAATAGACGCATCTGAACGGACAGCCCCGTTTGGTCTGCAGGTTGAGCATCCCACCGTTTTTCAAATAAAAACCGAGGTGGTCCGGCTGGGTGGGCATTTTCCTGATCGGGTTCCCTGGCCAGGGCGACGGTTTGGCGGCCAGGCAGGCGCGGCCGATGACACCTTCTATGCGAGTCGGATCTTCACCCCTTTCCAGGGCCGTCAGCAAAGCGGCCATGCGTTCGCCTTCACCGACCACGCCGTAGTCGGCCGCCAGCAGGGCCATCAACTCTTCGGGAAAAATGGTGAAGCCACTGCCGCCCAGGACAATGGACGCGGAACTGATTTGCCGGATCCGTTCGACCAGGCGCTGGTATTCCGGGATGTAGCTCGTGGGATGCAAGGCATCGGTGTTATCGATGTTGCGCAGGGAAATGCCGATCAGCTCCGGCGTGAAGGCCTCAAGCGCCGTAGAGAGCCCTCGCCCATCGGAAAGGCAATTCATGTCCAGACGCTGTAACTCGTGTTCGGCGGCGATGGCGCCGGCCACATAGTCCAATCCCAGCGGATAGACCGGATAGGGCTCAAGAACCGTATTGGCAGAAATCAGCAATACCTTCACGACACAAAAACCCTGGTTGCTGTAATAAAATCACCCAACCCCATAACGAGCACACCCTTGCCGTTCAGCGCCTGATCGGTGCCTGCGACGAGCGGACCGGGGACGCTTCCCTGGCTCACCATTTCCGCCGCGAGCACCGTGGCCACCGCGGAAGCGCCGCCAAACTCCCCGGTCAGGCGGCGATAGTCGATCACCGCGCCCCGGAATCGGCTCAGCTCCAGGAACGAATCCAACTGCCGTTGGGCCTGCTTGCGCCGGGCAACCGGCAGACCGACCATCACTGCCCCGAACCGGCGATCCATGGCCGCCGCTCCACCCAGTGCCTGGATCAGCGCCTGCACGCCGTCGGCTGGTTCGCCGGATCCGTAATGGGCCAGGGAGATGCAAGTCGCGCCCTTCGCCTGCCGGCGTTGCAGCAGGAACCCGCCACCGCCGTCGGCGGGCTGGTCGGCCAGGCGGACCGACGCATCGAACAAGGGCGAAAACACCGGATGATGTTCATCGGCAGCGGCGACGACTATCGGATCGGCCGTTTTCCGGGTCAACAGATCGGCCGCGAGCAGGGCCTGCTCGAAGGAATAATCGCCCCCCGAAGTCGTGACGTTGGCCCCTTTGGCCCCCAACAGCATGGCGATCTGCCCGGCCGGCGCATTGTGCACCGAGCCGATGAAATCGGTGGGCGAGGGGTATTGCTGACCGGTTTCGATCAACCGTTCGAGAAAACCGTGGGTTTCGGACAATGCCCCCCAAGCCGTTCCGAAACTGACCATGACCGGCATCCGTTCCGTATCGACGCCATCACAGGCGTGCACGGCGAGCGACAGGGCCATTTGAGGCAGGCGCTTCAGACGCCGGATCAATCGCGGCGCCAGGCCCTGGGCCAACGCCCCGCCGGCAAGCACTCCCCGGCAGGCATGGCCGACAAAAAAAGCGCGGCGTGTCTCATCGGTCAACCCGGCACCGGTGAGGCAGGCCCGCCCCACGATGGTCAGACCCGGGCGATCGGACGCCGACGGGGAGGTTTCGGGACGCCGCGCGGTCTTGGAGACGATCAGCGCAGCGTTGTTGCCGCCGAAGCCGAACGAATTGCTCAAGACCGTGCTGACCGGCCTTTTCAGCGGCGATGTCACCGGCGCCATGTTAAGGGCAGGATCGATCGTACCAAGCCCCACATTGGCCGGGATCAAACCATGTTCGATAGATAGGGCGGCAACGACCGCTTCGATGGCGCCCGCCGCGGCCAACGGATGCCCGGTGGCCCCCTTGATCGATGATGCCGGCGGAAGCCCGGATGCAAAAAGGGTCTTCACGGCCCTGGCCTCGGACAAATCGTTATCGATCGTGCCGGTGCCATGCAAATTGATATAATCGATATCCGAAACAGCCACTCCGGCATCGTCCAGGGCCGCCTGCATGGCCGCCATGGCACCGGCGCCTTCGGGATGCGGGGTGGTGGCATGGTAAGCATCGCACGACAATCCCGCACCGATGACCTGCAGGCCGCCGGCATCTGACGGCGCCAGCGACAACAGCAGCATGGCCGCACCCTCGGCCACCGACATCCCCCGGCGGTCCCGATCGAGTGGGCGGGCCCCGTCAGGATCGATCAGTTGCAGGGCATTGAAACCGAAGTAGGTCAGCCGGCAAAGCGAATCCGCACCGCCGGCCAGAACGCGCCGGGCGAGACCGCACCGCAACATTGCCAATGCCAGCTTGATGGCCACGGCCCCCGAGGAGCAGGCCGTGGAGACCGTCACCACCGGCCCGGTGCAACCGCAACGACGGGCAAGATCCTCAGCGATCGAACCCAGCGCGTGCATGCCATACCGCTGTGGATCGACGATCTTGCGTTCAAACAACGACTCGGTGGTCAGTATTCCCCCGGTGGTACTGCCAAGCACGATGGCATCGGGTGGCTCCTCGCAGCTTGCAAGGGCTTGATCAGCAGCCAGACGCGCCAAAAGGTGGGTCCGCGGAGGGGTTTCTGCCGCGTTTTCCAATGACACCGCGGACACCGCGCCGACCGGCAGGTGTTGAGGCAACAAGATCGGAAACGGGCTTGCCGGCGTGAGTGCCCGCTTGCCAGTGATCAGTGCATCCAAGGTTTCGTCCAGGCCAAGGCCGAGCGAGCTGATGATACCCATGCCGGCAATGTAGACGGCACCACCTGTCAATTGGTAAGCTCCGACGCCTTCTCCTGGATGTAGTTGGCCAGTGTGCGCAATGTGGCAAACACCTTGGCGCCCAACTCCTTGTTGTTGATAGCCACGCCATAATCCTTCTCGATCATGATGACCATTTCAAGCACATCGATGGAGTCGATACCCAACTCACCACCGACGAGCTGTGCATCCTCTTGTATGTCCTCGGGTTTGACATCCGGCAAATTCAGGATGTCGACGATCTTTGTTTTCAGTTCCGAAATAAGCTGTTCCATAATCCTATCCGTTAGCACACCATTAAGATTAACGTGTGGATGGACACATGACGTGTGATATAGTACCATCCGGTTTTTGCAAATTTATTAATCTATATGCTTAATGTCATCTTTTCAATGTTTTTTCGAGTTGTGTAAAACACCGTCATGACGACACCACGAATCGAGCTGGAAGCACTCGTTCCCCACCGCCGGTCCATGTTGCTGATCTCGGAGATCATCGCCTTCGACGACCAGTCGGCTGCCACGCGATCGGTCGTTGGGCGTGATTGGCCGCTGATGGGGCCGGATGGGGTCAATGCACTGATACTGATCGAATTGGTCGCTCAGACAGCGGCCATCAACAACGGCTGGGAACTGTTCAAACGCGATGGGCCCGGTACGGACCGCCGCGGGTGGATCGTCGGGATCAAGTCGGCCCGCTTCCGGATCGCGGCCATTGCCCTCGATACGACGATCAGGGTTGAATCGGTCAACCAATTTGCATATGACAACTTCAGGGAGATTCAGGGCATTGCAACAATCGAAGGAAAACCGGTCGCGGAGGTCTTGCTGCAATTGATGCAGGCCGAACCGTTGAACCCGAGCGAATGAGGATCGGCAGTCATGGACAGGCCTCTCGCATTGCCTCGTCCCCGTCTTTTATCAATCAAATGGAATAGATCGCACATAATGGATCGTACGGAGTCGACATCATGAACGATAGAGTCAATCCGCATGTGGCCCTGGTCACCGGGGGAAGCAAGGGGATCGGCAGGGCCATCTGTGTGGAGATGGCGGCCAACGGTTATCAGGTGATCATCAACTATTTTTCCGATGCCGAAGGTGCCCGGGAAACCCTCAAGCAGGTCGAGGCGGCCGGCAGCAGCGGCATCTGCGTGCAGTTCGACGTGGCCGACGCAGAAGCCACCCAAAAAGGTCTCGAAACCATTTTCAGCACCTACCCGACGGTGGACGCCTTGATCAACAATGCCGGCCGCATCGCCGATGAATTGTTCATCATGATGACGCCGGATAAATGGCGCAGCGTCATCGACATCACGTTGCAGGGGTTTTACAATGTGACCCGGCCGATACTGGAAAAAATGGTGGTTCAGAAGTGCGGTGCCGTGGTATCCATTGCTTCGGTGGCCGGGATCATGGGCAACCGGGGGCAGGCCAACTACGCCGCGGCCAAAGCGGGCCTGATCGGCGCCAGCCGTTCCGTGGCTTCGGAGGTGGCCCGGCTGGGCATCCGTGTCAATGTGGTGGCCCCGGGGTTGATCCAGACCGAAATGATCCACGATGCCCCGGTGCAAAAAATAAAGGGGATGATTCCCATGGCCCGATTGGGTTCGGCCGAAGAGGTGGCCCGGGTGGTCCGTTTTCTCTGTTCGCCGGACGCCTCATACGTCACCGGGCAGGTGATCAGCGTCAACGGCGGCATGTTTTGATTTTTGAACCCGGTCCTTGTGGGACAGACTATCGATGAACACCATATACAGAAATCGCTTTAAAGCGCATCTCTTGCTACCGGTGATCGCTGTTTTGTGCATCGGCTGGGCCGGCAGTTGGGACGAACTCAAATCCGAGGCCGGAACGGTCACATCGGTCAAGGCCGCGTTCCGGCAGGAGAAGCACCTGAAAATTCTGGCCAAGCCATTGGTCTCGGAAGGCGTGTTCTACTATCAGGCACCGAGGTCGTTGCGCTGGGAATACACCCGCCCGGTACCGAGCATTTTGCTGATGCACGACGGCAGCGTCCAGCGTTATGTCAAGACCGCCTCCGGACTGGAGATGGAGCGCAGCGCCGGCCTCGACGCCATGCAGGTGGTGTTGGACGAGATTACCCGATGGCTCCAGGGCCGTTTCGATGAAAGCGAGATGTTCGCCGCGCAACTGGAAGGCGCCGGGCACATTGTCCTGACGCCTAGAGAGGCGGCGTTCAAAGCCATCATCGAAAGAATTGAAATCAATCTGGCCGAACAGGTCGGCGTGATTCAGGATGTGGTCATCTTCGAAAGCCCGGATGCCTATACGCGCATGCTGTTCTCTGACACGGACCTGAACACGACGATCGATGAATCGATCTTCCGGGAAGTTCCATGATCCACCTGTCACGGCTCATTCTACTTTTGATTTGCCTGCCGCTGGCGTGTTCGCATCTGCCCGACATCCAGCCGACACCGTCCACTTCCGCGTCGCCCGGGGACTGCCCTGTGTCTATGTTTCCCCATGGCGATTGGCAGTTGCTGCATGCCATCGAAGCCACCGGACCCGGCGGAGGAAAGCAGACCCTCCTGGGATTGAGCCAAATCTCATCCCACGCGCGCTCCGCGCACTGCGTGATGATGACCCTGGAGGGCATGGTACTCTTCCAGGCGGATTTCGATGATGGCGCCCTCACGGTCCACCGGGCCGTGGCCCCCTTTGACCGGCCCGGAATGGCCGAAGGCATCGTCGATGATCTGAGCATGATGTTCTTCGAACCTGGCCGGCCTCACCTCCAGGCCGGGCGGTTGCCCAACGGCATGCGGGTATGCCGCTACCCGTTGCCCGACGGCGGCACCCAGGATATCGCAACCGAAAACGAAACCCATTGGGTCATTCACAGGTACGACCGGCGTCATCGTCTGATTCGCACCGTGCGACCCATTTCCGATCAGGGCTGGTCCGAACACGGCATGCCCCGTCAAGTCATCCTCGAAGCCCACGGACTCGCCGGTTACCGACTGCGCATGTCCCTGGTCGAGGCCGAACCCCTGACCCGTCAACCCAAGCTCAAAAAAGGTTAATCCATGCGACTCAAATTGATCTACCCCAAATGGTCCAAACTCATGCGCCAGACCGAGTTCCATCTGCCGCCCCACGGTCCGGTGGTATTTGCCGCCGCGTTGCCGGAAGACGTCGAGGTGGACTTTGTCGACGAGAATCTGCAAGCCATCGATTTTGAAGACAAGCCCGACGTGGTCGGCATCTCCATGATGCTCACCATCCAAGCCAAACGCGGCTGGGAAATCGCCGACCGGTACCGCCAGATGGGAGTACCCGTCATCTTCGGCGGCATCGCCACCATGTTGCATGCCGAAGAGACCATGACGCACGCCGACGCGGTCTTTCTGGGAGAGGCCGAAGGCCGCATGGAAGAGGTGTTCTCAGATCTTCGCAACGGGAAACTCAAGCCCGTCTATGACTACCTCGATCAACAGCCTCCCATCGAGATCGTCGGCACCGCCCGACGCGACATTCTTCAACGGGATCTATACAACTACAAAGGGGTCCAGATGGTGGACCTGGTGCACGCCTCGCGCGGCTGCCGCTACCACTGCTATCCGTGCGCCGTGGCCTACCTGGGCGGCCGCAAGTTCCGACCGCGACCCATCGACAAGACGATCGCCGAAATGGAGGCCATCGACAACAATCGTCTCTTCCTGGTGGACAACTCCCTGGCCCAGGACACCCAATGGGAATTGGACCTGTTCAAGGAGATGATTCCCTTGAAGAAGAAATGGTGCTGCCATCCCATCGAAGACCATCCCGAAGTGCTCAACCTGGCGGCCCAGGCCGGCGCCTGGTATGTCTACCAGGCCGTGTTCGATACGTCCGATTACATCCGCGACCGCATCAAGCGATACCATGACCACGGCATCGGGGTCGAAGGGACGATTCTGCTCGGTCTCGACCGGCACACAGAAGATTACATCAAGCGCCTGATCGATTTTCTTCTGGACATCGAGCTGGACCTGGCGGAATTCACGGTACTGACACCGTTCCCCCACACCAAGGCCTGGGACGAATTACACGGGCAAAAACGTATTTTCACTTATGATTGGGATGAATATTCGGCCGATAAAGTGGTGTACCATCCCAAGCACATGAGTGCGGAAAGATTGCAGGAATTGCTGGCCTATGCCTGGGACACCTTCTATCATGACGAACCCCAGGAGATAAAGATGTCCAAGCTCTTTACCCAGGTGATTCGAAAAGAGATGGAAGACAACACCTACCGGCCGCGGAAGCCCGAGCTGCGGGACCAGGCGTTCGGGCGAAAGGCCGGATGAGGCAGAAATTGATGAACATGTAAAAATTCGTTGCCGGACGGCGCCGTCAGAATTAATAGAGCTCGAACTTGGCCAGACGTCCGTCCAGATCAGCATTGCGCAGCGGCTTCTTCCAGGCCGGCCGCAAGCCGATCTGTTTGAGCATCTCCCGGTTGCCGAAGTAGACGTAGGCCTGCGATCCGGTGCAGCGGTGCTTGAGAAAATCGCCGAACGACTTGTAGAACGCATTGAGTTCGATACCCCGGCCCGATCGCAATCCGTAAGGTGGATTGCAGACGATCAGCCGGTTTTCGAGTCCGGGCAGATCATTGAAGCCGGCACGCCGCACCGCCACCGACGCGCCACCGGGTAAGGTACCCAGGTTGGCGACGGTGGCGCGGACGGCACGCGGATCGATATCGCTGCCGGCGATCCAATCCGGCCTCAATGCCGCAATCCTGCCGTCCGCCTCCCGCTTGACCTGTTCCCAAAGTTTTCGATCGAAATCGGGCAAGTGGTGCAAGCCGAATCTTGTCCTCAAGTAACCAGCCGGTATGCGGCACAGGTGCATCAGTGCCTCGCAGAGCAGGGTGCCGCTGCCGCACATGGGATCGTAGAGCGGCTGTTCTCCCTGCCAACCGGAGAGGGCTAAGATGGCCGCTGCCAGAGTCTCCTGCATGGGCGCCTCGATGCTCTGGCGCCGGTAACCTCGCCGGTGCAGTGACCCGCCCGAGGTGTCCAGGCTGATGGTGGCTTGTTGATCGGTGATATGCAGATGGATCCAGATGTCTGGATTTCGGCGATCCACGTTGGGTCGTTCGCCGTGTTCGTCCCTGAAGGCGTCGGCCACGGCATCCTTGACGCACAGCGCCGCAAACTTGGAATGGTTCAAATTGCGGTTGCCGGAGACATTGGCAAACACTCCGAAGGTCTGGGCCGGGGAGAAGATGGTGGGCCAGGCGATGCCGCGCGCGGCACGATACAGATCGTCACGATTCTCACATCGGAAAGACATCAGGGGAGCCAGCAGCCGCATGACCAGCCGCGACTGGTAGTGAATGCGATAGAGGGTCGCCCGCTCGGCCGTAAAATAAAGTCCCCGGAGGGTCTCTTCGACTTCCACGGCCCCCAGGCCGCCGAGTTCACCTGCGGCCGCCGCTTCCTGCCCGCCGGCCACCTGGGCGAAGAAACGGCCATGCTGTTGATATTCAAAGCGGGTCATCTGTTCCCTTTTTCAGCCAAAAATTCCGTGCACCGGACGGATCAAAATGTCTCCAGATCCGGGAACCTGTTCATGCGGCTGAGCCGCTCCATCTCCATTTTATGGCGCCCTTCCCAGCCGTGCTTTCTTAAAATATAGTCAAAGTAAATCTTCATCACGGGTTTGAAAACGTAATTCCAGATCGCGGTCCACCCACGTCCCTGGCCGCGAACCCGCTTAGATGGGTCCCACCACCCCAGGACCTTCTGACGATGGTACCAGAAAAGGAATTGCAACCTTTCCGCTGTGAGATGGCGCGTGCGCACGTTGGCCCACTGGCCGTTGTACTTCTTGTAGTCGGTCTGATTGACCACCAGCCCCTTTTGGATCAGGTCATCGCGCATGCCGGTCTTCAAGTAGGGAGTCAGGATCTGGCAGATGTTGGCATCGGCTTCGACGGTATTGAGAAATTGGTAGTTGTCGATGATGGCCTGCTCGTCGTCCTCGGGAAAGCCGAAAATCATTCCGGCGATGACCATGATGCCATAACGGTGGCACAAGGCCACGGCCCTTTCGGATGCGCTGACGATATCGCCTTTGTGGGCGGCGATCAGGTTCTTCTGGGAGACGTTTTCGATGCCGAGAAAAACGATGCGGAACCCGGCCTGGGCCATCTTTCGCACCATCTCTTCGTTGCGGGACATGGAGACGCAATCGGCCTGCACGATCAGGTGCAGGTTGCGGTATTTGCGGGCAATTATGGCGTCACACAGGCGAATTACGCGTTCGGAATCAAGCACCATATTGTCGTCGATGACAAACACCCAGCGGGTCCTGCAGGTGTAATAGATATGGTCCAGATCGGCCAGGACACGCTCGATGGGAAAGGCGCGAAAGGTCCGGCCGTACATGTGCTTCATGCTGCAGAAGTTACAGGTCCGGGTACAGCCGCGGGAGGTTTCCAGCAACTCGATCCGGGAGTACATCATGTGATAGCCCCAGGTCAGTCGCCGCTTGTCCCGGATGGGCGGCTTCAGACGACTCAAATCCAGGGGAGCACTGCGCTCGTTGTGGAAAAAGCGCCCATTTTTCTTATAGCTCAGGGAGAGGATATCTTCGAACCGATCCTTGCCGGCCAGGGCGTTCACCAGGCGCCGGCAGGCCTCTTCCCCTTCCCCCCGCACGATAAAGTCGATCACTTCGGCTTCGGGTGAAACGGCGATCTCCTCGGCCATGAGGGTCGCGTGGTAGCCGCCGATGACGATTTTCGCCTCCGGGCGCAAGGTCTTGATCAGCCGCGCCACTTTTACGCAGGTGTCGTATTGCCAGGCCATGGCCGAAAGGCCGACGAGGTCCGGCTGGATCCGGTTCAGGGTGCGGGTGAGATATTTGCGGATCGACCGGCGTTTGCGTACCAGATCGATCAGGTAAACGTCGTGTTCCGTATCGATATTGCCGCCGATGCAGGCGATGCCGTGGCTGGGGGTGTGAACGGCAGATTCATGAATCACCAAGGGAACGACGTCCGGCATGGAGATTAAAACGACTTTCATGGGACTCCTCTAAGATTGCCCTGACCTGTGCCATCAGATCGGTCAATGAAAAATTCGTGCTGCCGTAATCGGGTGTGAGCTGGGCCAGCAACTCGAGCGTATGGGTGTTGGCACTGCACGTATTGAAAAGAAACTTCCCGGGTGTAAACAGCCGGTTGGTGTTGCGAATGCGAACCACGGCCAGCGGGGCGCGGCAAAGCCGGGCGATTTTAAACGCACCCGCATTGAAGGCGCCTACCCTGCCGTCCCGGCTGCGGGTGCCCTCCGGAAACACGATCAAATTGCCGCCGGATGCCAGAAATGCCGGCATAGACGCGAGGCGGCGACTCATGAGATCGGCCAGATTTCCCTCGGCGGCAGAGGGTAGATAGCCGGAATTGCGTAACAGCCAACCGAGGATCGGAAAACCGAAGAGCCGGTTCTTGGCGATTGTCGTATGCCGCGGACACTGGGCGATCAACAATATCGTGTCCATGTAGGAAATATGGTTGCATACGATCACCGATGAACGCACGTCGGCCAGACGGGGGTCCATACGCCATCGCTGCCGCGGCATGAGCAGCCGGCAGATCTTGAAAAAACCCCGGAAAAAGAGGTGGTTGAGTTTCTGAAAATGCAGATGTGGATCCGGCGCCATGATCGTAGCCAGTAGATAGAACGGCCCGAAGAACACCACAAAACCGATGGTAAAATAGATCCATAAAACAATGGTGACGCTAAAGTCGACCATGCCAAACAGCCACCTGGGGCTGGGCCGCATGGCTTCCCCATCCGGTCCGACGGATGGTTTCATGCCTAAACTTTCTTTAAAATCAGGCAGGTATTCACACCGCCAAAGGCAAAATTCTGAATCGCCGCAAGATGAATCTGCTGTTCGGTCAACTGGCGTGCGTGCCGGATCATGTTACAGCGTTCATCCACTTCGTCCAGGTTCAGGGTCGGGGCCACGAAGCCCGCGTGCATCATGTAGATCGTCAGGATCGTCTCGATCGCGCCGCACGATCCCATGGTGTGTCCCATGTAGCTTTTCAGGCCGGTGACCAGCGGATGTTGACCGTAGGTCCGGCCGATAGCCTGGGATTCGATCACGTCGCCCATCTTGGTCGCCGTGGCATGGGCGCTGACGAAATCGATCTGCTCGGGATTGAGCCGGGCGCTGTCGAGTCCCAACCGAATGGTCTGCATGATGCCGTCGATGTTGGGCAAAATCAAATCGCCGCCGTTGTTGTTGCAGGCGAATCCGACCACTTCCGCCAGAATAGGGGCGCCGCGTTTTCTGGCGGTTTCGTAATCTTCGAGAATCACCGTTCCCGCCCCTTCGCCCACCACCAGTCCGTCCCTGCGAACGTCGAAAGGTCGCGGGGTCAAATGGGGCGTGGCGTTGAACGCGGTCGAACAGGCCAGCAGGTTGTCGAACACCGCCACCGTTGTGGTGTCGTATTCGTCGGCGCCCCCGCACAGCATGGCGTCCTGCAGCCCGAACTTGACGGCTTCGTAGCCGAATCCAATGGATTGGCTGCTGGTGGTGCAGGCCGTGGACGAGGAGATCACCCGGCCGGTGATGCCAAACATCTTGGTGATGTTCACCGCGGTGGTATGCACCATCGACTTGAGGTAGTCGACCGCGCCGATGCTCGCCAATTTGGTATCCGACTGGCCGAAGAAGGTGCGGTAGATCTCGCGCTGCACGGTGGGGCTGCCATGGGTGGAACCAAATGCCACCCCCATGCGGCCCGAGGTGATGAACGCCTCGCTCAGACCAGCCTGTTCGATGGCCTCTTTGGCCGTCTGGCACGCATAATAGGCCACAGGCCCCATGGTTTTGCGATGCTGTCGTTTGAAATCATAGGCAATGGGGTAATCCACCGATCCGAAAACGCCCGAGTGGATGTGGTCGGTGAGCAAATTGTCCGAACGCATGGCCGAAACGCCCGATATCCCCTCGGTCAAGTGCCGCAGGATCTCCTCTCGGGTGTTTCCGATGGGCGTGATGGCCGAGCAGCCGGTGATGACAACCCTTCTGTTCATAAGATGCCTGTATTCATTTGGTGTCCATCCACAAATTGGTCAATTGACCATTTTGTGGATGGACACCATGTAGACGCGTTCGACACGATTTATCCGGAATGTGCAGGCCCATTACCTGAACGACAACGATCCGGTTCAGGGGTCGGATCGAACGGCGGCCAGAGCCTCGACGTAATCCACGATATCGTTGATCGTGGAAATGTCCATGGATTGCCTCTTTTCGTCGTGGGTCAATTCGGATCCCAGCATGATCTCTATTTCACGCAACAATTCGATCGCGTCGATACTGTCGAATTCGTGCACTTCACGCAAGTCGTCATCCAGTCCCGGGTGGTCGATTTCAAACCGCTCGGAAAAAATGGTCAGGATGCGTTGCGTTATCTCGCTTCGGGTCATAGGTGATCTATATCCTTATCCAATCGAAATTCTTAAGCTCTTACTATAAATCGCCCTTCATTCATAGACTTTTCGACGGTTCCACCGGCTCCCCCAGGAAGGCCTGAAAATGGTACCACTCGAACGGATGGCGCCTCAAATGGCCCTCGACCAGCTCGGCGTAGGCCTGAACCGACCTGCGGATGGCTTCGCCGCGATCCGCCCGGCTGGCGGCCTGCACGTCGATGGGAGGGCAGATCGAAAAGTGGTAATGCCCTTGGCCCCGTGACGAGGCGAAAAAGACATACACCGGCACCCGCGCGATCAATGCCAGCATGTGGGGCGCCTCGGGAAGTTGCACCCAATGGTCTAAAAAACGAGCCGTTACGGCGCGCTGATCGGGTCGCCAGATCATATCGCCGGCCATGGAGACGAAACCGCCGGACCTGAGAAACGCAACGCCCTCGACCAGATCGAACGCCGATCCGCCCTCCTGGTCCACGGCCAGGATACGGATGCCGCTGGCCGCCAGATCCTCTTTCTGCATCCGCTCGATCTGATCCTTGATCCGTTGCCCCACGTACAGCATCAAGCGTAACTCGGGCATGGCACGCCGCAGAAGGCGTGCGCCCACCTCCCAGTTTCCCAGGTGGCTCATGAGCAAAATCCCACCGCGTTTCTCTTCGATGGCCTGTCTGAGATAGTGACGCCCTTCGAAGGTATTGCGGATGAGACCGCCGCTGCCCAGCACAAAACGGTCCAGAAAGACCGAAGTGAAGTTGCGGAACTGACACCAGGCACACCAATAGTGATAAAACCGCGATCGATCAGGATACAAGGCCTTGTAAAAATGAACACTCGCCAGGGTTCTTTTGGGAAACAGCAGGAAATAGCCGGCGGCGATGCTCTGGGCAATCCAAGTAAAAAAGCCGGGACCCAACCGTCTGGAACAGGCGGTGAGCCATTTATAGAAGCGTTCGCGCACTATTTCTGCCCATCTGCGACGTCATTAAACGCTCAATCATCTGACCCGTTCCGATAGCGCCGTCGCCCTAACATCAGCCATCCAAAAAAATGCCGAATGAAAATATTCTGAACGATCAATCGCGTAAACGCATTGGAATTACGCATAAAATCCACAAACGGCCGAAAATGGGACACCCGCTCGCCATCGGGTGCATAAATGACGTCGATGGGCGCTTCGACGACCGGCACGCCGTGCCAGCCGGCCTTGACCAGGACCTCGACCTCGAACTGATAGCGCCTGGCCCGGACCTCCCAACCCAGCACCTCGGGCAATGGATAGATCCTGAATCCGCTCTGGCTGTCGGTCAACCGCGGTCCTCCGGCCATGCGGACCCAGAAATTGGAGAAGCCCCGGCCGAAACGGCTGGTCCAGGGCGCGCCGGCTGAGAGCATGGCCTTGCGGCATCCCACGACCACGGACCTGGCACGATCCGCGATGGATGCCATGAGCACCCGGGCATCTTCCGGGTCGTGCTGGCCGTCCGCATCCAGGGTGATGGCCCAGTCCGCCGAATTGGCCGCCGCCCGGAAACCGGTCAGCAGGGCAGCCCCCTTTCCAAGGTTGGACGGATGAGCCAGCAGATGAACGCCGGGCATCGATGCGAGTGAAGTGCATCCGCCGTCGCTGGAACCGTCATCGACCACGTAGATCGGCAAATCCAAGCCCAAAGCCGACTGCACCACCCGTCGGACGGTGCGGCCGTGGTTGTAAACCGGTATGACGACGGCAAAGCGTTCTTTTTCAGACCCGGACGGTGGCATCATTCACCATAGAGGACGGTACGGGTCGTGGTCCAGACGCCCAGGATACTGAAAATTTCCTGGTCGGCGAAATAGAGGGTATGCATACCGTTTTCCCGGGCAATGTCGCCGATGGCATTTGAATCCACCCTGGCATAGATCCCGAAGCCTGAAAACGGCTCCTTGACCTCCAGCACACGGCCGCTCGGTGGCGCACCGGTGGGCACCGGCGTCCGATCCAGGTTTTCGGTCAGCGGAAAACGGACATGGGTGTAGATCCAACCGGTGGGCTGGATCCCCACGCAACCGGTCAGGACGAGCAGCATCCATACCCATACGGGTAGCCACCTCAGGCGCAGGGAGTCCTGGCTGCTGGTTTGTCGCATGTCTCAGTCTCCGTAGACGATCACCCGCCAGCGCGTATAAAGACCGAACAAGACGGTGAGGGTTTCCTGGTCGGCATGCTTGAGAATCCTGATATCGCCATTTTGGGCGGCGGCCGCATAGCTGGCGTCCCCCCAGGCGACCAGCCACAAGACGCTATGGGCATCGGCGGTGCCCCTTTTGGCACCCAGTTCGGTCTCGTTCAAGTCGCTGTCGAACGGCGTTTTGGTGTGAATATAGGCACAGCCTGACAACACCATGGCCGCGACGACGACCAGCAAGCAACTCCATATCCTCAGACGCTTCATGACGAACTCCTTGTGCCATCCGGCATGCAGATGGCGTCTACGATCTTCGTGTTCCGGATGACGCATTCCAGTCGAAGGCGGGTAAATAGGCCATTCCCCAGGTCCCGGGCCCCATATGCGCACCGGACGTCAACGAAAGGGGTCGAAACTGGATTCGGGCAACCGGCAAACGCGCCTGAATCTGACCGGCGGCGACCTCCTCGACCCACTGCCGGTTGTCCGTATATTGAAGCAGAATGTCGGGCGCATCCTCACTGGAAAAGTCGCCGTCGATCTTCGCCAGGGCAAAGTCGAGCTGCTCGTTTCGATTGCGCACGATCCCCACGTTGGCGGCCCCATGGGCCGTGGGTGTGATGATCGGTTTCTTGTGCAGCAGGTCCCCGAAAAAACCCTTGGTCTTGGAAATACGGCCGCCGGCGGCCAGGAATTTCAGCTGGTCGAGAAAAACGAATTCCTGGCTGTGGGCAACGGCTGCACGGGCATATGCCATTACCGCGCCCGGATCTTCCGCTTCGAGCGCGAAACGTGCGGTGGCCAGGACGACGATGCCCAGACGTCCGGAAGCCGCCCCGGTATCGATGACGGCCAGACGATCCTGGGGGTCGTGATCGGCCTTCCATGCGGTCACCGTCTCGAAGTTGCCCGTATACACCGAACCGACACACAGGTAGAGCACCCGTTCGAACCTGCTGATGGCACTCAAGTAGGACTGGTGACGCTCAAAGACCGAGGCCTGGGCCGTGGAAACCTTGACGCCGCCGGACATGGCCGCGTAGAGCCGGTCCGATTCGTATAGGGTCTCGGGCCAGGCCTGTTCACCAACTACGAGGTAGCTGCTCAGCAGCGTGATCCCCAGCCGCCGGGCGTCCTCCATGGTGATCGAGCCGGCCGCATCGGTCATGAGGTGCACTGCCCGTCCACTTTGCGGTGCCTCGCGTACGACCGAGACGATGCGCTCCTCGGACCAGCCGACCACCTCGCCGAGGGCCTCGAGCCCTGATCGCAGCGCCCCCCGGTCTTCGGTGTGCAGATGGATTTTTATATTTTCCGCATCGTCGGTGACGACCACGCTTTCGGCGCAGTCGGGAAGTTGAGCTCGAATGCCGTCCCGACCACCGTCCGGCCGGATCGTTGCGTTGATACAATAGCCACCCGCTTGCCCTTCGGGCGCCCAGTCCGCAGCGATGGCGAGTTTTCCGCCGAACAATTCCATCACCGATCGCTCGCTCTGTTTCCGGCCGGTGATGTGGCTTAAAAAAGCTTCCCAGAAAATGAACATGCCCAGTGCACCGGCATCGACAACGCCGGCATGTTTGAGCTGGGGCAGCGCCTCGCTCGAATCGGCCACCGTCTTCTGCAAGCGGTCGATGATCCGGGCAAAGTCCCACTGGCCGGGCGCAAGATCATGAGGGGGCATCACCTCGGCCAGGGCGTCGAAGACAGTCAGCATGGTGCCCGGCTGGGGATCGGTCACGGCCTGGCGCGCCTTGCGCATGCCTCTCTGGATAGCACCGGGCAGTTGGCTGGCCCGTTCGACGCCGAGCAGTTCGTAAAAAAAGGCCGCCGCGATATTGCCCGAATTGCCGGTGGCCATGCGCACCAGATGGGCAGGCACCGACTGGGGTTGTGCATCGAGCTGTCGAAGGGGCGCCAGGCTGATTTTCAAATTGCGCCCCGTATCGGCGTCGGCCACCGGAAAAACATTGATCTGATCGAGCAAATCCGACCAGGCGGCCATTCGCTCGTAACCGTGGATAAAGGCGCTGCTGCAGGTTGGGTCCATGGGAAGTTAGAAGTGTTAAGTTTAAAGTGTTAAGTTTAAGGTGATGGTATTCTGTCTATCTTATCTATTGGTCGACGACTGTTCACCGCGCAGCATCAAAAGCCCAGGGGGATGCGGATGTCGTCGGGAATGGCGAACTCCATCTCCATCTCGGGGAACCGCACCGCCAGTTGTTCGCTGGTGCCCCTGGCACAGATGGTGCGATCCGCATCTTTTTTCCGGATCTCGAATTTCATGGCGATCTTGTATTGCGCCTCGGTGACCGTGGCCCGGCAGACAAATTCATCGAAAGCTCTTAACGGCATGATGTGTTTGACCGCCGACCGGGTGACCGGAAAAACATACTTTTGAGTCAGCATGTACTGATACAGATCGATGCCCACCGATGCGAATAGCGCGAATCTGGCCACATCGAAATATTTCAAATAATTGCCATGCCACACGATCTGGAGCGGGTCCAGATCGTGAAAGGCGACCTTCATGTCGATCTCTAAACTGGCGCTCATATCCTCATCTTCAGCAGTCGTCCCGCGTTCGTTTTGGCCCTTACATACACCAGCCGTCGCCGCAAAGGCAAGTTACGAATGGTTCGCGTGGAATCAAGGTACAATGCCTATTTTCATAGGAGGCGGCAGGCCCGCGGCCGGAGCTTTGTGTGACCGCATTTTTAATCAAATCTAACCACTTGATATTAAAGGTGCGATTGGCTATTATGGCATCGTTTGAATCGGGGGCGGCGGGTTGATCCTTTAGTTCGGCAAGGGATCGGGCGGCGCAATTTTGCCCGAAAAATTCACAATGCCTTATCTTTTTAGAGCGTTATGACGATACTTAATTCGTGTATCGATGGAGGCCGCAAACCAGGTCGCGGACCGATTTCATGATGAACGAACAGAGTCAATGAACAGAGCGCACCAAAACGGCCAATTTTTGTCCCTTGGATCGGCACAGACCAATTCCCGCCCGGCTAAGCGTGCCTTGGGCATCCCCTGGTTTCTCTTTGACCGCCGCGACCATGAACTGGTTCGCATCACCAACGAGGTGGCTTCCAGGCAGAGCGACCTGGACTACCTGAGGCGGCAGTACTATACCTATTTTCATCCCCACGGCATCAAGGAGATGGCCGAAACGCGCAGTCTGCGCATCGCCTATGCCATGGTTCACCTGCTCGCCTCGCTGGAAATCGGAGGGGTAGACGATCGCCTGGGTGCCCTGCGAGCCCTCAGGGCCGAGGTATTGGACACCGCCGAGGGGCCCATGCCCAAAAACACGGCCCGGGTGCTGATGCAGATCATGAAGGAGATGGTACGCGCCCGGGACAACCCGCGACGCCAGATCGAACTGGCCCACGATTTCCGCATCACGGCCACGGGCAAGCCGCGCGTGGTCCGGCGTCAGTTGCGCATCTACCACCTGCTGGAAATGCCCGAAACCTGGAACCAGATCTCGTTCGACGACCATGTGCACGATGCCAACACCAAGGGCCGCAAATCCTCCACCCATCTGATCATGGATGCCTGGATCAAGGGCATCCGCCGCCTGCGCATCGTCCATTACAACTACATCGAACCGCGGTTTGCCGCCGAACTGCTCGAAGCGGCCAGGATCATGCAGATCGACGTGCGCATCGGCATCGAGTTCTACACGCGTTTCCGCAATCGCTATATCAACCTGATCTGGGTCCCCAGGGGATTCGCCGACGCCCAGGCCTTTCTCTGCTTTCTGGAAGAGCCGGCCGTCGCTGAGCTGATGAAGGAGGGGCGCCGCGCCTCGGCCTACCAGCAGGCCCATGTCATGCAACTGCTGGACGCCTTCAACCGGCGTCATCTCTTGGAATTGAACGAGCGTTTCGACATCGCGCTGGCGCCCATCGAATCGGGCGAATTTCTCGCCTTCGTGGGGATCGGTCAAAAATCGGTGCTGCATCTGGAGAAATTCATCGAGGAGAAGATGCTCATCGCCCTGCAAAACAAGGCCGAACGAATGCGGGAGGCCTATCGGGCGGCCGATGCCGACGGCCGGATGGGCATCGCGGAATGGTTCGCGCAGATGGACCGAATGGACTTGGAGACCGTCGTGGCCGGATACCTCAAAGCCCAATGCAATCCCGATATCGCCGACCACACGGTCCCGTCCGAAGGTGCGGATGTCCCGGCCCTGTTGCGGCTTCAACCGGTCGAGCTGCTGTGCCGCCTGGCGGGCCTGCAATCGGGCTACCGGATCACACTGAACTTGTCCGGCCTGGCCGCGGAGGACGTGCTCGAATTGATCTATGACTGCAACGGCATGATCACGCGCCTCGAACTGTTCAACCTGAAGGATTGGGCCGACGGCCACACCGAGCAGATCCCCGAAATCAGCCGGCTCCAGGAGGCCATCAACGGCCAGAACCCCATCACCCTCAAACGGGTCATCCTGGAGATCATCCAAAAGACAGAGGCCAAAGAGAAACCTGACAAACAGGATCAGCTCGACAAAATCAGGACGATCCTGCACGATATCATCTCACTTCAGGCCATGTACAAGGCTAAGCCGCTCAAGGCGCGCATGGGCAGCGACTCCACCGGTCGTTCGCCCCGTTTCCACGGCATGGGGCTGGCCCTCATCGACACCCTGCCGCCGCGGGCGCGTCGCCAGATCCATCGCGACCTGGTGGACCTCGGACGGGAGCGCATTCCCATCCACATGACCGCCTATGAACGGCATACCTACCTCCAGCGTCCCGGCCTGAACACCAATCCCGGCCGTAGAGAAAAATGGCTGACCAACCTTCCGATCCTCCGACGCCTGGGCGCCATCAAAAAGGTGGATTGGGAAGTCCAGGGCAATCTCAGCCGCATGGCCCGGCAGGGCAACGTGGTCACCCTGGGCGGCGTGGAGCGAAGGATCAGCAATCATCTCGTTCTCGATCCAACTGCGATGGAGAAAAAGCGGCGGAAACCCCAATGGCGACACGTCAACTCCCACCTGCGCAACTTTTTCAAGGTATTCATCGGCTTCATACCGGCTTTCGCCACCTTCTATCTGACAAAAGACTGGTGGCTCCTGGCCTATGGGGGGGCCTTCATCTGGTTCGGTATCACCGGCGCCCGCAACATCGTCCAGTCGGTGCTCGGCGGCGGCGGCTTGAAACGTTCGCCATTGCTCCGCTGGAACGCCTATGTGAGCTGGGATCGCATTTGCGATTCACTGCTGTTCACCGGTTTTTCGGTGCCTCTGCTCGACTACGTGACCAAAACCCTGCTGCTGGAACGCGGATTCGGCGTCACCATCGATACCCATCCCATGCTGCTCTATACCATCATGGCTTTGGTCAACGGCCTCTATCTCTCAGCCCACAATGCCTTTCGGGGGTTGCCCAGAGCCGCCGTTTACGGCAACTTCTTCCGCAGTGCCCTCTCCATCCCGGTGGCCATCGCCTTCAACCTGGCGGCCGGCCATATTCTGGCGGCGACCGGCGCACTCAATGTCAACGACATCCTGCAGAAGTGGGCCGCGGTTATTTCCAAGGCCGCCTCGGACACCATGGCCGGCATTATAGAGGGCGGAGCCGACCGGTTCAACAACATCCGCACCCGGTACAGGGAATATAAGAAGAAGCTGGCCGAACTGTTCGACATCTACGCACAGCTCGAACTGCTCTTTCCCGAGGCCACGGCCTTCGAGCTGCTCGAAAAACCGCGGGACGTCATCCCTAAAATCAATCTGGAGGCCCGCGACCTGGAGACGATCATCTCCATCCACGCCCTGGACCTGTTCTATTTCTGGAATTATCAGCCCCGGGCGCGCAGCGCGCTGCGACGGCTGCTCAAAACCATCAGCGAGGAGGAACGCCACCTGCTGATCACCTCCCAATTCACGCTGTTGCGCCAGCGCGACATCAGCCAGATGTTTATCGACGGGGTGGTGGGCAAAGATTTCGCCCGCCCCCTGTCCTTTTACCTCTCTCGCTACCCCGAGTACCTTGAGGCGATGAAACGGTTCGTGTAGTGCCAGGCTTCGCGGGGAATCACAGCCGCAAAAAAAGGGCGGCCCCTCGGCCACCCTTGTATTCATTTGAATCCCGCTTACCAAACGTCACGACTCACTCGACGAGTTTTCTCCCGATGGCACGCGCCTCGTCTAGCAGCACCCGGTTCTTCCCTGCGGGAAGCACATGGCTGTCGGCATGCACGATGCGCCCCACCTCCTCGATCCCCAATCCCGTCCCGGCCATGCCCGCCAGCCAACGGATCGAGCGGTGGTATTGCTCTGGATCTGGCGCACCCTGGGAAATGACCAGGGCGAAACGCTTGCCCGGCGGCACGGCTGTGAGGTACCCGCCCCCCTCCCTGGGAGGATAAAGGGAATAGAGCCGGTCCACGAAGAGCTTCATCTGGCCGCAAATACGGTACATGTAGATCGGACAACCGATGACCACCGCATCGCAAGTTTTCATCATCTCCAGATAAGGGAAGAGCTCGTCCTTCTGGGCGCAAATCCCGTGTTTGGTGCGGCAAGACAGACACCCCATGCACCCTTTCATATCCAAGGTGTGCAGGTGAGCCTCGGTGGTCTCGGCGCCAGCCTCCCGCGCCCCGCACAGAATGGCGTGGATCAGGGTGGAAGTATTGCCCTTTTTACGTGGACTTCCGTTCACTGCCAATACGTGCATGGGTCACTCCCTCATTCCATCGGTTTTCCGTTATTCGGCGGTGCCGCCGGGGCTCCATTCCCAGGAGGCATTGTTATGAACTCGGGTAATCGTGATGCGGCACGCCTTTCGAACGCCATCGCTGTTTCGATAGATGACTTCGGCATCGCAAGGCACCAGCATCTTACGAAAGTTCACCTGCTTGCCGTCCATGCCCACGACAATGGTACCACTGTCGACGACATACTCTTCACCGCCGGTCGTGATCAACGCGCCGCGTAGCTTGGACTTGATACTCACCCGATGGATCGGCTCGGAGCGCCCCCCCTCGTCGGCGACAATGACCCGCCTTGGCAGTTTTTTTTCGGCCGCCCAGCTCTCGGCCACGGTGATACATAGGCCGGCAACAACTATCATAACGGTGATTTGCTTTGCTATGCGAACTATAAGATTCATGGGTATCATCCTTTTTGGTCGATTCATACCTAACCGCTCTTCTGACTGGCCAGGGGGGACTACATGTCCCACCAGTCGATAATCCGACCTCTGAAATCAAATGGCGGCTTGGCGTCGATTTCCAATATCCGGCCCGTGCTCAGCTGGATAAAAGCGCGAACGCCTTCTTCCTGACCCGCGTGGATACCGGCACTCGGTGGCGGTACGCCGATGAAACTTTCGGGCATCTTGACCTCCACAACCTCTTCCGCGTTGCCGTCCACTGTAATATAGTTTGGATTATCGATATCGAAAATCTGGCTCGTGTATCCGGTACCAGTGGCGTAGTAAACGGCATAAAAACTCGTTTCTCCACCGAAACCACAGATGTCGTTATCGGGGACGAAGGCCGCTACGAATACCATGCCACCCAACACCGATGGTTTGCTGACGATGCGCTCCGACGGACCGGTGCCATAGGTATCCAGGGTCCGATACCAGCCATCGAAATCATTCCGGATGTAATTTTCCAGTTCATCGAAGCCCCCGCTGGAACCAAATGGGCTCCCCCCCTGCAACACACTTCCGTTGGTGGTTGTGGTAATTGTATTTGCATAAAACAAATCGCCGCGATCCACCGTTTTGGGGCTGCTGAAGTTATGGTAGTAGCTTTCATTATCCTCGTTGCTGTTGAAGAAAGGATCCTTGATACCATAAAGATACTGCTGTTCGCTGTTGGCGATATCATCATTGTTGATGTAACGACCCGTACCGAAATAGACCCACACATTATCAATATTCAAATCCGGGTATACCTCCACGCTGGCCGATACCGGGGCCGTGATCGGGCGATCGGAATCGAACATCTTGGAGAGCACCCAGTTGTTGGGGTCCTCTTCATAGCCATAAGGCGCCGTGGGGTTGAAATCGCTGTCCCATTCACAATTGCTGCAGGGAATGGCGATTTTAAAGACGCTGCCCTGCCATTTATTGCTGGCGAAAAAGGCATCGCCGGCATAGATCGCATCGACATTGTAGTTCAGATTCTTGTCGAAGGATATGGGTTCGTTGAAAAATGCGTTGCTGTCCAACGGCCCGAAGCGTTTGAGTTGCTGTCCGGTGACCATATCGACCACATACAGGTAGCCGTCCTGGGTGCTCGTGCCATCGTAGTCCGTCGGCCCAGACCCGAACGACAGGTACCAGTTGTCACCGACCTTCAACGGCACGGGACGCGAGCGGCTCATGGAAAGATCCTCATAGGTGCGCTCCCACATCAGGCGCGGGTTACGTGGGTCGGTGATGTCGATCATGAAATAGGTGGGATAGAAGTCGCGCAGCTCCACCGAACCGCTGCCGAAATCCTCCTCCACGGTGATGTGTTTGGCCCCCATGTTCAGCCCCATCACCAGGAACGTGCCCCAGTTGGGATCCGTATCGCTGTCCGTGTAGTGGGTGTTGTCCGGCAGTATTTTGGCGTCGAACACCCTCGGCTTGCCGTCGACCAGGTAGGTGTGGGTATAGTCCTGATGGGATATCCATTTGAGGTGCGGCAGGACACTCTGGGGAATGAAGGCCCACAGCTCGTCTCCAATTCTCTCGGTGGTGCCGCCAGGCTTTTGATATTCCCGGCTCTCTTTGTCATATTTCCAACTGGTGAACGCGTGCAGCATGCCGCCGTTGGATCCCACATAGATGACTGTCTCCCGGTTTTTCACCGCATTCCAGTAGGTTAAATAAGACTCGTCGGAATAGATCGTATGATATTGATCGGGCGGTTGGGCCACGGTCACCGGTGTGGAGTCGACGATATCACCCAAGCGCCAGGTTTCGCCAGCCAGGGTGCGGTTACGCAGTCCGCTGACATCGGTGCCGCGCACCCACTGGATGATATTGGACACGCGCGCATCATGGGTGGTGCCCAATCGCGCCCCATCGTCTCCCCAATCGTCGTCTTCGATCACCCCCAGATAGGGCTTGATGAATCCAACGGTCGTTGTATCGAAAGTGATCGCCTCTCCCGCCGTGTCGAACATGTCCACCGTCGGTTCGTTCACCGCCGAATCGACGTTCGTGTCCACATAGGTGAAAATGCGCCGGGTGGCCGGGTCTCTGGTCATCAAACGCTTGCCGGCTTCGAAGATGGGCTGAATATCTTCCAGGGGTACCTCCAGGCCATTGCGCAGGACCTTGGTGTCACCATCACTGCCCGTGACGAATTCCACGGTCAGGTCGTTTTCGTCCAGCGTGGCATTCTGGTTGGTATCTTCGTGCATCACACCATAGGCATCCACCCACAGGGATTGCAGATAACCCAGCCACCTGGCCTCATCCAGACCTTCGGTGACCGTACCGCGGAAATAGGCCTGCACCACGTGCCCCTCGCCCTCGCTGTTGGTGGCCAACACCGAAGCCGAGGTACCGGATGCGGCACGCTTGAGGATATCGGTGATGGCGGCCAGCAGATCTTTCTCCAATTTATAACCGTCCCGGGCCTCGAAGTAGGTGTCCGGAACGCCATTGCCGTCCTCATCCCACTCCATATCCAAGTCCGGCTGGTTGTTCCCGTTTTTGTCCTCGAAACCGCCGTTGCGGGCGGCGTCGGAAAGCAAACCCTCTGCGCGAACGGCTTCATCTCCGGTGTCATCGAAAGCCGCGTAAATGGCGTAAAGTATAGTGTTCTGGACATCATCCAGATCGTCTCTCAGGTCCACAGTACGGGCGTACAGCGCCAAATCATCCAGGTAATCGCTGCCGCCACCTGAGGTGACGTAGCTGTCGGCACCGTCCCCGTCGTAATCTTTGTACGTATCTGGAACGTTTGTATCCTGATTGGAGGCCCCGTCGGTGAGCAGGATGACAAAACTCTTGGCACACTCCACGTATTCACTGCCATTATGCCAAGGATCGTCTCCGATGTTTGTGTTGGGCACAGCGCCGTTTTTGTAGCCCAGCCCCCCTTGCGGGTCTTCCTGTTTGAAGTACTGCATGGCCACGTAAAAAGATTCGGCCAGGGGCGTGGATGTATCGCAGCCCGTATTCTGCAGGTCGGTGATCAATGTTGTCATGTTGGTGCCGATGACATGATCGACATACCCGCCGCCGGAATAGGTATTGAACCAGATGTTGCCCCAGCGGGCCTTCTCTCCGATGCGCTGAAGGATTCCCACGAGATTGCCGTCGGCCATGAAATCCTCTGGCTCGTAGTCTCGCTCCTTCTGAATCCGGATATCGTAGCTGTGGTTCACATAGCTGCCGTTAACATATAGGACATCGATATCACCGCCCTCTATCCTGTAGATACAGTTGCCGTCATAAGGAGATACTGCCGAGAGCGCAGTGGTATCGAAAGTCCTCCTCCATGCCCGGCTGGTTTGCACGGGAATCTCGCCGTAAACCACCTCGTTGCCGCCGCCGGTTCGGGCGGTGACCTTACCGCCCATCAACACCTTGCGCAACACGTCGATGCGCCGCATGGAGAGCCAGTTGAGCCAGTTACCGTCCCACAGCTTCTGATTGACGATGTCCGCGTCGGTCAGCGTGGCGGCCGATCCGGTAAGGGTCTCCACGTCCCAGCGGCTGTTGGTCATGTCGTAGCCGATCTTTTTATACGCATGGTAGAAAACGTTGCTGATACTTTTGTAGAAATAGTCCGGGTTGAAATAGCCATAGTAACGTCTGGGGTTTTCATCGTTAACATTATGATAGACCACATGAAGCTTGGGCGCGGTACTGCTGTTGGCATCATAAGCCCGGATATCCCGCTTGCCTGTACCGGAGAGGCGAAACACCATGCTGTTGCCCGACGCCCACCCGCCACGGCCGACGATCTCCTGGACGATGTCGGTAAGGTCTGGTGTCTGGTAAGAACTCCCGGCAGACCAGGGCGTCGACGTCGCGATATTCCAGGTAACCGTTTCAGTTGTGCCGGTGCGGTCTTTGAGGTTATCGGCGACAGCGGAGAAGGGGGCGGCATCGTCGATGTCCTCGCCTTCGACTGTCAAACTGGTAGCCGTATCGCCATAGACATTAGCGGTGAACTCCAGATAGGCACTGTGAATGGTCGCCCCCTGGGGTATGCTTACATTCTGGAAACGGATGCCCACGATGCTGTCATTGGAAGTCGTTGAAAACCCTCCCAGGTCAAGGTCCTCGTGATCATAGTAAAGGCTTTGATTGGCTCCCACATTTTCTTCGGCATCGTCCTGATAAGAGATCACCTGAAAACTGTTGGTGATCTCATTGACCTTGTTATACGGTTCTCCGAAAAACGGCGCATCGGTCACATAACCGCCGTCGCTGCCGGGATAAGTACCATAAGCATTGAAGTTCATACTGCCCGAGTTGTCCAGGATGATCATGATGTTGGGCGGCACGGATTGGGAATTGAAGATGGGAAAAGCCGAGTAATCGGCCATGACCGGTTCCGTATGAGCACCGGCCGGGGTTGTGAACAGCGGCAGCACAAATAGCATGACCGCAATCGCAAAAATCAGATTCATATGCTTTTTCATGATTATAGTCCTCCGGGAACATCGACCCATCTGTAAATGGCGCGTATGGTGTGGGTGTTGCCTGAATCGTCCCTGCCCGTGCTGACCAGGCGGAAATGGGTGGCCCGGTCGGCGCCGCTGCCGATGCCCTCCGCTCCGGCGCCGAACTCCACGCCGCCGCCGGACATCTGGGTACCCCCCAGGTTGATGACATTGATATCGGCCGGAACGTCACAGCCGTTCATGCTGATGTCGGCCGCTGCGGCGCTCTGTTCCTCGTCGACATCGTCATTGAGATCCGCGGTCGCGTCGCGTCCCTCGAACCCGTAAATCCGATTGAGGATCGCCTGGGCGGCATCAGGTTCGGTGTCGGCATTGAGGAACTGAACGCAGCCGGCCCTGTTCGGATCTTCCGCCTGGATCGGATCCCCTTGGGGATAGACCAGTCGGATGAACTTGGGCGTGGCGTATATGCCGCTGTCGCCGCTGTAAAAGGCGACCTTGTCGAACTTGTAGTTGCCGGCCATGTTGACATCCTGGGAGCTGAAATTCATCATCGTCAGCGTCAAGGCGCTCACGGCGATCAATACCAGCATCACGATCAGGATCACCGAACCGTTCTGGCTTCTATAGATGTGTTGACTCGGATGTATCTTCATATTCTTCTCCCTCGGCGCCTACATGCGCGGTTTGAGCATCCGGAAGGTGACCGCACGGGACGATCCGCCCTTATCGACGAATGTGGACGTTACCGTGATCAAGCGGACATTGGGCCGGTTGGAATCATCGGCCATGGCCACCACGCCCGGCGCCGGGTTTTCCGTGATCTCCCAGGTCACCTCGTAGGCCCCCCCGTCCCTCGGCTCGATAATCGCCGCCGTCGGCTGGGTGGCATTGGCATCCCAATCCATGGCGAAAATATCTTCGACCGTCTGCATGGCATGGTGGGTGTTTTCCGTGGCGGTCTGTGCCAGCGAATTGCTGTCGATGCTCACGCTCTGGAACACGTAGACGCCCAGGAGACCTATAGTGAATATGGCCATGCCGATGACGGTTTCGAGCAGGGTAAACCCGCGCTGGTCCTTGTTGAACTTTTTAATCGACTTCATAAAGCGTTTCATTGCTTTCAATCTCCTGATCGACGCAAGTTGCGATCGCCGGACCCATCAATAATTCCGCAGGGCCACGTCAAAGGTCAGCACTCGCCGCTTGAAGCGGTCGGGTGGATTCGGCGGTTCAATGACCTGATTGCCCACGGTGTAGGTGTTGTTATCGACCATGTTTTCCGTCGACTCCCGTTCGGATATGGCCAGCAGAAAAACACGGGCCACGCGGACCCGGTCGAAATCCACTGCGCCCCCCAACTGACCGGTGCCGTCATCGGCGGCCATGATCCAGTTGTCGCCGTCCGTGTCGTCATTTTCGTCGATCACGCCGTCATCGTTGGTATCCAGGATGGCATCCAGGTTGCCGTTGCCGTCGGTGTCCACAGCCCACAGGATCCGGCCATTCGGGTCGCCGTTGTATCTTTCCAGCATGCCGTCGCCATCCCTGTCGAAAGCAAAGGCCAGGCCGAATGAGGCCACCCCGTCGGCCACCAGTTGAAAGCCAGTGACACCGCCAGGATCCGCAGGGTTTGCATTGCGATAAAGGCCCGACCGCCCGTCTCCGTCCGGATCGTCGATCTGGTATTGAATCGCCTGAACCGTCTCGGCGATTCCATCATTGTCGTTGTCGAGCCGCAGGGATTGATAATTCAAAGTCGGCTGGCCGTTGACCCATGCAAAATTCTCAAAGCTATACCGCCGGATCGGGCTGGTATCTCGTTGGGAATTGTGCAGGTCCCATGCCAGGACATGACAAGCTGCGCGCAGGTTCTGCTGGATCTTGGAAATCTCGCGCTGGGTCAGAAAGGCCTTGGACTGAAGGTTGTAGGTCGAATAGGCACCCAGCATGACCACCGATCCCACCGCCAGAGCGATCATCAACTCAATAAGGGTCAATCCGCCTTGGGAGCGCATCCCCGTCCCTTTCCGTCTGAAGAAGTCGGTTCTTTTTTGCATGGTCATATCCTTAATTCCATCCCGCCCCGGTCCAGCGGTTGACGCGGCAAATGCCGGCGTAGGTCGTTTCAACGCGATACCAGGTGTTGTCCGCACCTGAATTCAGATAGACGTTACCAAAGGTGGTGGCAAATCCCTGGGGCGTGAATATCAACTGTGCGACCGGGGGCAGATCGATGGCATTGGGCGAATTGCCGAAGGTGACATCGCCGCGGTACTTCGATAGATCCACCACCTCGTTATTCAGCGATATCTGGTACTGGTTGGGTTGTGGGCTATTGAACGCAACGGTACACCACTGGTTCTCGCGCACGGCGCGCATGCGGGCGTTTTGGATGGCGCCGAACATTTCGTCGGCAGCGTACTGGGCACCCGCTTTCCGGGTGAAATTTATGGACACAACGGCGACGCCCAACATCACCGCGATGATAGCCACTACCACCATCAATTCGATGAGGGTGAACCCGTCCGATCGGAAAATCGGGTTCGGTCTTTTGAAAAACAATCGCTTAAATGGATTGGCCATGATGATTATTCCCTCTATTTAAATTCATAAGCCGAAGGCTGTACAAAACTGATGCAACAAGCGTTCCACATTTCCTAAAAGGTGCTTGCCTCAATCCATCTCATGGATTCAATATCCCTTCAAAAATAATAAAAACATTATTTTCGATGGGTTGGAAAGATTGGCGCCCTCTGTTACGTCGGTTTTTATGCAGCGGCCTGGTGAGCGAAGGTTGAAGGATTGATGGCGAGGTCAAATCAAACTATAAAAAATATTTATAGTTACCGATCCACGACCTGACACGAAAAGGCAACAAAAGTATGCCCGAACAGAAATTTTAAGATGTAGATTCAAACAGTTGAAGTTCAGGTGCCCGGCAAACGGCATCTACAAAAAAATTGAATAACGCGGTGACGAATCCTGTCAGCGTCAAAATGGTGCGGTAGGCGCGCGTCAGTTTTCACGATACAATCCTTTATAAATCACGCTGCTTTGTCTCGTTCTTTCTCTTCATACTCCGGCTGAGGCCTTCGCGGCTCCGCTCTCATCTCATCGTATAGAGCTTCCCAGACGATCTCCTTTTCCTGCTGCAACCCCCACACCTCCTGGGCAGTCAGACCGATATGCCTTCCCAGATCGGCATTTCCCACCAGGTTGTGCATTTTGCGCCGGTTCTTTCGGCCGAAGACGTAATAGTTGTAATAGCCCCATCCCCGCATGACCAGGAAGATCACCACAACGGCCCACCCGATGTTGGTGATCATCTCGACCAATTGATCCAGCGCCGATCGTTCGAAGAAGGCGAGATAGACATAGTGGGCCCCGGCCACCCACAAAACCACCGTCACCAGTGGCAAAAAGAGATAGAGCCACAAGCCCCACATAAAGGTGGTAAACCCCCATTCCACGATCCTGCGCGCGGGGCTGCGCAATTTGGGATTGTCCTCTATGCTGATCTTCGACACTATTGCGCCACCCGTTTTGAAAGTTTGGCCAACCCACGATCCGGACTCTTCCACACCGCCCGGGCGCCCTTCTTTTTAAACAGGGCCTTGGGGGTGGCGAAGATCACGGTGAAAGAACTGATCATCCAGTAGATAAACGGATACCAGATCACCCAGAAGAGATATCGGAGCATATTCTTTTCGTAACGGCGGTCGACACAGAGGCTGACGCAGAACTGCAGAATACAGGTCATGGCCAGGACCGACCCGGTCCACTGGGGCGGCAGGGGCGGAGACGGGGTGACGCCTAAAGAGAGATCGAACACGGCGGTGACCAGCCAGAGCAAGACCATGCCCCAGAAACAGTAGGACCAAACGACGCTGAGCGCGCTTTCCAGATAGACCGGCCAAAGGCGCCGCTGCCGCCAGTGCGCCCAGATGCCGCGATGCTTTTTGAGCACCTCCACGCCGCCCTGGGACCAGCGCATCCGTTGCCGCCAAAGCCCCTTCAGAGTTTCGGGAACGTAAATCCAACAGGTTGCCCGCGGCTCGTAGCGGACATCCCAGAACTGCTTTTCCAGCTTCCAGGTGATGTCGATGTCCTCGGTCACCATATCCGTATCCCAGTAACCGGCCGAGTGCAGTGCACTTCTGCGGAAGGCGGCGATCACGCCGGATACGGTCAACACTTTTCCCAGAATGCGCTGGGTCCGTTTGATCAGGCCGATAATGGTGGCAAATTCTCCGGTCTGGATCTTGGCCAGCAGACTCGTGCGGTTGAGGATGCGCGGGTTGCCGGTCACCGCCCCCACCCGGGGAAACTTCTCGAAATGCCAGGCCAACCAGTGCAACGCATCCGGACTGAGCAGCGCATCGGCGTCGATGGTCAGGATCAGCTCGCCCCTGGCCGCCAGGGTTGCGATGTTCAAGGCAGCGGCCTTTCCCTGATTCGATGTCAGGTAGATGGCCCTTACGATGCGATGCCGGGCGCACAACGATTTCAGAATCCGGGCGGTAGCATCCGTGCTGCCGTCATCCACGGCAATGATTTCATAATTGGGATAGGTCACGGTCAGGAGTTGTTCGATCGTCTCGCCGATCTGCGCCTCTTCGTTATGGGAGGGCACCAGGATCGAGAACATCGGGAAAGTTGCGATCGGAGGCGCTTCGAACCTGCGCCGCTCGTTGCGATGGTAGAAGAGGAGTCCTCCGATCATCCACACGAAGCTCATCAACAAGGGATAGAGGAAGATGAAATCACTGATATGGCGGACCGTTTCCCGCATAACGGATCTACTCCCCTCCTACCATGCTGCGCGTGGACATCTCCAGCGACACGGTCGGCAGATGGGGCTTCTCCTCCCAGAGGTTGTCCGGATAATAGGCCAAATGCCGGATGCCCGCGGCCAACACCGCCCGCATCTCATCGAGCAGCAAGGCATCGGGCAGCCATCGCTCGCGCTGCCAGTCATAGGCCTGCAGCTTGAACACGGTCTTGGACGACCACCGGTTCCGGGTAGCCGCAGCCGCCAGTTCCTGTAGCCAGGGGATGGGCCGTCGGGCCTTTTCCATCTGCGGATAGGCCATGACCACCACGTAGTCATAACGCTCCAGGAAAAGATCGAAATTCTGCGCGAACCACGCCTCGGCCCAGGGTTCTGTCAAAAGCCGGGCATAGATGTTGCGGGCAAAGAAGGCATCCGGTCGATATCGGCGCACCGCATCGGCCATCTGCTCGGTATAGGTCAACAACCGTTCGGTCTTGAACTGCATCCACTGATTGGATAAAGCATCGTCCGCGGTCAGTTGGGCCGGGGAAACCGGCTGGCCCACGTGGGCCGCGAGGGCCTCGAGGGCCAGGGGATGATCGTCCTCGACATCGGTCAGATAGGCATCGTCCTGAAACAGAATGCCCCTGATCTGCGCCCCGGCGGCCAGGTCTTCGAAAAGCATGGCGACCCGTTGGGCGACCTCCTGGCTGAACGGTGTCAAACGCTGGTACCACGAGGTGCTGGGGACCGATTGCCCGTTCCGGTGCTCGTGCACGCGGAACCGTGCGTTGAATGCCTCGTCTTCGAACACGAAACTCAAGGTGGGCATCCAGGCGTAGACATCGATGCCGCGGATGCGGATCTGGTGCACGGCATGGCCGAAGATGTCGGCCCGAACCGGCAATACGCGGTTGTGAAATTAAACGCTGCGGATATCGCCACTCCCATCGGGATCGGCAAAGGCCTGCAGAAAAACCGTATTGACCTGCATGGCAACGAGCCGGTCGATCAGGCGTCCCAGGTTGCGGTCGGTCGCCTCGGCCGATTCGGGTTCGCAGATCAGATCCAGGTCCACCTGAACGGCCCGCATGGGCACAGGAGCGGCACCCAGGTGTTTCAATGAATAAATGAACAGGTCGATGGACTCATTGATCACCAGAACCCTGTTGAGCGTCACGGAATCCGACAAATGTGCCCAGCCTAACTTTTTCTCGTCCAGCGAAAATCCGAGCTGCATGCCGTTCTCGGCGGCCACCGCCCTGCTGGCCGCTGTATACGCGCCATAGGGCCAGACGATGGCGCGGGGTAACTGTCCGATGCGCCGTTGAAACAGATCCTGCTGCCGCTTGAAATCATCGCTCAATTTTTGACGGTACTGCGTTTCGCTTTCATACCTACCGGCCCGGGGATCGTAGGCACGGACACCGACCACGGCCCCCTCGTTGCCCTGGGGGGTGTACAGCACCGACCGGTGCAGGTCATAGGAGTGGGAAACCACGGTCACCAAGGGATCGTCAGCGACCCTGCGGATCTGCTCCCAGGTCATCAACCCCTCGGCCAGATCATCGGGAGGACCGTTTTCCATCCAGGCTCCCACCACTGCCAGCATGGAGGGATAACGGTACATGCGCAGCACAGGCACCACGAAGTCGTGATACGAGCGATAGGCGTCATCGAAGGTGAGCAGCACGGCCTTTTCCGGCAGTCTTTTCTTTCCGCCCCGGGCTGCAAGCAGCGTCTCCAGGGAGACGGGTTGATAACCGTGGGCATGCAGGTACTCGATCTGTTCGACGAAACGCCGCTGGGACAACGTGTAAGGATCGCCGGGGCGGGCTTGGGGCTGAACGCTGTGATAGCAAAGAATCAGCACCTTGCCAGGATCCGAAGCTTCGGCCGCCGCATCGCCGGCCATCGTTCCGGAAATCATGAAACAGAAGGCCAAAACGCCCAAGATGGTTTTGATCAAAAACGCCATTGGTACCCCACATCCAGGCTGATGTCGTAGACCGCATCCCCGTCATACACATTGCGGCCGCAGGCAACACCCGCCTGAAGGGCATGCCGATCGGAAAAGGCGTGATCCTGCTCGTAGCGCAACGATCCTGCCAAATCGTTTCCAAACCCCTGCTGTCCGGTGATCCCGGCCGACACATAGAGCCGATGCACGAACGATTTGCGGTAGAGGTCCCAAACCGTCTGCTCGGTCATGTGGGTGAGGGACAATCCCCAGGCCTGCTTCGGGTTGTAGTAGACGGTTTCGTCTCCCTTGCTGTTCCAGGCGGCATACCCATCGAGAAAGAGCCGCATGCGCCAGTCGCCGGACACCCAGACATTCTGTTGGTAGCCCATGGAAATCTCGTCGCGCTCGTTGTCGTCCGAAAAGAAACTGCGGGTATAGGCGATGCCGGCCTGGCGCCACTCGCTCTGCCGCCAGGTGACATCGGCGCCGACCAGCGAGGCTTCGATATCCGCAGCCCTTGCCCGCCGGGCCACATCCGTGGAGAACGAATCGCCGAACAGCCCGAAAAACCAACGGTCCGTGGGGGTATAGTCCACCCGCAGGGAGGCTCCCGGCTCACGGCCGTCATTGTAGTTGACCGATACGGCCGGTCGTAAACGCCAGTCGGCGTCGACGATATGATCGAGCCCCACTCCCACCCGTCGAAAGTATGCCGAGGCGTCGTCTGCGCCGGACGTACCGTCGTACCAGGTGCCGCGCCACAATAAATAACCAAGCATGCGCGTTTTCAAACCGAGGGGACTGGAAATCTCGGTTCGAATGCGGGTGTCGTACGAGTCGTCATCCTCCCATTGACCGTATGCCTCGGTGCGCCACGCCTTCATCTGATCGACCACCAGGGCGCGCCATGTATTCCGCACATGGGGGTTATTCGGCCGGTTTTCCAAAAGAGCGACCGCCGTTTCGCGTGCCGCCTCTTTTTCGGCCATCCGGTCGAGGGCCGCCACCCGTCCGGTTTTCGAGGGCAGATAGAATGCATCGACGCTTTCGATGATGTCGAAGGTGGACAAGGATCGGCGGGGCCATCCACGCCATAGATAGATGTGCGCCAGTCCGTTGCGCGCATCCATGTTGGCCGGGGCCTGGGCATGCAACGCCTCGAATGCATCCTCGGATTCGGCCAACCGCCCCTCATGGGCCAGATACCAGGCCCTGACCAGGGCCAGCTCGAAATGGGCCGGATTGGGCCGCGCCACCCCATCGATCGTCACCTGGGCCGGCGTGTCCGCCTCCATGGCCAATAGGGATGCATCGGCCTCCTCCCAGCGCCGCAGGGTCTGCAAGACGTAAAAACGCCCCAGGCGCGCCTCTTTCAGGTCCGGCTGTTCGCCCAGGATGCCATCGTAGATCTCCAGGGCCCGCAACGGCTGCTCCTCGGCCGCACAGGCGTCGGCCGCGGCCAGGCGCACCCAGGCGGGTGGAACATGCCCCTTCCTCGATGCAAACAGGTCTTCGTACGCGCCGATGGCCTCGCGGTGGCGCTCGGCCCGGTTGAGCGCGACGATATGATCAAAGGCGAAACGCGGGTCCTCCCTTGAGGCCGATAGGTGATCCGCTGCACGGTCAAACTCCTCCCAGCGGATGCGGTCCGCAGCGGCATCCAACTTGAGGGCCGACTGCATGTCGCTGTCTGACGGCAAATCCCGGGCAGCCTCGCGGACCGCCACGGAGGTGGCCCCCATGTCGGCCAGGGCGCGCAGCCTGAACCGCCGAACCGTCGCGTTGGTCGGATCGCTTTGCTGCATGCGATCGTAGACCTGCACGGCATCCCAGAAACGTCCCTGCTTTTCAAACAGATGGGCCTGGGCGTAGCACAACTCCGTGTCACCGGCGCGGCGTGTCTTCAATCGATCGATCTCGCCCTGGGCCTGGTCGAATTTCCCCAGGGCGGCGAGACAATACAACCTGCCGATGCGGGCGCGATCCGATGCCGGATTCCGTGTGAGGATGGTATCGAATCCCTCTTCCGCCTCTATATGCCGCCCCGCTTTGAAATGGCCCCACGCATACCAGTAGAGCCGGTCGTCGGGCACTCGGGCGAGGTTCAGATCCGAAGTGTCCGCCAGTTCCTTCAAAAGGTCGCTGGCCTTCTGGTATTGACCCGCCAGCACCAGGGAAAGTGCATGGTATTGAGCGGCACGCGCCGATGCGTCCGGTGCGTCGGCCGCCTTGGCGAGGCGACGCAGCAAATTGGTTTGTCGATTCTCGTGAAGGCCCCCAATCCAATCATCGCGGGACCTTGCGATCCGGTCGGCATGTTCCGGGTATGCGGCGATCAAGCGGTCGTGGATATCAAAAAATTCGATATAACGCTCCTGGTAGAACGCCAGTCGGGCCTCGAGCAGATCGACCCGGAGCGGATCGCCGCCGCTCCGTTTCAATTTTCCCAGTACCTCGCGCGCCGCCTTCAAATTTCCCTGGGCGGCCAACGCTTGCCCCCATCCCTCGATGGCAATCTCGTCCGACGTGTCGACGGCAACCACTTCGGCGTATAAGGACGCGGCCGGTCCGTAGCGCCCGAGGTCGAAATAGGCCTTGGCCATGTTGCGCAACAGGTAGGGTCGCCGGGGGAAGGCGTCCGGGAGCGCTTCGAATTCACGCACCGCATCGGCAGGGCGGCCGGACCATATCGTTATCACCAGGAAATCCGATGCGAGGGTGGGATGGACGGCCGGCTGATCCCGATAGGGTGAGAGAAGCGCCAGTGCCTGTTCAAATTCACCCCGGTCTACATGGGACCTCACTTGGCGTGCGACCGCATCCAAGGAGAGGCCGGCGGGGGGCGCGGTTTGAGAGGAGGCCGATGCCGAACCGGCCGGGCAGGGATTGAAAACAGCGACACAAAAAAGAAGAACGCCCGCTGCGATCCACCGGAATTGAGGGTTTGCAACAAGACAACTATCGAAGCAGCGGGTCATATCCAACACCAATGAGGCGCACAGCAGGATTTCAAGTATCGTTCCAGTCCATTCAGTCCATCCAGATCAAATCAACTGCAGGCAGTATCAAAACATGTGCCAGCACATGAGAGCCGTTCTCATTAACAAAAATATTACGTTATTTCAAGGTGTTTTAAAAAAATTAACTACTGTTAGGCTATCGCTGAGCCACGATTGATCAATCTTTAGCAATATAACTGGTAATCCTGGTCTCTCTCGTTGAGAACAAATATGCCCACACCCGGCCGTTCGCCGCGGACCAACAAAACTTTGATCCGGCCGGTCGGCATACCATTCTATTATAGGCCATAACGATTCGCGGCTTGAAACAATACGGATTGAAAAAGGAGTGGTTCGCTACCGCACGGCGGTAAACCCCAGCTCGAAGGCGCTGCGGTTGACTTGCAGCTTGACGCCCGAAAAAATCTCCTCGACGGGCTGCAGGTAGCAATTTTTGTCTAAGGGCACCCAATTCAGGCCGGCAAAGGCCCCCACCATCACCACATTCTGCGCCTGGGCGTTGCCCGCCTGTTTGGCCAGTTCGGTGGCCTGGACCACTTTCAATTCGGTGCAGATTCTGCTGATGGCGTCGGTGAGTTGGCCCATGGACGGATACGGGCTTTTAGCCTGAAGGGTTTCCAGGGGAAAAAAGGGACGCGCGTTCATCACCACTCGGGCGTCGGAATGGCCATGCTCACGCAGGATGCGGTACACCTCCAGAGGCTCGAACCCCACGATGAGATGCGCCTCGTTGAGCGGGATCAGCGGCCCGTAGGCATGCCGGCGCGATAGGCGCACGTGGCTCACCACCGATCCGCCCCGCTGGGTGGCGCCGTAGGTTTCGCCGACGCTGACGAAATACCCCGCTTCGCAAAAGGCCCTGGATAGCAGGTCCGAGGCCAGGATATTACCCTGCCCCCCCACCCCGGAAATGATGATGTTCAATGGATCGAAATCAAGAGACATGGCCACCTCAATCCTCTTCGACGATGATCGCGCCCTGGGGGCACAACGCCGCGCAGACGCCGCACCCGACGCACAGCACGTCGTCGATCCTGGCCCGGCCGGTCGTTTCGTCCCACGTATTGGCGGGGCAGGAAAAAACCCGGCTGCATAGGCGTCCACAGCCACACGCATCGCCCAGGCAGCGATCGGGATCCACGCGAACCCGTCTTTTCTTCTGTCCCCTGCCGGCCTGCAGGGCACAGGCCCGTTGCAGCAGCAGGACCTGCAGTCCGCCGCCATCGAGCAACTGGAGTATGATGTCGGCGGTTTCGCGGACCTGATAGGGATCGGCAACGGTGAGCGGTATACCCAGGCTCGTGATCAAATCGGCGATGGGCAGGGCACAGGTCGTATCCCCCATGGCACCCACGCCGCAGCCGGGGTGGGGCTGGTGGCCGGTCATGGCCGTCGTGCCGTTGTCCAGGATGATGCACAGGTAGTCGGCGCCGGTGGTCTTGGCATTGATCAGGGCCGGAATGCCGGTATGGTAAAAGGTGGAATCGCCGATCACCGCCACGACGGGTTGCCCGAGTCCCAGCGGCTTCAATTTACCGAGCCCACTGGCCAATCCCACGCCCGATCCCATGCAGTGTACGGTGCGGATCGTCTGGTAGCCGGTGGGCATCACGCCCAGGGCATAGCAGCCGATGTCCCCCAGGGCGAACCCCTCCCGGCCGTCCATGGCCAGGGCGGTCTTAATGGCCCAGTAGGAAGCGCGGTGGGGACAGCCGGCGCAGAAGCTGGGCAGCCGCATGGGCATGGGCAATTCGGGCAATTCACGCCGCCGCTCGGCCAAGTCGTCGGGCACGGGGGTGAACGCGATGCCAAGCGCCGTCGCCACCGCATGGGTGACGATGTCCGGATCCATTTCCCCCATCCCCCTGGCCTTTTCCACCCAGGGGACATCGCCCGATCCCTTGCCCAGGAAGGTCAGGGGGCCCAAAGCGTCCCAATGCCGGGCGGCCAGAATCATGGTTTGTTCCTCGAGAAACGGCTCGATCTCCTCGAGAAAGAGTATGCGACGAGATCTCCGCAGCACGTCGAGCACCCGGGTTTCGGGAAGCGGCCAGAGCGTGCCCACGCGAAAAATTCCCACCCGATCCTCGACCTCGAGGCGTTCGACGGCCTCCAGGGCATACATGTGACTCACCCCGCAGGTGAAAAGGGTCAATTCGGGCGATGCCGGGCCGGCATAGGTGTTGTAGCGGCAAGTGTCGAATTGCCGGCGCACGATCTCCAATTGCCGGTGGACCCGGGCATGGAAGCGCCCGGCCGTTATGAACCCCGGTGTTTGTGAAAAATAGGGGACGGTCTGGATAGCGTCGATGGGGCCGAGGTTGACGTTGCCGCGCGCATGGCAAATGCGGGTCACCAGCCTTACGATCACCGGCAGGCCGCACCTCTCGGAGAGCTCGAACGCCCAGGGCAGCATCTCCCGGGTATCGGCCGGACTGCTCGGTTCCAGCAGGGGCACATGGGCGGGCGGCGCCAGATAGCGAGTGTCCTCTTCCTTGACGCTGGAGTGGGCGCCCGGATCGTCGGAAACGATCAACACCAACCCGGCCTTGATGCCGGACAGCGGCAAGGTGGTCAAAAAATCCATGGCCACGTTGAGTCCGTCGGCCTTCATGACCGACAGGGCCCGCAATCCTGCAAACGAGGCGGCCGCCGCCACCTCCAGCGCGACCTTCTCGTTAATCGACCATTCCGCGTAAATGCGGCGTTGCTCGGCCACGGCGGCGAGGCATTCGAGGATTTGAACGGACGGCGATCCAGGGTAGGAGGCCACCACCCGGATACCGGCCTCGATGGCGCCCCGGGCAGCCGCCTCGTTGCCCGAAAGCATGCACCGTTTTCCCGGCGCGTCGGCGTTCCATGCAAGATGTGTTGTCATGTTCGGTCGCTCACGGAGGATGATCGTCATCAGCGAAAAGCCCTTGTCAACGGGTTGAATCTAGCACGAAGCGCATCGTTTTGTCACCCAAAAAACTTAAAATATTCCACCATGTGAGATATTGTTCGGTATTACAGAACATATATGAGCGCCTCCGGACAATCAACGGCGTCAACATCACCCCCATGCATCAGGGATTCTAACTGAATGCTATTCATTAAACCCGCCGTTTCTCACGACATTTTAACCTGCTGGTTTTTAAAACGATACGGTCCATCCACCCTAGTCGATTTCGCTTGCCTTTTCTCTTCGCTTGCTCTAAAAGCCCGCCCCGCTGGGATGTCCTCCCGGAAGGGCTGCGAGAAGAGGATTCACAAGATGACATCATTGTCATTAGCTCAAGTGGACGTTGCGGGCGGGCATAAAGCCCGCCCCTACGAGCTTCTAAGGAAGCGGCGTCATGCTTGTGGGCCGTTTCCTGGGATGAAATGTTTCAGCGCGAAGCGGGGTAAGTCGCTTTTTAGGTCATCACGGAACGTTGCCATAAAGCGGTGGTGTAGGGGCGGGGTTTATCCCCGCCCGTATGGAGAACCAGGCGCCTTGAATCAACACCCTTGAATTCAACCTATCGGTATTGGAAATCAAACTGCGAGAAACCTATGGAAGATAATCCATGTCTGAGCTGCGGCGCCTGTTGTGCCTTTTACCGGGCAACCTTCTACTGGGCGGAAACCGACCTGGCCAACCCGGATGGGGTTCCGTCGGAAATGACGGTCAAAATAAATGATTTCATGGTGGCCATGAAAGGGACGGAAAAGCATCCGCCCCGTTGCATCGCATTGAGCGGCACCATCGGCGTCTCGGTGGCCTGCACCATTTACGAGCGCAGGTCATCGGTATGCCGGAATTTTCTACCGGCATGGCAGGACAGCGCGTTCGTCACCCGGTGCGCCCAGGCGCGTCTGGCGCATGGCCTGCCCGCCTTTCCACCGAACCCCGGCAGCAACGACCACCCCCTGCCGAGAGCGGCATAAACGGTCGCCATATGGCCAGACATGGCCTGGCCCCGCTTTTTGCAATTGATTTTCATCGGAGATCGGGTAAGCTGATCCAAATTCAAAAATTCCTGACCCCGAATGATGAAAATGCCTTTCATCGACACGTTCGTACGCATCCCCATTCGCATCTTTCTGCCGGTGGTGCTCACGCTGCTGCTGTTCATCGCGACCATCTTTCTGCTCATCCTGCCGGAGCTTCATGAGCGGCTGATGGAGGGCAAACGCGAAGTGATCCGTGAACTGGTGGCCTCGGCCTGGAGCAGCCTGGACGGCTATGACCGCCAGGTCCGCCAGGGGCGCCTGAGCATCGACGAAGCCCAGGCCAGAGCCATCCGTCATATCCGCGGATTGCGATACGGCGAAGACCGGAAAGACTATTTCTGGATCAACGACATGCAGCCGCGCATGATCATGCACCCCTATCGGCCGGACCTGGAAGGCAAGGACATCTCTGATTTTACGGACCCGGCCGGCAAACGCCTGTTCGAAGCCTTTGTCGCCACCGTCGAGGCTCATGGCGCCGGATTTGTCGATTACCAGTGGCAGTGGATGGACGACCCTGCCCGCATCGTTCCCAAAATTTCCTATGTCCAGGGGTTTGCGCCGTGGGGATGGATCATCGGGACAGGCATTTATGTGGAAGACGTCCGCGCGCAAATCTCGGCCATCACGCACAAGACGACCCTCGTCTGCGTTTGGATTTTGCTGCTGATCGTCGGCCTTTCGGTTCATA
>Ga0209164_1000706_pt1 | contig 63026 bp, 47 predicted proteins | sample MTBNYHSulfiMetaG_FD_187458 | JGI IMG/M metagenome (GOLD analysis project Ga0209164, IMG submission 187458) | Enrichment culture microbial communities from rom New York Harbor, USA that are MTBE-degrading - MTBE-NYH (New York Harbor Sulfidogenic)... | ecosystem: Environmental > Aquatic > Marine >... | reverse complement strand
CCGCAGTTCTGCATGGCTTCCTTGCGTGCCGCGAGGGTCTCGGCACGAGCGGAGAGCGAGCCGAAGATACGCTCGTGGACGATCTGGAGGTTGCCGTCGGCCAGTATACGGCCGATGCGGTTATATATTTCGAGGGCGGATTGGGGGCCGGGTCCGGCTGGGGCACCGACGATGAAGCACTCGTGGGGGCCGGCTTTGCGGACGGCAAACCTTATACCGGAGCGGTCGCTGGTCAATGGTGGGTCTTGCATTGGGGCGAATCCTATATTTTGTTCACAAGAGTCAAGACGTGGTTGGGAGAGCGATTATTGCCGACTACCCGACCTGGCGACGCTGGAAAAGTGCTATTGCGATCAGGACCATAGCTCCGGAGAAGCAGGCGGTGTAGATGCCGACGGAGGTGACGTAGCCGAGGGTTACGGTCGTGCCTTCGAGGATGGCGTCGCTGACCCAGAAGACCTGGAGGCTGGGGATGATGGCGCGGCCGATGATCGCCCAGGAGTGGGTGTCAGCCAGCTGGCCGTAGATGTAGTCGCTGATGAGGCCCAGGAGGAAGACGCCGATGCAGGCGCCGAGGGTGACGACGATGTTGAAGCGTGTGGAGAGGGCGACGGCGACGGAGAGGATGGTGAGTGCCCCCATGAAGAGGAGGACGGAGGCGTAGACGTCGAAGAGGGAGAGGGAGTTATTGGCTGGGTTGAATCTCCAGTGCGGGTCGATGAAGTAGAGAAATACGATGGCGATGGTAGCGAAGACTGCGGCGGTGACGACGCCTGTGGCGCTGAACTTCCAGTCGTAGAAGTAGTTGAGCATGGCGGAGATGAGGAGGGTGCCGAGGACGGCGATGCCGGCCATGGTAAGGACGGTATAGTCGTGGGTGTCGGTGGCGGATTCGAGGACGCCGTTGCGGACCATGAGCATCATGGCGATGGCGCAGACGTACTGGGCGAGGGCCAAGGCGGCGACGAGGCCGAGGAACTTGCCTATGATGAAGGCGGGGCGAGGAACGGGCTTGGTCAGGACGGTGGCGACTGTTTTGTCTTCAATCTCCTTGCCGATGGCGCCGGCGGCGGCGAAAATGGCAATGAACAATCCCGAGAGAAATAGCGTAGAAAGGCCAAGCTCTCGCAGCAGGCGTATGTCCTCGTTCTCACCGATGGTGTACATGCTGAGCGAGGGGCTGAGTATGAACATCAGCATCGCAGCGACGATTATGACGGCATAAATGGGCTGGCGGAGGGTCTCGACAAAGGTGTTTTTGGCGATGACAAGGACTTTGTATATCATCAACTTTTCCGAAAATGGCACTATACGTGTTGTAGGACTTGTGTTATATTTTCGTTTCCCAGATTTGTAAAGCCCAAAATGGATAGCCAATGTAGGTTGCCGACGTCAGGGAAGGCCGAAGTTTTGTGGAATCTTCAAACCTTTCCGGGGCAGACGGCGTACCTTGCTGGGAATCACAGGGGATACCCCCGAATGCCGGCGAATGTTCACCATAGAAGCAATGGAATCGTGAGAAGATGAAGATATCACCCAAACGTGCGGAGTATCTGTCGATAACGGGCCTGGTGCTGGGGCTTGTGTTCTTCGGGATATTGTTCGGCATCGGGCGATGGTCGGGGTCGTTTGCGGCGACGGCGGCGTCGTGGCAGGTGTTGTGCAGCGTGCTGGTGTGGTTTGCGCTGCTGCTGCAGTTTCACCAGCGTTCTCTTGCGGAGCGGGAGAAGCTTGACCTGGCACAGCTGGCCAGGACGGGGGACGAGCATACGATATTCGAGGCGGAGCAGGAACAGAAGGGGCTCTTTGCGGTGGCGCAGCGGAGGCTGGGGCTTTTTGAGAAGTGGTTCCTGCCGATCTTCGCGCTGCTGGTCGCGGCGTATCTGGTTGGGGTGGGGATGCTGCTGCTACAGGGGTCGGGCGTTACGGAGACGGTGCGGCAGCCGCTGGTGATAAGCGTGTATATGGCGGCGATAGCTTTCGTGTCGTTCCTGATGTCACGATATGCGACGGGGATGTCTTCGGAGGAAGAGTGGAAGCCGCTGCGGGCGGGGGGCGGATTCCTGGCGGTGAACGCGGTGTTGTGTTTCGCTCTGGCTGTGGGTTTTGCGCTTGCGCAGTTCAAATCCATGGTCACTCTGGAAGTGATGGACGTGGCGATACCGCTTGTGATGGTGGTGCTGGGCGTGGAGGTAGCACTGAATGTGCTGCTGGACCTGTACCGGCCGCGGATAGCGGGGCGCTATCGCCGGGCAGCGTTCGACAGCAGGCTGCTTTCGCTGGTGAACGAGCCGGGGGCGATACTTCAGACGGCGGCCAGCGCGATCGACTACCAATTCGGCTTCAAGGTTTCGCAGACCTGGTTTTATAAGCTGCTGGCGAAGGCGATACTGCCTCTGGCGCTGTTCTCGATAATGACGATATATCTGCTGAGCTGTATTGTCGTTGTACAGGCTGATGAGGAGGCGATAATCGAGCATTTCGGCAAGCCGCTTTATGACGGCAAGCCGGTGGGCGCGGGGCTGCAGGTGAAGTGGCCCTGGCCGATAGACAAGGCCTATACCTACCCGACGAAGCGGATACAGCAGATAAGCGTGGGATTCAGGATGGAGGATGAAACCAAGGTCTCGCGGAGCCCGCTGTTGTGGAATGTTCCGCACTATAAAGAGGAATACAACCTTCTGGTCGCGAACAAGGCAGCCGCGACGACGCAGAGGGGTGGTGTACCATTCAGCATCATAATGGCGGCGGTGCCGGTTCAGTTCAGGGTGAAGGACCTGCACGCATTCCTTTACAACTACAGCAACAGGTCGGACGATGGGGAGCCGACTGCAGTGAGCGTTCTTGAGGGCATCTGCTACCGCGAGCTGGCGAAATACGCGGCAAGTTCTAACTCGACACAGCATGAGGGCGTTTTCTTCGAAGGTCTGAGCATACTCGGGGCGGACCGTGACGCGGCAGCCGAGGCCCTGAAAGAGAGGATTCAGACAAAGGCGGACGAAGCGAAGCTCGGTGTTGAGATAGTCTTTGTGGGGATGCAGGTGCACCCGCCCAAAGAGGTGGCTCCCGCTTACGAGGACGTGGTCGGCGCGGTTCTGGACAAGCGTGTGGCGATGCTTGATGCCATAGCCGAACGGAACGATAAGCTGGGTTCGCTCGCGGGGTCGGTGCCGGCTGCGGAGGAGCTGGGCGGGCTGGTCAGGGCCGCGCAGGCGGGCGGAAGAGCCAATACGACCGAGCTTGACAAGGCCTTCAGTGAGGCGGGAGGCGAGATATTCGCACAGTTGAGTGGCGCGCGGAGTGATGCGTACGAGAAGGCGACTATCGCCAAGGCGACGGGCGAGCGGTTCCAGAGTCAGGTGCAGGCGTACAGAGCGGCACCCGAGATATACAAACGGGAACTGCGTCTTTCGACGCTTGAGGAGCTGGCGCCGCTGCTGCGCAAATATGTGATAGTGACAAATCCCGACGACAAGCGGGTAACGATCATAGATGTATCAGAGAAACCGAGTTTCAGCGCCTGGGATGTTGTGCCGGTACAGAAGCAATAGGCCAGGCATGGTCTGAGGAACAACAGCCGGGCGCGGTTTGACGAAAGACAGGGAAAAGGTAAGAAGATGAGAAACGTGTGGATAGTTATCTTCGTGCTGCTTATCGCAGCGGTACTTCTGCTTTACCTGGTCACATTCCAGGTGCGCGAGACGGAATCGGCGATAGTGACGCGGTTCGAACGCCCGCGCGGCGAGGCGATAACCGAGCCAGGGCTGTACTGGAAATGGCCATCACCCATAGAGGCTGTTCACAAGTTCGACTCGCGCCTGCGGATATTCGACGGGGTGCTGGAAGAGACGACCACGAAGGGCGGGGACCCCATAACGGTCGTGTCCTACATTGTCTGGAAGGTAGGCGACCCGATGAAGATGTTCACGCAGAAGGTCGATCCTGAGATGCAGCTTATGGACCTGCTTCGGAACAAGCAGAATGCCACGATAGGCCGTCACTATTTCGATGAATTCGTGAATCAGGACCCATCGAAGATCAAGTTCGACGAGATAGAGCAGGAGATGAAGGAGGCGATAGCCGAGGTTGCCAGCGAGAAGTATGGGATAAGCGTGGCCAGCGTCGGGATAAAGCAGCTGAAAGTGGGCGAAGACAACACCAGGAAAGCCTTCGACCAAATGAGAGCGGAGCGGAACAGCAAGGCGACGGCCATCAGGACCGAGGGTAGTTCGCTCGCGAAGAAGATAACCAGTGACGCTGAATCCAAGAGAACAGAGCTTCTGGCTGCGACTAAAGCCAGGGCCAAGCAGATACGCGGCCAGGGCGACGCAGAGGCTGCCAAGTACTACAAGCTCCTTGAGACGGACCCGCAATTTGCGATGTTCCTGAGGGATATCGAGGCGCTGAAGGAGATGCTCAAAGAACGGACGACGATAGTGCTGAGCACCGATGTCGAGCCGCTGAATCTGCTGCGGGAGATACCAAAGATAATGCCGAAGGCGGAACAGCAGCCGAAGTAGCGACCTGAGACGCTGGTCTGTAAGAGAATGTCAGATATGGCACACGAACACAATCACGGACACGGACATCACCACGGTGACGAGCGGAAACTGCCGGACCTTCCTCTGAACGAGTTTGATCCGGGGAGCAAGTCGCTTGCCGAGGCGCTGCGGATAAGTTTCATAGTTCTGAAGGTGATCATGATACTGCTGGTGGCGGCGTTCATAGGCAGCGGATTCTTCACAGTGGACCGCGACGAGAGCGCGATAATCCTGGAGCTTGGCAGAATAAAGGGCGTGGGTGAGGATGCAGTGAAGGGGCCGGGCCTGTGGTGGGCCTTTCCGCATCCTATCGATGAAGTGGTGAAGATACCGGTGAAGAAGGTTCAGACCCTGCATATCGATGACTACTGGTATTACGAGACCGAGCAGCAGAGGCTTGCGAAGATGCCGCCCAACCTGAATACCGACCAACCTCTACTGCCGCAGCGAGATGGTTATGTCATGACGCGGAATGACCGGGTAGAGGGGATTTCAGGGAATGACTACGGCATTGTGCACTGCAGATGGGTGCTGACGTACAAGATAAGCAGCGCGCTGGACTTTTTCCGGAACGTCTATATAGAGAAGGCCAGGCCCGGCGAGGATTTCTATGACATTGCCAACAAGACGCTGGAGCCGCTGCTCAAGAGTGTTGCGGGCAAAGCGATAGTCACCACGATGGTCGATTATACCATCGACGAGGCTCTTGTGCGTGCCGATGGCATCGCGGCGAAGGTGAAGGACCTGATGTCGCGAGAGCTGGCTGACATGCGGACAGGCATTGTAGTGGATACGATGCAGCTGGTCAGTGTGACTTGGCCGCCGCAGGTCGATGCGGCGTTTCAGGACCTGATAGGGGCGCGTCAGGAGAGCGAGAGAGGACTGAGTGAGGCGAGAGGTAAGGCTGAAGAGAAGCTCAACGAGGCTGGCGGACCGGTGACGACCGAGCTTCTGGCGAAGCTCCGCAGCGGCGACGAGAAGGGCGCCGAGCCGCTTTGGGACCAGCTTGCCGGTGAGGCACAGAACGTGATAGCTGAAGCCAGGGCATACCGCACCAAGGTTGTCGAAGACGCCAGGGCTAACGCTGACTATATGAACAGTCTTCTTCCTGAATACCGCAAGCGACCGGAACTCGTGATACAGAAGATATACCAGGATGCCATTGAGGATGTGATGGCAAATGCGGATGAGAAGATATTTGCACAACGTGATGCAGAGGACAAGGGCAGCGAAGTGCGCGTGATGATCAACAGCAATCCTGTGAAGGAGCAGAAGGCTGAGGAGAAGTCATCGGCAGGTCAATAATCGAGACTCTAAGGGTTTTGTTTCCAGAAAGAATATGGCTCACGAACATTTGCATTTGACGGCGGGTTCGATAGGACACGAACACTCGCATACCAAGGGTAAGCAGTTCGGGGTAAGTCTTGCGCTACTCGGGACGCTTGCCGGGGGTGTTCTGCTGATAAACAGCCTGATAGCGCCGCTGTTCTACGGGACGGATTCGGTACAAACGAAACTCCTGGCAATGGTCGCGGCATTGCTGCTGGGCGGCCCGGTGGTCGTGCACGCGATGAGGAGCCTGATAAGCGGCAAGACCCATATGGACGAGCTTGTGGCGCTGGCGATACTTGCCGCGTTTGCCAGCGGGCTTTATTTCGAGGCGGGCGTTGTGGCTTTCTTCATGTTGCTTTCGGAGCTTGTGGAGACCAGGACGGCCCTTGGTGCCCGGGCGTCGATAGAATCGCTCATACGCCTGACGCCAACGACGGCGATGCTGGTAACCTCGGATGGGAGTGAGAAGGAAGTGAACGTGAGCGCTCTGGCGATGGGCGATGTCGTGAGGGTCAGGCCGGGCGATAATATTCCGGCGGACGGCGAGGTTGTCAAGGGACTGAGCTCGATAAACGAAGCGACTATCACAGGCGAATCACTGCCGGCTGACAAGGTGCCGGGGATGCAGGTTTTCGCGGGGACATCCAACATTACCGGCGTGCTGGATATCAAGGTGACAAAGGCTGGGACGGACACGACCCTGGGCAAGGTCCAGAGCCTGATAATACAGGCCGAGCAGACGAAGATACCGATAATGCGGATAATCGACCGGTATGTCAGATGGTATATGCCGGTGATACTGATGATAGCGCTTATCATCTATTTCTTTACGCGTGACATGAGCCGCGCGATAACGGTGCTGGTCGTGTCGTGCCCGTGTGCGATAATACTTGCGACGCCGACGGCGATGGTCGCGGCGCTCTCTGCGGCTGCGCGGCTGGGGATACTCATCAAGAACGTTGCCGATCTGGAGATAGCCGGCAAGATGACGGCAATAGTCGTAGATAAGACAGGTACACTGACAACGGGGCGTCTGTATGTGACCAAGCTGACCCCTGCGGAGGGCGTGGAATCGACAAGCCTTGTCTCGCTTGCCGCATCAGCGGAGCAGATGAGCAGGCACCCCGCAGCCAGGGCCGTGGTCGAGGTGGCGAAGAAGGCCAATGTGCCTCTTGTTGAAGCGCAGGAATTCGCCGAGACGCCCGGCAAAGGTGTTACGGCGATGGTGGATTCATCGCGTGTGCTTGTCGGGCGCGACAGTTTCCTGGCGGAGAACGGCATAAGCGTGAGTAACGTTACTGACCCGACCCTGCATGAGGAACAAGGTTTCAGTGTGCTGTATGTGTCGAAAGACTCGCGATGCATCGGCTGGATAGGGATGCAGGACAGGACACGTCCCGAGGGGCGGCAGGCGATAGCGGACCTGCTGGCGATGGGCGTAAGAAGGGTGACGATGCTGACAGGCGACCGGCGCGAGGTCGCCAACAGGGTCGCGACGGAGCTCGGCTGCACGGATTTCCGGGCAAAGTGTCTGCCGCACGACAAGCTGGCGGTGGTTGAGCAGATACGTGCGGACGGTCACACCGTCGCAGTAGTAGGGGATGGGATAAACGATGCCCCGGCCCTTGCAGCAGGCGACCTCGGAATAGCGATGGGTGCGGCGGGCAGCGATGTGGCGATCAGTTCGGCGTCGATCGCGCTTATGAACGACGACCTGAACAGGCTGCCGTTCCTTGTGACGCTTTCCCGCAAGACCAGGTCACTGATCAATCAGAACTTCCTTATCGGGATACTGTTCATCGTGCTTGGGGTGGCTGCAGGCGCAGCGGGCTGGATAAGCCCCATCGTAGGCGCGATGCTTCACTTCATCGGCTCGCTTGTGGTGGTGTTCAACAGCGCCCGGCTTGTCAGACAGGGCGAGGAACTCGAACCGCACAATCTGCCAACGTAGTGCAAGTGAAGGACACGAAGGCTTTTTGAGGGTAATGCGTTTGGTCAGCGGAGATACACAGTATGTTGTCGAGACATTCGGGCTTACGAAGGTGTTCGCGGACTGGTGGGGCCGCAGCAAGGTCATTGCCGTTGACGACCTGAACGTCAAGATAAGGCGCAATGAGGTATTCGGGCTGCTCGGTCCTAATGGCTCGGGCAAGACCACGACCCTTAAGATGCTGCTTTCCCTGCTCCATCCGACAAAAGGTCGGGCGCTAGTACTTGGGGGCGACAGCAGCGACCCTAAGATAAACGCGCATATCGGGTTCCTGCCGGAGGAATCATATCTCTATCGCTACCTTACGGCCGCGGAGACTCTGGATTTCTACGGGCGCCTTTTCGGCTTGCACCGGCGAGTGCGGCAGGAAAGGATTGGTGCACTTCTGGAGATGGTGGGCCTCCAGGGCGCGGCAAACAGGCAGGTCGGGACATTCTCGAAGGGTATGCAGCGCCGAATCGGGCTGGCGCAAGCCCTGATAAACGACCCTGATCTGCTGATACTTGATGAACCGACATCGGGTCTTGACCCGATAGGCACGCGGCAGATAAAAGACCTGATATTGCAGCTGGCGAGGCGGGGCAAGACGATACTGCTGTCGAGCCATCTGCTGGCGGATGTGGAAGACGTGTGTGACAGGATATCGATACTGTACGGCGGTAAGGTGAGGATCGAGGGAAAGGTGGGCGACCTTCTGAGAAGGAGGGACCAGGACCAGATACTGACAAGCAAGCTGAGCGAGACTGCTCTTGAGCAGATACGTGATATCGCCAGCAGGGAGAACGCAACGATCGATATATCCTCGCCAATGGACAAGCTCGAGAGTTTCTTTGTCAATGTGGTAGCGCAGGCTCAGAAAGAGGCGCACGCCACAAGCGGAGCAATCAGCACAACCGGCATCAGCGGATTCCTGGCAGAAGAGAAGCCGGAAAGCCTGCTGGATGAACTCGTGGCGGGCAGCGTTGTCGCGGCCGATGAGGGCGAGGAACGGCCGGCAACGGAGAAGGTAGAGGTTGCCGAGATACAGCCGCAGGTTGACAAGGGGTTGCTGCAAGATCTTTCCGTCGCTGAGCTGAAGCGCGAGGAAAGCCCCGAGCGTGTTGACAAAAGGAAACCGGCGGAAGTCGAGCCTCCGAAAGTGGATAAGGGTGTGCTGGATGAACTGACCGAATCGCCGGAGAAAAAGACCGACGCGGCGGGAGAGGATCGCGATGAATAGTATCTGGGCAGTCGCCCGAAATACTATCTCGCAGACGATGCGGATAAAGGCAGCAGTGGTCTTTGTGATATTGCTGGTGGTGCTGCTTCCGCTGATGAGTATGTATATGGTGGGGGATGGCACGCTGCTCGGTCGGCTGCAGACCTTTGTCAGCTACGGGCTATCGCTGACAAGCATGCTGCTGAGCCTGTTTACGATCGTAGTCTCGACATACACCGTGACGAGCGAGATCGACCAGCGGCAGATATATACGCTGGTGACGAAGCCGGTGACGCGGTTTCAGATGCTGGCTGGAAAGCTGATCGGCGTGCTGGTGGTGGATGCCGTGCTGCTGGTACTTTTCGCGGGTTCGATATACCTGATGGCCGTGAATATCCCGCGCTTTGTGGGTGCGGTCAGCATGGAAGATGAGATGAAGGTGCAGACCCAGTTCCTGACTGCAAGGACCTCTCTGTATCCTGTGATCGACAGTGTCCAGATAGAGAGAGAAGTTGAGGAGTCGTACGCGAGGCTTGTAAAATCCGACCCGACACTGAGAGATATACCTCCGCAGCGGGCGAAGGAGCAGCTGCGGCGGCAGAAAGAGCTTGAGAAGCGAGCGGTGGCGCCGGGCGGGCAGCTTGTGTGGAATTTCGCAAACGTCAAACCGCTTGGCGAAGATGAGCTGATCTTTGTCAGATTCAAGTATGAGGTATCGGTCGAGACAGGTGACAGTACGGTCCTTGGAAGGTGGTATTTTGGGACTTATACGAAGGATGAAAGCGGCGCGAGGATAACAAGGCCGATATATGCCGTTGAACGCAATGACGCCGCGCGTACGGTGCATGAGATAGCGCTGCCAGCCAGCGTCGTCGGCCTGGACGGGAATTTCTCGATAGTATTTCAGAGCGCGACAAGCAATATACCGACCATAGTCTTCCCGCTGGAGGATGGGTTTCAGGTATTGTACCGGAGCGGGACGTTCCAGGGCAATTTTCTGCGGGGCTCGATCGTGCTGTATGCGAGGCTTGCATTCCTTGCGCTTCTTGGAGTGTCGCTGGCGACATGGCTGAGCTTCCCGGTGGCGATACTGAGCGGGCTGGTTGTGGTGTTCACTGCCTCGATAAGCGGTTTCATCGCGGAGTCGATAAGTGATACTCCCGGCCTGGCAGGCTACCTATATCTGCCGGTAGAGGGGCTGCTGCTTCTACTTCCGAAGTTTGACAAGTACAATCCCAGCTCATACCTGGTGTCAGCGAGGATGCTGACGTGGGCGCTCGTTCTTCAGGTGCTTGTTGCGATGGTATTCATAAAGGGCCTGATACTGTGGCTATTCGGGGTCTATGTCTTCAACAGGCGGGAAGTTGCGAAAGTTGTAGTTTAGGATCGGAGTTGATAGCCGAAGATGCGGCTTCGCGATACAATAGTTGCTGTTGTCTGTTTTTTGCTGGCTGTGGCGCTGCTCTGGCTGGGCGTCGGGCGTCTTGACAGCATCAATCAGCAGCGGGCGAATCTGAAGCTTGTGGCCGCCGAGCCGCTGAAGAATGCGCCGCCGTCGCTGGCTTTTGCGACCGTGGCGATGGGGGCCTTTCGGGGCTTGGTAGTTGATGTTCTGTGGATACGGGCCGAGAGGCTGAAGCAGAATGGGCAGTATTTCGACGCAAAACAGCTGGCTGAGTGGATCACGACGCTGCAGCCGCGGTTTCCCGACGTATGGGATTTCCAGGCATGGAATATGGCGTACAACATATCCGTGGCCATGCCGAACACACAGCCACAGGAGAGATGGCGCTGGGTGAAGAACGGATATGAGCTGCTGAGAGACAAGGGCATACCGCTCAATCCGCACAGCATCGGCCTTTACCGCTCGCTGGCGTGGATATTCCACCACAAAATAGGCGGCATCACCGATGATGTGAACAAGTACTACAAGCTGCAGCTGTACATGGCGATGAAGCCGCTTGTCGGCGATGCGACCCAAGCGACATTCACTGCGATGGCTGAGGCGCCTCAGACCCTGGCAGAAGTGATGAAAGATGAGGAGGTTGCGCGGCTCGTCGCTGACCTTAGAGCAGCCGACAAGGGTTTTGCAGATGACGAGGGTTTTGTTCAGGGATATCTGCGGTTCCGGCTGGTCGGAGGGGGAGAGGACAATCCGATCTCCTCAGTGATCGACAAATACCATGGCAGCGAAGCGCTTGAGAAGCTCGATATATTTGTCAAGGCGTACATCCTGCGGAACACGTGGAAGATGGACCCGGCGATGATGGATGAGCTGAACCGGATCTATGGCCCACGCGATTTCGAAGACCCGAACAAGGTGTATCCCCTGAACTGGCAGAACCCTCAGGCGCATGCGATTTACTGGGCTGCCGAAGGCCTGAAGATGGGGAGCAAGGAGAGATACAACACGCACGAGATAAACACCGACCGCATTGTGTTCCAGTCGATGCAGGCGCTTTATAGGAGCGGCAAGATAGTCGTCTATCCGCTTGAGCAGGGCAACACGTATGCGGTTTTCGAGATGCCGGACCTGAGGATGTATGAGACCTGCAGACAGGCATATGTGGATGCCATCGACAAATACAAGGACATGCCCGGACGAACTGCGATGACAATAGAGGGTCTGAGGGTGGGCTATCGCAACTTCCTTGTGAACTCAGCCTACTCCTTCTACCAGACAGGTCATCTGAAATACGCTCAGCGAATATTCGCCCGATTGAAGGCATCATTCCCCGAGGAGACGAAGTACCAGGTATCATTCCCGGAATTCGTACGTAACAGGATGCGGGAGGAGATGGAGGGCGGCGGCATGGATGCCACCAACGCGATCGAGGCTGTGCTGAATTTCATGCGCGAGGCGTACTTCAGATACGCTATTCGTGACGATGAGGCTGCGGCAGGTCTGGAGAAAATGTCGCGCGAGGCATACGATATCTACATGCAGAAATACGGGGACGAGAAGCTGGAGATACCTGGCGGGGGGAGGCTGGACATACCAGACTTCAAGACGCTGAGGTTCCTGGCGATTACCCAGTTCCTGGAGGATGAGGGTTGGCCGGAGGAGCTCAGACTGGCCCTCTTCTCAAGGCTGAAGGTGGAACGTCCTGAGCTGATGAAAGAGCTCGACGAGATCTACCAGAGACTGCTGCAGAAGCAGCAAGAGCGAGCAGCCGGCGCGAAATAGTAGAGCGTGAAATGATATAGGTAGGAGACACGGCCCGATAGGTTTGAAGGGCCCGATACGTCCTGCGAGCATAAGAGAGACTGCGAGCGGGACGTTTTGTTTTTACGGAACAGAACAGGGAGTTGCTACGAGATGGAGCTTACATCTTCACAGCGTGTGGCGGTTGAGCACAAGGACGGGCCACTGCTGGTGCTGGCGGGGCCAGGCAGCGGCAAGACGCGAGTCATAACCTCCCGTATCTGCCAGCTCATCAGTTCGGGTGTCTCGCCATACAGCATCTGTGCCATCACATTCACCAACAAGGCCGCACAGGAGATGAGGGAGCGGGTTATCTCGTCCGGCATTCGCTCCGGTGCACATATCAGCACGTTCCACTCTCTGTGCGTGCGCCTGCTTCGGCAATATGCTCAGCAGGCAGGCATTCAGGCGAATTTCTCCATCTATGACGAAGCAGACCAGTCGCGATGTATGAAGATGGCGCTCAAAGAAGTAGAAGTGCCCGCGTCCGACTTTCAGCCGGCAGCGGTGCTTGACAGGATATCCGGATGGAAAAGCGACCTTGAACTGGTAGAGGCGGTCAGACAGCGCGCGGACGGCTTCCGAATGAAGATGCTGGTTCGTCTGTATGACCGCTATCAGCAGATACTCCAGGCGAACAATGCACTTGACTTCGACGACCTGCTCGTCAAGGTAGCCTATCTGCTGAAAGAGCATCCTCAGGTTCGCGAAGAGCTCAACGAACGATTCCGCTATCTGCTTATTGACGAATATCAGGATACCAACCACGCGCAGTATCAGATTGCCAAGGGCCTGGCTCTTGGGCACGGCAATATCTGCGTGACAGGCGACCCGGACCAGTCGATATACCGCTGGCGCGGAGCCGACATCGGCAATATCCTGGCCTTTGAGAAGGACTATCCAAATGCCACTGTTGTCAGGCTGGAAGAGAACTTCCGCAGCACAGCGGCGATACTTGCAGTGGCAGACAAGCTTATCCATGCCAACAAGAAGCGCAAGGAGAAGCGGCTTGTGCCAACGATCGGCGAGGGGGCGGAGGTCCAGGTGCAGGGCTATGACGATGAGGAGGAAGAAGCATACGCGGTCGTCCTGAAGGTCAAGGCACTGATTGACAGCGGGGAGGATGCCGGTGAGATAGCCATCTTCTATCGCGTCAACTCCATGAGTCGAAAGCTTGAGGAAGCATTCATAAGGAACCGGATATCATACCAGGTGGTGCGCGGGGTGGAGTTCTATGGCCGCAAGGAGATACGTGACATGATCGCATATCTCAAGGTGCTGGCCAATCCACAGGATGAGCTCTCGCTCATGCGCGTTATCAATACGCCGGCCCGGGGGATTGGGGAGACTACGCTGGCTAAAGTTACATCGTGGGCGAGAGACAATCGCCTCGGGTTCTATGAGGCTGCCATGAGGGCAGCGGATATCGGCGGGATAGCAAAGGCCACACAGGCAAAGCTGGCGACCTTTGTCAGGATGATAGAGGATTTGCGCAGCGGCATCGAGGGACCCGTAGCGCCACTCATGGAGAAGGTCTTGCATCAGTCCGGGCTAGAATCATCTCTCAGCACCGGGAGGGGCGACGAAGGCACTGCGCGGGATAATGTAATCGAGCTGATAGACGGCGCAGCTGCCTATGACTCCGGCACGGACAATCCATCACTCGTAGATTATCTGCAGCAGATAGCCCTGTTCAGCGATACAGATGCTTATGATGCCGCGGCCAGGAAGACAGCACTGATGACACTTCATGCTGCCAAAGGTCTGGAGTTCGACCACGTCTTCATCATTGGAGCGGAGGAAGGGATACTGCCGCATGAACGAAGTGCAAGTAACGAAGACGAGCTGGAGGAGGAACGGCGGCTGATGTTCGTCGGTATTACGAGGGCGAGAAAAGGACTCGAAGTCTCATTCGCAAGGCATCGCACGACCCGCGGCCTTTTCAGCAGGACAATACCGTCTCAATTCCTCTATGAGATGGGTGTTGAGATAAGAACGCCCGAGGACGCAGAACGCGAACCACATCACCAGAAAGGCGAGGGGCATGGAGAGCTGATATACGAGGCATTTGAAGAAGACGGCCATCCTGAATACCTGAAGGGAGAGCTGGTCCGGCACCCGAAGTTCGGCCTTGGGCGGGTAGTGGGGTTTATCTGGCTGGGCGAGAACAGCACTGTGACCGTCAAATTCAACACCGGCAGCCAGAAAACGCTTATGCTGAAGTATGCGAACCTGACAAAGGAGCAGTTCTAGTGGATGGCCCGGAAACGGGCTCGATCCAGAATGCGTGCTTTCCTCCTGACATGGCCTCCGGCATAACGGCAGTCATCCATACCAGCCCGTCTTACTCGACATTTTACCTTGCTTAATCTGCATAAGAGCCTAAAATGAAAAGTTTTGTGGCATAGTCGATGTGTCATGGTCGATTTGGAGTAATGAGATGCCGGTGTTTGAGTATAAGTGCAGCCAGTGCGGTAAGATAAGCGAGTTCCTCGAACGAGCAGGTACCCGGCAGAAGCATGTGTGTTCTCACTGCGCGAGCGACAAGCTTGAGAAGCAGTTCTCGACATTTGCGGCAGTGGTGAAGGAACCGGTGAAAAGCAACTGCCATACCTGCCCGAGCGGAGGCTCGTGCCCGCACGCACATTAGATGAAGAAGTAGTTAGTAGCCAGGAGACAGTATGGAGGAGGAAGAGTGACGTATGCCGCCGAAGGCGGCGAGGAACCGGATTCAGGATAAGAATCGAAACAAGCATGGAAGAGCAGAAAAAGGGCACATACGATTTCAACAGCATAGAAAAGAAGTGGCAGGAATACTGGGACAGCCACAAGACGTTCAAAGTCGAGGCAGACCGGAACAGGCCGAAGTACTATGTCCTTGATATGTTCCCGTATCCTTCTGCGCAAGGCCTGCATGTGGGTCACCCGGAAGGGTACACAGCCAGCGATATAGTCTCGCGCTACAAACGGATGAAGGGGTTCAACGTGCTTCATCCTATGGGCTGGGACGCGTTCGGCCTGCCCGCCGAGCAATATGCCGTCCAGACCGGCACGCACCCGGCTGTCACAACAAAGGCCAACATCGACAGCATGCGAACGCAGATAAAGAGTCTGGGCTTCAGCTATGACTGGGACAGAGAAGTTGCGACGATCGACCCTGAATACTACAAGTGGACCCAGTGGATATTCCTGAAGCTCTTCAACTCCTACTTCGATGAGGCCGAGCAGAAGGCCAGGGCCATCTCCGAGCTCGCGATACCAGCCGGTCTCGACGAAAAAGCAAAACGTGAGTACGTGGACAGCCATCGGCTGGCCTATGAGGCGGAGGTGGCGGTCAACTGGTGCCCCGCGCTCGGGACGGTGCTTGCAAATGAAGAGGTAATAGGCGGCGTCAGTGAGCGCGGTGGGCATCCGGTGTTCCGCAAGCCGATGAGGCAGTGGATGCTTCGGATCACAAAATACGCTGAACGTCTGCTGGCGGACCTTGACGGGCTTGACTGGAGCGATGGCATAAAGAAGCTCCAGGCTGACTGGATAGGAAAGAGCGTCGGAGCAGAAGTCGATTTTAAGGTGGCCGGCCACGACGCGACGATCAGGGTCTTTACGACCCGCCCCGATACACTCTTCGGCGCGACCTACATGGTTCTGGCGCCGGAGCATTCCCTTGTGGACGTGATAACCACGCCCGACAGGACGGAAGTGGTTCAGAGATACCGTCAGGAGGCTTCCCGCAAGAGCGATCTTGATCGAACGGACCTCGCCAAGGAGAAGACCGGCGAGTTCACGGGCGCCTTCGCCGTGAATCCGGTCAATGGGCAGGAGATACCGATCTGGATAAGCGATTACGTGCTGATGAGCTACGGCACTGGCGCGATAATGAGCGTACCGGCACACGATGACCGCGACTATGAATTCGCCCGGAAGTTCAACCTGCCGATAATCACCGTTGTTGAGCCATCCGGCAAGGAGGATGCCCAGCAAGCGAAGGAGACCGGCGAGTGCTTCACTGGCGATGGAGTGGCGGTAAACAGCGGCGAGTTCAGCGGCCTCAAGACGGCTGAGTTCAAGGAGAAGATAACCGACTGGCTGGAAAGCAGGGGGCTTGGCAAGAAGGCGATCAACTACAAGCTGCGGGACTGGCTGTTCAGCCGGCAGCGATACTGGGGCGAGCCGTTCCCCGTGCTGCATGTTGATGACAATGGGGTCGTGAGCGTTTCGGAGGAGGAGCTGCCGCTGGTGCTCCCGGAGGTGGAATCGTACAAGCCGAGCGGCACAGGGGAGTCACCGCTTGCCACGATAGGCCAGTGGCTCAATGTCACGCTCCCGGATGGTCGCAAGGCAAAACGCGAGACGAACACGATGCCGCAGTGGGCGGGAAGCTGCTGGTACTACCTGCGATACCTGGACCCGAAGAACAGCAGGAAGCCGTGGGACAAGGACAAAGAGAGCTACTGGATGCCGGTCGACCTCTACATCGGCGGGGCGGAGCATGCTGTGCTGCATCTGCTATACGCCCGGTTCTGGCACAAGCTTCTGTACGACCTTGGATATGTCAGCACGAAGGAACCGTTCCAGAAGCTGGTCAATCAGGGAATGATCCTTGGCGAAGACAATCAGAAGATGTCCAAAAGCCGCGGGAACGTCGTCAACCCGGATGATGTCGTGCAGAGGTATGGGGCCGACTCGATGCGCCTCTATGAGATGTTCATGGGGCCGCTCGAAGCGACCAAACCCTGGAGCATGCAGGGCGTGGAAGGCGTGCACAGGTTCCTGCAGAGGGTGTGGCGGTGCGTGGTCAATGAGGAGACGGGTGAACTCAACAAGGAAGTGTGCGATGCGCAGACGGATGAAGAGACACTCAGGAAACTGCACCAGACGATAAGGAAAGTGACTGAAGACATCGAGTCATTCAGCTTCAACACGGCCATCAGTCAGATGATGATATTTGCCAACCATTTGTCAAAGCAGGAGAGACGGCCCGTGGTGGTCCTCGAACAGCTTGTCCTTGTGTTGTCGCCCTTTGCGCCGCATCTGGCTGAGGAACTCTGGCAGCGGCTTGAGCACAGTGAGAGCCTTGCGCACGTGGCGTGGCCGGCTTATGACCCGGGACTGTGCAAAGAGAAGCAGGTCGAGCTGGCGGTGCAGGTCAATGGGAAGATACGCGACAAGATAATGGTGGCCGCAGATGACAGCGAGGAAAGCATAAGGGCAGCTGCGCTGGCGAGCGAGAGAGTAGCGGCGGAGATTGCCGGCAGACAGCCGAAGAAGGTGGTTGTCATCAAAAGCCGCCTTGTAAATATCGTTGTATAGGTTGTTAGTGCATGAAATCCAGGGCAGAGATGCTGGCTTACTGCGGATTGGATTGCCTTGGCTGTCCTATCCACTTGGCGACGCAAGTGGCCGACGATGCCAGAAAGAGGCAGATGCGGGAGGATATCGCCCGCCAGATCGAGCAGCTCTATGGAGTTAAGTGCACGGCGGATGGGATTACCGACTGCGACGGATGCCGGGCGGACAAAGGCAGGATATTCTCGGCATGCCAGAAATGCGGGGTCAGAAGCTGTGCCCGTGCAAGAGGGCTTGAGAACTGCGCACGCTGTAATGAATACGCCTGTGAGATGCTTGAGAAGTTCTTCTCTTACGGAGGCAAGCTTGTTCACGGCGATGCCAGGGCGCGATTGGATACAATAAGAAAGACTATGTGCAAAGATGGGAAGTGAGACGGAAGCCAAACTTAAGTGTGACAGGCATGAGGACCTGAGGCGGGCCCTGCATGACGCAGGCGCGGCTTTTGCCGGCGACTACCTCCAGCATGATGCGTATTTCGATGATGAGGCGGGTACTCTGACGGCTCACCAGTCGGCTTTGCGACTGCGCCAGGAAAAACGTGAGGATGAGGTTTCAGGTTCCAGCGTGGTTGTCACGTTCAAAGGGCCGCTGGATCCGTCACGATTCAAGAAGCGTCCCGAGGTGAATCTGCCCGTGTCGGAGCGTCAGGCCGCGGAGGAGCTGCTTGCGGTTCTAGGATACCGAAAAGTGCTCGTCGTGGAGAAGAGACGAAGTTTGTGGCATTTTGGCGGATGCGATGTCGCACTCGACGAGCTGCCGCTGATCGGTCGGTTTGTGGAGATAGAAGGGCCCGATGAGGATGCTATCTCTAGTGTGCAGGCTGCTCTGGGGCTCGACGAGTTGCCGCACATTCCGCAAAGCTATACTGTGCTGATCCTGCGGGAAGTGGCGCGGCGCGGAGCTGACGCTACGGAGGTCGTGTTCGGCGGTTAGCGCCCATGATTCAGGAACTGCAATGATAGATGCAAAAGCCGGTTACGTAAGTTATATAATTAATCCGAAGTCAGGTGCCAGCAGCTCCAAGCTCGTTATGAGGCAGTTCCTCGTATGGCTGGTCGAAAAAGGATACATGGTCAAGTGCTGGGACACCAAGTCGCTTGAGCATGCTCGCGAGCTTGCGTCTGTGGCAGCAAATGACCCCAGCTGTATATGTGTGGTCGCGGTGGGCGGTGACGGCACAATGCGCGAGGTTGCGCACGGACTGCAGGGAAGTGGCACGCCGCTGCTGATGATACCCGGCGGGACCGAGAACCTGCTGGCGAGCGAGCTCGGCCTTGACGATGAGATGGGTCTGCTGACCCGGACATTCAACGAGGCCTTCGTCCACGACCTTGATCTGGGCATGGTGAACGGGCGATGTTTCACTTCGATTGCCGGCGTCGGTTTCGATGGCGACATCGTCAGGCTGGTGAGCTCAAATCGCGACGGGCATATTCAGCATTTCGATTACTTCTGGCCCATCTGGCGAACGTTCTTCAGTGCCCGTTTTCCTTGGATGAAAGTAGAGACAGACGGCCAGGAGATATTTGACGGCCCGTGCATGGCGTTTGTCGGTAATATAAGCCGCTATGCGATGGGTCTGCAGATACTCGGCAGGGCAGATTACGGCGACGGCATGCTGGATGTATGCGTCTACAGGTGCGACTCCAAGCCCCACCTGGCGAAGCACTCGCTCATGACAGTATTCAAGCGTCACGCCAGAGGCAGCGACGTTGTATATCGCCAGGCCCGGCGTGTGAGGATATGCTCGGTCGAGCGCGACGTGGCTACGGAGATCGACGGCGATCCAGGGCCGGCACTGCCGCTTGATATAAGCGTGGTGCCGCACGCGGTCAAGGTGATCGTCCCCAGAGGGGCAAAACCCGCCGGGATGCGAACAAGGATCAAGAGAATGCTGGGATGAACTATGAAGCCAGTTGACTTTCATATAGGGGGAGTCCGCATTGGCCTTGATGCTCCGCTCTTCGTGATAGCCGGGCCCTGTGTGATCGAGAGTGAGGGACTCTGCCTCGATATTGCTGCAAGGCTTGTGGATATCGGTGGCAGAACCGGCGTGCCGGTGATCTTCAAGGCAAGCTTCGACAAGGCCAATCGTTCAAGTGCATCGAGCTTTCGCGGGCCGGGTCTTGAGGAAGGACTTCGCATACTTGCGGAAGTCGGGCGACAAACGGGACTACCTGTTTTGACAGATGTACACGAGGCGTCACAGGCTGAGGCCGTCGCAGCAGTTGTTGATTGCCTGCAGGTACCCGCGTTCCTTTGTAGGCAGACAGACCTGCTTATTGCCTGCGCACGGACGGGCAAGCCCGTGAACGTCAAGAAGGGCCAGTTTGTATCACCTGGTGAGATGAGGAATGTTGTGGATAAGGTAACCGGATGCGGCAACCAGAAGATCATGCTGACTGAGCGCGGGACGTTCTTTGGCTATGGCCGTCTTGTGAATGATATGACGGCCATCGCCGATATGAAGGCCCTCGGCTGCCCGGTTGTGTTTGATGCGACTCACAGCACACAGCTGCCGGGCGGCCTGGGTGATGCCAGTGCCGGCCGGCCCGAGATGGCTCCATTGCTGGCCTGTGCAGCCGTGGCCGCAGGAGCGAATGGACTCTTTCTGGAGGTGCATCCCGAGCCGAGGAAAGCACGTTCCGATGCAGCATGCGTCCTGGCGATTGGCTGCCTTGAAGAGGTGCTGGTCAAATGCAGGAGCATTCACAGTATCGTAAGAGGCTCATATGACTGAGCGGATGAAGTACGTTTTTGGGCCGGTGCCGTCGCGACGGCTGGGTTTGAGCCTGGGGGTAGATATAGTCCCATTCAAAACATGCACTCAGAACTGTATTTATTGCCAGCTTGGGCGGAACGCCGTCACTACCAGCCAGCGGAAGGCCTGGGTACCGACTGACGATGTATTGGCAGAGCTTCGTCAGGTACTCGGCGAGGGTGTCCGCCCGGACTATATCACCATAAGCGGCTCCGGCGAGCCGACCCTGAATTCCGACCTTGGCCCGCTCATCGACGGCATAAGGATGTTCACCGAGGTGCCTGTTGCCGTCATAACGAACGGCACGCTCCTTTCCGACCCTGCAGTCAGGGCCGACTGCTGTAAGGCCGATGTCATACTGCCATCGCTCGATGCCGGCGACGAAGCGACTTTCCAGCTCGTGAATAGGCCCCACGACACAATCAGCCTTCAGAGGCTCGTAGATGGTCTGTGTGCTCTGCGGAGCGAATACGCCGGCCAGATATGGCTGGAGATCTTCATTATTGAGGGCGTGAATTCAGACGCCGACCAGGTCGAGAAGATTCGTGAGCTGATCGGCCACATCGCTCCCGACAAGGTACATCTGAACACCGCTGTGCGGCCGACTGCCGAGAGGGGGGTAAGTGCAGCCAGCCCCGCGAGACTGGCGGAGATCGCCCATGTGCTGGGGCCAAAGGCCGAGGTGATAGCAGATTTCAGCGCCGGCCGCGCCGCCTCCATCCAGGCGGGCTCTGAGGATATTCTGCGAATCCTGCGTCGCCGCCCCTGCACTATGGAAGATATATGCGGCGCCACGGGCCTCAAACGGCTGGAGGTTGCCAAGCACGTCGAGGTCCTTCTTTCGAGCGGCATAATCGAGACAGAAAGTCGGAATAATGCCGTCTTTTATCGCCCCAAATAACCTATCCTTCCAGAGTTTGTAAAGAATCTCCCTCCAGTGACCGATAACAATTCTGTGGGCATTCGGTTCCCAGCGAACAAAATGCGCACATCCCGCTAAAGTCGGCTCGCTATGGACCGATAAGTTCTATGGAATAGCGATGCTCCAGGGAGCTTGCTTCCGTCACAAGGCAGTATGGACGAACAACCGAAAAAGCAGTTGCTCCTGAATAAGGGCGATGAAAAGTATATCTTCCGGTTCGGCACGGGCGACGAGGACCATCTTCTGGATGCCCTTGTTGCACAGGCGGAAGATCCCAGAACCAGCTTCGACTGGTTTGATGCAGCGGTCCTGAGCTTCAAGTTGACCAAGTCACTGATAACTCAGGCTGACGACCTGCTTGCAGGTGAATGCCCGGATATGCCTCGGGCCGGAAGACCCGAGCAGTAGGGCAAGACCATCCGGCATCCGGTATGCCGATATGCGTGACAAAGGGATTTGTTAAAGCGTACTCATAGGACAGGAACTCGAACATGAACGACTGCCAACTTATCCAGGACTTCCTGAAGTATCTGCAATTCGAAAAGCATTTCTCCGAACACACAGCCAAGTGCTACCATGCCGACCTGGTGCAGTTCTGTCAGTTCCTGTGCGACGGGTCGCTTCAGCCGGCTGACCATCACACCCGGGATCACCATGATGGTGGGGTGGCTGTAGCCACCAGGCCGCAGACGGATATCCAGCAGCAGCTCCTGGCTCTGGATGCTGATATCGTCCGCAACTTCCTGGCAGTGCTCAACGAGAAGCAGTATACGAAGGCCACGGCCGCCAGGAAGCTGGCGACTATCAGAAGCTTCTTCAAATTCCTGGTCAAGCGTGGCTATCTGTCGACAAATCCCATCGCTTCCATCAGGACGCCGAAGCAGGAAAAGAAGCTGCCCAAGTTCCTGGAATATGAACAGATTCAGAGGCTCCTGACCACGCCAGCCACGGGCCACTGGCTGGGCGCTCGCGACAGAGCCATGCTGGAGACGCTTTACAGTACTGGTATGAGGGTCAGCGAGCTTGTGGCGCTCAACATCGATGACGTGGATTTCCTTGGCGAGGTGGTGCGCGTGCGAGGGAAGGGCAAGAAGGAGCGAGTTGCCCCCATAGGCTCGTCAGCCCTGCAGGCTATCCAGCACTATCTCGAGTTCAAGAACAGACGGGCGCAGAGCAACGGCAATTTCGACACGAAGACCCTCTTTGTGAACAAACATGGCGGCCGCATGAGCACGCGAAGTGTCCGCCGCAAGATGGACAAGTACCTGATAGCAGCTGGCCTTGACCCGTCGATCAGCCCCCATACCCTTCGTCACAGCTTCGCCACCCACATGCTCAACAATGGCGCCGACCTGCGGAGTGTGCAGGAGCTATTGGGGCACCAGTCATTATCCACCACGCAGGTCTATACCCATCTGACCACCCGGCAGATGAAGAAGACCTATGACGAGGCTCACCCGCGCGACAAGTTTGAGGCCGCCAACTGAGAGAAGCATGTAGTGAGCGTGTGGTCTGTGCAGGTACCATGAAGCCCCGAGTCTCGGTCCTCCCTTCGAACCCCCGTCACGCACGCCATGGTCTTGGCAGGGAATTTGTGAATATCTTCATCGGTCAATGCCGATTTAGGAGGCAGAACACCGTAGTTCCCGAAGGAAATGGCTAATGGACGCAGCGCAGTAATGAGTATTAAGACGTACGCCCTCCTAGCTGTTGCCACACTCAGCCTTTCCAGCACATCGGCCTTGGCCGAGACCAAATCCGGGCGTGAATACGATATAAAAGCTGCATTTGTATGCAAATTCATGCTTTTCACTGATTGGCCGCAAGAGAAGCTGCCTGACGACAGCAGGGCTATTGTACTCGCCATCGTTGGAAACGACCCGTTCGAGCATGCGTTTGAGCCTGTGAAGGACGAGTCGGTCAAAGGAAGGAAGATTGTAGTCAAGTACTTCAAGGGTTGGGAGGCACTAAAAGAGGCAAGCGAGAAGGAGATGGCAAGAGTCGCCGATGAGCTGGGGCGGTGTCATTTGCTGTTTATCTGCAGGTCTGAGGAGAAGAACGTGGCGAGCATTCTCAAGATGGTCAAAGGTCACAGTGTCCTCACTGTCGCGGATATGCCCGACTTTCTCGAATCGGGGGGGATGATAAACCTGCTCCTCGAAGAGGGAAAGGTTCGCTTTGAAGTAAACAACATCGCTGCAACAGAGGCCGAGCTGAAGATCGGCTCACAGCTCCTGCGGCTGGCAAAGCGAGTGGTCCGGGAGGAGTCTACCCGTAAGTAGCGCCACAGGCGAGCTTTCGCGGGTACTCAGTTGTCGCGGCATGGTCCGGGCAGACTTAAGACTCCCTGCAAACATGCTTTGAAGGGTCGGAATATGAACCGAGTGATGGTATCGGTATTGGCATTGTGGATGGTATCAACCCTTACGTCGGCAGCCTTCGCCGAGGCCACCGAGCAAGGCACCGGCAACGGGGAAAGCCTCTTTGGGGCTTCCCTTGAGCAGCTGATGGAGATGCCGGTGGTTGTCTCCGCCTCACGTCAGGCCCAGAAAAGCGGGCAAGTATCCGCCGCAGTCACAGTGATTATGGCCGAAGACATTCACCGAAGCGGTGCCACCAATATCCCTGAAATACTGCAATTCGCGCCGGGTGTCGATGTGCGCCGGCTGGACCGTCAACGTTACGCGGTTGGTGTGCGTGGTCTATTCGGTGTGTTCTCAGACCGGACTCTGATTCTCGTCGACGGACGACCAGCTATCGACCCTATCTATGGGACGACCCACTGGGAGAACCTGCCGATAATGGTCGAAGACATTGAGCGGATCGAGGTTGTGCGCGGCCCGGTAGGCGCTGCATGGGGGGCAAATGCCTTTACCGGCGTGATCAATATCATCACCAAGAAACCCGGCACGGTCAACGGCGCATTGGCATCGTCCACGATCAACGAATTCGGCGATATCTGGACACATCTGCGATATGGCGGCAGCGAAGGGCCATGGAACTGGAGGATATCGACAGGCTATAATGATGTCGAGGATTCCGATGCGGCTGGTGCAGGAAAGTATGTTTCCGGGGCCCAGGCGGTCAACGGCCTTATGGGTTTCGACAGTTTCGCTGCCAGAGACTGGGGACGCTATGCCAAGGTCGATACGCAGGCTGAGTATCGGGTCGATGACCAGACCCGCTGGACATTTGGCATTGCACACTCCTCCAGCCAGGAAGGTGACTACGAATTCATCGGCGTCTTTCCGCGAAGAGATATCCTCACCGAGTACACGCGAATGTTCGCCAGGCTGGAACACCAGTACGATACCGACACGACCGCGTACATTCAGTGGTTCGGGGATTACTGGGACAGGCACCGCAGAGTTGTCACCGATAAGACAACGTATATGGAGAATGATCTGGAGGCTCAGGTGACCTTCAAGCCTGCAGACGATCACACGGCCTCGTTTGGCGGCAATCTCCGGTGGAACCGCCTGACCGCGAGGAACCACTCATCGCTTGATGAGTTTCTATTCGACAAGAGCCGATACAACGAGTACTGGGCAGGCCTTTTCCTGATGGACCGGTGGGCCGTGAGCGATCGCATGACCCTCGAAGGCCAGGTCCGTCTTGACAACTACAGCGAGACGACTGCCGACTGGTCGACCCGCCTTACGGCCATGTACGCGCTCGACGAGCAGCATGAGCATATGCTCCGCACTGGTTTCGCAAGGTCATTCCGGTCGCCGAGCCTGGCAACAAGACGAGGCTCCGCCAGCTATCTGCAGGCGCCGGTCGTCGGCGGTCTGTTCCTGACGCGACCGCCTGCAGGATATGAGCTTGACAATGAAGGCACTTACTCGCTTGAAGCAGGATACTCAGGACGGCTGTCTGACAACCTCTGGGTGAACCTGGATACCTATTATCAGCGCATGGAGCGGCTGATAGGAGTCACGAACCAGACTGATATGTTTGGCGTCACGACAAGCACATTTGACAATGTAGACGGCGCCGATTCATGGGGCGGGGAGACTTCGCTCACGTGGAAGCACCAGAAAGGCAGCATGAGCGCGTGGTACGCCTACAACGCCCTTGCAACGGATACTTTCGGCCAGATCACGCGCTCGCTTCCGCCGTCGCAGCAGAAGGCGGGGTTCACCGGCAGATGGTACATCGATGAGAACTGGACGTTCAACACGAACTACGTGTTCAACGATAGCATCCACACATTTGCAGCCGTTCCCGTTGATCCTGCGAGCTTCAGTCGCCTGGACCTGACGTTATCATGTAAAGTCGCGTCCCGAACAGGTGAGCTTATGGTTGGGGTGATGGACGTTCTCAACGAGACGACTGACGCGAACTTTGACACAGGCTGTTTAACCGCGCATGAGACACCCGGACGAACGTTCTTTGCCAGGCTCCAACTGGCATTCTAGGCGTTGGCAGTAAGCGCGACCGGGAAAAGGAAGCCCGGATTCAAGGGGTATGTCAGTTGCACAAGAGGCGCGGATAGCCAAAATGCTATCGTGACATCGGGGCTGGGGCAAGCGCGAAAGAAGAGAATAATGCGAGAGCACGCAAGAGCCTTCTGCAGCGTTCCAGAACGCATATCCACCGGTTTTCCACAATACCGTTTTGCGCTGTGCAAAAGCTGTTCACAAGTAAAAATTTCGTGCCGCAAGTGCTTGCAGCAGTTGAGACTGCAGGTTGTGGAAAAGAAACCCTAAAGAGAGCGGTTGATTTGCATCTTGATGGGTCATAAGATTCGCGTAGTCGCATCAGCGGAAACGGATGTTCACGACAACCTTGAAAGAAGTGTCATCGATTTGTCGCAGACCAGGAAGGTGCAATGATGCAGGATGCAGTTACGACAGAAGCGGCTGCTTTGGGCGAGGCGATCGCCGACAGGATCGGGCAGCAGAAGTACCGCGTGTGGTTCGGCAGGTCGGCCAAAATGGAGCTCGCGGAGGACAGGCTCGTGATAGCTGTGCCCAGCGAGTTCATGGCCGGATGGATCAAGAGTCACTTCGCCGAAGAGATAAATCAGGCTGCTCAGGCCGTGACTGGAAAGGATTTGCGGCTGGTGATGCAGGTGGAGCCGGGTCTCCTGCAGACGGAAGATGGCAGGAAGACAAGACCCGAGCCTATGATGGAGAAGAAGGAACGCCCACTGATGGCGGTGACAGGCAGAGCTCCCGCGAGAAAGGCGCAGGGACTCAAGCTCGTGCTGGATGATTTTGTCGTAGGGCCGTCGAACCAGCTTGGCTTCAATGCGGCACAGACCGTGGTAAACTCGGATGCAAGCCCTTTCAACCCGCTCTTTATACATGGTGGATATGGCGTTGGAAAAACGCACCTTCTGCAGGGAATATGTAACGGCCTTGCCACTGCCAGACCCGGCGCCAGGATAGCGTACCTGGCCGCCGAGGACTTCATGAATCAGTTTGTGCTGGCCCTCAAGACCAAGCGCCTTGAAGAATTCCGCACAAGATTCAGGCAACTGGACGTGCTGGCGATAGACGACATTCACTTTATCGCCAACAAAAACTCGATGCAGGGCGAATTCCTGCATACTTTCAACAGCATCGACCTTGCAGGCAAGCAGATAGTACTGGCTTCGGATGCCCATCCCAAGCAGATAGGGCAGATCTCTGAGAGCCTGGTGAGCAGGTTTGTCTCAGGAATGGTGGTGAAGATCGACTCGCCGGAGTATCAGACGCGGCTGGAGATATGCCGGAGGATGGCTGCCAGATTGCGGAAGCATATCGGCGAGGATGTGCTGCAGTTCATTGCTGAGCACATGCGCAGCAATGTGAGAGAGCTGGAGGGTGCGATGCTGAAGCTTGTCGCGTTCGCGTCTCTTGGCGGCGAGCGCGTAAGCGTGGATATGGCCAGACATATTCTCGATGACCATATTACAAGGACGGATCCGCTCGTGCACGTTTCCGACATTGAAGGATCGGTGGCGGCATTCTTCGGGGTCTCGCCTGCGGACGTGCACTCTTCTAAAAAAAATCGTACGGTCGCGATGGCGCGCAGTTTTTGTATGTATCTTGCGAGGAACTCGACCCGCATGAGTTTCCCGGAAATAGGCAGATACATGGGCAACAAGAACCATGCGACCGTGCTTATGGCGTGTAGAAAGGTGGATGATTTGGTGGGGCGTAATGCAGATGTTCGCTGGGATAGCCCGGCTGGCAACCGGGTTGCGAAGGCCCGGGCCATTCTCACCCAGCTTCAGGACGCGCTGGCGATGCGGTAAAGCGCAAAAAGAACGGCAAACGCGCCCTCGTGCGTTTGCCGTTCCTCTTCAGCAGGCCCTCAAGCCTGCCTACTAAAGGAGGAGGAGGAGTATCATGTCAAAGTCGGTCGCTACAGCCTTATTATCATTGCCTTTTCACCCTTATATACGCCGGTTGTGTTGCCCGGTTCGCGCAAAGCGCAGGAATTTGCGGGGCCGGGTTGAACCGGAAGGTCTATCGCTATAGAATGCCAGCCTGTTTGGATTTTCCAGGACTATGACCGACGCGGCACAGGAGTATTTGGGATGGATAAAGCGGTAATACTGGCCAGAGGCCTCGGCACCAGGATGCGGAAGGCCAATGAGAATGTGGCGCTGAATACGGAACAGGCTGGTATCGCAGCCGCGGGCGTCAAGGCGATGATGCCTGCGATGGGCCGGCCATTTCTCGATTATGTGCTTTCCGGGCTGGCTGATGCCGGGTACAGGCGGATGTGTCTTGTGATAGGTCCTGAGCACGACATCATCAGGAATTACTACGACTCGCTGAGGTATGAACGATTGAGCGTGTCATTCGCCATCCAGCAGGAGCCTCGCGGCACAGCCGATGCGGTTGCGCCTGCGAAGGATTTTGCCGGTACCGATGATTTTCTCGTCATCAACTCGGACAACTACTATCCCCCCGAAGCGCTCAAAGGGCTAAGAGCCCTTGAAGGGGCGGGCCTGGCGGGTTTTGAGCGGGATGCGATGGTCGCCGGCAGCAACATACCCGCTGAACGGATCGCGAAATTCGCGTGCATTGAGGCTGTGGGAGGGGTGATGAAGCGGATAATCGAGAAGCCCGCGCCGGAGGTGCTGGAGAAGATGCCGAGGCCGATAGTGCTTTCGATGAATTGCTGGCGCTTCACGTCGAAGATATTCGAGGGATGCGCGAAGATAAAGCCTTCAGCCCGCGGCGAGCTGGAATTGACGGATGCGGTGCAGTACACGATTGACAAGCTCGGCGAGAAGTATGCCGTGGTGCCTGTGATGGCTGGGGTGCTGGATCTCTCCAGCCGCGAGGATATCGCCCCGGTGATCGAGCGGCTGAAGGGGATGAAAGTCCGGTTGTAGGTTTTTCGCCTGCGCAAAGGCGAGGAAAAATGTGATGGCTGCGCGGGAACGATGGCCAAAGTGGCCGGGGTTGGGGCCAGCTATAATCGGTAAGTCTTGCGCTGTAAGCTACTTAGGAGATAGTGGAGGCGGGTGCTGGACAATGAGCCAAGTCATTGGCTATCCATTTACTCCTGTGAGTTGCGTGTGCCCCCAGTAGTCACCGTGGGTTGACACTGTTGCCGATGGGGGGCATAATTATAGGACCAAGCCTTAGCACGAAGGACACCATCGAGTGGGCAAGAGGTGTAACCTGAGGTGACCTATGGCGGGCACTGAGGATCCAGGTGGGAGTACCAGGGGGCGATTCCAGTCTATACCGCAATCAAACACAGAGCACAGGGCTCGGCCTCTGCGCCCTGTTACCAGAAACCTCTATTTAAGGGTATGGCCATGAAAAACATAATACATGTGACAGGCAAGATGACGATTGTGCTTGCAATGCTTGTTGGCGCGACGGTCGGCCGGGCAGCTCCGGCGGGAACGGCCTTCACGTACCAGGGGCGGCTGCTGGATGGCAACCAGGCAGCCAATAACCTGTATGATCTGCGGTTCAGGGTCTTCAGTGACCCGAACGCGGGGGTGCAGAGAGGCTTGGATGCTTTTGTGGAGGATGTCAATGTCATTGACGGCTACTTCGCGGTTGAGCTGGATTTTGGCAGCATCTTTGATGCGAATGCCGTGTGGCTTGACGTTGCGGTGCGGGCAGGTGACATTGCGGACCCCAATGCATATACCGCGCTACTGCCGCGGCAGAGGATCGGCCCGGCGCCGCATGCGATCTATGCCGCGACAGCGGGGGGCATGGCAGGGGGCGTCGAGTGGGGCGGCATACTCAATGTGCCGGAGGGGTTTGCCGACGGGGTGGATGATGTCGGCCTGACAAGCGAGGCGGACCCCACAGTTGCCGAGAGCGTGAAGGATGGTGTGGACTGGAGTGAGGTGACAGGTATGCCTGCGGGCTTTTCGGACGGCATCGATGACGTGGGTCTGATTGCGGAAACCGACCCGACAGTTGCCGAGGGCGTCAAGGACGGTGTCGATTGGACTGAAGTGACCGGCATTCCCGCGGGATTCGCTGACGGAACTGATGATGTGGGTGACTCTGACTGGACGATATCAGACAGCAACATGTACTCTGCTGTTGCCGGCAACGTGGGTATCGGGACGACAAGCCCACGTTACAAGCTGAGCATAGACAACGGCAGCATGCTGCTACAGGATATGGCGCCCGCCGGCACTTCGGGCCCATACATTAAGTTCAAGGAAGGGGGCTACAACGACGTTGGTGGTATATTCTTCCAGGCAAGCGGGTCTGGCAACAGCAATCAGCTGCGATTTACGGTCGGTGCAGCCAATGAGGACCCGCCGGCCCAGACTCAGGCAATGGTGATAAACCAGGGAGGTAACGTCGGTGTCGGGACAACAAGCCCGGCACAAAAGCTGGACGTGGTGGGCAATGCTGCGTTTTCGGGTAACGTTGGCATCGGGACCACCTCCCCGAGCGGACGGCTAGACGTGCACGCATACCGCGTTACCTCTGGCGAGGCCGCGGACCAGCAACAGACAAACACGGGCGAAGAACATAACTACGACAGCTTCTGGCAGTCCTTCACGGCCGGGATAACGGGAAACCTGACAAAGGTCCACCTCAACACGAGAGCACGCTATACATTCATTGGTTTGCCGGTGAGTGCCAATGCCACCCTGAAGATACATCAAGGGCAGGGCACAGGTGGCGCAGTTCTGGCGACCAGGTCTATTACTGTGGAGGATGACTGGGGCTGGAGGGCGTATACGTTTTCCAGCCCGCCATTCCTTGAGAGCGGGAACATATACACGGTGGCAGTCGCCATTGAAGACACAATCTATTCAGAACGGACATGGATGAAAGTATCGAACAGCGACGCGTATGCCGGGGGAAGGTGTAACGTGTCAGCCAGCCGTGATCTGGCGTTTCAGACCTACGTGGCCGGTTGCACCCTTGAGCCGGCTCTGACGCTCAAGCGCGAGAACGGTAATGTTGGTATCGGGACGACAAGCCCGAAGACCCAAGTTGATATAACTCGGACCCTGACTGTCGGGGCGAACCCGATATACGAGTCACCCAGTTCCGGGTCTGGAAGCAACCTGGAAATCAGGTATAGGACAGACGGCAGTGTGGACACGGCGGAGATCATATCCATAGACAGGGCTGTCGGCCGAAAACAGCTTGCGCTCGAAGGGAACCCCATTCTACTGCAGTATGGAAATGTGGGCATCGGGACGACAAGCCCGGCGCAGAAGCTGGATGTGGCAGGGAATGCTGCGTTTTCGGGTAACGTCGGCATCGGCACAACAAGCCCTGAAGCGCTTCTGGATGTCAATGGCATTGCGCTGGTGCAAGGTAAGCAGGTTGCGGTTGGCGATGAAAACCTGAGGGTCATCAGGGGGACGGTGCTGGCCAACGGAACGAAGCACGCAGGCTCAGGATTCACGGTGACTAAGGGGACGGGCGGTGAGGCAACCGGCTTCTACTACATATATTTCGACACTGCCTTCAGTGCTCGGCCCAGTGTGGTAACAACATGGAAATACCCCGATAGCGGGGATGACTTCGGCAGCTCAGGGACATCTTCGAACGTTTACACGACGTGTATGATCGCAGTCAGCACGACAAGATTCAAAGTCAAGGTGCAAGGTACAAGCGGTGGGGCAGTAGACCGAGGGTTTGAATTCATAGCGGCCGGCCTCAGATGACTCGAACTACGTGACAATTTCAGACTATCATGGGCGGCTTGCGGATTGGTAAACTGCGGGCCGCCTGTGATGGATAGAATGAGAGATGGAAAATGAGAATAATACTGAATAACACGAGCATGTCAGAAACCGCCAGGTTCACCGGAGGCGTAGTGACCATGGGGATTTGCCTTCTGTTATTTATCTGGGGCGTAGGTCTCGGGCAGAGTGGCGGGCAGTACTCAATCGTCTGGAGCACAGTGGATGGTGGCGGCGGGCAGTGTAGCGGCGGGCCTTATGTGCTTACTGGTACTATTGGTCAGCCGGATGCGGCGTACTCAGCAGGCGGGCAGTATGAGGTGCTTGGCGGCTTCTGGCCCGGCGGGCCGATGTGCATCGTGGATTTTGCAGACTTCGCGGGATTGGCTGCGTATTGGCTGGAGACGGGGGCAGGACTGCCGCCTGACCTGTATCCGGATGGCGTAATCGATGAGCTTGACCTTGCCGCCTTTGTCGCACAGTGGCTCTGTAACTGCCCTTACGGCTGGCCGCTGAAATAGCGTGGAAGACGGGATGATCACTGCGGTCGGGCCGGGATAATCAGGAAGCAAAGCGCGAAAAGACGGCGAAAAAGTGCAATAGATTCGCCCTCAGCAGGCGTTAACGCGCGGTTTCCGAGTGGAATCACCGCTATGGTTTGACTTTGGGGGCGGGAAAGTTGATAATATAGGATGAACTGGGAAGGGAGTGTGTTTGGGGGTATGGCAGAAGGAGTACAGGAGGTAGTGCATGGCTGGAGTTGTGTGTTACACGCCTGGGTCGGAAGGCTTCTGGCACTACATCTAACCTAATCAAAGACAAAGCGCCGGGGTAAGGCTCTGCGCGCTTTTCAGCACAGACTGTTATGGAAGGAGATGGCAATGAAAACTGTCCACGTCTTGAGAACCGTTGCGGCAATCTGTCTGGCAATTCCCCTATGTGCATCCGTCGGCGAGGCGGCGCCATTTGGCACAGTGTTCAAGTACCAGGGTCGGCTTATGGACGCCAACTACCCTGCCGACGGAATCTACGAGTTTGAGTTCAGGCTATATGATGTGGTAGAGGATGGAAATCAGCTGGACGGCACGGCTGCTTTTCGTGGAGTTGGTGTTGTGGATGGATACTTCACTGTGAACCTGGACTTTGGCAGTGGAGTTTTCACCGGCGATGCCCGCTGGCTGGAAATCGGCATTCGGCCGAGTGGCACCACAGGTCCCTTCACGACATTGAGCCCACGGCAGGAATTGACGCCAGCGCCATATGCAATCTACTCGTCGAAATCAGGGCCGGACAATGATTGGCAGGTCTCCGGTAGTGACATGTTCTCAATCCCGTCGGGTAATGTTGGTATTGGCACGACAGATCCAGGCAGCCGTCTTACCATTAAGGCCTCGGACACCTTTTCGACCGGGGGAGTGAAACTCATTTCAAGTATCAACAATAATAACATCATCTATATGCAGGATACTTCGCCGGGAGACCAGGGGCAGATTGCGGTTCGTGCAGGAGGATCAGACAAAGTAGTGCTCAGGGCCAACGGGAATACCTATTTCCATGGCGGCAACGTGGGCATCGGAACAGCAGGCCCGGTAACGAAGCTGCACATTGTCGGAGGTACTGATGCCTCATTAACGACTCATGGTTTCCTGGTAGCCGGGCCAACAAGCGGCGTAAACATCGTCCTGGACGACAACGAGATCATCGCGCGGAACAACGGGGCGGCATCAAAACTGTATCTCAATAAGGACAGCGGTAATGTTGTAGTTGAGGTGCTGGAAATCACAGGTGGAAGCGATCTGGCGGAGCCGTTCGAGGTTGCCGGGGCTGAATCCGTCGAAACCGGTATGGTCGTGGCGATCGATCCGGAGCATCCCGGGCAGCTGCGGATAGCAGACAAAGCTTATGACCGCAAAGTTGCCGGTGTCATCAGTGGAGCAGGAGGCATTAAACCCGGTATGCTGATGGGACAGAGAGATTCCATTGCTAATGGCACCAACCCGGTAGCTCTTACAGGCAGGGTTTATTGTCTGGCGGATGCGGCATACGGTACGATACAACCAGGCGATTTGCTCACGACTTCTCAGACTCCGGGTCACGCAATGAAAGTGACTGATTATTCCAGGGCGCATGGCGCTACTCTGGGTAAAGCGATGTCGCCGCTGGATCATGGCCGGGGACTTGTGCTGGTCCTGGTATCGCTTCAGTAGTTAGCGGGCGATGTTTGGAGATTCATTATGAAAACGAGGATACAATTCATGTCACATAATGATTCACTCAGGGTCTTTGTCAAACCGACGAGCAAGGTGTTTGTTGCCTTTGTCCTCTGCATCATCGTACCTCTGCTTACCTCAACTGTTATGGCCGACCTGCCGGTCACCGGTGTTGAGGTCCCTGAGTTGGCGATATTTGATATGCTGATGCAATCGTTCATGGCGAATAAGGGGATTCAGTCCGGGATCCTCGCGATCTCAAAGGGTGGCCGTGTTGTCTACCAACGGGGTTTCGGATACGCGTACAACGGAGTTGATCCGCTCCCGGAGAACACGCCAATGCGGCTGGCAAGCGTCTCAAAACCAGTTGCAGCTGCTGCGATTCGCTATCTCATAGCGGATCGTGTCATCGGTCCGAATGATTTTGTTTTCAATGTGGGTCAATCGACGCCGCTGGGAGAACGGCGTCTTCTTGATGCGAGCACTTCATCCAGCCCGTATTATCCTTACAATGGAGTTTATGGTAACCAGAATTGGCTGGGTATGATCAGAATCAGGCACTTGCTGGTCTTTCAGGGAGGCTGGGATAAGGATGTCTTTGATCCTATGTATGGCGAGGTCTTAATAGGCGAGAAAACCGGCGTTGTTCCGCCGGGGCGAATCTGGACGGTGAGGTATACGCTGAGCCAGCCCCTTCAATTTGCACCCGGCACAAACTCGTCATACTGCAATTTCGGCTATATGTTACTGTCTTTGATTATTGAACAGGAGACGGGCTGGCAGCATACCGATTACATTCGCCATCGCGTACTGACTCCTGAGATGTGGGTCCCTGCGACTGAAGTTTTCTTTGGGCGAACGTTTGAGTACTGGAAGAATCCCAGGGAGACCAGATATATCGATGGCAGTAACTGTACAAATGTGTATGACCCTGATGGTCCACATGTCGAATGCCCTTATGGAGCTTTTGACCTTGAGCAAAAGACCGGTGAAGGGAACCTTGTCGCAAGCGCTGCGCCGCTGCTGACATTCCTCGACCATTATTCTGCAAGCATTAACTCAAATGTCGGTCTGCCGATAAGCAGTGCTGTAGATGGGGCTAAGAACGGCGGATTTGCAGGCACCAACACGAGGATACAGCAATGGCATGACGGATTCAGTGTCGTGATCCTCTTTGCCAAAGGCATAGACGAATTCTATGCGGACGAATTAATGCCGCAGGTACGTTCGCTTATCGATTTCGCAACCGGTATCGACTGGGATTCGCTGAAAGCCATCGATGGCTTCTGGGTCGATTTCAATGCATCTTCTTCCGGTTTCGGCGGCTACAATGACCCGTTCCATACCATGGATGCCACGTTAAGCTCCACGGCAAACGGCAGCAAGCTGCGTTTCAAAGCTGGAACTTCCAACTGGACCGGGACGATATCAAAGCGGACTCTGCTCAGTGCACCGTTCGGCACAGCGGTCATTGGTCAATGAGTACCTGATTACGGGTGTGCCGGCGTGCGACGGCCTGGAATCGCGCGAATCGAACCGGCCTGCGTGGTAGAAAGGAGAGACAAGATGAGATATATGCGTCCTGCGGTCATACTGGTGATTCTTCTGGCTATACCGGGACATGGGGAGTATGCCATCACGTGGAGCACAATTGACGGAGGCGGCGGCACGAGCAGCGGCGGACCCTATGTGCTTACCGGGACGACAGGCCAGCCTGATGCCGCTTATTCAGCCGGCGGGCAGTATGAGGTGCTTGGCGGGTTCTGGCCGGGCGGGCCGATGTGCATCGTTGACTTTGCGGATTTTGCGGGATTGGCTGCGTACTGGCTGGAGACCGGGACAGGGCTGCCGCCGGACCTCTATCCGGACGGCGTGATAGATGAGCTGGACCTTGCGGCCTTTGTGACGCAGTGGCTGTGCTACTGCCCATACGGCTGGCCGCTGAGATGATGGGTCACTCCGGCTCGGCGCCCGGAAGGGCAGATTGGGTGGGTACGGTGACAGGCGGCATCTCCGTCGCTGGCGAGATGCGCTTCGGGATTTGCGCAGCTACGAGGATGGCGGCAATGGCGGCTGCAGCGCCGATGAGGAAAGTCCACGTGTAGCCGAGGTATTTCCATGCTATCCCGCCGACGAGAGGCATTGTCACAGAGGCGATATGGTTGACTGCGACGCCCGTGCTGAGGGTCATGGTCCTTTCGCTGGATGGGGTGAGCCTGCCGACATAGGTTGTCAGCGCCATCGCGAAGACAAAGAATGCGCTATCGAGCAGGAAGATGCCGTAGAGGATGAACCTGACGCGTATGAACGCATAGCCGATGAAGAAGCAGGTCATGCATGTATAGTAGAAGACGAGCACCTTGCGCTCACCTACGCGGTCGATGAGACGACCGACGGCAGGGGAGGTGAACCAGCCGACGGCCTGCACCGCTATCCACATGATGAGCATTGTGCGAAGGGGTGTGCCATACTCCTTGACGAGCAGGAAGCCGGCGAACGCGAGGAATATCTGCTTTCGCCAGCCCTCGAGGAAGTTGAGGAGATAGTAGAGACCGTACCGGCGGCGGAAGACGAGCTGCTGTTTTTCGGTGCGGATCTGGCGCGGGATGTAGAGGCATGAGATCGCGGCGATGATGGCTGCAGCGCCGGCGACGATATAGAGCAGGCGAATCTGCACGCCGATGATGCTGAGCGCGAGTGCCGCGATGAGGCCGAAGCCCGAGCCGGCTGCTCCAGCAGCCTGAATCTGGCCCAGGCACCGGCCTTCGCTTCCTGGCTCGGCGAGGGCAAGGCCCATGGAATTGGGCAGCGGCATCCAGATGTGAAGCCCCTGGCTCCAGACGAGGCTTGCGATGACCAGCCAGAAATAATTGTGCACGTAGCAGTAACTTGCCAGGCCGATGCCGAAGAAGGTGAGCATAACGGCGCCGATGAGCGGCTCGGTAAGGCCGGCAAGGAGTGCGAGGATGCCAAGGGCAAGTATTCCGCAGGTCTCACGGAACATCTCGAGCAGACCCTGCTGAAAGCCGCCGAGATTCATCTCCTCGACGACGAAATTGGCGTTCATCGCGATCTGCAGCATCATCGCGAAGCTTGTTGCCGCGACCGCTGCACAGAGGAATCTGCGGCCACGCATTCTATGGGGATCGGCGGGAGAGGCTTCGAGCGTGTCAGTATGCTGCGGCGAGGTCATCTTCGCTCGCCCGCCAACCACGGGTATATCAGGTCGCAGAAGCGGCGGCCGATGAGCTCGTAGCCGTCGCCATTGGGGTGGAGGCCGTCAGGCAGGTAGGCTGGGGCCTCATTTTCCGTTAGTAATGTGCGGCCGTCGAAGTATCTGATATGTCTGTCACCATGCTCTATGAGGCGAGTCACGGCGTCTTCGAGCTCGGCTCTCATCTTCTGTAATGTAAGGCCGGTGCTACCGGGTTTCGTCTCGCGATTCGGCGATGAGATGGGTGATATGACGGCGATGGGGACAAGCGGCTGCTTCTCTCTGACGAGCTTCACCATGCCGATGAGGGCCGGTTTGAAGGTACGCTCGTGGAGTGTGCCTCCGTGGATGTTGATGCCTATCTTGAGCGAGATCATGTCGGCGGGGATGTCGCGGATGAGCCGTGCGACCATGGGCTCCATGTGGCAGTTGCCCGGGAAGCCGAAGCATGTCAGGTTCAGGTCTTTCTCTATTGCCACGATGGCCGGCCAGGTTCTGGAAGGGGAGTGACATTCACCGCAGAATGTGATGCTGCTGCCATAGGCAGTCCAGCGGGGTCGGGTGTCGGGGATGACGGCAGCGGTTGTGTCTTCGTCGAGAACGAGTGCCCGGAGTCTGACCTTTACTCTTACCGGCATCCATATCTCGACAAGCTTGCTGCCAGCAGGGAGGGGCGAGAATGCGACGCTGCTCGTACCCTGCACGGCGGGAATCGTCTGGATGAGCTTGCCATCGATGACGAGGTCGAAAGCGCCTTGCTGCTCGAGGTCCTCATAGTCGACGGGCTCGAGTTTGAGGGTGATGGCGGTAGAAGTTGTCCGGAAGCGGAGTCTGATGCCGGCTGCCAGGGCGCCCCTGTCGGTCATTGGCTGGGGTGGAAAGAGAGCCTTTTCCTCAAAGGGCAGGCGCCATGGCCTGACCCAGCCGGGGCCTCGCTCGAAGGACACCGCTCCTTCGACTATCGCTTCGTCAATTACTAATTCCGTCAAACCTGCCAATTCAACACCTCGCTTTGAAACGGCGATTTCTACCACAATCGAAGCCATTCGACAAGCTCTTTTCGATAGTCGCTCCGGAAAGGCGGGTTTAGGATAGTTTTTGTTTGACTTGAAATGCAGTCTCGCTACACTACCGGTCTTTACACGTGGAAGTGCGCTTGAACTCTATACCACAAGGAGGTTCTTAGTGGCGTATAATTGTGTTGTTCTCATAAAGCAGGTGCCCGACACGAAGCGGGTGACCGAGAAGGCGATGAACGAAGACGGGACGGTGAATCGCGCGGCGCTGCCGGCGATCTACAACCCGGAAGACCTGAATGCGCTGGAGATGGCGCTGCAGATAAAGTCGGAATTCGGTGGTCGGGTCACGGTGATAACGATGGGGTTGCCGGCTGCCAGCGCGATACTACGTGAATCGCTCTACCGCGGGGCGGATGATGCGGTGCTTGTTACGGACCGTCGTGCTGCGGCCAGCGATACACTTGCGACAAGCTACATACTGAGCCAGGCTGTGAAGAAGCTGGGCAAGTATGACCTTGTGCTATGTGGGCGGCAGGCTATCGACGGCGACACGGCCCAGGTGGGGCCGCAGCTTGCCGAAAAGCTGAGTATTCCGCAGATGACATGCGTGCTGGACCTGCTGGAGCTTTCTGGCAAGACGATCACGGCCCGCAGGAGTATCGGCAACGGCTGGCAGGAAGTGAAAGGCAAGCTACCGGTGCTGCTGACTGTGACGGATGAAGCCAATTCGCCGCGAGTCGCGGCTGCCAAGTGCATGATGAAATACAAGAAGGCCCGCAGCCGCGCCGAGGTCGAGGCCGAGGTGAAGGGTGCCAATCCGGGCGCGAATGAAAAGAAAGCCGCCGAGCTTGTCGATGCGGCGTGTAAGGCACTCGAGTCACAGGGTCTTCTGATCAAGCAGTGGGACCTGGATTTCCTGGGCGCGGACCTGCAGTGGTGTGGTCGCAGCGGTAGCCCGACGAAGGTTCACAGGATACAGGCGGTCGTGCTGACGGCCAAGGAGACCAAGACGATAACGCCGACACAGGAAGGCATCCGTGACATGGTCCATGAGCTTATCGTCGACCATACCATCGGGTGATACTGGTCGTTGGGTGTTTTCCTACCCTGAGCCATCGTTCAGGGACGAAATAAAAAGGGATTTTGCGATATGATAAAAGTGAATCGAAAAGGCGAGGTCTGGGTCTTCGCTGAGCAGCATGAGGGAAAGCTTGAAGAGACGCCGCTGGAGCTGATGAGCAAGGCACGTGACCTGGCCGACACACTGGGCGTGAAGCTCGGTGCGGTGCTCCTGGGCGACAATGTGAAGAGGCTGTCGACAAAGCTCATTCAGTACGGGGCGGACAAGGTCTATGTCGTGGAGAACGGACTTCTTGAGCACTACCAGACGAACAGCTATGCGAAGGCGGTCTATGACCTTGTGCACAAATATGAGCCGCAGGTAATGATATACGGGGCGACGGTGACAGGGCGTGACCTCGCTCCTCGCGTGGCGTCGGCTGTGAAGGCGGGCCTGACGGCAGACTGCACGGACCTGCAGATAGGCGACCACAAAACGACCGACGGCGAGCTGCATGATAAGCTCCTGCTTCAGATACGGCCCGCATTTGGCGGCAACATCATCGCGACCATCATCAATTATGACAGGTGGCCGCAGATGGCGACTGTCCGCGAGGGTGTGATGGCGATGCCGGAGCCGGATGTGCACCGTAAGGGTGAGGTCATTGTGGAGAAGGCACATGTCTCGGCCGACGAGCTTCCGATAGAGATACTCAAGGAGCACCGCGCCGAGAAGAAGGTGAATCTGAAGGGTGCGCGAGTCATCGTGACAGGCGGGGCGGGCGTAGGCAGCAAGGAGAACTTCCGGCTGGTCTACGACCTGGCGAATTGCCTTGGCGCGGCGCCGGGTGCGACACGTGCGGCCGTTGACCTCGGGTTTATCGACCGGGACCACCAGGTGGGACAGACCGGGACGACCGTGAGGCCGTGTCTCTATATTGCTGTGGGGGTCAGCGGGGCGATCCAGCACCAGGCGGGGATGTCGGAATCGCAGAAGATCATCGCGATCAACAATGACCGTGATGCGCCTATCTTTCAGATCGCCCACTTCAAGGTCGTGGGTGACCTCAACAAGATAGTGCCGATGATGATCAAGGCGGTCAAAGAAAAGGCATAAGAGAGCAGGCAGTAGACAGTAGTCAGTAGGAAGAAGAGAGAAGATATTCGCGGCAATTCCGAACGGCAGAAAGACAAGCGACCATGATTGACGGCAACCTGCCGCGAGAATACGTAAATGAACGATAGCAGTCAATAAGGCGAGTTCACCGATTATGGCCAATTTTTACAGAGATAACTACGATATACAGTTCTGGTTCAAGAACATGGAGCTTGCGAAGCTTGCGGAGCTTCAGGAGCAGGGCTTCACATACTCAAAGGAATTTGCAGCGGCACCAGCCGACGCGGCGGAGGCTATCCAGAACTATGAAATGGTTCTCGATGCAATCGGGCAGCTCTCGGGCGATTTTATCGCGCCTCGTTCGGAAGGCATCGACCGACAGGGCAACACGCTCAACGAGGACGGGACAGTGACATATGCCGACGGCATTCGCGAGTCGCTCGAGAAGCTGGCGCAGGCGGATGTGATGGGCTTCACACTGCCGCACCGGTTCGGGGGCCTGAACTTCCCGTCGACCATATACTCTATGGCGAACGAGATAGTCAGCCGCGCGGACGCGTCGCTGATGAACATATTCGGCCTGCAGGGTATTGCCGAGACGATAGAAGCATTTGCATCAGAGGAGATAAAGCAGGAATACCTGCACGACTTCTCGGCGGGCAAGCTCACCGGGGCGATGGTGTTGACGGAGCCGGATGCGGGCAGCGACCTTCAGAGCGTGAAGCTCAAGGCCTTCCAGGATGAGAAGGGCGACTGGTACCTCAATGGTGTGAAGCGATTCATCACCAACGGCTGCGGCGATGTGCTGCTTGTGCTGGCGCGCAGCGAGGCGGACCGCGCCGGCGGGCTTGGTCTGTCGTTGTTCGTCTGCGAGCCGGGGCCGAGTGTGCACGTGCGCAGGCTCGAAGATAAGCTGGGCATTCATGGCTCGCCGACGTGCGAGATATTCTTCGACAATACGCCGTGCAAGCTCATAGGTGAGCGGCAGCGCGGGCTTGTTACGTATGTGATGAGCCTGATGAACGGGGCGCGGATAGGCATAGCGGCGCAATCGCTTGGCATAGGTGAGGCTGCATACAGGATAGCTCGCGACTACGCTGCGAGCCGGAAGCAGTTCGGTGTACCAATCGAGCGGCTGCCCGCCGTGCGCGACCTTGTGATCGAGATGAAGATACTCATCGAGGCATGCAGGGCGATGCTGTACGAGACTTGTCGCGTTGTCGATATAGACCGCTACTATGAGAGAACCCTCGAGAGCAATCCTCCAGCTGACAAGGAGATACTGAAGGCGATGAAGAGCGAAGCCCGCAAGTATTCCAGGCTTGCCGCGATGCTTACGCCGATGAGCAAGTACATCTGCTCGGAGATGTGCAATTCAGTGGCGTACGACAGTATACAAGTGCTTGGCGGATCGGGCTACATGCGCGATTACGCATCGGAGCGTCACGCTCGCGACGCACGCATCACGACGATCTACGAAGGGACAAGTCAGCTGCAGGTGGTGGCAGCGGTGCGCGGGGTGTGCAGCGGGACTGCAGAGAAATATCTTGAAGAGCTTGCGGCGAAGGAATATGAGCCCCAGTTCAAGGACCTGGTGGCAATCCTTGCGAAGGGAACTGGGACGATGAAGGAGTGCGTGGCTGCTGTCAAGGCACGCAGCGTCGAGTACATGGACCTGTGGGGAAGGCCGCTGGTGGATATGGCGATGGACCTGATAAACGGGTACCTTTTTCTTGAGCTGGCATCCGCCAAGATAGATATGATGGTGCCGGCCGTGGAGACCGAGGATGGCGACATGGTAAGTATGAAGAAACGCAAGGCAGCCATTGCGCGCCGGTTCATAACCAGGAACGCAGCCCGGATAGAGGCCCGTGCGAAGCTGATCACTTCAGGTGATACGACAACGATGAGCGAGTATGGGCTGGTAGTCGGGCCTATCCCGGGCGAGCTGTAGGGCCGAATCCGGCGAAATATCAAAAAAGGCGCTCCGCATTGATTTGTGGTGCGCCTTTTTCTATAATTGTGGCTGCGTTCTGAACAGAGGTGAGCCCTACCGGATTGAAAGGACGAGACATGCTCAAGGCCGTAATAATGGATTTTGACGGCGTCATCGCCGATACCGAGGCTCTGCATTACGAAGCGTTCAATGAGGTGCTGGCTGCGTACAATATCGAGCTGACCGAGGAGGAATACTATGAGAAATACCTGGGCTACTCCGATGTGGACTGCTTTAACGCCGTCAACGAGGACTACAAGATAGAACTCGATGACGCCGAGATAGAAGACCTTGTGCTCCAGAAGGCTGACACTTTCCAGGGATTCCTGAACAGCGGCGCGGCTGTCATCAGCGGTGTCACGGAATTCATTGAGATGCTCCAGCGTGAGAACATTCCCCTGGGCATCTGCTCGGGCGCCACGATGCGCGATATTAAGACCGCGATGAAAGGCAGCAGGCTGCTGGAGAGTTTCATGGCTATCGTCACGGCCGATGATGTGACCGCCGGCAAGCCCGATGCTGAAGGATACGTGCTGGCCCGCAAGCGGATTGCTGCCGCTGTGGGTACGCCTATTGCGGGTGATGAATGCATCGCGGTCGAGGACTCAGAGTGGGGTCTTGAGGCGGCCCGCCTGGCAGGTATGCATACTGTCGCCGTTACGAACTCGTATGCGCCGGCGGCGCTTGGCATGGCCGATAAGGTGGTCGACAGCCTTGCCGAAGTGAATATGGATGTGCTGCGCGGCATCTGCAAGTAGGCCCCAATTGCGCTGGAGCACTTAGGGGAGTAACTGAGACAACAGCGACACGAAATACCAGGCAATCGCGACGGCTGCTATGGCCACCACAGCCCACAAAGCATACCAAGTGACTCTGTCTCGCTCTACCACCCAGAAGATAAGTAGCAGGGGTACTATTATTGGCCATGCCGCCACAAAACCCAGAGTCAGGAACACCTTCACCCAGGAGGGCGTCTGGTGAGGCAGCAGCCATCCCCAGATGCGTGCCAGTCCACCATATGTGAATCGCACGCCTTCGAAGGGCAGGTAGGTCACAAGTGGATTAACTGCATCGCTGCTGGCGCAGTCGGGGCAGTAATAGGTGTGCGGGTCTGTCGGCCGCAGGCAGTTCATACACAGGGGGTGGCTTCTTCAGCCACACGCTCCCCGCTTGCCTCTCCCATATCGCAACCGTTATTTGTGGACTCGTTGCTCTCCATTGTCGCCCGGTGCCAATGTTGTTTGCCGCATTGGTAACCGGCTGACATCCAGCCCGCTGCCTCAGTATACCACACAAGAAGGCTGTTTTCCCTTGCAAAATGTGTTTCTGTGGTTACAATATGCCTGCTCTATCCGGCGGCGTAGCCAAGTGGCCTAAGGCGACGGTTTGCAAAACCGTTATTCCCCGGTTCAAATCCGGGCGCCGCCTTCCTCTTTTCTCAGAGGCGCATTAGTTCACAGCAGTTCAGGAAATACAGACACTTCTCCACGTTTCGCGTGCTTAGTATGATCCCAGCTGCGCGGGCATACAGGTCGAGCTGATTCCGGTACATCTGCGCGCGCTGTGGAACGAGGGCCCTTCGTATTCTGTCGGTCTTGAAATCCACTATCACAAGTCTGTCGGGCAGGCGCACCAGCATATCAACGATGCCCTGAACGATCACATTCTCGCCTGTCGGGTCACCAGCTTGTTGAGGGGCATATTCGGACAGCGGAACCGCCAGTGTGAAGGGCCACTCACGCAAGACCCTATCATGATTACGCAGGACGATCTGACCCAGCTCCGTCTTGAAGAAAGCCGCGACGGCACGTACGTCGACGCCATCTGCGATACCATGTGCGAGCATCCCATCTTTCACGAGGCTGCTCAGAGTCTGCCCGACTGCGATCTCGTCAACAGGCTGGCTGATATCAAGCGACTGAATCACAAGATGTGTTGCCGAACCAGCGAGCAGTGGTTCAACCTTCGAGGAATCTCCTGCAACCTGAAGGGCGAGCGGGGCCCGGCCGAACGCAGCGGAATGGTCTACTTGGGCGAACTCATCCTGACGATGTGTCAGTTGTGTGACACTTGTCTTGGCGCATGCGTCTGTGGCTGCTTCATACGGGTATTCCCAGCTCAGCGAATCTGTGACGGCGGCGACCAATGCAGCGGCGTCCTTGCGGGATGAGCTGGCAGTATGCGTGGTTGCCCGATGGCTTTGTCTGGCCTTGGTGATGCTCCGGGCCAGGGCATTCTGCTCAGTTGCGCTCAGAATGTGCATATCCAGTAGATGCCCTTGCGCCAGGGCTGTAGCCTCCGCATCCAACCCGAACGCTTCAAGCATCTCCCTGCGGTCACTGAGGCCGTACAGCAGCCATTCAAGGCTGCTTCGGCACGCAGAGAGCATCCATCCGGGCAACGGCCCCGCGGGCGCCATGGCACCATTGCGCAACACCCTGCGACACAGGTCTTTCGGTCTGGCCGCCGTGAGTATGAGTTTCTCCCTCGCTCGCGTCATGGCAACATAGAGTATTCGCATTTCCTCCGCCAGGCTGGCGGTCAGCTTGCGCTCGGCGACCACTTCGTTGGCCATCGAGCGAAGATGCACATGCCTGTGGCTGTCAATGATACCAAGGCCAAGCGTCGTCCTCTCGTCGAACAGGCAGTCACCTGCGATATCCTGGAAGTTGAATCTCCTCTCCATCCCTGCCAGGACGACTACGGGGAATTCGAGGCCCTTGCTCTTGTGGACGCTCATTATGCGCACAGCGTTTTCCCCGGGAGCCATAACGTCGGCGGGCTTGTAGTCGCCTCCTTCCTGCATGAGCTTCTCGATGAATTCAACGAACGCCCCGAGGCCTGAGGCGGGGGTAGTTGCGAATCCTGCAAACTGGACGGCTCTTGAGTGGAGGTCAAGCAGATTGGCCCTTCGCTGACGGCCTTTTGGCATGGCGGCAACGAATGAGAGATAACCTGTCTGCCTGTACGCCTGCCAGAGCATGGCGGCTATGCCTTCCTGTGCGGCACATGTTCGCCATTGGTCAAGCGTTCTCAGGATGCTGGCGACCTTTTCCCGCAGCTCGGCATCGGGGCCACTGGCAGCATAGGCGTACACACACTCATGGAATCGAGACCGGCCAGAGCCGGATTCCGTATCCGCAAGGCGGATCTTGAGGAGCTCAGTGTCGGATACGCGGAACATCGGGCTGCGCAACACGGCTGCAAGCTCAATGTCACGCTGTGGATTATCGAGGACCTTCAGAAGCGCAAGCGAATCGGTGACCTCGGTAGCTTCAAAATAGCCGGTTGCACTTTGACTATGGATGGGTATACCCGCGAGAGAGAGGATTTCCGCATAGTCGTTTGCCCCGGACATAGATCGCATAAGAACAACTATGTCCCTGTATTCGACGGGCCGGTAAGTCTCTTTGTCCTTGTCGTATATACTGAACTGCGTTTTGCCGTGCGAGTCAACCATCTCTTGTATGCGTGCGGCGATAAGGGCAGCCTGGAGCTGGGCATTCGTGAAACTACCGGACGAACCTGCTCCCTTATCTTCAGAGTTGTCGCCCTCTGTCATATCTCCGGCATCGCAATTGCCTTCCGTGCCAGTGTCAAGGAGATGGAGCTCCACAGCCTTGCCGGCATCGTGCGCAATGGGAACATACTGGAGACGGCTCGTGAGCTTCGCGGTCTCATCGTAGTTCAGGCGGGCAGTCTCGACCGTCATTATCCTTCCGAATACGGCATTGACCACATCGAGGAGTTCCTGACGTGAGCGGAAGTTGCCGGTCAGGTCAATGCGCAATGCTTCTGCTGGCCTGGTCTGGGCGGCCTTGAGGTCGTACAGGAAGATCTCCGGAACTGCGCCGCGGAATGCGTAGATGCTCTGCTTCACATCGCCGACAGCGAAGACATTCCTGCCGGCCGTCAGAAGGGTCAGAATCTGCTTCTGAACCGAATTGATATCCTGATACTCGTCCACGAAGATGGCCTTATACCGCCTTCGGAGGCTGGCAGCGATATCCGATGGACCGTCTGGGCCTTGAAGGAGTTGGAGCACCGAGTGTTCGAGGTCCGCAAAGTCCAGACAGTTCGCCTTCATCTTGGCCTGGCCGTATAGATGGTCGAATCGCTTTACAAGTTCGATGAGTACCATGCTCTGGATTCGTGCAGCCGGTCCGATCGCATCGTTGTAGACGGGGTTGAGGATCGCAAGCTCATGGAGTTTGGTCAATGTCTCCATCGCTTTTTTCACTGGCGCCTGAACAGTCTCCTTGACCTCCTCGGACATGCCCCTGGGTCTGTTCCTGAAGCTGTGCTTGTCATTGGCGTATGTTTCGATGACACGGGCGCACTCCCTCAGGTCGCCTTTCTCCAGGGAAGCCAGGCATGCGTCTATGTAACTGAGCCTGTCGTTCTGCATCTGGCCGCGCCAGTGACCGCCAGCCATTAGCTCATCAAGGCGAATGGCGAACTGGATCTGCTGGCGGCACTCGAGAAGTCTGGTTCGAATGATATCCATTTGCTGCGCGGCCACCTCCCCAGCGCCCTGACCCATCAGGTCATTGGCTGCCACAGCCCGATCACACCAGTTCCGACGGTCAGCGATCCCATCGAGGAAATCGCTTATCGCGACAATCTGCTCAAGGAAACTGTAGCCCTTTGTGCGGACATTGCGACCCCCCAGCAGCTCGCCCAGAGGGCCAACGAGATTCGCCTGCTGCCATGCCCATTCAACGGTGTCATCCAGTATCTGCGATTTTAGCAATCGCTGCTCATCTTCATTGACAAGTCTGAACGACGGGTCAAGCCCCAGACGGTAGAAATGCTCGCGGATAAGTCTCTGGCAGAATGAGTGTATGGTGCCTATGTGAGCAGCGTCGATAAGCATGAGCTGGCGTTTCAGGCGCGCGTTACCGCCTGATTCACAGGCCTTTCTCAGCGAATCGCTTATTCTGGTCCGCATTTCCTCTGCCGCGGCGTTTGTGAACGTAAGGATAAGCATCTGACGCACATCGACAGCGGCTGCGGGGTCAGAGAGCATTCTAACACACCTGCCGGCAAGGACGCTGGTCTTTCCGGTTCCGGCAGAGGCTGTGACGAGAACATCGCGGCCATCGGCCTCAACAGCTAGTTTCTGCTCCGCAGTCCATCTAGTCATGCTGACCTCCCGCTGCCTCCAGAAGCTCGGTCTTACCTACCCCGTCGAGGAACCTGTAGTCATTGATCTGCCAGTCAAACCTGCAGACGGCACGATAGTCACATGTGCCGCATGGCGAGTGCCCGCCTTTGCGAATGGGCTGAACGTCTATACAGCCGCCCAGAATGCTCTCTGCAAGTTGCTTTACCTTCTTCCGCACGAAATCAAGAAGTCGGACGAATTCCCCCGGTCTTATGGCGCCGCTTGTGCTATAGCGGCCATACTGGCCCTCGCCCTTGGTGACGGAGAAGTTGTAGAAACTGCTATGCTGGCCAGCGCCGCGGTCGAGCAGATCATAGTAGTCTCCGTTGAAAAGACCGCAGGCTTTGTATCTGAACTTGTCCTGACTCTGGTCGTCGGCTGCATCCAGAACTGAGCGGGGGAGCGAGGTCTGGACGGGGAAGAAAAAGGCGCCGGTTGGGGTCAGAAAGCCGGTTTCGGGCAGTTTTTTGCCGTCAATGGCGAGCAAATAGACTGGAAGTTGGAGGTCAAGACCGTGATATATGCTAGACCAAGGGAGATTTCTGGTAGAAGATTTGTAGTCAAATACGAATGCGGCTGTAGTATTTCCGCGATGTGCAATGTCGAGCCGGTCTATCCTGCCTGAAATGGATACACTTCTGCCATTGCCAAGTGGGACCACCAGAGGCTCCAAGTTGCCACCATGGCCGAAGATGAGTTCGGACGCTATCGTCTGCAGGCTGCCCGCGGCGGCTGCCCGTGAGATGCCTTTGGCGCATTCCTCGACGGATTCAACTGCCTGATCGATGATGAATGCATTGTGGGGTGAGCGCGCGCGGAAGCGGCTAAGAAAGCTGTCGGAGAGGAGAACCTGTTCGACCGCCTTGTGCAGCATTTCCATCAGTTTGTCGTCCGAAACCGAGGCGAACTGGACGCCCTCGGCCATGAGGCTCTTTGTCAGCCCGTCAAGTACACGATGGTAGAACTCGCCGAGGTCGAGTGGCTCGAATCGGAACTGATCTCTGGGCTCAAGTCCGAGGACATATCTGGCGAAATGCTGATACGGACATGAAGCGAGGCTCTCCAGCCTTGTTACCGAAGACCTGAGCCGGGAGCCAAGGGCACCACCAATGACGACCGGGTCAACGCATGCTGCGTTGTCATACCCAAGAGCTTTGTCAACATTCCTGACTACGTCGGCAAGTTCCGGGGCCTGCCTGAGTTCTGTGAGCAATGCCCTGAGGTCACCTGAGGGATCTGCATCTGCCGGCGCATCATGTCCGAGGCGGGTACAAAGGGCATCGGCAAGATGATTTCTGCCGCGGACATCCGTCAGAGAGGCAGCCTCGTTCCTGATGAAGTCGATGGCGACCCCTGGAAACAAGGCCTGAATCTCATCGACGAATTCCGACCTGCTCAACGGGGAACCTGCTTCATCCATCATGGGCCACGATAGGTAGAGCTTCTCGGAAGCCCTTGTCAGGGCGATATAGGCGAGGTAGCGGCGCCCGGCTAGCTGTGTCTCGACCGTATCACCGAGGCGGAGGCCTATGCTATCGGCAGCCAGGCGATCATCATCAGTCATGATACCGCCGCGGCGAAGTGAGGCAGGGAAATCACTCTGGCAGCATCCCAGCAGGAACATGGCCTTGAGATCGGGGTGCCTGCTGCGCTCTATTGTTCCGACCAGGACCTGGTCAAGCCGCGGCGGGATGATCGCGAGCGTCGCTTCTTCCACTGCGCTGACAAAGACATCCCGGCATTCGCCGGCCGTCATGCGAATGCCCGCAAAAACCGTAACAAGCTCGTCGAAAAGGTCCACAAGCCGGTCGAAGAATGGCCTGTGGTCCTGCCCGTCGGTATGCCGGGCGGCAAGCTTTGTTCTCACCTGAAGTGTATCCATCAGCTTCCATAGTGCGGTAACGAACGCTTCCGCGTCAAGAGCAGCACTCGTTCCGGCAAGGTCCGATGCGAGTGTCCGAAGTGGCTCGACGGCGCGGTTTCTGAGTGCATCTATGTGTGCCTCATCGTAGCAATTATCACTCTTCGTTGAGAAGCGCCACGGACCTGCAGATGTCCAGTCGCGACTGGTAATGCCGCAGGCAACGCAGTAACTCTCGAGCAGATCGATATCATCCGGCGGCAAAGGGCCAAGGCCCGACTTGAGAAAGGCGAATACGTCGCTACCTGCAAAACCATCCATAGCTGATCTGATCGCCGAGAGAAGCATGTGAGCCAGAGGATGCTCAGCCAGACGGCGGGGCGCATCCAGAAAGAACGGGATGTCGCAGTCGCTGAACGATGCCTCAATGTAGTGCCTGTAGGCGGCTACATCGGGGGTGACGACAGCGATGTCACGATAACGGTAGCCGCAGGTGTGGGCCAATCGGCGAATCTCAGCGGCCGCGAATTCCGTCTCGTCTCTACGCCGCGCGCCGGCAAGCAATCTTATAGGTGTCTCGCCGGCAGTAGGCTGAGCCGTCTGACCTGTGGACAAGTGCTTCTCGAGAAGACCGATCGCAGGCGAGGCAAATCTGTGCTGCTTCGTGAGCAGCAGAGGGGCCTCAAGCTCGAGCTCGGACCTGCCAAGAGCCTCGAGCAGATCTGCATAGGTGCACTCGGTGGGATAGAACAGACTTGTCTGGTCGAGGTCGTCACGCGTGCAGCCGTCCGGATCCAGCTGGTCAGGGTCAAGACAGAGGGCGATCTCGGCCTGGCGGACGGTCCGAAGCACATCGACCAGCAGCGAGAACTCCTGTTGTGTGAAACCTGCGAAGCCGTCGATCCACAGGCGTGCGTCTTTCAGGAACTGTGCCTGCGGGGCAGCCTTTCTCGCCTGTGTAAGTTCTGCATCCGGGTCTATGAATCTGCCCTGAATGAATTGCAGGTAGTGACGATAGACAGCGTCTATCTCAGTGAACTTCTGTGACGCAAGCATCGTGGCTGGATGCGTTCCGAGAGATGCTGCTAGCTCCGCCATATCCTCCGGGTGGACGCCGGAGCGGTGCAGCTCCATCAACACCCTGACGAACTCCTTTGCGAGGCCCGGCCGGCGGCCTGAAGGGCCGAATACTTTGAGCTCATTGGCATGGCGACCGAGTATCGCCTCGACAGCCATCCCCTGGCCGCAGCGCGAGAGCTGTGTCAGAGCCAGATGCCGTCCGACCAGCATGAAACCCAAGCGGTTGAAGGACAGGACACTCAGTCGGGAGTATCCGCGGATGCGCCCATCCGCGAGAATTGCTCGCTCGGCTTGGTACGTGGCCTGTTCCGGGACAAGCAGGATGAGAGGAGAGGTATCATCGCTCTGCAGGAGCGCGTCGATAATGGCGTTGATGCAGTGCCTGGTCTTTCCCGTGCCGCTCCTGCCTAGTATAAACCGAACCGCCATAGGGACTCCGCGTTCTCTCTCAAGGTCCCCGAATACATAACAGAAAACCGGGGGATTTTCAACTATGAAGCCTGATGTGCCGATAAATCAGTGAGAGAGTCCAGAATGTCCGTCCCGCAGGGAGTGATAAGATGAGCAAAACAATCAAACTGGTGGCAGGGTGTATGCTATTCCTGGCGCTCTGTCTGTTGCTGCCGGCATCTTCGGCGTTCTCCGAAGGGCGCAAGCCGGAGGTTCAGGTCCAGACGGAGTACACAATAGGGCCGGCTCAGAGCGATGCCAGCCGTGCGATAGACATGGCTGAGCGCGTTACGACTCAGGGTCAGCAGATAACACAGACACAGCTTCTGCGCGTAGAGGCGAAACTTGACAGAATCAGCGAGAAGCTTGACCTGCTTGACAGGCGCCTTGCGGCCATTGAGCAGCATCTGGGTATAGTACCTCCTCCTCTGCCCGTTGCGCCCCCGCCCCAGCAATCTCCGGCAAAGCCTGCCAAACCAGCAAGATAGCCACGAAGGTCTCTGCATAATAGGCCTGTTCTCCTGCGTCTCTGGTGTGACGAATAGAGTCTGTATTCAATCTTAAATCACAGGTGGCGCCGGAGGCTGTAATGATCTATCGAACGCTGGGGCGAACGGGACTCAGGGTATCACAACTTGGCTTTGGGGCCATGCGTCTGCCAATGACAGGGGAGGGCGAAGCCCGACGCGTCAACCGTGAGCTGGCCATTCCCATGATACACAAAGCCTTCGAAGCCGGTGTGAACTACATCGACACGGCACAGGGGTACTGCAACTCCGACAGCCAGAGGGTGGTCGGCGAGGCTCTGAAGGGCTGGCGCGACAAGATCATATTGTCCACAAAGAACAACATTTACACGACCGACGAGAAGACCTGGTGGACGGGCCTTGAGCAGAGCCTTGAGAGGCTGGATGTCAGCTGCATCGACATATATAACCACCACGGGATTCGCTGGTCGAGATACGAGGAGTTTGTTGCGCCGGTGATGTCGAAATGGATGCAGAAGGCAAAGGCCCAGGGGCTGATAAAGCACATATGCTGTTCATTCCATGACAACAACGATGCGCTGGTCAAACTTGTGGATACAGGGTATGTCTCTTCAATTACGCTGCAATATAATATGCTCGACACCCAGCTTGAGGACGGTATCGCCTATGCCAAAGAAAGGAATATCGGCGTAGTCGTCATGGGGCCGGTTGGCGGGGGCCGCCTGGGTGTGCCGAACGAGGCATTATCGTCGGTGCTGCCGAGCATCGCAAAGATACCGGAGCTGGCACTGAGGTTTGTCCTGGCGAATCCCAACATATCGATGACCATTTCGGGTATGAGCACGATGCAGCAGGTTGAAGAGAATCTTGCGATTGCCAAGGATACGGTTACCCTGACCGACGAGGAGAAAGCCCGGATCAGGGAGCATCTGGTTCGCCTGCGGGAGATGGCCGACCTTTACTGCACCGGCTGCGGGTACTGCATGCCGTGTCCGACCCAGGTCGCCATACCCAGGATATTCGGCATGTACAATCAGGCCCGTGTGTACGGTCTTTGGGACCACGCGCGCAGGCAATACGCCAACATGATAGCCAAGGCTCCGAAACAGGGCCTGCCCGCCGACAAATGTGTAGAATGCGGCGCATGTGAACCTAAATGCCCGCAGAATATACCGATACGTAAGCAGCTGAAAGAAGCTCACAGAGCTCTTCTCAAGCCTGAGTAACCCTGGCAGAGGCGGGGATAGGTCTGCCTGGGTGTCCGAATCTGTTTACCTGGCGGCTCCTAAAAAGAATCCCGGGTGATTCTCTATTGACAGCGGCGAGTCTTCGCTGTATGTTAAAGGGCTTTGTGAATGTGAACGCAATCACAATCCAGACGTAGCTGTATTATGCGGCACAGAAGAATACCAGAAGAGACAGTCCGACGCCTGCCCTTGTACCTTCGGCATCTATTGCTGCTGAAGGACGAGGGCGAAAAGCGCATATCGAGCAAGGCCCTGGCGGACAGGCTGCACCTGAATCCTGCGGTCATACGCAAGGACTTGTCGCACTTTGGTGATTTCGGAACCCCTGGGGTCGGCTATAGTATAGATACGCTCATAGGTCGCCTCCGGGCTATCCTGAAGCTGAGCAGAGTGCAGAAGGCGGCGCTCGTCGGTGCTGGGAAGGTCGGCTCAGCGCTGCTGAACTATCCGGGTTTCGAGAACTACGGTTTCAGAATAGCGGCTGTTTTTGACAATTCACCTCAGAAAGTCGGCAAGCAGCTTGGTACGGTGACAGTGGAAGATATCTCCAGAGTACACACGCTCAGGAATAGGAATATAAAACTGGCGATTATTGCTGTCCCATCGCAGGCGGCCGAGCAGGTCGGGCGGGATCTTGTGAAAGCCGGGATAGGCGGCATTCTGAATTTTGCGCCGTGCCACCTCGACATACCGGGGAAAGTGAAAGTCGTCAATATAGACATAGCAATGGAACTTGGCAGCCTTCAGTATTACATTTAATGCTTACCGGGAACAGGAACATGAGCATCAAGAAACTTGACAGGAAAGCACTTGGCCGTCTCATAGACGGGCTTATCGCTGCGAATCGCAACGTCATCGGCGTCAAGGCGAAGGGCGATCGCTTTGCATTCGGCAAGCTGGACAGCGCTGATGAGCTCAGGCTTGATTATGATGTAACCCTTCTTCCCCCGCGGAAGTATTTTCAGCCGCAGGTTGAGACCCTTCTGACGTTCAAAGTGTCTGACGGCTACAAGCCGGTGGATGATTCGGCCGAGATGATCCTTGTCGGCGTCCATCCCTACGATATGGTGGCCATTAACCAGATGGATACGATCTTCTCACAGGACCAGTGCGACAAGCACTATGTGATGCGGCGGCAGAAGGCCACGATCATCGCGTGCGATGTTGTGAACGCATCGAAGAACGTATTTGCCTCGGAGATGGGCACCGCTGTGGTCCGTGAGGGGTATGATGTCCTGTTGACTGACATCGGTGACAGTTTTGTAGCTGAGGCAGCAACTGAAAAGGGCGAGGCACTGCTGGCCCTTGCCAAGGGCGCAGCCGACGCCAACAAAGCCGATCTGCAGAAACGTGAGCAGGTGTGGGCGCGCAACAAGGCGGCTCTTGGCAGGCATAAGCTGGGCTGCAAGCCTTCCGACCTGCCAAAACTGCTCGAGAAGGCCTATGGCCACGCGGTGTGGGAGGAGAAGGCCGAAACATGCTACTCATGCGGCTCCTGCAATCAGGTCTGTCCGACATGCTACTGCTTTGACGTCCAGGATCGTCTCAACTGGGACCTTCAGAGCGGCCAGCGGAACCGCGTCTGGGATGGGTGCCTGCTGGAGCAATTCGCGGTCGTCGCCGGCAACCACAATTTCCGCAAGAAGCGCGCCGACCGCTTCCGACACAGGCTGTATCGCAAGGGAATGTATGTGCCCGCGAAGATAGGCGGCCAGATAGCATGCGTCGGATGCGGTCGCTGCGTGGGTGCCTGCATACCGGACATTGCGAACCCCGTTGCCGTCTATAACCGAATACTTGAGGATATCAAGCTCTGAGTCTTTCCGAATCAGGAGAAAAGATATGATCGAATGCAGTTGCGATAAGAACTCCAAGGACATCTACCTGCCGGAGCTGGCGACGATAAAGAAACGCCGGATGATGAACGGCACCGAGCTGTATATGCAGCTCGAGCTGGATGCCTCGCCGCTTGTGTACAAACCAGGGCAGTTCGTTGAGGTCTCGGTAGCTGGCGTGGGCGAGGCGCCAATCTCCATCTCATCATCGCCGACGCAGAAAGGCTTCTTTGAGCTGGTGGTTCGCAATGCTGGCAACGTGACCAAAAAGCTTCACCAGATGTCCCAGGGGGATAAGGTTGGCATTCGGGGGCCCTTCGGCAAGGGATACCCGGCCGACGAGATGAAAGGGCGCGACCTCGTTTTCGTATGTGGCGGAATCGGGCTTGTTCCGCAGCGGTCATTCATCAACTACGTTCTTGATAATCGTCCTGACTATGGCGAAGTGACTATTCTGCAGGGCACTAAATGCTTCTCGATGCGCGTGTATCGCGAGGAATGTGAGCAGTGGGCCCACCGCGGCGACCTGACTTTCATGGAGACCGTGGACGAAGCCCACGACTGCTGGACGGGCAATGTGGGTGTGGTTACCACTCTGATACCGAAAATAGAGAGCAAACTCAAGGGCGCGGCAGTGTTCGTATGCGGCCCGCCCGTAATGTACAAGTTTGTGCTGATGTCACTGGCGGAGGCCGAGGTTCCGCGCGAGGATGTATATGTTAATCTCGAGCGCCGGATGAAGTGCGGCGTGGGCAAGTGCGGCCATTGCCAGATAAATCACCATTATGTCTGCCAGGACGGGCCCGTATACAACTACGCGGCGCTGGGGACTGCACCGGAGGCGATATAACATGACTAGACCCAGGGTAGCGATTTTCGATTTCGCCTGTTGCGAGGGGTGCCAGCTTCAGATAGTGAACCTCGAAGAAGAGATCATCGATCTCATCGGGGCTATTGAGGTTGTGGAATGGCGCGAAGCGATGAGCGAGCAGAGCCACGAGTATGACGTTGCCATCATTGAGGGTTCCATCACGCGGCCCGAGGATGAGGAGCGTCTTCAGCTTATCCGGAGCCGGGCGAAGGTGCTTATAGCTCTTGGCGCCTGTGCCACCATGGGCGGCGTCAACAAGCTCAAGAACAACTTTGATCTTGACGAAGTCAAGCGGTGTGTCTATGGCCGTGACGCTCATGCTCCGCATCTTGAGACAGCGATGACCAAGGGTGTGGATGAGGTGGTGGACGTAGACTATTACGTCCATGGATGCCCGATAGAGCGGAAGGAGTTTGCGACGATCCTGCGGGCAATACTGGCGGGGAAGACACCGGATGTGCCGGACTACCCGGTCTGTGTGGAATGTAAGGCGAAGGAGAATGTGTGTCGATGGGAATACGGCGAGATATGCATCGGCCCGATCATCCGTGCAGGTTGCGGGGCGAAGTGCCCGTCGGGGTCGTTCCGCTGTTTCGGATGCCGCGGATATGTGAGCAACCCCAATGTCCTGGCTGCCAAGGAAGTGATGGCGAAGTACAACCTCACCGTGGATGACCTTAAGAGCAAGATGGTTCTATTTGGAAGCAAGCAGAGGCCGACAGATGAGTAAGAACATAAACATAAACGTCAAACACATCACGCGCGTCGAAGGCCACGGGAATATCGTTGTCAACGCCAGAGAAGGGCGCATTGAGAAGTGCGAGTGGCAGGTACCCGAGGCGCCGAGGTTTTTCGAGGCTATGGTCCGTGGGCGTCACTTCGATGATATTCAGACGATCGTCAGCAGGATATGCGGCATCTGCTCGATAAGCCATTCACTTGTTGCGACCAAGGCTGTTGAGAATGCGCTGGGCCTGACGGTGAGCGCGCAGACGGATATGTTGCGGCTTCTGATGCATTACTCGGAGCAGATGCAGAGCCACACCCTGCACGTGGGGTATCTGGTCGCTCCGGATCTCCTGGGCGAGAAGAGCGTGGTGCCCCTTGTGGCCAAAGCTCCGGATGCTGTCAAGACGATCATCAAGCTGCATCGCATCGCCAACGCATGGTCCGAGCTTCTGGCGGGTCGAATTACGCATCCTGTTACACTCAAGCCAGGCGGTATGACGCAGATACCATCTGAGAGGCAGCTGCGTGACCTTCAGAAAGAGCTAAAGGACGCGGTTGCGGATATCAAGACCGTCGCGGGTCTCGTGCTGAGTCTTGCGGGCAATCTGCCTGCGTTCGATCGCGATACTGAGTATGTGTCGCTGAAGCAGGTCTCACCGCCTCTGTACACGTTCTACCACGGTGATATCGCCAGCACCGACCTAAATGGCGGGACCGTCCCGGTCAGTCAGTGGCCCAGCGTCGCCAATGAATATGTTGTTCCGCAGTCAACCGCAAAGTGGTGCAAGTGGCATCGCGAGTCGTACGCATGCGGAGCACTTGGCCGCTTCAACAACAACGCGGAGCTGCTTGGCCCGCTGGCAAAGGAAGTCGCCGCGTCGTTCGGGCTTAAGAAGGGCAGCTGCAATCCATTCATGAACAACGTTGCTCAGGTGGTGGAGCTGGCAGAAGTCGTCGAAGCGACGATAGCGCTTATCGACAAGATCCTGACGAAGGGCCTGAAGGACGAGAAGATCACTGTGGTGCCGAAGGCCGGCAGGGGCGCCGCCGCGGTGGAAGCTCCGCGAGGCATTCTGTTCCACGAGTATGAATTCGACAAGAAGGGCAATTGCGTGGATGGCAACTGCTGCATCCCGACCAATCAGAACCACGCCAACATCCAGAAGGACTTCGAGAAGTTCGTGCCGATGTACATGGATAAGGGCGAGGACTGGCTTCGTCATGGACTTGAGATGCTTGTCCGCTCATATGATCCATGCATCTCGTGCTCTACGCACATGCTGAACGTCACATTCATCAGATAGGCCTCATGCAGAAGGATACCGTAGTCATTGGTCTTGGCAATCCGCTCATGGCCGATGAGGGGGTCGGTATCGAGGTGTTGTCGAGGCTGGCTGGACGCCATGATGAGTTCCCGGATGTGGAATTCGTCGATGGCGGCACAGGCGGCCTATCGCTCGTTCACAAACTCAGCGGGCGGAAACGCGCCTTCATTATCGACTGCTGCCTCATGGGCCTGCCAGCGGGGAGCATTCGAGTATTCACGCCGGACGATGTGGTCAGCACAAAAAAACTCGCTCATTTCTCACTGCACGAGGCAGACATTCTGCACGTGATAAACGTCGCTCGGCAGCTGGATGACTGCCCTGACCTGATAACGATATGCGGCATCGAACCGGCGACCATCGAACAAAGAGAAAGCCTCTCGACCGTACTGGTCGAGAGGCTTGATGTCTACACCGAGCAGGTTATCTCGCTGCTGCGAGCCAAAGACTGAGTTACCGGCCTTTAGCACCCTGTTGTCTAGCTGCCCGCCGAGATTCGCCGGTATCACCGGAATCAGCCTTTCCCTCGGAGGCTGCTCGTCGGGATTCACTACGATCGCTGGAAGCAGCCTTAGCCTCTGGAGCTGCCTTCTGAGCGGGCTTTGGCGCCTCGACTGCCGGTCTTCTTTCAACCGCGTTCTGCGAAGGCGACACACGTCTTTCCACTGTGACTCTCTCAGTTTGACGGCTGTTGTTCGACGGGTTGCTGCTCTGTGCAATCTGCCGCTGTGGCAGGTTGGTCACACCGGGCGCGCTGCTCATGTTGCTCCGTTCCAGCGTCTTCTGGCGACCTCGAGAAAGCGTTCCAGACGGCTGCTGAACCGGTGTCGGCGGATCGACCCTTCGGGGTGTCTCCGGCCGAGTCACACTAGCTGGCTCATCAGACCTTCGCTGTGCCGGAGATGTGCCGCCTTGCATAGCGCGAGTCTCAGACCTGTCATTTGTACTTGTCGAGATAATGTCTGCACGTTCGCGTGATGCAGGTATCTGGCGACGTGTGGGCTGCGTTATTATGTCGGCAATCCTGGTTGGCTCTCGCCTATCACGCGTAACTGACGGAGAATATGTTCTGGTGCGCTGCGTATCCGGCGAGGTCTGTCGCGGCCAGCCGCTTCTCTGCGTGTCCCGGCGAGTGTCAGTAATACTGCGATATGTGCGCTGGCTCGTTTCCGTAGGCAAAGTATTCCCAATGCGATCACGCACGGTGTACTCGGCGGGACGACTCCGGCGCTGCCTGTCGCTCGTATCACGGACCACGACATCTGTCCGTCGGCTGTACACATTGATCACCCTGTCACGGTGCACATCGATACGGCGGCGATAGTCAGGGATGCGGTCATAATCTCGTCTGTCTATTACAATCACGTTGTCGCGGCGGTGGTGATGTCGGTCATGCAATCTGAAACCGCCACAACCCCACCAGCCACCGTACACATAGTCGACGCGAGCAGGTCCGAAACACCCACCCCAGTTGAAGCTGATTCCGATGTTCCATCCACTGTAAGTGCTGTACCTGAACGCGAATCCCCATGTGACCGGTCGCGGGTAATATACGGTTCTGTACCAGCCGCGATATCTGTAACCGGTTCCATAGACCACACGACCTCTGTAGACATAGCACCCGGCATATCCGGGGGTGTATCCGACATAGACTATCTGGGGTGTGTAGTGATAGACATATACATACCTGACGGGATAGACCGGACATGCTGGCGGTATCGTGTATATCACAGCAGGTACCGTGTCACATACTATCCATGGCCCGACGGGACCGCTGCTGACAAACCAGACGGCGTTGTCGCAGCAGTAGTATCTTCCACCAGCAAGGATCACGTAGTACGGGGAATTGACCGCATAGAACATGGTCGTTCCAGTGATCGGCTCGAATCTCGGCGGGCCATCATAGACTACAGTCACAGCAGCCTCGCTTCGCCTCACGGCAGCGGTGCGCGGCGCGTAGGCATCAGCGACAGCGTCCATGGCCTGGTCCGTTCCGGGTATGCTGGCCAACACGTGCCCCTTGATCGAATAGGGCGGTATACTGGCAAATATCGCAGGCAGGTTCTCGGCCGCGATGTATCGCCACGGACCCTCTTTACGGCTGGCGGTGAACCATCTGCCTGCAAGCAGAAGGTACATATCCTGCGTACTGATGTCGAGGAACAGGTCGTTGTCTGTGTTGCTTACATACAGGAGACTTGTGCCGGTGATCATCTGGAATTCGGGCTGGCCGTCTGTGACAACAAGCTCTGTGGGCTCCGTAGCGATGACTATGGCCGGCACCTCAGATATAAGCAGCGGTTTGGGTACCGACTTCATCCCTCTTGCGCTGCTGACATCTGTATCCTCCGCAATGGCGACTGCGGCTGCCGGCACCTTTGAAGCGACCTCCCATGCCCCGTACATATCCCGCGTTTTCATCCAGGCGTCGCCAGCCTTCAGATAGTATGTCCTCGTGTCCGTGTCCAGCAGAACGATGAAAGGCGTGTTCACTATCCTCATCAGGTCGGTCTCGTCGACCCTGGCCATCACCGGTTCACCGTCAAGTACGACGAGAAAGGCCGGCACAGTGCTGAAGATGATGACAGGGGCCTCGTTGCTGAGGTCATCGGATGACCTGGACTGCGCCTCAGTGAACGCAAGCGATGTCATAACCTCATCAAGCGAGAGGTGCAGGCTCCATCGAGGTATCTGGCTTTCAAGAATCTGCGCAAGTTCGGCTGCCCCTGTTATCCCGTCAGGGAACCTTACCCTAGTGACCTGTGTATCAATCATGTCAACCGTGCGAGAAGCGCGGTCGGTGTGAGCGATGCCCTCGAACCATACCATTCCAAAGACGGGCTCTTCGGTTAACGACAATGTCACGGATACTGCCGCGCGTGCCGACAGGAAGTCGCCCTTGTAGGTCTCGATCTGTGGCTGGTACATAAGTATCTGCCCGCCATTTGTGAGAGTCTGTTTCGGCCACTGCTGCCAGGCCGGTGCCGCTGTGCAGGTCATGGCCACAATAAGTGCTGCGGTCGCAGCTGCAATCCCTAACCATCCTGTATCATTCGTCTTCATATCCGTTCTCCTGAATAACTACTTCACTTTTCACAAGAACAGACGTCATCGCAAATACCAGACTTGCAGAATCGCGGCTGTAAGTCAAGCCAACAGGAGGTTTTTACATTCTCGTTACAATCGCCCTCCGGGAATGTGTCGTTGCTGCGCGTTTTTCGCGGTTGCCATCGTTTCCGATATGGTATATACTCACTCCACTTGGCAACGTTTTTTGGAGCGTGTTATGGTTCACAGATTCATAAACCAGATGACATCAGGCGAACAGCTGGACGATATCTTCCTTGTCTCTCAGCCGATACTGCGCAGCACTACGCGCGGCGACCTGTACATCGCGATGTATCTTGGCGACAAGACCGGCAAGCTCAACGGCCGCATGTGGCAGGCCACTGAAGCAATCTACAATTCCATCCCCAAAGAAGGTTTCGTCCGCATCAAGGCCCGCACGGAGCTCTATCAGGGTACGATGCAGATAGTTATCGATAACATACGTCCGGTCAAACCCGAGGATGTCACCCTGGAGGATTTTCTGCCCCGCACCGAGAAGGATGTTGCTCAGATGTTCGCCAGGACGAAGGCTATCGTGGCAAAGGTAAAGAACCCCGCGCTCAAGGCACTTTGTGCCGAGTTCCTGGCTGATGCGCCTTTGATGGACCGCTTCTGCAAGGCTCCGGCGGGGATAGTTAACCACCACAGCTATTTGGGTGGCCTCCTGGACCATACCCTGAGCATGCTTGAGGCCGCAAGCGCGATACTGCCTCTATATCCGAAAGTCCAGGCCGACCTAGTCATTGCGGGCATATTCCTGCACGATATGGCCAAGACCGATGAGCTTGCCTATGAGATGGCGTTCTCGTACACCGATGGCGGACAACTCCTTGGGCATATCACACAGACAGCCATCATGGTCAGCAAACGAGCCGATATCGTGCGAGGCAAAGGCGTCGATATCGACCAACCTCTGCTTGACAGCCTGCTTCACATCATACTTACCCATCATGGCGCATACGAATTCGGCTCGCCAAAGCTGCCTGCCACGGCCGAAGCCTTCATGGTCAGCTATATCGATAACATGGATGCCAAGATGAACCAGACGATCATGGCGATCGAGAACGAGCCAGGGGAGGGCGACTGGACGCCGTATAAGTCAAGCCTGCAGACGCGTCTCTACCGCAGACGTGTTGTCGAATAGGTGTATGCAATGCAATGGCTGGGACTCGCGGCGAGCTACCTGCGTTCCAGCATGAAGAGTTGGGCTCGGCCCGCGCCGTTCACACCACCTTCTTCGCATACAAGAGTCGATGTGTAGCCGCGTTTTCGGGCCTCGGTGATAAAGGATTGCCAGGACTGCTCCGAAGTCCGCCCGATAGTGAGCATCCAGCAGCGATCGTCATAGTCGGCGATGACACGACGTGCCAAGTCCTGGTAATCGTAATTCGGTACGGGCCTGGTGCCATTTGTTACCGGCACATAGTCAAATCCGGCGTCCTTCCCTCGTGCATAGAAACGAACGGACTGCACCGCGTCAAGGCTGACGAATACATGCTCGTTCGGTGCCCGCCTTTCACCAAGTGCGCCCAAAGCAGCCTTGAAGTCCTGGTTCACCCAGTAATCATTGCCGATGGGCAGCCACACAAGATATAGAACGGGGAGGAATGATGCAATCAGAGTGGCTCTGGTGAAAACACTGGGTGAAATGCCAGATGTGGGCAGGTATCGCAGGAAACCAAGTATTCCCATTGCCATCGCGCATGTCATGGGTGGCGCCATGAATACCAGCATCCGGACCGCGCCGAAGGGGTACTGTCTGGCAATCGCGGCAAGAGCGACGCCGCCCCAGATGCCAAATATCCAGATGACCATTAACATGCGAGTCCGGCGCGGCCATGTCCAGAGACCAAAAAGTATGAGAAGCCATACCAGAGCGCCCACGATGGCTGAGTTGGTGAAGGGCCATATCCAGCGATAGTACGGGACGACCATGATCGAGCCATCGGACAACATATAACCGGCAGCGCGGGCGATGGAATGAGGGCTCGTAAGGTCTATGAACCACGGGCTCATGAACGAACGAAGAGCTTCGTGATCTGCCTGACCACGAGCCAGGAGGTGGAGTAGAAGGGCGGTGGAAAGCAGCATAACGAGGACACTGACAACAGCCGTAATGACCGCGAATGGTCGTGAACCGGCCTTAGGGCGGATAATGACAAGCGCCAGAAAGAGCGCGAACGCGGCGAAAAGAAAGCCATAGCCGAGCCATGGGGCGATGAGACAGGTGATGGCTGCGACTATTGCCCAGACGAGGCGGCGCGTGTCAGAGGGCCCGTATAGAAGCTTCATTACGCAAAGGGCGAGGATCAGCGAGGTGAGAGCCTCGACTTCGTACTGCTTTAGCTCACGCGACCATATAACGAGCCATGGACTTGAGGCACAGATTGCCATGGCAAAGAGGCTGGGTGCCGGCGGTATTCGCATGGAGCGCATAACGAGATAAACGAGCGGGATGCACAGGATGCCGGCGATGATAGGTATCAGGCGATAGCCCACTTCGGGCGGGGCGATGAGGGAACCGGTGAATTTGACCAGGACGGCGAAGAGGGGGGCGACGGGGATGTCGGTCTGCGTGAAAAGCCCGGTCCAGGATGTGTCGAGAACCATATTTGCGACGGCAGCTTCGTCCATCCAGAGGCTGCGGTTCCATGTGCCCCAGAAACGCAGGTAGATGGCCCAGACGATAGCCAGGGCGAACATGATGCGAAAAAATGTGCCCCTCGAGTTCATGGGTCGGAAGTATATCACGGACTAGAGGATGCGTCAAATGCTGAACGAGTGCGCAAATGAGGGGATGAAATGTAAAAGTGACGC
>Ga0209164_1000705_pt1 | contig 63049 bp, 44 predicted proteins | sample MTBNYHSulfiMetaG_FD_187458 | JGI IMG/M metagenome (GOLD analysis project Ga0209164, IMG submission 187458) | Enrichment culture microbial communities from rom New York Harbor, USA that are MTBE-degrading - MTBE-NYH (New York Harbor Sulfidogenic)... | ecosystem: Environmental > Aquatic > Marine >... | reverse complement strand
CTGCAGGTGGGATTTTCTCTCATCTCCTCGTTAGAGCCTTCATCCTTCAGCCTTTATCCTTTTTCCTCTGCCTGACACCTGCCACCTGATACCTGAAACCTTTCTGTGACAGAGCCTGGCACCATGTTTATGCTGCAGGTGGGATTTTCTCTCATCTCCTCGTTAGAGCCTTCATCCTTCAGCCTTTATCCTTTTTCCTCTGCCTGACACCTGCCACCTGATACCTGAAACCTTTCTGTGACAGAGCCTGGCACCATGTGACAGGCGCCATGTGATGCCGGTGGCATCCACGGGGGCCAACTGGCCCGGTCAAGCCTCGCCCATGATTCGGACGGCCAGAACCATCCGGTCATCATTCTGGGGGATGTCGCCGGCGAATTCCCGCACCCGGTTCATAAGGGAATTCACCACCAGTTCGGGATGCTCCATGCGGCTCGCCTGGGTGTACTGCAGCAAACGCTCCACGCCGAACATCTCCACATCGGCGTCACCCGCCTCGATGATCCCGTCGGTGGCCAGGATGAGCTGGTCGCCCGGTTGCAGCGCGATGGTGGCCGGCGCCAGGGGGATGTCCTCCATCACGCCGAGAATCATGGCATTGGCCGCCTGCAGAAAACAACCGGGCTGCACCATGTCGGCCGGCAACAGGAGGGGTTCGGGATTATGCCCGCAGTTGAGATAGGTGAACTGACGGTTCGCCGTATCCAGCACACCGATGATTGCCGCCGCGAAACTCTTGGTGGGTGTGACCCGGCACAACAGGCCATTGAGTTGGCCGGCAAAAGTATCCAGACTTTGTCCGGTGCTCTTCCAGCCCTCGAAGGCCGTCTTGATCATGGTCGTCACCAGCGCCGCCGACATGCCATGGCCGCTGACATCGGCGAAAATGATTGCTACCCGGTCGTCGTCCAGGCCGGCCACATCAAAATAATCTCCGCCCACCTCGGCTTCCGGCACAAAGCTGAAGGCCCATTCCAGCCGACTGGCCAGCGGCATGGCGGACTTGCGCGGCAGCAGATTTTCCTGTATGGTCCGCGCCCGTCCCAGATCATCGCCGAGACGGTCGGCATAGCGCTGTAACTTTTGATAGGCCACGGCGAGCCGGTAGTTCTTCTCCTCATTGTCGTACTCGACGCTGCCGATGGTCATGAGCAGCAGAAACACCATGCTGAACAGGGCCAACGCCCCCAGAAGGGTCACGATGGCCAGGAGCCACCAGTTACCGAACACCGTGTACAGAATGAAGGGAATCACCGCCACCATGGCCACCAGCAGGGCGAACCGCGGCGCGGCGTAGAACAGGGCGCGGTGATCCTGAAACTTGCGGTTCCGTTTTTCGAATGCCGCCACCAGCTGGCTGAACCGGGTCGTGCAATAGCTGTACTCCACCCGGAATGTGTCCCCGTTCAGCCGGGTCCGGGTGCATGACATCTGCAGACCGGTTCGGCCCAGCAGAAACCGCAGTCCCGATCTGGCGAACCGCTTTTCGTCCCGCCGGCGCAGGACGTCCTGCCACGTATAGAGCAGGGTCAGCAGATCGGTGATCTGATTGCTCTCCAGACGAACATCCAGTTCAAGCCGCCGCAGGCCGAGGTGCGCCAGGAAGCGTCCCAGCCGCGAAAAAGAACGTGCATCCTCGGATACATTCAGGGGTTGGAAGTCAAATTCGCCCTCGTCTCGCGGCTCAAGCAGGACGGTGCACATTTCCTGCCCGCTCTCCCGCGCCAGGGGCAGAACGTGATTCTCCATCCACAATCCAAGCGGCTGCACTTCCGCCCACAGGGACGTGAGGCGAATCCGGACAAAACCCAGGGCAAAACGAACATACTCCGAATTGTTCAGCACAAACTCGCTGTGCTTCTCGATTTCATCGATGCGGCGGAAGATGGTCATATACACTCCTTGGACCGCAGGCGACAGACAGCGGATCTTCCGAAGCCGTAATCCGTTCTCCCGGCCCGTGCCGTTTCGGCGGTCGCCCCCTCATCAGGCCGGGTCATTTTTCAGGTCGCTCGGCCACCAGAGCGCGGCGATCCGGGTGACAAGAATGACCTTAACATAGGGTACGGGCTCCCGATTCCCGTGGCGACAGCCAGACGGACCGACCCGGGAAATCCGCCGCTGTCCGGCTCGGGCCGATCATGTCGTCCCGTCCTAGTCTCTTTCATTCAGTGGGATGGCCGGAACAGCACTCAGGAACCGGGCGTCCGTGTCCCCGAACAGTTCAAACACCAGGATGCCCTGGCTGACATTGCTGTTCTCCACCAGCAGGTATCCGCCGAACAGGGATGTCAGATCGGGCATGAGGTGGTTCAGCAGAAAAACCGCCCGCTGGGGCCGCCGGCCGGATTGCGGGTCCGTGCCGCCCAGCATGACTTTCCGGCTATCCAGCGCCAGACCGGACTGATCAAACGCCGTGATGCGGATCTCGGCCTCCACCGTAGGGTCCTCGTTCGGGTTGACGACAGCCAGTCCCGTAAAGTAGCCCGTGTCACCCAGGGTGCCATTGGCAATATGTCCCAGGAGAAAGCGGGTGTGCTCCGCCGCCTGCAGGGGCAGACAGGACAGGAGCCTTCCCTGGACAGCGTCACCGAACGTCACGCAGCCCACGATGCCGGCATGTCCGCCAGAGTCGACCCGCACGAATCCGGTGGTGGGTGCGGTCAGGCCAAACAAAGTCTCCAGGTCCAGCGACCGCTTGCCGCCGGCCGGCAGTTCCACCACCGCCGTCGGCCGCACGGCGGTTCCCATGTCGTCGAGCAGGGTCACTTCCACCACCGCATCGGTCGGCGTGGTATTCACCAGCGTGACCAGCGACGAATAAACCACACCGAAATCACCGACGGCCATGTGGGGCGAATACCGGACCGTCGCCGGCTGGCCGGCCTTCAGGCCCGCCAGGCTGGCCACCGCCATTTCCGTGCCGAAGAGCTGGAAGCCGTAAACAGGCTGATCACTCCGCACCCAAATGCTGTCCGTCGGGGCAACAGCACTGAAAAACTCGCCCATCTCGACGACTGCCCGGCCCCGCCCTTCGATGAGAACCGGGCGGGACTCGCCGGCATTACCGTCGGCATCCATCACCGTTAAACGGACCTGAGCCGGTCCGGTGGACGGATTCAGCAACAGCAGCTGCGTGAACGCATCCAGGCCGTCCATGATGACGGGGAAAACGAATTCAGACATGGTATCCCACGCGCCGGGCATCTGGGCCCCGTCAAGGTAGGTCAGGTCCGAACCGTTGTTCACCAGCCAGAACCCGTAAATATCCGGCCCTGTCAGGAACGCCCGTGCCCAGACATCCCAGGAATCGGCGCCCTCGTCGAAAAGCCCGGCCAGATAGCGCGCGAACTGGGCGCCGGCCGGTATGGAGCGGGTGGTGCTGGCCAGATGGCGACCGGTGAACCGCAGGGAGCCTGCCGCTGTTTCACGGCGAAGACTCTCGAACAATTCAAAATTGACCAGCGTTTCTGTGGCGCCGAGGTTCACCAGGGAGAAAGAAAGGTCACGGCTGCGGGGAAAATGAACGACTTCATAGCCCGGCCCGCCGACAGCCGCCACCCCCTGACGCCGGCTGACGCCACCGAATCCGGTGCCGCCGGCCACGCTCAGCACGGCGTCTTCGGCCAGGAGGGCGCCCAGCTCCGGATCCAGAACGAGGTCGGGGAGAGTGTCCAGAAAATAATCGACGGACAGATTGCCGGCCGCGTCGCTCACGCAGAGAGCCAGTCGATGATGATCATGGAAGCCAGCCAGGATATCCGCCTGGTTCAGGCCGTCGAAATTGTCCGCCACCAGAGCCGACGGCGTGTACTGGAAATAGAGCGGCGGGGCACCACTGAACGTGCCACCGTCCACGGTATAAAATACCCGGACCGCCTGGTCACCGGCCAGCGCCAGTGCCAGATCGGGCCGGCCGTCGCCGTCGAAATCCGCCGCCGTCACATCGACCGGTCGCCCGCCCACGCCGGCCAGCGTCTCCCGGGTCATTTGCCCCTGACCATCGTTCCGGAAAATATAGGCGGCATCGTCCAGTCGGCTGACCACCGCCACATCCGGGGAATCATCACCGTCGAAATCGGCCGCCGCCAGGGCCGTCGGGGCAGCGCCGGCCGGATAGGCATCGGTGGTCTGAAAACCGGCGCCGTAGGCGATGAGCAGCGCCTGGCTGGCCTCGCTTGTATAGAGGAAATCGGAAATCCCGTCATCATTCACGTCAGCCAGGAGAGAGTCGCTGGGGACCCCCGCCAGTTTGTACCGCTGCGCCGGCATGACGGGCGCCGACCTCTTGGCTGCAGGATCGAACAGATCCTCCCACAGATACACGCTGAGCAGGCCCGCATCATCGCCCACCAGCACATCGGGCCGGCTGTCACCGGAGATGTCGCCGGCGACGAGGGTCGAGGGTTCGGCCACGGCCAGATGGACCTGCCCCGAACGAGCGAATGTTCCGTCGGGCCGGCCGAGCGCCCAGGAGAGACGGCCGTGGACACGTTCCACGGCCAGCAGGTCCGTATAGCCATCGCCGTCCAGGTCGACCAGGGCGAAATCCGTCATGGCCGAGCGCAGGGTGGAATTGGCCGCGCTCCGATCCCCCTCGCTTTCCAGGGTGAAAAGCGTCAAGGGGGCCGGCGAGAAGGCCGTGTTGCGTCCGTTCAGGGTCTTCTGATAAAAGGAACAGATGCGCAACGGAATTTGCCCCCCGGCCGCGGCAAAATCATAGGCCCGCACATCCACGAAAAACAGACTGGCGGCCTGCTGCTGACGGCCGGCCGGCCCCCAGTTGCTGGCATCGGTCTCGGGCCAGACTCCTTCGCCGAGACCGATGGTGAAACCGACAAAATCGCCGCCCGACAGGGGTTGCCAGCTGGCGGTGCTCTCGTTGATACGGATCCAGATTTCCTTCTCCCCGGCCACATAGCGGAACAGCTGCACGGCCGCGGGGCCGATAGAGTCCAATTCGACGCCGCTGTCGACGGGCTTCACCTCGCCCTGGTCGCCGAAACGATATTCACAGACGGCCAGATCCAGCACCTCCTCGCCGTCGCCGGGCTGGGGCGCGGTGCTGGCCGGCACGCCCGTGGCCAGGGTCTGGCTGAGACGGACCCCTTCGGGCAGGGCCAGCCAGATCAGAACCGGCGCGGCGGGCGATGCTTCGGGGAATGCGTCGGGCGGAATCTCGAAGGTCAGGGCCGGCGCCGGCAACAGCTGGGACGGACTGCCGGGGAAAATGCGCCCCGCAGGGATAGGCCCGACATGGACCGGCACCTCGCTGTTGGCGCCGGCCGGCGAGGCCGCCAGTACGGGTCCCGGCCGGCTGTACACCATATTCTGGTTGTACTCGTTGGGTGCCGTGAAACTGCGAATGGAAAAGTAGTACTCCCGGTCCGTGCAGAGGCAGGTGCGATACCCGGCGGCATCCTTGCCGCTGGTGGTGTGCAGTACGCGAAACGGTCCGGCCGGATCGTCGGCCATCAGGAGCTGATAGCCGCCGTCATCCCACGTGTAGGGGATCAGGTTCCAGCTGAACTGGGCCGTGGCGGCCGTCAGGCGGTTGATGGTGAAATTTTCGGGCGGGATGGTCTGGAACAGGGAGACATCATAGCCGAGCAGGTCGTCCAGGAACTGCTGCACCGCCGGATCGTTCGCCTCCAGGGCGTTGAAAGCGGGATCCAGGGAGACGAGCTGCTGCAGATCGGCGAATTCGGGCGGGATTTCCCCCTGCAGCCGGTTGTTGCTCATGGAGAGAAACAGCAGGGCGTCCAGGTTGCCGAATTCAGAGGGGATGGGGCCCTCCAGCCGGTTGTCGTAGAGATAGAGATACAGTAGGCTGGCCATGTTCCCCATTTCCGGGGGGAGCAGGCCGCTGACCTCATTGTTGCTCAGCCAGAGCATCTGCAGCTGGGTCAGATTGCCCAGGGAGGGCGGGATCTGCCCCGACAGGAAGTTGTCGTACAGAAAGAGAAACTCCAGGTTTTCCAGATCCCCCAGCTGCTCGGGCAGGCTGCCGGAAAGCTGGTTGCTGTTGAGCCACAGCCAGCGCAGACTGGTGGCATTGCCCAGTTCGGAGGGGATCGGACCGCTGAGCTGGTTGTCGTTGAGATAGAGCCCCATGAGATCGGGCAGCTCGCCGAGCTGGGGCGGGATGGGGCCGGCCAGCTGGTTGCCGATGAGGTTGAGGAATTGCAGGCGGGTCAGATTGCCCAGGGTGAAGGGGATGGGGCCGCTCAGCCGGTTGTCGAACAGGGAGAGCTGCTCGAGGCTGCTCAGGTTGCCCAGCTCCGGCGGAATGTTGCCGCTCAGGTCGTTCATTTCCAGGTAGAGGAATTTCAATGCAGACAGGTTACCCAGTTCCGGCGGGATGCTGCCGCCGAGACCATTGCCGGTGAGGCGCAGCTCCTCCAGGTTGGGCAGTCCGCCCAGGGCCGATGGGATGGTCCCGTCGAGTTCGTTGAACTGCACTTCCAGCTGACCGAGGCTGGTCAGCGAACCCCAGTCTGCCGGAATCGATCCGCTGAAGAGATTGTCGTTGAGGCGCAGGATATTGAGGTTGGTCAAGGGGATCAGTTTGCCGGTCAGAGTGCCCGACAGCTCGTTGTACCCCACATCCAGCAGCTGGAGCGCAGACAGGTTATCGAGGGCGGCGGGCAGTTCGCCGCTCAGGCTGTTGTAGGAAAGGTCCAGTTTCTCGAGATAGGGCAGATCACCGATTTCATCCGGTATTGGACCCTGCAGGTTGTTGCCGGTGAAGGTGCCATACTGGGTCGGATCGCCGCGCATTTCGATACCGATGACATGCTCCCCGGCGGGATCGCAGGTCACCCCGTACCAGGTGCATTCCGTGCCGGCCAGGCCCAGCCAGTTGTCGCGGTATGTCCAGTGGTTGCCGTTGGTGGCCGAGTAGAGCATGATGAGGGCCCGGCGTTCCGACGTGGGAATCACGGCCAGCACCACGGTGGCCAACCAGAACAGTCCAACGGCCAGAATGGTCAGTTTTTTCATGGTATCACTTCCTTCGCCAGGGTAGCGCGGCCGGCACAGGCAGCTCCGGCGCCGTTCGCGGACCGCGTTCCGCAGCGCGGTACACCGGACGTCCGGCGACTATTCCAGCGGACCCACCGCCTGCTCCACCGCCGTCAGGATCTCACATGATTTCACCAGTTCCTTCATGCGCGTGTGATCGGGATAGAGCGGACGGTCTTCATCCAGAAAATCCACATGTTTGCGAATCACATCCTTGGCGGCGCGGACGCCCCGGCCGGGGGTGAATTCACGAAAATCGAGCCCCTGGGCGGCGGCCATGTATTCAATGCCCAGCACACCGTACGCGTTGTCGATGATCTGACAGTTCTTGATGGCCGTGTTCATGCCCATGGACACGAAATCCTCCTGGTCGGCGGCCGCGGGAATGGACTGGATGGAGGCGGGCATGGACAGGATCCGTTGCTCGACGATGAGGGAATCGGCGGTGTACTGGCTGAGCATCATGCCGGAAAACATGCCGGCTCCCCGGGTCAGGAAAGGAGGCAGGCCGACGCTCAGGGCCGGATTGGTCAGGCGGTTGAGGCGCCGCTCGGAGAGCACGCAGACCATGGTCAACGCCGCACCGGCCATATCCATGGGCAGGCAGACGGGCGATCCCTGGAAATTGGCCCCGGTCAACGTCAGTTTATGCTCGGGGAAAAAGATGGGATTGTCGCCCACGCCGTTGAGTTCGATCTCCACCTGGCTGCGGGCATACTCGAGGGCATCCAGGGCGGCGCCGATGACCTGCGGCGTGGAGCGCATGGAATAAGCGTCCTGCACCTTGATCTTGAACTTGCCGGTCTGCAGATCGCTTTCCCGGATACATTGCATGAGGTTGCGGGCGCAACGGACCGCGCCCTTGAAACCGCGCACCTGGTGCAGCCGCTCGTCGTACGGCTTGAGATTGGCGTACAGCGCCTCAAGGGTCATGGCGCAGGCGATGATGGCCTGCTTGAGGGTGCGTTCCATGTCGAAGAGATGGATGGCGCTCATGGCCGTCAGCAGGTTGGAGCCGTTGATGGCGGCCAGACCGTCACGGGCCTGCAGGCCGGGGACGGGAATGCCGGCCCGCGCCAGGGCTTCCCGGCCCGGCAACCGCTCCCCCTTGTACCAGGCCTCCCCTTCGCCCATGAGGAGCAGGGCGATCTGTGACATGGGCGCCAGGTCGCCACATGCCCCCACGGAGCCTTTCTGGCAGACCACGGGGGTCACGCCCTGGTTGAGCATATCCACCAGCGTGCGGGTGATCTCCAGCCGGCAACCCGATTTGCCGTGGGCATGGACGTTGATGCGGCCGGCCATGGCCCCGCGCACGAATTCGATTGGCGCCGGATCGCCGATCCCGGCGGCGTGGTTGTAAATGAGGTATTTCTGGAACTGCTTGACCTGCTCGTCGTTGAGAACCACCTCCGAAAACTCGCCGATGCCGGTGTTGACGCCGTACATGATTTCCCGGGCCTGAATTTTTTCTTCCAGCATGTCGCGGCAGACATTGATCCGCTCCACCGCGCCAGGATCCAGTTCCACCGGCTCACCCTGCCGCGCGATCCGGACCAGCTTCTCCACGGTCAACGAAGTCCCATCCAGTACAATGGCCATACGAAACTCCTTCAAAGGGATATGATGTCAAAGCAATTCATGGTAAAGAGATCATTCTAGCGGACAACGGGGGGAAATTCAATCACCCGGTTCCGTTACCGGTCATGAAGTTCCGGGCCGGCCGCCGGGACATGGCGTCCGGAAATGCCGCTGGCGTATTGTCCGGGCGGACGGAGGATGGTATAACAAAAAGAGGGCTTTCACCCACTATGCAGGCGCAGGATGGCCGATGAGTATTTCAGCGGACAGACTATCGCGGATCTATCTGCTGGTGGCCGGTGTTTTCTTTCCGGCGGCCCTGCTCGCCCACCTCGGCCTGGGGATCATGCGGGCCGAACATGGGCTGGCGCTATCTTTGGAGAGCCTGGTCCTGGTCATGTACGGGCTGTGCGTGCTCCTTTGCCTGTGGCGGCGCCCGCAGCACCCTGCCGTGAACGTCTTCTTCTGGGTGGGTTTTCTTGTTTCCCTGACCGTTGTCTTCCCGCCGCTCGATTCCTGGCTGCGGCCCGACTGGCTGTTTCAGCTGAGCGTGGCCTGCTATACCCTGGTCTACTTCATCAATTTCGCGGTGGTGATCCACATGGCGGCCCTCATCCCCCGCCGCCATCCATGGATCACGAGACATCCCCGGCTGATCCATCTGCTCTACGCCCTGGGGGGCCTGCTGACCATCGCCGTCTATGTGTTTCTGCTTTCCCGTGTCGGGGAATTCAGGGCCGGCCGGCTGGAAGGCTTCCTGACGGTCCGGCAGATCCTCATGGGTCTCTATCTGTTTGCCGGTTTGTGCGGCCTGGTCCTCCTGGGGACCGCCGCGCACCTGAACCGCTCGCGGGCGGAGCGAAACCAGGCCTTGCTGGTCTTTCTCGGCCTGGTCCCCTGGAATATTCAGCTCATTCTTCGCCTGACGGCACCAGCGGTGTACCAGAGCCTGCCGGGCTATTTCCTGCTGGAGCCCATGGCCATCCTGCTGATTCCCTGCTGTTTTTTCATCGCCATTTTCGGCTTCAACCTGTTCGGTACGGGGTTTTTCTTCCGCAAGAGCCTGATCTACGGTTTCAGCCTGCTGCTGCTGGGGATCGCCGTGGTGGCCGTCTGGTCCGGGGCCGGCATGGTGACCAGTTCCCTCATCGGTTTCCAGCCCAGTTTCTGGAATACGGCCCTGGTCCTGGTATTGCTGGGGATCGCCGCCCGGCCGGTGCTGCGGCGGGTCACCGAAGGCGTGGACCAGGCCTTTTTTCCGGAGAAGATCGCCCTGCGCCGGTTGCAGCGGACCCTGATCCCCGACCTGGCCGGCTTCACCCGGCTGGAGGATCTGGCCCGCCATCTGGTGGAGAGTTTCCATCACTCGCTGCCCCTGTCCACCACCACGTTGCTGGTCATGGAGGAAAACGCGCCGTTCCTGCGCCGGCGGGCGGAAGCCGGACTGCCGGCGGATGTGCGGGAGACCGGACTCCCGCGGGAGGAGCTGGAGCGACTCTGGCCCGACAAGGTCCGCCGGCCGCTGCTCTATCCCACCGGCGACCGGCGCATGGCGGCGCTGTCCGACTGGGTGCGGGACACCCTCCATTCATTCCAGGCCCGGGTCCTGGTCCCCATCGTCTTCCGGGAGAACTGGATCGCCCTGCTGGTCCTGGGCGCACCGCCGGCCGCCGTGGCCTTCAGCCGCGACGACCTGGGCTGTCTCGAAATATTGGCCCAGCAGGCCTCGGCCATGATGGAGAACGCCCGGCTGTACGACCTGGCCACCCACGACCAGCTGACCGGACTGCCGCGGCGCCGCTATCTGCAGGAGCAGCTGTTGTCCGAACTGGAGCGGAGCCGGCGCACCGCCCGCACCTTCGGCGTCTGCCTGCTGGATCTGGACGATTTCAAGCAGGTGAATGACCGCTTCGGCCACCTGGCCGGGGATCACGCTTTGCGGTGTGTGGCCGCGGTGTTGCGCGACTCATTGCGCCAGATCGACGTGGCCGCCCGCTTCGGCGGCGAGGAATTCGCCGTACTGCTGCGGGAAACGGATGAGGATGGCGCGCGGGCCTCGGCGGAAAAGATCCGGGCGGCGGTGGCGGCGGAAACGGTCCACTATCCCGGCGCCCCCTCCCTTCGGCTGACCATCAGTATCGGGTTGTACCTATACCGGATAGCGGATGCCGAATTAACCCCCACGGACATCCTGGAGCGGGCCGACCAGGCCCTCTACCGGGCCAAGGCCGCCGGGAAAAACCGGGTAGCGGTCTGAGGAGAATCGCCGGGGCCGAATGGTCCGTTGGCGGGAGAATCCAGGGGTCTGCGGCAGGTACGTTCATGGGCCGGTGGGTCGCCGGATCTCCCGCAACAGCCCGGGCGCCACCTCCAGGTAGTAATCGCCGCCCAGGCGGGCCAGATGATGGATCTTGCGGTTGTCCGGCAGCCCACCCGTCAGGATTTCCTCACGCAGATGGGCATAGACGATCTCGCCGATGATGTAGTTGGAAGCGAGTCCGCCGGCGCCATGCTCGACAATGGTGAAAAGCTTCATCTCCAGGCTGACCGGACTTTCAGCCACCCCCGAAACCTGCACGCGCCGCGACGGCCGCCGGGTAAAACCGACGGCGTCGAATTCGTCCACCTCGGGCGGGTAGCCCCACGACGCCTGGTTGATCTTTTCGGCCATGGACCGTGTCACCAGATTGATGACGTACTCGCCGGTGGCCCGGATATTCCGCACCGTGTCCTTGATGTCGCCGGCCCGGTTGTTCATGGGGCAGATCACCAGCGAAGGCGGATTGGCCCCGCCGGCGTTGAAGTAGGAAAAGGGGGCCACGTTGCCGATCCCGGCGGTGCTGCGGGAACTGACCAGCGCGATGGGCCGCGGCGCCACCAGCCGGGTCATGAATTGGTAGGCCTCGACACCGCTGAGGCGGGAGAAATCCAGTTCGGTCGTCATTTATCCTCCAGCCAGGAGAGATGGTACTTCTCGTCCTCGAAGGGGAGAATGTCCCGCGCCACCTGCAGCGGCCGGAAGGTATCCACCATGACGGCCAGCTCGTCGGTTCGTGTCTGGCCGATGGAGGCCTCGGTCCGGCCGGGATGGGGCCCATGGGGCAGGCCATCGGGATGAAAGGTGACGGAACCGTATTCGATCCCCTTACGGCTCATGAAATTTCCCTTGGCGTAATACAGGACTTCATCGCTCATGACATTGGTGTGGTTGTACGGCGCCGGTACGGCCTGGGGATGGAAATCGAACAGGCGCGGCACAAAGGAACAGACCACGAAGCCGTCGCTTTCAAAAGTTTGATGGACCGGCGGCGGCAGGTGAACGCGGCCGACCCGTGGCTCGAAATCATGGATACTGAAAATCCAGGGATAGTAGTAGCCGTCCCAGCCCACCACGTCGAAGGGATGATGATCCAGCACGATCTCGTGGATGGCGTTGCGCTGCTTGACACGGATGGGGAACGCGCCTTTCTCGTTGTACAACGGCAGCTTTTCCGGACGACGGATATCACGCTCGCAAAATGGGCTGTCTTCCATCAATTGGCCGTGCTCGTTGCGGTACTGGGCCGGCGTGCGGATATAGCCGCGGCTCTCCATGATCAGGAAGCGGCTGTTGCCGGCGCCCAGGACGAAGCGGTGGATGATCCCGCGCGGGATGACGATGTAATCCCCCTGCCGGTAGGCCAGGGTACCGAAAATGGATTCCAGCACGCCATGGCCGTCGCTGACGAATATCAGCTCATCCCCCTGGGAGTTGCGATAGAAAAAATCGTCGCTGTTGGTGGGACACACCAGGGACAGGGCCACATCCTCGTTGAACAGGAGGGGCGTGCGGTCCATGCTCATGCTCGCCGCCGGCTCCACCCGGCCGGCGAAAAAGTGGCGCAGCCGCAAGGTTTTGTCCACATCGGGCACCCAGTGGATTTCCCGCAGGCACCGCACCTGGCGGACGGTGACGGGCGGGCGGATATGATAAAGGAGGGCGGAAATCCCGCCGAACCCCTTGTTGCCCATCAGATGCTCGGCGTAGAAGTTGCCGTTTTTCTGGCGGAACACGGTGTGACGCTTGGCGGGGATTTTGCCCAGACGATGGTAGATCGGCATGTGCGCCTCCTTGCATGATCCGGTGGTGAATCCAGTATATCATGCCAGGCAACGATCGGCAGCCCGGATCCTCGCTCCGGCGGGCTGGAGAGGACCATCATTGACGGCCGCGGTCGCCGGCTGCCGCGATCCGGTTCTCCAGGGCGCCGAGCCGATCCACCTGCAGCCGGACCGAATCGCCCGGCTTGAGCCAGCCGCCCGCCGCCTCCGGGCCCGTTTCCAGCAGGCAGCCCGTGCCCACGGTGCCGCTGCCGATGACGTCGCCGGGATACAGTGTCACTCCCCGGCTGGCCCGGGCGATCATCTCGCCGAAGGAAAAGTGGATGGTCTGCCAGTTGCCGCGGGAAACCTCGCGGCCGTTGACGGCCGCCGTCATGGCCAGGTCATAGCCCTTGCCGGCGCGCCGGTCGGCCAGTTCGTCGGGTGTCACCAGGAACGGCCCCAGGCTGCTGGCGAAATCCTTCCCCTTGGCCGGGCCCAGGCCCACCTTCATCTCATGGCGCTGGACATCCCGCAGGGACCAGTCGTTGAGAATGGTGTAACCGGCGATATGATCCTCGGCCGACGCGGCCGGAATGTCCCGGCCCGGCCGGCCGATGACGGCGGCGATCTCCAGCTCGAAGTCCAGCCACTGGCCATAATCGGGTGCGGCCACGCCTTCGCCGTGCCCATGGAACACGTGGGGATTGGAAAAATAGAACACCGGGATGTCGTACCATTCGGGCACCACATCCAGGCCGCGGCGCGCCCGGGCGGTGCGCACATGTTCCTCGAAGGCGTAGAAATCCCGGAATCCGGGGGGATGGAGTACCGGCGGCCGCCACTCCACATCCGCCAGGAGCAGGCCCGGCGGCAGCGCCGGATCGTCGGGTGAGTCGAACGCCAGATGCTCCCGCAGTTCCTCCAGGCGCGACAGCGGACTCCCCGCGTCCCGGGCGTCCAGGGGAAGCAGCCGCGTCATGGCCAGCAGATCGGACAGCGGATATACCCGCTCGCCCAGGACCAGCCCGCCGTCCACCCCGTGCCGTTCCGGCCGATAGAAATTGCAGAGTTTCATCAGAGATTGCCCCGCCGCTGCTGTTCCCGCTCGATGGACTCGAACAGCGCCTTGAAATTCCCCTTGCCGAAGCCGCGGCAACCCTTGCGCTGGATGACCTCCAGAAAAAGGGTCGGCCGGTCCTGCATCAGCATGGTAAAAATCTGCAGCAGGTAGCCCTCATCGTCGCGATCCACCAGAATGCCCAGGTCGCGCAGGTCGTCGATGGCTTCGTCGATGGGACCTACCCGTTCGGGCAGCCGCTCGTAATAGCTGTCCGGCACATCCAGGAAACGCAACCCGTTGGCTCGCATCTCCCGCACCGTCTTCACGATGTCCCCCGTACTCATGGCGATGTGCTGCACGCCCGGACCGTCGTTGAACTCGATGTACTCCTGGATCTGGCTTTTGCCCTTGCCCGTCGCCGGCTCGTTGATGGGGAACTTGATGGCATGGCGGCCGTTGGCCATGACCACGCTGCGCAGGGCCGAGTACTCGGTGGAGATGTCCTTGTCGTCGAAACTGATATAGCGGGAGAAGTCCAGCACCTGACGGTACCAGTCGGCCGTGGGATTCATCTGGCCGTCGGCCACATTGCCGACGATATGATCCACGGCGATCAGGCCGGTCGGCGTCTCCGGGACCGGCGCCACCCGGAAATGGGGTAAAAAGGTGCCGCGGAAGTCACCCGGGGAGATAAAACTGTGGATAGTGTCACCGTAGGTACGGATGGCCGCCCGGCGAACGACGCCGCCGTCATCGGCCAGGTCATGCGGTTCCGCCGCCGGCCGGGCGCCCCGCCGCAACGCTTCGGCGTAAGCGGCGTCGGCATCCTCCACCTCGAAGGCGATATCCCGCACCCCGTCGCCGTGGCGATACACGAACTCGCCGGCGGGGGCCCCGCTGCGCAGCGGTGAGGTGAATACGAAACGGATATTGCCCTGCCCCAGCAGGTAGCTGGTCTCGTCACGAACCCCCGTTTCCAGACCGGAATAGGCCAGCTGGGAGAAACCCAGCAGCTTCCGGTAAAAGAACGCCGCCTGCTTGGCGTTGCCGACATAAAAGCGGACATGGTGGATACGTTTCAGATCCAGCGGATTCATGGCGCGCTCCTTGATTCGGTAAATGGCCGCCGGTCCATGGCGGCCTTTCCAAAAACTATATTCAGGCTAAAGTTTTCATGATATTCATTCTACTGGCGGTCCGCCGGGGATGCAACCCCTTTTCGGGCCCGGCCCTGTTCGGCCGCCAGAAATTCGGATGAGGAACGGTCCGCCCTCTCGGTTCATCAAAAAAATCAGCCGCCGCACAGGAGATGATTGAGCCGGAAGGTCTGATCTGGTAAGCTTGGCTCTTCAGGGACCGCCTGTCTGTCATGGCGGCAGCATTTCTCGGATAAGGGATTTTCTTGACTCCATCCAGCGCACTCGAGCCGGTTATCGTCATTGAACCCAAACGCGGGTTGTCCCTGGTGAATTTCCGCGAACTGTGGGAATACCGGGAACTGCTCAGTTTCCTGGCATGGCGGGACCTGAAGGTTCGCTATAAACAGACGGTGCTGGGCATCGCGTGGGCCATCATCCAGCCGGTGTTCACCATGCTGGTCTTCAGCCTGTTTTTCGGCAAGCTGGCACAGATGCCCTCCGACGGCATCCCTTACCCGGCCTTCACCTATTCCGGTCTGGTCCCCTGGACCTTCTTCGCCACGTCCCTGACCATCTCGGCCAACAGTCTGGTCAACAATCCGCGGCTCCTGACCAAGGTGTACTTCCCCCGGGTGCTCATTCCCCTGGCATCCATCCTGCCGTGCCTGGTGGATTTTGCCCTGGCCTTCGGCGTGCTGGTGCTGATGATGGTGGGCTACGGTCTGCTGCCGACGGCCAACATCATCTGGCTGCCCTTCTTTTTGATCATGGCCGTGGGGACGGCCCTGGGGGCGGGGCTGTGGCTGGCTGCGCTGAACGTGCAGTTCCGGGATGTCCGCTACGCCGTGCCGTTCCTCATCCAGTTCTGGCTTTTCTGCACCCCGGTGGCCTATCCCAGCAGCCTGCTGTCGGAGCCGTGGCGCATCCTCTACGGCATCAATCCCATGGTCGGCGTGGTGGACGGTTTTCGCTGGGCGCTCCTCGACACCCGGCATGAATTCGGCTGGATGATCGGGCTATCCATCATCACCATGGTGGTGCTGCTGGTGACCGGGCTGGCCTATTTCCGGAAAATGGAGCGAACATTCGCCGATATCGTGTGATGTGACATGACCGAACCCATGATCCAGGTAGAAAACATCGGCAAGAGATACCGCATTGCCGCCGCGCGCACCCATTACCGCACCCTCCGGGAAACGCTCACCTCGGCGGCGGCGCGGGGACTGAACCGCTTCCGCAACGTGTTGCAGGGCCAGGCGGCGTCCACCGGCAGCGAGACGTTCTGGGCCCTGCAGGATGTCTCGTTCGCCGTCCGGCGCGGACAGGTCCTGGGCCTCATCGGCCAGAACGGCGCCGGCAAGAGCACCCTGCTCAAGATCATCGCCCGGATCACCGAACCGACCACCGGACGCGTCGTCATCCGCGGCCGTATCTCCAGCATGCTGGAGGTGGGGACCGGCTTTCACCCCGAGCTGACCGGCCGCGAGAACATTTTCCTCAACGGCGCCATCCTGGGCATGACCCGGGCAGAGATCGAGCGGAAGTTCGACGAAATCGTGGCCTTTTCCGAAATCGAGGAATTTCTGGAGACCCCGGTCAAACACTATTCCAGCGGCATGTACGTGCGCCTGGCCTTCGCCGTGGCCGCCCATCTCGAACCGCAGATCCTGCTCATCGACGAGGTGCTGGCCGTCGGCGACGTGGAATTTCAGCGCAAATGCCTGCGCAAGATGGGTTCGGTGGCCCGGGAAGGACGGACCATCATCTTCGTCAGCCACCAGATGAACGCCGTGCGCGAACTGTGCGACGAATGCCTGTTGCTGGACAAGGGCCGGGTCATCCGGCTGGGCGAGACCAACGACGTCATCCGGGCCTACCTGGGCCGTACCGCCATGGAAACGGAGTGGCGTCCTTCCGCCGAAGAACGATTCGGTCATCCCGGTTTCACACCCACCCGGCTGCAGGTGGTCGACGCCGGACTGGCGCCGATCCGGCGTGAGATCGATTCCGGAGAGCGGTTCGGTGTCCTGCTGGAGGGCGAGGTAGGCCGCCTGAGTCCCAACCTGATCCTGGGCATCGCCGTGTACGCCTCGGGCAACGAACTCCTCTTCTGGTCCTGGCACACGGATCAGGCGGAAGGGCAATGGCCCCGCCTGCGGGAAGGGTATAACCGGCTGGTGGCCTGGCTGCCCGCCCACTTCCTCAACGAGGATATCTACCGCATCCACCTCATCGCCAGCATCCATCCCCATGAATGGATCCTCCACCCGCGCCAATGGACGCCCCAGGTGTTCGTCAAGATCACCGGCCGCCCGGGTCGCGTGCCGCGCCGCGCCGTCAGCCGGCCCGGTTTCACGGCGCCGGTCCTCGATTTTGATGAATTGCCACCGGAAACGGCGTAGATCCTGCGTCCCGCGTGTTGCCCGATCCGCCCGGCCGGATCACGGTCACATGGCCGCGTCGAATTCGGACCGGTAGCGGACGACCCCCGATACACCCCGCATGACGTCCTCGTCCAGGATCATGCCCATGAAGACATCGTCCGGCACGCCCGGCCATTGGCAGCGCAGGCCGAAACCCGAGGCCGGACGGAACCCGAAGCGCGGGTAGTAGTCGGCGTGGCCCACCACGATCACGAAAGGCCAGCCGGCGGCCCGGATGCGGTCGAGGCCTTCCCGGACCAATGCCGTGCCGATCCCTTGCCGCTGGTATTCCGGCAGGACGGCCATGGGCGCCAGGCCCAGGCCCGTGACCTCACCGTCGGGTGTTTCGATTACGGCCGGGCTGAAGAGGATATGACCGACGATCCGCGAGCCGCGAACCGCCACCAGCGAGAGGATCGGCACACCGGAGGCCCGGATCCGGTCGACGATCTCCCCTTCCGCGGGCTGCCCGAAGGCCCGGTCATTGAGATTCCGGATCGCCGTTCGGTCCTCCGGCCGTTCATGACGGATGGTCAGTCTGTCTTTCATCCCTTTCCGTCTCCTCTGGCCCGGCGGCCGGGCCAGGTGCCGCGGGCGGATTTTCCACCCGATCTTTTCCATAGCGACGGTAGCGGCGACTGAGCGCCTCGTAGTGGCGCGCCTCGACCTCCTTGCCCCGCTTGCGAAACCCCAGCACCAGCACCCGGCACTTTTCCGCCAGGTGCGGATATGCCATGGCTTTCTGGGCCGGGCTGTACCAGCCGGTCTCGTCATCCAGCACCTTCTGCAGGGCCCGGACCCGGTAGATGTCGTTGCCCCAGTTTCGCGTGGACAACTGGTCCGCATGTCCGCCGCGCTTCACGATGAGTTTTTCCTCCAGGAAGTAGACGGGATGCCGGGCCGACAGACGAAGCCACAGATCGTAGTCCTCGCACACCGGCTGCGCCTCGTCGAACAGGCCCACTGTCTCCAGCAGGCGGCGGTGCAGCAGGATGGAACTGGGGCTGATGATGCACAGGGGAAGCGCCCGGGTGAAAATCCAGCCCGAATATTTGCGGTGAATCTGACGGGGATTGACACGCACACCGCGGCGGATCCAGATCTCGTCGGTGTAGCAGGCGGCGTACTCCGGGTTTTCGTTCAGCACCGCCAGTTGGCGGGCCAGCTTCTTCGGGCGCCACAGGTCATCGGAGTCCAGAAAGGCCAGCCATTCGCCGCCGGCCAGGGCGATGCCCCGGTTGCGGGCGGCGGACGGGCCGCGGTTTTCCTGCCAGGTGTAGCGGACATCCGGATAGTCGCGGCGGATCATATCGGCCGTTCCGTCGGTGGAACCGTCATCCACCACGATGATCTCCCGGTGAGGATACGACTGGGCCCGGACGCTGTCCAGCGCCTCCCGCAGGAATTCCCGGCGGTTGTGGGTGGGCAGGATCACTGAAACCAGCGGCCGGGCCGCACCGTGCGTCACTTCCGGGTCAGCTCCTTTTCCTCGATGGCCTGCAGCACCCCGGTAAAGGTGTTGTAGTTATAATAGGCTTTTCCACCCGACGTTTCCACCATATAGCGAAACGCGTTGAGGGGGATTTCGTCCAGCTGCCCCGGATAACGGCTCCGCACCGGCACATAGAGGCCGATGAGCTTGACGTCATTTTTCTTGCAGTACCGACGGAGATCCTCGATAGGCTGATAACGGGTGGGCGAAAAGGTGTCGGCCCCGCGCAGAAAGCCCACCGTATCCACCAGCTGCAGCATATCCTGGGACACACCGTTGGAGATGAAGATCACCGGCCGGTTGCGGATCTCGTTGTCACGCAGGAATCGCAGCAGGTTCTTGTAAGGCGTGGTGCTGGGCACCGGCACGGCAAAGGACTCCAGCGGTGGCCAGGTCATTTCACCGGCCGGGCCGGCATACACCTGTTTCACGTTCTCATGCATATAGAAATAGAACTCGATAGGGCGTTCCGGATCCAGCCGGCCGAGAAAGTGTTGAATTCCCTCATCGAAGCCCAGCTTGGTGACTTCCGGTCGCAGATCCTGCTGGACGAAGAAAATGAGGGCCTCCTGGCCCACGGGCGCATCGCTTCCCGTCCCCGTCTGGGCCAGAACGGCGGCGCCACAGATCATCCAGAGAGTGATGAACAGAGTGAATAAGTGTCTCATGACTCCTCCTTTCGAAACCTTTCACTCTACGTTAGATGAGCGGAAGCGGCATTCGGTTTGATGGAATCGGTGGCCATGTGACGGCCGTTGCGGCTGGCGTTCCGGGAATCGGGCGCCGGGAGCGGCGACTCAGACGGCGATACGGCCGGCATGACTGGGCGCGGCGACGATTTCGTAATTGGCGGTGTCGGCAAGGATCTTTTTCACCAGAGAGGCGTGCACGCCGTGACCGGCCTTGCGGGCCGAAAAGCGCCCCAGGACGGGCATCCCCAGCAGGGAGATGTCGCCCAGAAAATCCATGACCTTGTGCCGGACGAATTCGTCGGCAAAGCGGAGTCCTTCGGGATTCATCACGCCTTCCTCGTCCAGGACCACGGCGTTTTCCAGCGAACCGCCCTTGATGAGGCCGTTTTCCTTTAGAAATTCGATATCCCGGATGAAACCGAAGGTGCGGCACGGCGCCAGCTGGCGGCGATAGGTGGCGGGCTCGATGCGATAATCGCCCACCTGCTGGCCGATGAGGGGATGGTCGAAATCGATCACATAGCGGACATGAAACTCGTCGGCCGGTTCCACGCCGATCATCTTGTCCCCCAGCTCGTGCCGCAACGGGCGGGTCACCCGCAGGCAGCGCCGCGGGGCATCCTGTTCCACCAGACCGGCCGCCAGAATCCCCTCCACGAAGGGTCCGGCCGACCCGTCCATGATGGGCACTTCCAGGTCGCTGACCTCGATGACGGCGTTGTCCACGCCCAGTCCGTACAGCGCCGATAGAACGTGCTCCACGGTGGAGATGATGACGCCCTTCTTCATGAGAGTCGTGGCATAGCTGACATTGGCGATATGGGCGGCGTCCACTTCTACGGGGAAATGGTCAAGATCGGTTCGCTCGAACACGAATCCCGAATCGGCCGGTGCGGGCAGAATCCGCATCTGTGAGCGGCAGCCGCTGTGCAGCCCGATGCCCGCAAATTCCACGGGTTTGTTCAGGGTCACCTGTTCTGTCATGCAGTTCTCCGCGTCATCGTCTTCCGCCCCTGGCCGGCCGGGCGTGTGCCCGGAAAAATCCGCGAGCGGGTCATAAATAATGCAAGTCGGATGCCAGGTTCCGCCCGTGGGCTCAACCGCCTGCCAGACCATCCAATCGTCTGAAAAGTAAATGGATAAACGAGCAGGAAGCCATCAGGGGCCGTGCGGCGATTCGGCCACAATGGGGGCCGGCCTGATGGTTCCCGTCTACACCAGCAGGGACTCCCCGGTCATTTCCGCCGGCTTGGCGACACCCATGAGATCCAGCAGGGTCGGTGCAATGTTCTCCAGGGCGCCGCCCGATGTGAGGCGCAGGGCCCGGGATGGATGGTAGACGATGAACGGCACATCGTTCAGCGTGTGGGCCGTGTGCGGCCCGCCGTTCACCGAATCGAATTCCATCTCGGAATTGCCATGATCGGCGGTGACGATCAGGCAGGCCCCCATCTCCCTGACTTTCCGATAAATGCGGCCGACACAGGCATCTACGGTCTCCACGGCGCGCATGGCCGCCTCGTAGACCCCGGTGTGCCCCACCATGTCGCCGTTGGCGAAATTGACGATATACACGTCGTCCACATCCCGCTCCAGCTCCTGCAGGAACCGATCCGTGAGGGGCACGGCGCTCATTTCCGGCTGGAGATCGTAGGTGGCCACCCTGGGGGATGGAATCAGGATGCGGCGTTCCCCGGCAAACGGTTCTTCCACCCCGCCGTTGAAGAAGAAGGTCACATGGGCGTATTTCTCCGTCTCGGCCATGCGCAGGTTGCGAATTCCCCGCGCGGCGAACACTTCGGCCAGGATGTTGGTGAGCTGGCGCGGCGGGAAACAGACCGGGTAGGGGAAATGGGCGTCGTATTGCGTAAACGTCACGTAATGGAGGTCCGGTCGGTCCGTGCGCGGGAATGCGTCGAAGCTTTCATCATTGAGGGCATGGGTAATCTGCCGGGCGCGGTCGGAGCGGAAATTGAAGAAAATCAGGGCGTCACCGTTGCGCAAGGTGCCGACAGGAGAACCATCCCCGGTGATGATCACGGGCTCGACGAATTCGTCCGTCACGCCATCGTCGTAGGAATGCTCCAGGGCGGCCACGGGATCGGTCTCCTGGTTTCCCTGGCCGTGCACCAGGGCATTGTAGGCCCGGGCGGTACGTTCCCAGCGCTTGTCCCGGTCCATGGCATAGTAGCGGCCGCACACAGTGGCGACGCGCCCCACACCGATCTCCCGGATCTTCGCCTGCAGCCGGGCCATGTATTTCTTGCCGGCATGGGGCGGCGTGTCGCGGCCGTCCATGAGGGCATGGATGCACACATCCGTCACCCCCTCCTGACGGGCCATCTCCAGCAGGGCATACAGGTGCTCCTCGTGGGAATGCACGCCGCCGTCGGACAACAGCCCCATCAGGTGCAATCGGGAGGCGGCACCCTTCTGCATGGCCTTCCGCAGCACCGGGTTGCGGAAAAACTCCCCTTCCCGGATGGCCTTGTTGATAAAGGTGATGTCCTGGTAGACGACCCGGCCGGCGCCGATGTTCATGTGCCCCACCTCGGAGTTGCCCATTACGCCCGCGGGCAGACCGACGCGTTCGCCGCAGGTGGCCAGCAGCGTGTGCGGCAGGGAACGCATCATGTCGTCATAGACCGGCGTGCGCCCGTTGATGATGGCGTTGCCGTCCGCTTCCTCGCGGTAGCCCCAGCCGTCCAGAATCAGCAGCAGATGTTTCATGCTTCCTCACTTCGGATACAGACTGACCTTGTGGTGAACGCACCCGGTCCGGCCGACAGCCGGCGACGGGGCGCCAAAAGTGAACGCCCTCCTGCACATGGATTGCCCGACAACAGCGACGGATTCATCCGTCGCGCAGGCGGTCGGCCGCGGACGTCCCGCCCGGCCGGTCACGGCATTATTTGCGGAACCGGGCGAAAATGTCCTTGCCGGGGAACACGGCCTGGGGACCCAGTTCATCCTCGATCCGCAGCAGCTGGTTGTACTTGGCGATGCGGTCGGTGCGGCTGGCCGACCCGGTTTTGATCATGCCCACGCCCGTGGCCACGGCCAGGTCGGCGATGAAGGTGTCTTCGGTTTCGCCGCTGCGATGGGAGATCACGCTGGTGTAGCCGTGGGTGCGCGCCAGTTCGATGGCGTCCAGTGTTTCGGTGACGGTGCCGATCTGGTTCAGCTTGATGAGGATGGAATTGGCCACGCCGCTGTCGATGCCGCGCTGCAGCCGCTCGGTGTTGGTCACGAACAGGTCGTCGCCCACCAGCTGGATCCGGGCGCCCAGCTCTTTGGTGAGCAACTCCCAGCCTTTCCAGTCATCCTCGGCCAGACCGTCTTCCACCGACAGGATGGGATACCTGTCGATCCACTTCTTGTAAAAACCGACCATATCCTTGGCGCTGCGCTTGGAGCCGTCGGACCACTTGAAGACGTATTTGCCCCCCTCGAAGAACTCGCTCGAGGCGGCGTCCAGCGCCAGGACGATGTCCTCGCCGGCCCGGTAGCCGGCCTTGTCGATGGCTTCCAGGATCAGATCCAGCGCCTGGTCGTTGGAATCCAGATTCGGGGCGAAACCGCCCTCATCGCCCACGTTGGTGTTGAGCTTCCGGTCCTTGAGCACTTTCTTCAGGGTATGAAACGTTTCGGCGCCCATGCGCAGGGCATCGGCGAACGTTTTGGCGCCCACGGGCATGATCATGAATTCCTGGAGGTCGACGCTGTTGTCGGCGTGGGCGCCGCCGTTGAGGATGTTCATCATGGGCACCGGCAAAAACCGGGTGTTGACGCCGCCCAGGTAGCGGTACAGGGGCAGGCCCAGGTAGTCGGCCCCGGCGCGAGCCACGGCCATGGATACGCCCAGGATGGCGTTGGCGCCCAGCTTGGCCTTGTTGGGCGAGGCGTCCAGCTGGATGAGGGCCTGATCGATGAGGCGCTGGTTCAGGGCGTCCATGCCCTCCAGGGCTTCATTGATCACCGTGTTCACATTGTCCACGGCCTTGAGAACACCCTTGCCGAGATACTGCTCCGGATCGCCGTCGCGCAACTCCACCGCTTCGAACTCGCCGGTGGAAGCGCCGGAAGGCACGATGGCCCGCCCCCAGGCGCCGGATTCCAGATAGACTTCGGCTTCCACGGTGGGATTGCCGCGCGAATCGAGTACCTGCCGGGCACCGATGTATTCGATGTAACTCATGTCACTCCTCCTGATAACGATGATTGCGAAGTTATGCCTGCCGGAAGCTGGCCTGGATGCTGGTCAGGGCGACCACGTTGGCGATGTCGTCCACCGAACAGCCTCGCGACAGGTCATTGGCCGGCCGGTCCAGGCCCTGCAGCACCGGGCCGAGGGCTTCGGCGCCGCCCAGACGCTCGGTCAGCTTGTAGCCGATGTTGCCGGCATTCAGATCGGGAAAGACGAGCACGTTGGCCTTGCCGGCCACGTCCGAGCCGGGGGCCTTGCGCTCGCCCACGGCCGCCAGGATGGCCGCGTCCAGCTGCAGTTCGCCATCCACGGCCAGATCCGGGCGGCGGGCCCGAACGGTATGGGTGGCCTCGATGACCTTGTCGGCCAGGGGATCCTTGGCACTCCCCTTGGTGGAAAAGGAGAGCATGGCCACCCGGGGTGTCTCGCCCAGGAACATCTGGCAACTTTCGGCGGCCGAAATGGCGATATCGGCCAGCTGGACGGCCGTCGGATTGGGCACCACGGCACAGTCGCTGAAGATAAAGACGCCCTTGCTGCCGAGCTGCCGCTGGCTGGTCACCATCATGAAAAACGAGGAAATGGTGGACATGCCCGGCTTGAGCCCCAGGCAGAGAATGGCCGCCCGGACCGTGTGGGCGGTAGTGTTGGTGGCGCCGGCCACCGAGCCGTGGGCCTTGTTGTCCTGGATCAGCAGATTGGCAAAATAGAGTGGATCGGCGGTGACGTTGTAGGCTTCTTCCTCGGTAATCCCCTTGGCTTTGCGGCGCTCGTAAAAAATGCGGGCCAGCCGCCGGCGCAGATTTTCGTCGGTGGTGTCGACCAGCGGCACCCGGCCAATGTCCACTCCGGACTCCCGGGCGGCGGCGCGGATCCGGTCCGGGTCGCCCACCAGGCTCACCTGGGCCAGGCCTTTCTTCAGCACCTGAACAGCCGCCTGGAGGGTGCGCGGATCTTCCGCTTCGGGCAGCAGGATATGCCGCTGCTGGGCGGCAGCCTTGGTATGAATGGTCTCTAAAATATTCATTTATCAGCTCCTCAGTTGTGTTCGACAAGACTGATATGTATAGCACAAGTCGGGCGCCGCGCAAAGGGCTTTCTGCCGGACAACATGGCGGAGCGGCCGGAGGCTGCGGCCCGGCGACCGGATACCCTCCCGGCGCAGGCATATGACATCACCCGGATGAGATTGCGTTCCGTGCGGCGGACGGCCGAAACGGCCTATCGCGTCTTGAACTGGAAAACCTTGAAGCCGAGCTTGATTTTGTCACCGTCGGTCAGCGGGCTTTCCTCCACCTTCTTGTTGTTGACGAACACCCCGTTGGTGCTGTTCAGATCGCGGATGAAGAACTGGCTTTTTTCCAGGTAGATGACGCAGTGGTGTCCCGAGATGGCCTTCTCGCGGGGAAAAGAGAGGTGGTTGTCCTTGAGGCGGCCAATCTTGGTGATGGGCAACTGCAGGGTGTAGGTTTCCTGCTGCCCCTCGGGGGAATAGGTGATCAGTTGCGGGGCCGTGACCACGACCGTCGCTTCGCCCACTTCTTCCTCACCGGCAGGCACGACCTCATGCTCCGTCAGACTGAAACCGCAGACACCGCAACGATCCGGACTGTGCGGCTCCAGAGGAGACTTGCAGGCCGGACAGACCTGGGCCGGCTCCGCCGTTTCCGTGATCGGCGGGGGGGCGGGCGGCGCCGACGGGATTTCCGGCGCGACGGGCGGGGCGGGCGGAACGGGCGGGGTGGGCGGCTCCGGTGGTGCCGGGGGTTCCGCCACCCGGAGCGGCTCCTCGAACAGCGGGGGCACCGTATCATCCATGGATCCGCCGATCTCCGGCTCGGGAGCCGGCGGTGGGGTGTGCCAGACGTCCGGCTCCGCTTCCAGGGGCGGTGGCGGAGCCATTTCTTCTACCGGCGGCGGAGCGGCCACCTGGCTGCTTTGCGCGCCGGGCGGATAGGGAGCCGGGGCGGCCTCGGGCCGGGGCGGCTGCCAGGCGGGAGCGGCGACGGCGGCCTGGCCGGCCTTGACTTTCTGGACGACGATGGTTCCGGCCACCTTGTCGTGCAGGCCCTGCTTGCGGTCGTTGAAAAGCGCGATAATGTAACCGATCCCCGCCGTCAGGCCGCACAGAAAGCGGCCGATGATTTCACGCATGAAGATGGCGCCGAAGCCGGCCTTCTGGTAATCCTGCTTGACGATCTTGATTTTCAGCATCTTCTTGCCGATGGTCTGGCCGGCGGTGATGAGCAGGATCAGCTGCAACAAGGCCAGCCCCAGCAACACCAGTGACGGCACGGCGGCGGCGATGATGGCGAACTCCTCCCCCTGTTCCTGAGCGATGAACCACAGGGGGACGAAGAAGAGGGCGAATACGAAATTCATGATGAAGACATCGAGAAAGACGGCCATGAAGCGACGGAAAATGCCGGCGTACGGAGGGACCATATCAGGGTTCACGGCCGCGCTACAGCCGGGACAGTAACCGGAACCGGTTGGAACAGCCTTCAAACAGAAGGGACAGATCATATCGTCCTCCAAAGGTTTACTTGGCAATACTTTGGGCATATTATAATCAAACTTCAGGAGAAATACAGCACTTTTTTAGGCCGGCCATGACTGCGGCGCCGGAAGTGAACCCGGTGGGGTGCACTGGCGGCACTGCGCCGGCGGTCGGAGAGTGCCGCCCACCCACCGGGGCCGGCGCCGGATTGCCCTTGACTCCCCCTGTCGACCACACTAAGATGGGTTTTCGCTTGAAAAGCGGTGATTTGCGGCAATCGATCCATGAGGAGTGATCGGCGAGATGCAGGACGATCAGAGCGTTACCCATATCGTGCCTCCCCATTGGGCCGACTACAATCAGTGCCTGGCGTACCTCAATTCCCTGGGGAATGAATTGCGCGGTGCCCGTTATGAGCTGGACACCATCCGCACCCTCATGCCTGACGTCTGCCCCGGCCTGTGTCACCCCGCCGTCCTCATCGCCGGTACCAACGGCAAGGGGAGTGTGGCCTGGTGGTTGTCACGGATTCTGCAGCATGCCGGATACCGGGTGGCCCTCTACACGTCCCCGCATCTGAACACCGTCCGCGAGCGGATCCGCCTCAACGGCCAGATCATCGGCGAAGAGGACTTCCTGGACCATGCCCGGCGGACGGCCGCGGCCATACGCCGCCAGGCCGGCCGGCTGGAGCGCCGCCCCACTTACTATGAATGGGTCACCCTTATCGGGGCTTCCTATTTCCAGGAAACGGCGCCCGACATCCATGTCTGCGAAATCGGACTGGGCGGGCGACTGGACGCCCTCAACGTCTTTGACCCCATCCTGGCCGTCATTACCACCGTCGACCGCGATCATGAAAATTTCCTGGGCACCACCCTGGAGCAGATCGCCCGCGAGAAGATGGGCATCCTGCGGCCGGGGGCCCCGGCGGTGCTGGGCCCGCAGGACGAGTGGAGCCGACCCCTGTGGCCGGAAATCCAACGCCGCACCCGGCGGGTGACCTGCGCCCGCGCCGTCTTCGAGAACCAGTTCAGCGGTCCCGGCCGGGGGATCGACATCGCCGACACCCTGGGCCTGGCCGGCGATTTCCAGCGCTACAACGCCGCCACCGTCTGGTGTGCCTGCCAGGAATTACAGGATCTGGGCTGGGAACTGCCCGAGTCGGCCATCCGCGACGGACTGGCCCAGGGGCTCTGGCCGGCGCGCATGGAGGTCATCGCCCGCCAGCCGGAGATCATTATCGACGGCGCACATAACCCGCAGGCCGTGGCCGAGCTGGTCCGCTACCTGCGCAAGAACCGGGCGGCGCCCATCATCGTGTTCGGAGCCATGCGCGACAAGGAATTTCCGGCCATGATCTTCGAACTGCTGCCGGTGGCCCGGCATGTCATCCTGACCCAGGTGCCGGGCGAGCGTTCGGCCGGGCTGTCCGACTTCCGCAACCTGCTGCAGGCCACGCAGATGGAATACCGGCCGCAGGTCCATGAAGCGCTGGCGCTGGCCCGTGAGCTGTCGGCCGGGCAGCGGCCGATCTACGTGGTCGGCTCCCTGTACCTGGCGGCGGAAGCCCGCCGGCTGTTCGCTCCGGAGGTGACGGCATGAACGGCCCCCCCATTTCCGAAAAAGAGGGCATCTACACCGTATCGGAACTGACGGCCGAAATCCGAACCGTGCTGGAGGAGTCCTTTGCCGCCTTCTGGGTCCAGGGCGAGATCTCCAATTTCGCCGTACCCAAATCGGGCCATTACTATTTCACCCTCAAGGACGCCGGCGCCCAGCTGCGCGCCGTCTGTTTCCGCGGCATGCAGAACCGCATTCTCTTCCAGCCCCGCAACGGGATGGAGGTCCTGGCCCACGGCCGCATCAGCGTCTACGAACCCCGCGGCGAGTACCAGCTCATCATCATGGAGATGGTGGATGTTGGTCAGGGGAAGCTGCAGCTGGCCTTCGAACAGCTGAAGGAAAAACTCAGGCGGGAGGGGCTGTTCGACACGGCCCACAAAAGGCCGCTCCCCCTGCTGCCCAAACGGGTGGGCGTGGTGACGTCCGCCACGGGCGCCGCCATCCGCGACATCATCCATGTGCTGCGCCGGCGCAACAGCTCGGTGCAGGTGTTGCTGTGCCCGGTAAAGGTCCAGGGCGACGGCGCGGCCGAGGAAATCGTCCGGGGTATCGAGATGCTGAACGAGGGCGGCGGTCTGGACGTCATCATCGTCGGCCGGGGCGGCGGCAGCCTGGAGGACCTGTGGGCCTTCAACGAGGAGGCCGTGGCCCGCAGCATCCATGCCAGCCGTATCCCTGTCATCTCGGCGGTGGGCCATGAAGTGGACTTCACCATCGCCGATTTCGTCGCCGATGTGCGTGCGCCAACGCCGTCGGCGGCCGCCGAAATGGTTTCGGCCGCCGCCGAGGAACTCACCGCCAAGGTCCGAAATCTGACCCGCGCCCTGTTGTCCCACTGGAGCCGATATTTCGCCGATCGCCGGCACCGGTTGCAGATCTTGCGGATGAGCCGCGGTTTCGCCGCCCTGTCCCATCGAATCGCCACCCTGATCCAGAAGGTGGATGAGCAGCAGATGCGCCTGCACTACCGGATCCGGCAGGCGCTCACCGCCCGGGAAAGACAGGTCGGCCAGTTGTCCCGGCGGCTGTCGCTGGTCAGCCCCCTGCCGCGGGTCCGCGAGCAGCGGCATCGGTTCGACAAGGCGCACCAGCTGCTGTCCAGCGTCATGCTGGATTATCTGCGCGTCCGCCGCAATGAGTTGCGGAGCCTCACCGAGCGACTGGCCGGACTGAATCCGCATCGGGTGCTGGCCCGCGGCTACGCGGTGTGCCTGGATGAGGACGGTCGTCTGGTGCGCGACGCCGCCAGCGTGGCCATCGGCCGGCGGGTGGCGGTGCAGCTGCAGCGCGGCGCGCTCCATTGCCGGGTCGAAGCGGTGCACCCGGCGACTCCGGATGACCGTCCGGACAGAACCGTGACCAACGACTGAGATCAATACACCCGAGGAGGATGTCACCATGAAAGAGGTGAAGTACGATAACTTCGAAAAGGCGCTGGAGGAGCTGGAGAAGCGGGTTGGCGCCCTGGAAGAGGGGAAGCTGCCCCTGGACGAAGCGCTGAAAGTCTTCGAGGAGGGGATGTCCATCGCCGAATACTGCGCCGGCAAGCTGGAAGAAGCCGAGCAGAAAGTGGAAATCCTGATGAAGGGTCCGGACGGCCAGTTGCGCCGCGAGCCCTTTCCCGACGCCGACGAGGAGAGCGGCGCCGCCGATCATTCGAGCTAGCGCCATGCCAGCCGACAAAAACGGGGACATCCGGATGAACGAGGCATTTACCCGTCAGTGGGACGCGCTGCGGGACGAGGCGGATCACGCCCTGCGCCGCTGCCTGCCGGCCGAAGACACGCCGCCGGCGGTGATCCACCGGGCCATGGCCTACAGCGTTTTCGCCGGGGGCAAGCGCCTGCGGGCCGTCCTTTTCCTGGCCGTGGCCGACGCCCTGGGCTGGCGTCATCCCGAGCGGGCCCGGCCGGCCGCCGCCATCGAACTGATCCACACCTATTCCCTGATCCACGACGATCTGCCGGCCATGGACGATGACGACCTGCGCCGGGGAAAACCAACCAGCCACAAGGTTTTCGGCGAAGCCATGGCCATTCTGGCCGGCGATGCCCTGCTCACCCTCGCCTTCCAGCTCCTGAGCCGCTATCCGGACGACCGCGGGTATGTCGCCCGCCGGCTGGCTGTCATCGAGGAAGTGGCCCGGGCAGCTGGCACTCCGGCGGGGATGGTGGCCGGCCAGGTGCTGGACATCACCGCCCCCGGCCAGGCCACGGGTCCCGACCGGCTTCATGAAATCCACCGCCTGAAAACCGGTGCCATGATCCGCGTATCCGTGCGCGCCGCCGCCCTGCTGGCCGGGGCCGACGAGCGCACCCTGGCCCGCCTTAGCGAATACAGCGAGGCGCTGGGCCTGGCGTTCCAGATCACCGACGACATCCTCGACGAGACCGCCTCCCCCCAGGCCCTGGGCAAGACCCCCGGCAAGGACCGGCAGCAGGGCAAACTGACCTTCCCCCGCCTTTACGGGCTGGAGCAGAGCCGGAACCTGGCCGGGCGGACCGTGGCCGACGGGCTGGCCGCACTCGACGCCCTGGGCGGTGCCGTGGACACCGCCTTTCTGGCCGATATCGCCCGTTTCGTCCTGGCCCGCGGGCACTGATCTCCGGCCCGGCCGGCCGGCAGACGTCCCCGCCTTCTGTTCCGGACGGTCCCCGCCCGGGAAGGTCGAAAATTTGGAGTGGACAACCGGGCCGCGGATGTGCTTTGCTGAACGTGATCCCGGGCCGATCCGCCCAGGCGGATCCCCGCCATGGTCAGCCAGAACGAGAGCCGATAACCATGCCCGATGCACCGGAAATCCTGACGGAAACGATACCTTCGTGGCGGCTGCACACCATCAATTTCCACATCACCCGCCGCTGCAACCTGCGCTGTCCCTGCTGCTACGAAAGCCGGGCGCCCGTCCCCGATCTGCCCCTGGACATCGTCCACGGCATGGTGGCGCAGATCGCCGCCGCGGGCGCTCGGCGGCTGATGCTGTCGGGCGGCGATCCCCTGCTCCGCCGCGACCTGCCGGACATCCTCGCCCGGGCGCGGGAGCAGCGCCTGGAACTGTTCCTGGCCACCAACGGTCTCCTTCTCTCGGCGCCCCTGGTGAAACGCCTCACCGCCGCTCCGCCCGACCTGATCTTTCTGGGGGTGGATCCGTTTGCGGGCCAGTCGGACAAGGACAGCCGCATCCGCGCCGCCGTCAGGGACAATCTGCACATGTTGCGCCGGCACGGACTCCCCTTCGTCATCAATCTCATCGTCACCCACGATACCCTGTCCGAACTGCCGGCAGCTATCGGGCAGTTGCGGGACGCCGGCGCCCGCCATTTCAGCCTGCTTCGTCCCAAGCCCGATCATGCCGGCAGCTGGTTCCCGGCGGCCCGTCTCACGGCGGCGGACCTGCGGCGGCTGCAGATCCTGCGGCTGCGCCTGGCCCGCGAAATGAACGTGCGGCTCAGCCTCGACTGCGCCTTCGGCTGCCTGCTTTTTGGCCTGATGACGGAAGAATCTTTGGCCCGGCGTGAATTTACCGCCTGCAATGCCGGCCTGACCTACCTGCACCTTGACGCTGGCGGCGACGTATACCCCTGCCCCTACCTGTCCGCGCCGCCGTATCGTTGCGGCAGCCTGCTCTCCGAATCCCTGACCGACATCTGGCGCCATTCGCCCGTCCTGGCCGAGCTCCGTCGCACCGGTTTTCTGCAGGGACACTGCGACCGGTGCGCCATCGGTGCCCGCTGCCGCGGCTGCCGTGCCCTGGCGGAGCAGGTTCACGGCGACTGGCGGGCCGACGACCCCGACTGCCCCTTCCTGGAGGCGGCAGACAGCCCGGACGACGGTTCCCTGGCCGAGTTGAAGGAGGAAATGCGCCGTTTCGCCGGATACATCGGCGGCCGGTCCGACGACGCGCCCTGAACCCGACGCGCCGGCGCGAAGACTTCACCGGTCTTCCCCTTTGCTGGAGATCATTCCCGATGTGCAGTGGAGAACGAAGGCGGCTCGCCTACCCCAGGCGGAGCGGCTCAACGCCGTACCGGTCGAACTCCGCCTCCACGGCCCGGGCGATCTCCTCGCCGGGCTGCAGCCTGCGGTAGGCCGCGGGCAGCAGGTCCAGGGCCGTGCTCATGTTGTAGAAGGAGACCCCCTGCTCTTCCACGGCCTGCCGGGCGCTTCGGCCGTCGTCGCGCGTTTCCATACGGTTGGTGAGGCTGAGCAGGCCGACGACATCCAGTCCCACCTCCTGCAGTCCGGCCAGCATGGCCAGGGAGGAGCCGCCGGTGGTGGTCACATCCTCCAGCAGCAGGATGCGGCCGCGGGGTGCACCTACGAAGTAGCGGTCCCGCGCCGCCCCGTGCTCCTTGGGTTTGGCGCGGCCCATGGCCAGGGCGTGGCTGCCGGGGGCGTAGCCGGATTGGCGGCGGGCCCAGGTGTACTGGGTCAGGAGGCCCAGCTTGGTGGCCCCTTCGGGCACGCCGAAAAAGGTGTCCACGGCCAGTCCCTGCTGCCGGACGAAGCGGATGACGAAATCCACCAGCTTTTCGGTGCGCCAGACGTCTTCCACCACCGTCCGCCAGTTGGCGTAGAAGTGGGACGTGCGCCCCGATTTCAGGGTGATGGGCTGCTCGAAAAAGCCGTACACGCCGTTGTCCAGAATGAACGCGTTGAACTCGTCCTGCTCAAATGGCTGCATGGGTCTGCTCCCGTGTGGATCGTCTGACCGGCCGGCGCCCTGCCGCTACTCCGGGGAGGGCGCTGAGATCGCCGCCGGTTCGCGTGCCCCCACTGTAATGAAAGCCGTCCCCAAAGTCAATGTTGCCGGATGGCCAATCTGGAGTATGGATTCCTGTGGCCGGTTCATTGGGCACATTCACTCTGACCAGGGAGAGGAACGAATAGGGTTGAGTTCCCTTTGCCCGTTTATTCATATGGACAGGAAGGACGATGAGGTATGGATTTTTGCTCCCAGGCATTCATGTTTGCCTGAGGTTCTTTTCCGGTGTACGATGGACGAAGCCAGCACGTAACAGGACATTGCGGTAACATGGAAAATGATAGCTCACCAAAACGTATGAGGCGGAAAGACAACGTTGTCGACAAATGTGGTTATCGGATCATGGCGCCTGGCAGGTCATTATCCGGAAATTTTGCTCCTCTATGATGCCGGAGCGACAAAATCATATTTCTGTTCATCATAATGCGATGGGGTTTTTGAAGGTGTGGTTTTATGAGTTGGATCGAAATGATCGGGGGGCTCTTCAGATGAATGGACCGCATCCGCTTTCCAAAGTGCTGTCTGTTTTGCTCATTCCACTTACTCTTCTGTTCTTTCTTAAAACGTATCTGTTTGTGCTGGTGGGTGCTCATGGCCACCTGCGTCTGCGTTATCTGGATACCCTGGATATTCTGCTGTTGCTGTATGGACTGGCGTTACTGTCGGCACCCATCATGCTGGTTGTGGTATTTTCCGAGGACCCTGAATCGTCCGCTACCGCCGGCCTGCGTCTGACATTAAAAATACTCTTCCCCATGCTCATCACTCCGGCTGTTTTGGTTATTCTCATGACTTACACATTCAATATTTTTTTCTACAATCAGGTGGAAATGCCATTGATTTTAACCTTCATCTTCTGCACCATCGATTTTTTCCCCTGTCTGGCGGGATTGATCTATTTCAGGTATATCCTGCTTTTCAGATTCGTCGGATCTGGAAATAGCGAACAAGCCCCCAAGAGTTGAAAACCAGTAAAAAACACAAATAATAATCATTGAGTCATCAAAATATCGAATCATCCTCTCTGCCGCTGGCAGGTGAAGACCCTCACGAGGGACACGGTTCGGGTGCCTCGGATAAGGAGAAAATATCCGGTTGGAGCGGACAGAAAAAAATAATCCGGATTTCCGCTTTGGACGGCCACCCGGATCGTTATAGGGGGAAGACTCTACCTATATTTCTACCTAAAAATAGCAGATTTGTCAAGAGAATGTCGGTGCCGGCTCGGCTCTCGTCAGGTTTTGGCCGCCGGCTGCGGGAGGAGTGACCCGAGCCAGCGGCCGGCGGCCATGGTACGGCCGGTGGCGCGAACCGGTATACGCTGGCGATTCCTTACTTCTAAACGCTGAAAAAAAAGATCTTGCTGGTTTTGTTGACAATTTTATTCAACTAAAATGCCGCCCTTTTCAACCATCCCCTGGTCTCTGTCATCCAAAGGGGTAACGTCGCCTCTGCCGACCGCGTGACAAGAATCGTACGCAGTGGAAAATCACGACGTACGCCACCCTGTCCCAAGGAGGATACAGATGGCCAAACGAATCATCGGCTGCGAGGCTTTCCCGCTGCCCATGTCCGTAGCCATTCTCGGCACCCTCACCGACGGCCGTCCCAATTTCATGACCCTGGGCTGGCTGACGCGGGTCAACTACCGGCCGGCCATGCTGGGCATCAGCGTCAACAAGATGAACCACTCCGGCCAGGCTGTATTGGAGAATCGCGAGTTCAGCCTCAACTTCCCGCCCGTGTCCCTGTTGCCCCAGACCGATTGCGCCGGCCTGATTTCAGGCAAATATGTGGACAAGTCGGGCCTGTTTACCGTCCATTCAGGCACCCTGGCCGGAGCGCCCCTCATCGCCGAATGCGCCCTGGCCGTCGAATGCCGGCTGGTGCACACCGTCAGCCTGCCCACCAATCATTTCTTCGTGGGTGAAATCGTGGCCGTTCATGCCGAGGAGGATATTCTGGGCAACGGCATGCCGGACATGGATCGGTTGCAGCCGGTCTCCCTGTCCATGCCGGACAACCGGTACTGGAGCGGCGGCCACTGCGTGGGGCAGGCCTGGAGAATGGGGCGCGAGCTGCGCGACCGCCTGCTGGATCAAACCCTTACCCGCGACTCGCGTGGGGTCCGGCAACGGCGAACCGGATAGCCAGCTTCACGGCTTCCAGTCCACCACCACCGCGGTGATGTTATCCCGGCCGCCAGCCTCGTTGGCATCCTGTCCCAGCCGGCCACAGGCATCGGCCGGGGTGTCCGTTTCCCGCAACACCCGCTGCAGATGATCATCCGGCAGCATTTCCGTCACTCCGTCGGTGCACAGCAGAAACCGGTCGCCCGGTGACAGATACATCAGTTGAACCTCGGGCAGGGCCTGGCCCGCCATGCCCACGAACTGGGTGATCTGCCCGCGGATAGGATGGACGGCCGCCTCCTCGGGCGTGATCTCCCCGAAATCCACCAGGATCTGGACCAGGGAATGATCCTTGGTCAGGCGGGAGAGGCCGTTGTCGCGGAACAGATAGATGCGGCTGTCGCCGATGTGGCCGATGAGGGCCTTGTCCTGACGGACCAGCAACAGGGCCACGGTGGCTCCCATGCCGCGCAGGGCCGGCTCCCCCTGGCTTTCCCGGTGCAGCATGCCACTCAGCTCGGCCATGATCCGCACCAGCCGTTCGGCCACCTCCGGGTCGGCCAGATCGGCCACTCCGTCCATGTTACGGCGCACCATGGACGGCAAGGAGGTAACCACCACCTTGGCCGACAGGTCACCGGCCGACTGTCCGCCCATGCCGTCGGCCACGATAAACAGGCCCCGTTCCGGATCGGCGTACCACTGGTCCTCGTTCCGGGCACGCACCCGGCCCCGGTCTGTAAATCCGCCGAAATCAAGGGAGTTGTTCTGTTTCACCGCGTCCCGGTCCCCCCGCAGATTGTCCTGATTATACTCCATTCTCCGGCCGGAATCCAGAAGCAACGACATCCTCTTCGTGGCGGGATACCGGCAGCCGGCCTCCGTTTCAGGCCCCCAGGAGCAGGTTCAGGATATCCACCGCCGCCGCCTTGGTCTTGGCCGCCGGGTCGTTGACCGGCCCCACGCACGACGGGCAGCCGTTCCGGCAGGCGCACCCCAGGATCAGATCCCGCGTGCGGGCCAGCAGCAGGTGGTGCTTTTCCCATAATTCCTCGCTCAACCCCACCCCGCCGGGGTAACTGTCGTACAGGAACAGCGTGGGCTCGAAACGGTCCATGATCTCGATCTCGCCGGCATCCAGACGCCCGTCGGCGGTGTACAGGCCCCGGCCCTGATGGGTGGCCACGGCAAACCAGCGGGCGTAGCGGTCGCCGACACTGCGGCCGATGTCCCGGAAGGCGCACATGAGGATCAGGGTGGCGACATTGTGCAGGCCGTAGGCCGCGCCCAGAAAGCCGTCGATGAGCTCCAGCCGGGTGTAGGGCAGTTCGGCCAGGCTCTCCGGCCGGCCGGTGATCCAGTAAGCGGTGGTGTGGAGATCGTGCTGGGGCAGATGGATATCGCCGAAGCCCAGGTTCTCCAGGGTGTAGAAGCGGATCTTCTTGAAGCCGGCGTAGTTTTTCACCACGTGCACCTCGCCGTGCTCGCGCAGGACATGACGGCGCGGCTCCTGCTGGAATTCATCCAGCACCCGCACGCTGGAATAGACGATGGCCTCGGTGTAGAAATCCACCGTGGTCGGGCGGACGTAGGCCTTGCGGGCGTCGTAGTCGAGCTTTTCCACCCAGTACTGGCGGCTTTCGCACATGTAGATGGCGTCTTCATGGATGATCTCCGGCGCGCTTTCGAAGTCCACCTCGGCGATGGCGCGGCAGTTGTCGGCGGCATCCAGCACGACGAAATTCTCCTCGGCGATGTCGCGCAGGCTGATCTCGGTGGCCGGGTAGGCCTGGTTCATCCAATGCCAGCGCCCCTCGCTGTGATGCAGCACCTCGTGCTCTTCCAGGAATTCCAGCAGCTCCCCCACCTCCTGGGTGCCGAACGTCTCGCCGTCGCGGAACGGCAGCTCGAAGGCGGCGCACTTGAGGTGGCTGAGCATGATGAGCAGGTTGTTGGGGTTGATGAGGGCGTGCTCGGGCGACTGGCCGAAGAAATAGTCGGGGTTCTGCATGATGAACTGGTCCAGGGGAAAGCTGCGGCCCACCAGCACGATGAGGGACAGCCCCTGCTTCCGCCCGGCCCGCCCGGCCTGCTGCCAGGTGCTGGCGATGGTTCCTGGGTAGCCGGCGATGATGCATGCCGTCAGGGCGCCGATGTCTACGCCCAGCTCCAGGGCGTTGGTGCTCACCACACCCAGGATCTCGCCGTCGCGCAGGCCCTTCTCGATCTCACGGCGCACCAGGGGCAGATACCCGCCACGGTAGCCGCGCACCAGTCCCTTGTCGCGAAACTTCTTTTCCACGGCGTCCTTCAGGTACTTGACCAGCACTTCCACGTTCAGGCGGCTGATGGCGAACACGATGGACGGCACCTTGTGCTGCAGCAGCAGGATGGCCAGCTTGCGGGCGGCTGTCAGGTAGCTCTGGCGGATGCCCAGGTCGGGGTTCACCACCGGTGGGTTGTACATCATGAAGATCTTCTTGCCGGACGGTGCACCGTTGCGGTCCACCACCGTCACCTTCTCCTCCAGCAGGTTCTCGGCCAGTTCGCCGGGATTGGCGATGGTGGCCGAACAGCAGATGAACTGCGGCTGCACGCCGTAAAACGCGGCGATGCGTTTCAGACGGCGAAAGAGATTGGCCACGTGGGAGCCGAACACGCCGCGATAGGTATGGATCTCGTCCACCACCACGTAGCGCAGGTTCTTGAACAGTTTCTGCCACTTGGGGTGATGGGGCAGGATGGCCTGGTGCAGCATGTCGGGATTGGTGATGACGATCTGGCCCATGTCGCGGATGGCCCGCCGGGCGTCGCCTGGCGTGTCGCCGTCATAGGTATGGGTCCGCACTCCGCTGCCGATGCTGTCGATAAGGGTCCGGACACCGGCCATCTGGTCCTGGGACAGGGCCTTGGTGGGAAACAGGTAGAGGGCCCGGGTGGACGGGTCCTCCAGGCAGCGCTGCAGAACGGGGATGTTGTAGCACAGGGTCTTGCCTGAGGCGGTGGGCGTCACCAGCACGATGTGGCGCCCCTCGTTCACCGCGGCGATGGCCGCAGCCTGGTGACTGTACAAGCGGTGGATGCCGCTGGTCCGCAACGCCTCCTGCAGCTTCGGATGCAGGAATTCGGGGATGTCGGCCAATTCGCCGTCCGAGGCCGGCAGCACCTTCCAGGCCGCCAGGGCGTCGTTGCGCTGGGCGAACCGCCGGATCTGCTCCAGAACCGCTTCCAGTTTTTCCATGGCCCTCCCCGCCGCCGGAATTTTCATCCATTATACGGCATTCCCGTCGAAAAAGCGACGGCGGGCCCCATTCCCGGCGGCCCTCCATTTTGCCTGCTTGAAATCCTGTCACGTAAATACTAGAATACTGTTTTTGCACGAATTGTTTTGTTCGCCCGAGCGCACTGAAGATTCTTCGCCCAGGAACCTTATGCGTAAAACAGGCAAGTCCATCAACCGCCCGGCGCAGCCGTCCGACGAAGCCGCCTGGCCCAAACGCCAGATCGTGGTTCAGATGATCTGGGATGATTTCAAAAACCAGTACCTCGGCTCGCTGTTCGGAACGTTCTGGGCGTTCATTCAGCCGCTGCTGTATGTGTTCACCCTGTGGTTCGTCTTTGCCGTCGGCTTTCGCACCAGCCGCCTGGCCGATGACACCCCGTTTGTTCTCTGGCTCATGCCGGGCATGTTTTTCTGGTTTTTCATCTCAGTCGGCCTTCAGCGCGGAGCCGGTGCCATCCTGGACAGCCGGCATCTGGTCAAGAATGTCCGTTTCCGCCTGACATTGCTGCCGGTGATCCAGATTATGTCCGCCCTGCTGGTCCACAGCGTGTTCCTGTTGCTGCTGGTCATTCTTTTTCTGCTCAACGGGCTGACCCCCACCATCTACTGGCTCCAGACCCTGTACTATCTGCTGGCCGCCGTACTTTTCGCCACAGGGGCTTCGTATATTTTTTCCTCCATGGCCGTTTTCGCCAAAGACACCCTTCATTTTCTCCAGATCGCACTGAGGATCGGCTTCTGGTTCACCCCGGTGTTCTGGAATATCGAACGGATGCCGGCCAAGGTGCAAACGATCCTGATGGCGAATCCGGCCTACTACCTGATCCAGGGCTACCGGGACAGCCTGCTGAACCAGACCGCTTTCTGGGAACGGCCGCTGCTGACCGCCTATTTCTGGGTCTTGACCATCAGCCTGTATCTTGTTGGCCTAAAAATATTCCGGCGTCTGAAGCCCCATTTTGCCGATATGCTGTAAAGGGTGAAAATGTCCGAACCGGTGATCCTGATCCGCAATTTGACCAAAACATACAAGCTGTACCATCATCCGATGGATCGCCTCAGGGAAGCCCTGCACCCGCTCGGCCGCAAATATCACAAGCCCTTTCATGCCCTCCACCATCTTGATTTCACCGTGCGGCCGGGTGAAGTCGTCGGGATCGTCGGCCGCAACGGCGCCGGCAAATCCACCCTGCTCAAAATACTGGCCGGCGTGCTGTCGCCCAGCCAGGGGACCATCACCGTCCATGGCCGGGTGGCCGCCCTGCTGGAGCTGGGAACGGGGTTCAGCGGGGAGCGCACCGGGCTGGACAATATTTTCATCAACGGCGCCCTGATGGGCTACAGTCGGCGCGAGATGGACGAAAAACTGGACGAGATCACCGACTTCGCCGAGTTGGGGGAATTCATCCACCAGCCGCTCCGCACATACTCCAGCGGCATGAAAGCCCGGCTGGGGTTCTCCGTGGCCAGCACCGTCGACCCGGACATTCTGATCCTCGACGAGGTTCTGGCCGTCGGCGACGAGATGTTCCGCCGCAAATGCTACGCCCGGATGGAAGACTACTTTCGCCGGGGACGCACCATTCTGTATGCGTCGCACAGCCTCAAGAATATCGTTGAATTCTGCAACCGGACTGTTCTGCTGGATGAGGGCGAGATCCTGCTGGACGGGCCACCGCAGCTGGTGACGGTCCAGTACATGCGGCTGCTGCACGCTGCCGGCCAGGAAAGATCCGCCATCCGGGAAGAGCTGAAGAATCTGAACCTTGATCCGGTCCGCAAAGAGGAGTTCGCCCGAAAGGCGGCGGCAGATGCGCCGGCTGATCCCGCCGTTCTGTTGTCCGCCGCGCCTGCCGCCCCGGCCAAGGCGGCTCCGCAGCAGCGCCCCCAGTTCATTCCCAACCTGAAACCGAAAACCACCCTCGTCCAGCAGACCGCCCCGGTGGAAATCCATGATGTCCATATCGCAACCCCGGATGGCGAGCGGGTGAATGCCCTGGTCATGAACGAGGAATATATCTGCCGGTTTACGGCCCGCTTCGACATGGACGCCGAAGATGTTTCCTTTTTGTTTTCCATCAAGCATATGCGGGGTACGGGCATTTGTGCCGAAAGGTCACCCCAGCAAACCCACGGCTTGATGTCCATCCAGCCCGGGGAAGCCTACCAGGCCGAATGGCGCTTCATCTGTGCCATGCTGCCGCAGACCTATTTCCTGACGGTGGCCGTGATGCGGGAAGAGGACGGCTCGCGGGTCCCCCTGATCCGGATCACGGACGCCCTGGCCTTCATGGTTCAGCGGCAGGGCGAACGACGGCCAGGCCTGGTCAACCTGACAAAATCCGTACGCATCGTGCGTGCATTCAATCCGGGAATACCAACGGCAGAGGAAACGACATGATCCGGTCGGGGTTTTGGGCGCACAAACCGAAGAGCGTATTGAACAAGCTCATCCTGACGGGCGGTCCGCCCCGTTCCGGCACGACGATTCTGGCCAAAACCCTGAATGCACACCCCCGTATCGTCACCATGATCGACGACCTGGTTTATGAGTGCTGGGCCCTGTATTACTACCGGAACCGAACCGGCCTGATCGACGACATCCGTCAGGGCCGGACAGATCCGGAGCAGGCGGGCCTGACCCTGTGGCGCCACCTAGTAAGGCGAAAGCGGCTCTACGGTGTGGCGCCGTCCGAAAAGACCGCCGGCCTGGCGCTGGCAAAACCACCGGAGCGACCGGACGGCGAGCTGCCCAATCACCAGGATCTGATCCTGGAGCGGTATGTCATGCCCCTTGCTGAACTGGACCGGCTTCAGTATATCTGTCTGAAATCCCCCGAACTGTCCTTTCATCTCCCGGAGATGGCCCAATTGTTCCCCGCTGCAAGGCTGGTCATCAGCTACCGGCCCGTCATCGAAATCGCCGAATCCATGTTTCGCAAGGGGCTGACGGTTACCGATGTCAGGGTATTCTGGGCCCGCTGGCAGGAAGAGACCGATGACCGGGGCGTGCTCCGGGCACCGCCGGGAGTCCTTCCCCGCTGGCAGGCGCTGTGGCCTGACGTCTCGGATTTCGACCGGTGCGCCATTTACGCCGCCAGCTACCTGTGGGCCATCGCCACCGGACTCGCCCAGCTGCCCCGGGAACGCTACCTGCTGTACGACCATTCCTTGTTTCGCCGCCGGCCGCAGCAAGTCCTGCCGCTATTGGCGGATTTCCTGGACATCAATGAAGAGGGATTCGCATCCACCTACACCCGGATTTCCAAGGCCAGGCCGGATGTCCCCCGCGACATGTTGGGCCGTCTGGATGCGCTGCGCGAGGTTCTCGCCCTGGATGACCTGGATCGACGTTTGCAGGACCTGAGCCGTTGCGGGAGCCGATAACGACTGATTCTCAACAGGAGGTCAGGCTGAGGTGCTAGTCTATTTTAATACCGTTCGCCGCAAGCGGCCCGTAGCCGAAGCGGGTGAGCTCATCAAGCTGGACTGGAATACCAAGAAGATCATTGCCAAAGTCATGCTCTTCCCTTCCGAACCGGACATCATGGATGATCCGAATCCCCGGGGCAACACACGGGGCGGCAAAGGTATCCTGCTCACGGACACGGAAGTCTATGTCGGCACCTACCATACCATCCTGGTGTTCGACCTCTCGCTCCGGCTGAAACGTCGCATCACCCATCCCCTGTTTGTCAATCTGCACGAAATGTCTTTTCACAACGGAAATATCTGGGTTTCGGCGACGGCCATCGACGGTGCCCTGCTGGTCGATCAGGCCGGACGACTGCTCCGGTCTTTCTGGCCCCGCGAAGAGAAGCTGTTTCAGGAACAACTCGGCCTGGTTCCCCTGGAATTCGACAAGGCGGCGGACAACCGCCTGCTCCATTACCGCATTGAACCGTCTCAAAAAGTCGGTCACACCCATCTGAACAGTGTCTTCGGCGACGGTCGGAACACCTTCGCGCTGCTCAAGCGCTTCGGCACCATCATCCAGCTGGAGCCGCACAAGGATATTTTTCTCCGGGATCCGCTGCTGCGGGGCACGCACAGCCCCACCATCACCTCCGCCGGCGACCGGCTGGTCGTGTGCGGCAGCATGACCCGCGATCTTCTGTTCTTCGACCTGGCGGGCAAACGCCTGGAAAAGAGACTGAATTTACTGGATTTTCCCGAAATCGCGGCGCTCCATGGCCAATTTCCCGATGAACCCTTCAATCAGTCCATCTTTGTTCGCGGCCTTGTTCTGCTCGATCAAAAACGGGCCCTGGTGGGCATTTCGCCCGCATCCATCCTCGAGGTGAATCTGGAAACAGGTTCCTTGCTGGATTTTTACCAGTACAGCCGGGAAGTGGGCGACGCCATTCATGGCCTGGCCTGTGACGCTCCTCAGGCAACGCCTGCCGTGGACGGGACGCGAGGATGACGATGACTCCATACCGAACACTGTCGCTGCCCCAGGATCCGGTGTTCATTGTCGGCTACCCCAGATCGGGCACCACCTTGTTGCAGGGATTGTTGTCTACACAGCCCGGCTTTTACTCCTTTCCGGAGACGCATTATTTCGACGTCATTTACAAGGAGCTGAAGCTGGACTGGCGCGGCCGGGTTCGCGCCGACTGCCTCGCGCCGCTCTTCAGCCAGATCCGCGAGAAGACATCCCTGCGCATTGAACCGCCGTGGGAAGAATGGGTCCGGGAGCTGGTCCAGCATCATCAGTTGACGCCCAAGACCCTGTTGGAGTGTATCGTCCTCGGATTTCTGCTGGAACGCCATGCGGCGCAAGCATTGCAACAGGGGTACCGCTGGGTGGAAAAAACGCCGGTCCATTTCCGGCATATCGACCGGATCAAGGACTTCTACCCGGCATCACGGATTCTGTTCATCCTCCGCCACCCGGTGCCCGCCGTTTTCTCCCGCATCCGGAAATTCCCCTTCAACCGGGATTTTTCACCCGCCCTCCTGGCCGAGCGCTGGAACGGGATGATCCGGAACCTGGAAACAGCCCGCCACCGTTACCCGGCGGATATTTTCGTCATCCGCTACGAGGATCTGACGGCCGATCCCGGTCAGGTCATGGGGGGAGTGGTGGAATTCCTGAGAGGCAGATTCTTGCCGGAACGGATTGCCCATTTTGGCCAGGTCAGCCGCGATTTCGTGCTGGAGTCCGAGCCCTGGAAGCAACAGAACCTGGCGGCCTCCATTCGCAATACCAACAACGACTACCGGCGTGACGCCACCCCATCGGATATCGGGCAGATCGAGGAGATCACCGGCCCGAACATGCAAAAATACGGTTACGTCCCCTATCTGAACGAAGGGATGGGAGATCGTCCATGAAAACGTATGACAGCCAGAAAGCACTCATCTCCCTGCATGTGCCCAAGTGTGGTGGTCAGAGCATGCGCCGGGTTCTGCTGGATTGGTTCGGTGATCAGGTCCGATTCCATTATTTCCAGGCACAGCAGGCGCTGCCTGAGCGCCACGAACCGGCCCGGGGCATGGTGATCCATGGCCACTTCAACCGAAATCGCGGTTTCGGTGTGGAAGACTACTATCCCGACGTCGACCAGTTTATCACCGTAATCCGTGATCCGCTGGAAATGGCCCTGTCCAATTATTTCTACTGGAAACACCGCCGCCGGGAAGAAAAAATCCGCGATGGCCGCCTCGTGCCGGGCAGTGATGAAGATTTTCGCAATATCGAGGATTTCTTCGCAAAAAGGCCCCGCTCCCGCCTGCTGACCTTCCTGCCCCGGGACCTGGATGGGCAAAATTACCGGCAGGTGTTCGAGGAACGGTTCGTCTGGATTGGTGTTCTCGAGTGCCTGCAGGCCTCCATCGATCAGCTGGCGGACACCCTGGGCCGGCCCCGTCTGCGGGTGCCCCACCTCAACACGGCGCCACGAGACGAAGAGATCTCCCCGTCGACCCGCGACCTCTTCATCCGGAATAACCACCTGGAATTCGAGATTTACAACCTGGCCCGGGAGATACTCCACTGCAGTCAGCGGTTGCCGGCCGCATCGGCCTCGCGGCCGGGCCGGATTGTATATTTCAGCCGGTTCAACCCGTCCCTCGCCCGTGGCGGTGGTGCCAGACGTCTGCTCCAGATCCGCGAGGCGCTGCAAGACCTGCGCCCTGAACTCATCGCCTCGGGCCAGGGCGACGGCATTTCGCGCGAGACATGGCAATTCATCACCCGCCTGGAAAAATCCGGCTGGGAAAAAGAAGTGCAGCGTCACGACACCTTGCGGCGCTGGCCAGGCAAACGCGGGAAATACGCTTTTCGGCTGCATCACGTGGCCCGGGACTGGTGCGCAGGAGTCAAAGTGGCGGATCTCACTCTGGCCCTGATGGACGATCCCCTCTATCTCGAGCCCCTCTTTCTCAAACTCGTGGAACAGGGCATTCCGGTGGTGGCTGTCTGTCACAACATCGAAAGCCTGGTCGGCCAGGGTGACACTCCGGCCGGAAACCTCGAGCTGCTGGACCGGGAGCTGGAGCTGTTGCGACAGGCCGCACTGGTGATCACCATTTCACGCGACGAATCCGTTATCCTGACCAACGCCGGTTGCCAGGTCCGTTTCCTGGAGTACTTCCCCATCGCGGAGCACCACGCCCGCCTGATGGCCATCCGCGCCCGCCGGCCGACGTGCGGCAACGGCGAGCTTCTGCTGCTGGGCAGCGCCGGCAACGCCCCCACCCGTGACGGTATGGCCCACCTGATTTCCGCCTGGCCTGACGCCGCGGCGGGGAGCGGGCTGATGCTCATCGTGGCGGGCTACCAGGTGGACGACTACTTTCCCGCCGGCAGCCATCGGGGCGTCGAGGTGCGGGGAGCCCTGTCCGACAAGGAACTGGACGACCTGCTGGCCCGGGTGTCGGCCGCCGTCTGCTGGCAGGATTACGGCGGCGGGGCCCTGACCCGCATCAGCGAAATGCTGGCCGCCGGCGTCCCGGTGCTGGCCAACCAGCATGCCGCCCGCTCCTATCATGGCTGCCCCGGGGTCATCGAGGTGGCGTCGGTGACGGAACTCGTCCGTCAGGCCCGGGAACTCACGGAGCGAATGCCCGAGGTTCCCCATTGGCCGCAACCGGATTATCCGGCGCTGGTTCGACGGGTGTCCAGCCTGCAACGCGAATTGCCGCCGACGGTCGACATCGGCGGCGTCCCAGCGGCCTCGGCCGCAGTCGACGATTCCCGGCGCCGGCCGCTGGCCGGCCTCTTTTCCTTCTGGGGTAAACGCCATGGCCGGTAAGATCCTCCGACTCAAGGCGCCCCTGGGACGGGACCTGCTGCTGGGTGTGCTGTTCCTGGCCGTGGTGGTGGCCCTGCTGGAAGGGGTGGTGCGCACCGATCTCGCCCGGGATCTGCTGCCGGCGCCCAGCCTGGGTATCGGGCACCGCTTCCTTGACCTGAAATTCGAAACCATGGATCGTCTGGCGGAGAACGAAGGCCCTGTCCACTGCGTGTTCCTGGGCACTTCCCAGATGGCCGTGGCACTAAATCCCGAGGAGTTCTCGTCTTCGTTCCGGCAGGTCACCGGCCGGCCGGTCCGGGCGTTCAACTTCGGTATCGCCGGCATCAGCCTGCCCTCCTACCAACAGCTCCTCGACATCATGGTGACCGACTACCATCCCCGGCTGGTGGTGGTGGGCGTCTTCCCGCCCAATTTTTCCGCCGACGAAAAAGAAGGCGCCCAATCCCGCATCCGGGCCAGTCAGTGGCTGCGCTACCGTCTCGGACAATTCAGCCCGGAAGGCTGGCTCATCGAACACCTCCGGCTGTACCGCTACATTCTCCGGGCTCGCCAGTGGCTGGAGCAACCCGACCTGGACGCCCTGGTGCAGGCCAGCGAGCGCCTGATGTCTCCTTACGGCTTCACCAACTTTCCCAACCGCGCCAACACCCGTCCGCTCATCCCGGACCCCAGGCGGCTGCGCCGATTCAAAAAAATGTTGGCCGAATTCGCCGTCGCCGATTCCAGACTGGAGGAACTGGACCGGTTGCTGGCGACCGACGGGCGAACGGACCTGGTGGTGGTCGAAATGCCGGTTCACCCGTTGTTTCGCTCGCTGTACGCCGGCGGAGAGCGCGATCATCACCGGACCATGGAAATCATCGCCCACAGGGTCCGAGCGAGAGGCATTCCGTTCATCCCGGCCGACAACCCGGAATTCGAACGGGACGATATGTGGCTGCAGACGAACCACATGAATGCCCGGGGAGCCGAATTCTTCAGCCGGTGGCTGGGCGGGGAAATCGGCCGGCGGGTGGCGGAGGGGCACCTGCAGGATCCGTCGGGAAGGCCGCGATGAACGTGCATACCCTGCCCTTCCTGGTATTCACCGCTCTCATCCTGGCACTCTATTACCTGCTGCCCCGCCGGTATCAGCATCCCTTGCTGCTCGCGGCCTCCTACCTGTTCTATTCCACCTTCGCCTGGTGGTTCGCCGCAGCGCTGGCCCTCGTCACGGCTGTCACCTACGGGTGTGGACAGGGAATCGCCGCCCGCGGACGTCCCCGCCTCTGGCTGGCCGTCGGCCTGGCCGTCAATCTGGCCGGCCTCGTATCCTTCAAGGCGGCGGCTTTCCTGCATATCGAGACGACGGACGCCGTCTCGCGTTTCGGCCTGCCCACCGAAATCAACAGTCTGCGCATCCTTCTGCCCATCGGCCTCTCCTTCTACGTTCTCCAGGCGATCTCCTATCTGCTGGATCTGTACCGTCGGCAGCTGGATGGCCCCGGCTCCTGGATGGAACTGGCCCTGTATCTCTCCTATTTTCCCAAATTGACCGCCGGTCCCATCGAGAAGACAACGGATTTTTTTCCGGCGCTGCGAGCGACCCGCATCGTCGATAACACGCTGGTGTCGAAGGGTGTGTGTCTTGTTCTCATCGGCCTGTTGCGCAAAGTGGTTGTGGCCGACACCCTGCTTCTGGCCATCCCCCCGGCTGTGTTTCAATCACCCGAAGAATTCTCCAGTTGGGCATTGCTGTATTGGCTGGTTATTTTTGCCTTCGGCCTGTACAACGATTTCTGCGGTTACACCAATATCGTCCGGGGAGTCAGCTCGCTGTTCGGCATCGATCTGACGCGAAACTTCAACAATCCGTTCATGTTCCGCAATATCGCCGATCTGTGGACCCGCTGGCACGTCAGCCTGTCCACCTGGCTCCGGGACTATATCTTCTTCCCCCTGAGCCGCGCCTTGCTGAAGCGCCGTCCGTCACCGCGCAATCTGCTGAACGTCAGCCTGCCCTTGCTGGTCACCATGGTGGCCAGCGGTTTCTGGCACGGTTCCCAGCTGAATTTTCTGGTGTGGGGGGTCTGGATGGGTCTGCTGATGACCGCCGAACGCCTGGTCGCCCTCTACCGGCCCGTGAAACCCGCGCACCAAAGGTCCCGACTGGCCAGGGTCGCCGCCTTCGTCTATTTCCGGATCGTCGTGTTCGCTGGCTTGATCGTTTTTGTGCTGGATCTGACCACCGCCGGCCGCTATTTTGCGGCGCTGGCCAACAACACGGCCGGGGCCATGCCCGATATGCGCATTGCGCTGGCCCTGTTGCCGGGGTTGTTCATCGATGTGGCCCAGGCCACGGGCCGTCGGGAGACCGTGTTTCTCGACTGGCCGCTGGGAATCCGTGTCCTGTTGACGGCTTTGGCTCTGGCGGCGGTGCTCGTCTTCGCCCAGTCGCGACCGGGAACGGCATTCATTTATCAGGGATTCTAGAGGTGAGCATGACCATGACGGCCAGCGAAATCAGGGAAAAACTGAAGCAGTACATCTGCCGGGCAATCCTGAAAAATCCAGACTACCCCCTGACCCCGCAAGACCGCCTGGTTTCGGGGGGGCTTATCGATTCCTATTCTTTGGTCACCCTGGCGGTGTTCATCGAGGGCGAGTTCGGTGTCCGGATCCCCGACACGGAACTGAACCTGGACAACATGGACACCATTGATTTAATGACCGATCGTATTCTCAAGGAGTTGCCATCCGATGACCCTGTTTGACGCCTCTCACTACCACAGTCTTGCCGAACCGCTTCAGCGTCGGGCACAGGAGCAGCCCGACACACCGGCCCTGGTTTTGCTGCACAGTGGCCGGCCGGCCCAGACTCTCACCGCCGCCGGGCTGGATATGACGGCCCGCCGGGTGGCGGCCCGGCTTCTCCGGGCCGGGGTGCAGGTCGGCGAGCTGGTGGCCGTCGGGTTGCCTCATGGCGAGGAACTGGTGGCCGCGTTCTGGGGCATTGTCTACGCCGGGGCCGTCCCCAGCATCTTCGCCTATCCCGGGCCCCTGATGCACCGGGAGATCTACACGCGCCGGCTGACCGAATTCGCCGCGGACAGCCACGCCCGGGCGGTGATCACCGCGCCGGAAACAGCGGCGGAGATGCGCGCGGTCGACAGCGGCACTCGCCTCGTGTTCGCGCCACCCTTCGAGGGCGAGAAAGGCCTCCCGGCCGACTGGAGCGGGACGCCCTGCCCCGACCGAGAAGCTCCGGCCTGTATACAATTCACCAGCGGGACCACCGGGCGGCGCAAAGGAGTCATTCTCTCTCACCGGGCCGTTCTCGAATTTGTGGATGCCCTGCAGCAGGTTGTTCGTGCCGGAAACGGGGACGTGATGATCAGCTGGATGCCCTTTTCCCACGATTTCGGACTGTTCGCCGGTCTTGTCTACCCGATCTCTGTGGGACACCCAACGGTTCTGATCTCGCCGCATCACTGGCTGAGGCGGCCGATGATCCTGCTGGAGGCCATCCGGGACTATGCCGGCACGATATGCCTCAGTACCAATTCCGCCCTGCAACACATGGTGCGTTACGTGAATGAAGAGGGTCTGGCCGGCCTGGATATCCGATCCTTGAGGATTATGTTTATCGGCGCCGAACCCACACTGCTTTCCACCCTGGAGGCATTCCTGTCCGCTTTCCAGGCGGCCGGCCTGAAACAGAGGATGCTGGTGCCCGCCTACGGCATGGCCGAAAATACACTGGCCGTAAGTATTTTCAATCCGGAACAGGATGTGTTGGCCGATTGGGTTGACTCCAGGGCACTATGCGACCGTGCCCAGGCGATGCCGGCCCAGCCCGGCGATCCGGGCGCCATCGCTTATGTCAATTGCGGCCGGGCCACACCCGGAACGCGGATCACCATCCGCGACGATGCGGGCAACGGCCTGCCGGATCGTTCGGTTGGTGAAATCTTCTTCACGAGCACCGCCATGTACAGTGGTTATCAGAACCGCCCGGGGACCAATCCCGGCGCCGCCGGCTGGCACGGCACCGGCGATCTGGGCTACCTGGTGGGCGAGAACCTTTTCATCTGCGGCCGAAAGTCCGACCTCATCATCGTGGGCGGCCGGAACATCCACCCCGAGGACATCGAGGCCGTCGCCGGCCGCGTCGACGGGATGGATCCGGCCAATACAGTGGCCTTCGGCGTCATGGACGAACAGCTGGGGACCGAATCCATCGTTCTGGTCGGCGGGTTCAAACGCCTTCCGGCGAAATCGGACCGTTTCGTCATCGAGAAAACGTTGCGGCAGCGGATTTACGAAGCGTTCGAGGTCACCCTCGGTGATGTCCGGTTCGTCCCCCGCCAGTGGATCGAACGGACCACCAACGGCAAGCTGTCCCGGCGCCGGAATCGTGAAAAATACCTGCGGGAGCTCGGCCGGTCGCCGGCGCCCAGCCAACTCTCTCTCCCGCAGGAGGATAACTGGCAGAGTTAGCCCGGTGTGGCTGCAGTCATCGAGAAAATAATGGGTATGTCTGCCCGGAAAGTGATATGCTTTAACCGTGATTTCAATCGCCCATATCATCAATCCAGTGCTCGTCGGCCCCCAGAGCGATCTGTATCTGGCCCAACCGGTGACGTTCGCCACCATGAAGACCGCCCGGGAACGGGCCGCGGACCAGGCCCACATCGACCTGTACACCACCTGCTTTCCCGGGGATGAACGCATCGTGCCGGACTTTTTCCGAAAAACACGACCGCTGGACCGTTCCATTCTGGACATCGAGGGCGCCGGCGGGGACCGGAAATTACCCCTTATCGCCGACATCCTCCAGCGGCTGGACGAGGCCAGCCGGGCCGACTATTTCATTTACACCAATGTAGACATCGCCCTGATGCCCGATTTCTATCTGTTCGTCATCGACGCCATTCGCAAGGGTCATGATGCCATTGTCATCAACCGTCGCACCATTGATGCCGCCGGCTTCACCGGGGTGGAGGATATTCCCGACATGTACCGGGTCGTCATGACCGGTCGCAAGCATCCCGGATATGACTGCTTTGTTTTCCGGCGCAGCATGCTGGCCCGCTTCAGCCTGGGCACAGGTTGCATCGGCGCCAACTGGATCGGCCGGATCCTCATCTGCAACCTGATGGCTCACGCGCGCCGGTTTGTGCTTTATGAAGACAAGCACCTCACGTTTCACATCGGTGACCGGACAGTCTGGCGCAATCCGCGCTATATGAAACTGGAGGAGCACAACGAGCGTGAGTTGATCCGCATCCTGGGCGTTTATTACAAGCAGGAGGATTGTCCTCTGGCCGAGCCGCTCAGGGAAATGTACTTCTATCATGTCAAGCGGTCTGCTTACCGGGACGTACCGCCGGACCTGTTGAGCTTCAACTCCCCGGACCGTCCTCTGCCATGCGCTCCGGAAGAGATCTACCCCGGCGGAAATCCGGCCGCGGAGACAGAGCTGCGTCAGGATCCCATCTTCATCGTGGGTTATCCCCGTTCGGGAACGACACTGATCCAGGCCCTTATCGCCACCCAGCCCAACATCGTCTCCCTGCCTGAAACCCATTTTTTCAGCCGGACGATGAAGGAAATCCGCGATTACGACGACCCCATCGCCGGCGACCGGCTGGATGACGCCATACGGGTCACCCGCACCCGCATCACTCTCTCGCAACAGGCGGAGGATCATATGCGCCGTCTGGCGATGGAGAAACGCCTGACCGCCAAAACGTTTTTTGAAATCCTCATCACGGATAATCTTCTCGACCGGTTTTCACCCGAAAGTATCCGGCAGGCACGCTGGATGGAGAAGACATCACATCATGCGTTCTTTCTTCACAATATCTTCCGTCTATACCCCGCGGCGAAGGTGATCTATGTCATGCGCCATCCCGAGAAGGCCATCATCTCCCGGCGGAAAAACTTCTATTTCAACAACGAATACCGGTGGCCCATCCATCTCCACGTGCGGCAATGGACGCGGGGGGTGGAACTCATGGAACGCTGGCGCGCCAAATTGCCGGAGCAGGTGATGATGGTCCGCCTGGAGGACGTGGTGGACGATCATGTGGGTCAGATGCAGCGGATCGCCGCCTTTCTGGACATCGCACTGGAGACGGTGCGCCTCGAACAGTATGCGGCCGTCGCGGAAAATCTGTATTATCCCTGGGAAATCTGGAAGTCCCAGGTCTGCGGCAAGATATCGGCGGATATTGCGCGGCGCTCGGAGGAACGCCTCAACGCCGAAGATTGCAGCGTGCTGAGGATGATGGCCGATACAAAATTGCGAGATTACGGTTACACGCTCGATGTCCCCCCGATCTCCCTGCGCAAACTGGTCACCCTGCATTATCGCTCGCTGATTCAGATCCTCGTGCTGATCCGAAAAAAGCTGGTGTCCCGTCTGCCCATCGGATTGCGTCACATCCTGATACGGCTGAGCCACCGCGCCAGCGTCCGCAGGAGCTGACGCCCCATGACGGACAGGCATCTCCACGTTCATTTCTACAGCCGCTTTCTGCTGGCGGAGCTGGGCGGCGGCTGTCGTCGCGAGCTGCAACTGGTGACGGAATTGGAATGGCTCCACCCGACATTCATCTCCGCCCGCGAGGGCCCCGCCCTACCCACCCTTCCCCCGGCCTGGACTCGCGAGGGGCAGGCCGTCCGACGCTGGCCGCCGGAAATTCGTGCCTACGTGGCGCGGCTCCGGCGCAAGGCGCGACAATGGGCGGCGGCCTTGCCGGCCGATACAGACCTGATTTTTCTGGACGATCCCGTCTTTTTCGCACCGCTGGTCCAGCAGGCACGGCAGCTGCAGATCCCCATGGTGCATCTCTGCCACAATCTCGAAGCTTTCTGTCTGATGAAACAGGAGCCGGCTGTCGCCCGGCGGGTCATGGCCGAGGAGATCGAACTGCTGGCCATGGCGGATCTCATCGTCACCATTTCCCGCGAGGAAACATCTTTTCTGACGAACCTCGGCCTGCCGGTGATCTACTTCCCCTATTTTCCGCCCGCCGCCATCGCGCGTCGCCTGTCGCGGATCCGGCAGGTGCGTCTGGAGACCCCCAAAGAGGGATTGCTGCTGCTGGGATCCGTAACCAACCCGGCGACCCGCACGGGTTTCAGGAATTTCCTGCGCGACTGGCGGGACCGGACCATGGCGCAACTGAACGAGCCGCTGCTGGTGGCCGGTTTCGGCACCAGGCTGGAGGATATCCCGGAGGCGGATTCACGCATCATATTTCTGGGGGAACTGGACGCGGAACGTCTGGACCGGACCCTGACCGAAGTCAAGGCATGCGTCTGCTACCAGGAACATGGCGGTGGCGCGCTGACGCGCATCTGTGAAATGCTTCTGGCCGGAGTGCCGGTCCTGGCCAACACGCATGCCGGCCGTTCCTACTACCATGTGCCGGGGGTGATCATCTTCGACGAATTGGCCGAACTGGGGAACGCCCTGGCGGAAGCGTTGGCGTGGGAGGGATGCATCCCGTCACCGGCCCGACCTGAAAGGCAGATCCTGGCCCGGGCGGTGGAAACGTTGCTGAATGGCGCGACCGGACGGACCGGTCAGGCAAGAATGAATCCGCCCCCGGTCATGCGTCAAACCGGGGGCGGATGAATCCCGTCACCGGCACCTACTTGTCGGCGGCCTTCTGTTCCAGTTCAGCCACCTTCTTCTGCAGCTCGGCAATGGTTTTCTGCTGCTCCTGGACCACCTTGGTGAGCACCGCCACCACGTCCATGCTGCTCATGGTCTTGCGGGAGGACGTCGCCACCAGGTCCGGCACATCCTCGGCGATGAAACCGAGGCATTCGTCGCTGGCGTCCGACTTGTAGGTGAACTTGACTGGCTCCAGCGCCGCCAGAGCGGTCGTGGCTTCCTGAGCCGAAAGGCCATGGATATTCTCCTTGTACTCGCGGCTGGACGCGTCCTGCCACTGGCCGGCGGTGGTGCAGAGGGCACCGTTCTTCATCTCCAGGCTGTCGTCTGCTTTCAACTCCATTTTCCAGGCGCCGCCGACGACCAGACGGATCGGGTGGTTGGAGGCCGATCCGAAATTGGCATTGCTGGTTTTGGATGAGAAAAATGTCGTGGCCCCATCCGTCCGCTCCATGACCACCGACGCCTTGTCACCGGTGGTCACGAGATGCAGGCTGTGCTGGGGAGTCCAGGTGCCGAGACCCACCGTTCCGTCCGCGCGCAGGCACAGCGCACTGGTCGGCGTGCCGGGCTGTATCCGGAAGGGCAGTTTGGAGCCGTTGGTGACGTCACGGATGAAAAAATTGGCCTCATTGCCGGCCATGTCCCAGATTTGGGCCGCCCAACCGCAGCTATTGTTCTGGTCCAGACGAAGCGTCGGCGTATCACAATCAGCGACATGAAGCTCTACGGCAGGCGTCGCCGTGCCAAAACCGATCCGTCCATTATCCTCCACATAGAGGGAATTGGCCGGGGCGCCCCCCTCGATCTTGAAGACCTGCCGGGCCGAATCGCTGTCCTCAATGGCGAAGTAACTGGCCCCGCCGTTGGCCGAGTCGTTGATGATGATGCGCCAGTCCCGGGTGGGGAAACTGCCGGAGTTGCTGGTATCCTGGAAATGGATGCGCAGGTTGTTTTCCTTGAGCCGGATGGTATCGAAACCGAAATTCTCGCTGCTGCTGCAATCCATACCGACGCACAGACTCCCCATGACAATTGTATCCATAGCATGTACGACAGCCTTGTCTGCCGAAAATTCCTGGGTCTCCGTCGATGTCACGACGATCCCGTCCTGCACGACGAAGTGTCCGCTCTGAACCCTCGTCCATCTGGAAATTCCGGCGGATTTCTCCGCCGCCCCTTCCTGGCGGACCCGCGGCGGCGAATCCGGTACCAGCACCAGCTCGTAGGTATATGATCCATCCTCGGCCAGCAAACCTTCCTTATCGGTGATATCGAAGGCCGGTACGTGTCCGGCGGGGAATGCCCGTTGCAGCACCGTGCCGTCGGGACAGGAGATATTCAGGACAAACTGGCCATGGTCGACCACGGGCAGCCATTCGATGCCGGCCGGATTGAACAGCGGCACGGCCAGGGGATACTCGGGCGGATCGTCGGCCAGGAGGACCGACACCAAACCAAGCAGCATACATGCCGTAATGACGAGACGCTTTTTCATCGCTCTCTCCTTGTCAACTGGATGGCTGTTATTATACCGGAACGCATGATGAAATAAAATGTGTCAAAAAAAAAATCTTTGGGCATTCTGTGGCGACAATACATCGTGTTTCACCAAACACAAAGAAAACAAAATGGTTGATCAGACAAGGGGGCGGGGCCTGTTGCCGGCTGCCGACCGGCCACCCCAAAAATCACATCCCTGACGGGGCTGAAAATGCTATAGTATGGCTGAACCTGAATCAGCCTGTTCGTGTTTGTCGTGCGGTAATACGGGCGGATACCCTGGGCGCGAAAAAGCCCGCAGAAAACGTGGATTCAGATGCATACATCCGTTGCTCAAACACAGGCCGTCGTAAAGCCGGACGCTCTCCGGATCTGCCGCCGGAGTTTCGCCGGGAGGGCCGACCTGCGTGGACGGCCGCACCTTTCACAGAAAAAACCAATTGAGTATACCGGGAGGCATTATGCGTAAGGTCTTCTTTTTCCGCCGACTGGCTTTGTGTGTCATCCTGATGGGCGTCGGGCTGGCCCACGCCCAGGTTCCGGCGCCCACGGCCATTACGGACGACCCCAGCAGCATCGGCGCCACGCAGGCCACCTTCAATGGCACGGTGAATGCGAACGGCGCGTCGACCACCGTCTGGTTTGAATACGGTCTGGACACCTCCTATGGATTCACCTACCCTGCCGATCAGTCTCCCGTCACCGGCTCCACCGCCACGGCGGTCAGCGCCACGGTGGAGGAACTCTCCTCAGGAGTAACATACCACTACCGGGTGGTGGCGCAGAATGCCGGCGGGACAACGTACGGTGCCGACATGACCTTCACCACCCTGAAGCCGCCCGTGGCCCAGACCCAACCGGCTACGGGCATCGGTGCCGATTCGGCGACCCTGAACGGCCTGGTCACCCCGTTCGGCCTCGCCACCACCGTCACCTTCGAGTATGGCACCGACACCACCTACGGCACCACCGTCACGGCGATCCAGAGCCCCCTTCCAGCCGGCATCAATGTCCCGTTCCCCGTTTCGGTCACGCTTTCCGGACTCGCGAACAACACCACCTACCATTATCGGGTGGTAGCGCAAAACACCGATGGCACGGCCTACGGCGAGGACCAGTCCTTCCTCACCGGGGGCGGCACCGCTCCCACGGCCGTCACCAATGCCGCCACCGGCGTGGGTGCCACTTCAGCCGTCCTTAACGGTACCGTCACTGCCAACGGGGCCGAGACCGTGGTGACCTTCGAGTACGGGCTCGATACGGGTTACGGTTCCGTTATCGCTGCCGTCCCCTATCTGCTGACCGGCACCTCCGCCACGGCCGTCAGCGCCGCCCCCATCGAACTGCTTGCCAACACCACCTATCATTACCGCGTGGTGGCCGTCAACGCCAACGGCACCACCAACGGCGCCGACATGACCTTCACTACCCTGCCGCTGCCCCCCACGGCCAGCACCGGATTCGCCTCGCCCATCGGCACCACCACCGCCACCCTGAACGGGACGGTGAACGCCATCGGCGACAGCGCGACGGTAACGTTTCAATATGGTTTGACCACCGCCTACGGCACGACGGTCACCGCCGACCAGAGTCCCGTGACGGGGTCCACGGATACGGCCGTCAGCCGGGCCATCACCGGCTTGAGCAACAACACGACCTATCATTACCGGGTGGTCGCCGTCAATTCGGGCGGCACCACCTACGGCGCCGATCAAACGTTCATTACAGGCACGGCCGCACCAACAGCGGTCACCCAGGCGGCGACCCTGGTCGGCCCGACCTCCGCCACCCTCAACGGCACCGTCAACGCCAACAACGCCGACGCCAGCGTCTGGTTTGAGCTGGGTGAAACCACCGCTTACGGAAGGACCCTGCCCGCCGTGCCCGATACCGTCACCGGCAGCGTGAATACGGCGGTCACGGCCTTGCCGGCCGATCTGCTGCCGGGAACCACATACCATTTCCGGGTGGCGGCCCAGAACAGCTCGGGCATAAGCTACGGCGCCGACATGACCTTCCAAACCTTCAGCCCGCCCGCGGCGGTGACGGGGCCAGCCGATCCCGTCACCACCAGCACCGCCACCCTGACCGGCCTGGTCACGGCCTTCAACTCCAGCACCACGGTCACCTTCCAATACGGCACCACCACGGCGTACGGCACCACGGTCACCGCGGCCCAGAGCCCGGTGACCGGCAACACGCCCGTACCGGTGAGTATGGCCATCGCAGGGCTGGCCGCCGACACCGCCTACCACTTCCGGGTGGTGGCCACCAACAGTTTGGGGACCACGTACGGCCAGGACATGACGTTCCTGACCACGGTGGGGGCACCCGCGGCCGTGACGCTGCCGGCCTCGCCCACGGTCACCGGTGCCGTTCTTTACGGGACCGTCAACGCCCACAACCTCAGCACCACCGTCACCTTCGAATACGGCACCACCCTCGCCTACGGCAGCACCGTGTCGGCCGTCCCCAGCCCCGTCGGGGGCAGCGCGGACACCCCGGTCTCGGCCGTCATCAGCGGTCTGAGTTTCAATACGACCTACCACTTCCGGGTCGTGGCCGTCAACTCCGGCGGCACCACATACGGGGACGATCTGACGTTTACCACGACGCTCAACCCCTCCGCCACCACCCTGCCGGCCACGGACGTGGGCGGCAGCTACGCCACCCTGAACGGGCTGGCGAATGGCAACAACGGCATCTGGAGCGTGGCCTTCGACTACGGGCCGACCGCCGCCTACGGCAGCACTGCGACCGCCGTGCCGAGCATCGTCTCCGGCAACACGGGTACCCCCGTCAGCGCGGACATCAGCGGCCTGCTCCCGGAGACCACCTATCATTACCGGCTCCGGGTCTTCAGCGGTGCCCTCAATTATTACGGCGCGGACATGACCTTCACCACCGGTACCCTGCCCTCGGTCCTCACCCTCGCCGCCTCCGGGGTCGGGGGATCCAGCGCCACTTTCAACGGGCTGGTGAACCCCAAAAACATGTCCACCACCGTCTTTTTCGAATTCGGGGAGACCATCGCCTACGACCGGGTGGTCACAGCCGACCAGAGCCCCGTGGCGGGAAACACCGACACGCCTGTCAGCGCGGCGTTGACCAATCTGGTCCCCAACTCGACCTACCACTACCGCGTGGTGGCCCAAAGTGGCAACGGCATCGCCTATGGGGCGGATATATCCTTCACGACCCTCGCCGATCCGCCGGCGGCGACCACGCTGCCGGCCTCGGGCGTCACCGACACCACGGCGGGCCTCAACGGGACCGTGGAGCCTAATAACGCCAGCACCACCGTCTGGTACGAATACGGTCTGACAGCCGCCTACGGCAGCACCCAACCGGCCGCCCAAAGCCCGCTCGCCGGGTCCGGTATCCAGACGGTCAGCGCCACAATCGGCGGGTTGACCACCGGTGTCACGTACCACTACCGCGTCGTCGCCCAGAACAGCGGCGGCACCACGTACGGGGCGGACCGGACCTTCATCACCGGTGTCGATCCGCCCACGGCCACGACCATGGCCGCCACCGACACCAACCCTAGCGGCGCCACCCTTCATGGTCTGGTGAACGCCGGCGGCGGGACCGCCACCATCTATTTCGAGCTGGGCCTCGACACCACATACGGCCGGATCATTGCCGCCATCCCCGGCGCCGCTTCCGGAACGGCAAATACATCCGTATCCGTCGTGGTGAACGATCTCCTGTTCAACAACTGGTACCACTACCGGGTGGTGGCCGTGAACGAGGCCGGCACCGCCTACGGCCAGGACATGATGTTCCGCAGCGTGACGCCACCCCTCATCTCGGGCACCGTCACCGACGGCACCGATCCTCTCGAGAATGTAACCATCACCTTCAGCCACGACGGTCACACCGAATCCACTGACGCCGCCGGATACTACAGCTACCGCGTGCCCTATGAGACCACTACCACCGTCATCCCCAGCCATCCAGGCTATCACGGCTGGGTGCCGCCCGACCGCACGCTGACCACCCTGACGGCCGATGCTCCGAACCAGGATTTCAGCGGCACCATCAACACCTACACCATCTCGGGCACTGTCACCGACGGCACCAATCCCATCGAGGGCGTGACCGTCACCTTCAGCCATGACGGCCACACCGAAACCACCGATGCCGCCGGCCAATACAGCTACGTGGTGGATTACGGCACCACCACCACCCTCACCCCCAGCCATCCCGGCTACCACGGCTGGACCCCGGCGGACCGCACCGTTACGGCCATCGCCGCCGATACACCCGGCCAGGATTTCAGCGGCATCATCAACACCTACACCATTTCGGGCACCGTCACCGACGGGACCGATCCCCTGGCGGGCGTGACCGTCACCTTCAGCCATGACGGCCACACCGAAACCACCGATGCCGCCGGCCAATACAGCTACGTGGTGGACTACGGCACCACCACCACCCTCACCCCCAGCCATCCCGGCTACCACGGCTGGGCCCCGGCGGACCGCACCGTTACGGCCATCGCCGCCGATACACCCGACCAGGATTTCAGCGGCATCATCAACACCTATACCATTTCGGGCACTGTCACCGACGGCATCGATCCCCTGGCGGGCGTGACCATTACCTTCAGCCATGACGGCCACACCGAAACCACCGATGCCGCCGGCCAATACAGCTACGTGGTGGACTACGGCACCACCACCACCCTCACCCCCAGTCATCCCGACTACCACAACTGGCGCCCGGAGCGACGAAGCCTGACGGATATCGCCGCCGATGAACCCGACCAGGATTTCGCCGGCAAACTCATCACCTTCAGCATCTCCGGCCGGATCATGGATGCCGGTCATCCCGTCGAAGGCGCTATCGTCACCTTCAGCCATGACGGCGCCACGGTGACCACGGATGCCGATGGCCACTACACCCGTTCGGTGCCAATCGGCACCACCACCACCGTTCAGCCCACCCACCCCCGGGTCGAGGGTTGGGATCCGGTGGAACGGGTCATCGAGGAGATCGCCGCGGACACACCGGACCAGGATTTCCATCGCGAATACCGCCTCTACGGCGCCCATATCGCCAGCAGCGACATCTGGCAAACCCGGATGCGAGTGGTGAATCCCGTCGCGGCCATTTCTCCGGTGACGGTGCATTTGTTCGACGCCGCCGGCCAGCTCCTTCTGACGACCGGTCTCGGCGACTTGCCGGGAAATGGTTGCCTGGAGACGGATTTCGGCGAGTTGCTGCCCGAGGTAAAGTCGGACAGCGAGGACCTCTGGATGTATGTATCCGGGCACACGCCACTGACCGGCACCCTCTTCTTCGGCACCCGCGACCAGCAAACGGCGGTGGCCATGCCGCTGTTTCACGACGGCAACCGGGATTTCCTCTTCCCCTTCGTCTATCAGGGAGACGACTGGTACACCGCCATCAGTCTGCTGAATCCAACAACCGACGCCGTCCGGGTCATGCTGACGGCCGTCGCCGAAAACGGCGATCCCCTGGGCAGCCTGGCGGTGGATCTGCCGCCCCTGAGCAAGTACGCCCGGCTGCTGGGTGATCTGTTCAGCGGGGCGGACCCGCTGGCCGTACGGGCGGTCTACGGTTCAGCCCCGACTGGCATCTTCGCCTTTGAACTGTTCAGCTCCGGCGTGGCCCTGGGGCCCGGCCTGGTCGGCTTGCCTCCCGTGGCCCTGGATGCGGGGTGCGGCGCGACCACCAAGGCGGCCTTCTCCGTCACCGTCACGGCGGCGGAGCCGGTTCCGACACCGGAACGTTTCCGGGGCTGGGGCATCTCCGACACCGAGATCTTTCTGCGATGGGACGCCCCGCCGGCCGCAGCGGGCATCGACCACTACCAGGTCTACCGCCGCGAGGGCATCTTCCCGCAACTGATAGGCTCGACCGCGGAGACCTGTTTTATCGTACCCGGTCTCGACCCGCAGACCGTCCATGCCCTGTTTGTAACGGCCATCAATGAACAGGGCCAGGCATCCGATCCTGCGTCCGACATCTTTGTTCCCACCCTGGCCCCGGGTGAACAAGACGGGACCCGCCGTGTCTTTTACAATGAAGTCCCCGATCCGGCACTGTTTTCGACGGGTCTGACCATGACCAACCTGGGCACAGAGGCGGCCATGGTTTACCTGAAGCTGTTCTCGGACGCCGGTCAGGAGCTGGGCGCCTGGGAATGGCTCGTGAATCCGGCGGAACAGGTCACCCGCGAAGTGGATTCCCTTTTCGAGGATGGTCTGCCTTCCGGCAGCCTCTATTTCAAGGCCTCCGCCGACAGCCCGCTGACCGGTTTCAGCCTGTTCTATACCCGCCCCGACAGCGGTGAACCCTTCATGTTCGACGGTGCCGCCGGGGTGGACCTGGGCGACCGGCGGCTATGCCTGGCGGCGGAAGCCGGCGGCCCCGGCTGGAGTTCCCTGGTACGGTTGACCAACCTAACGGGCCTGGACAACGCCGTCACCCTGACGGCCTATGGTGCCGATGGCGAGGTCCTGGGCGCGGTCGGCTACGTGCTGGATCCCCTGGCCCGGCTGGATCTTGGCCTGGAGGAGATGTTCCTGCTGCCTGAAGGGGAGATTCACTGGATCCGGGTGTCCGGCGCCGGCGAGCTGGCAGGAACGCTGTTCTCCCTGTCGCCCGATCTGGCCCGGTTGATCGTCGTCCAGGGTCAGCCCCTGGAGTGAGGCCGGCACCCCACACCGGCCGTTGAGATCCATCGGTCGGGCGGGCTGCAAAATGGAGTCGGAGTACGGCCGGGCGCCCGGCCGTACTCCGGGGGAACAGTCATCATCCACGTGTAACGGCCCGGAAACTCCCGACGGGCCCTGTCATCGACACGTGAATCGTCAGCCGATCTTCGCCGGCCCGGATGGGCGATGGATGGTGCGCCGCGACCGTGCGTCGGCGGCAATCACTGCTCGCCGTTCCGGTTTTCCAGCTCGGCCACTTTCCGTCTGAGTTCTTCGATGGCCCGTTGCTGCTCCTGAACCAGCCGTTGCTGTTCCTGGACCACCTTGGTCAGCACGGCCACCACGTCCATGCTGCTCATGGTCTTGCGGGATGACGTCGCGACCAGGTCCGGCACATCCTCGGCGATGAAGCCGAGGCATTCGTCGCTGGCATCCGACTTGTAAGTGAACTTCACCGGTTCCAGCGCCGCGAGAGCGGTGGTGGCTTCCTGCGTTGAAAGCCCCTGGATGTTCTCCTTGTACTCACGGCTGGACGCGTCCTGCCACTGGCCGGCGGTGGTGCAGACGGCGTTGTTCTTCATCTGCAGGCTGTCATCGGCGTTCAACTGCATCTTCCAGGCGCCGCCGACGACCAGGCGAATGGGATGGTTGGAGGCCGATCCAAAGTTGGCATTGTTGGTTTTGGAGGCGAAAAAGGTGGTGGCACCGTCGGTCCGTTCCAGCAGCAGGCTGGCCCGGTCTCCCGTGGCCTGGATATGCACGCTGGCCTGCGGCGACCAGGTGCCGAAACCGACATTGCCGTCGTTTTTCAGACACAGGGTGTTGGAAGGCGTGTTGGGCTGGATGCGGAAACAGAGCTTGGAGCCATTGGTGACATCACGAATAAAGAAATTGGTCTCGTTGCCACAGATGTCCCATTTCTGGGGGGACCAGCCGCTGCTGCCGTCCTGGTCCAGGCGGACAGTCGGCGAATCGCCGTCCGCGATGTGCAGTTCCACGTAGGGGATGGACGTGCCCAGGCCGACACGGCCGTAATCTTCCACGTACAGGGAGTGGGCCGGAGCACCGGCCTCGATGGTGAAGGGCCGGCGGCCGGCGTCGGTGTCCCACAGGGTGAAGTAGGAGGCGCCGCCGCTGGTGGTGTCATTGATCTGGAACTTCCAGTCGTTGGTGGGAAAGGTGCCAATACTGGTGTCTTCGAAGCACAGCTGCAGGTTGTTTTCTTTCAGCTTGACGGTGCAGTAGCCGAAGGACTCCCCGTTGATGCAGTCGAAGCCGACGCACAGACTGCCCGTGGCGATGACGTCATCATAATGCAGGACATCCTTTTCGGCCGATTCCTCATTGTCCTCATCGGCCACCACCATGACGCCATTCTGCACCCGGAAGTTCCCGCTCTGCAGGATCTTGGGCAGGGGCTGTTTGTCGTGCAGGTCCGGCAGCTGCTCACCACGTGTTCTGGAGTGGGGCACCAGGACGGGGATGAGTTCATAGGTGTAAACCCCGTCAGGCGTCGGGACGCCCTTTGCACCGCACAGGGCGAAGACGGGTGTCTCACCGGCACCGAACTGCCGTTCCTGCACCGTCCCGTCCGGGCAGGCCACGCGCAGGAGCAGGCGCGCATCGTCCTGCACCGGGAACCAGACCACACTCTCGGGGTAAAATTCCGGCACGGCCAGCGGATATTCCGGCTGACCAGCGAAGGCTATGGAAAAAGAAACCATTAACAAGAGGCTGCACATGAACGAAATGCGTCCGTTTTTCATTGGAGTTCTCCTTACCATACGAATAGTTCTGTCAAATTTCTTGTCTTAAATAGCAGCTTAATTCTTTAAATATCAATGGGTAAAACTCCGTTAAAGTTGTCTCCCCGCGGTAATGGGGGAAACAAATAGCGGGCCGGGGCACTCTTTTGCA